>Ga0116137_1000146_pt1 | contig 68984 bp, 70 predicted proteins | sample June2015DPH_20_1_3_FD_88973 | JGI IMG/M metagenome (GOLD analysis project Ga0116137, IMG submission 88973) | Peatland microbial communities from SPRUCE experiment site at the Marcell Experimental Forest, Minnesota, USA - June2015DPH_20_100 | ecosystem: Environmental > Terrestrial > Soil >...
AGCGCACAACATCATCGGCCACCCGCAGCTCGGCTTGCGGCAGTAAAGCGGCGCGCGCGACCGCACGGTCCTGTTCGCTCTGGGCGGCGGTGAGAACAGCGATCTGCGCTTGCGGGTTCTGCTTGAGGGCCAAAGCCACAGCGCGATCAAGCGTGAGGCGAATCGCCGCAGGCGCAGCCGCGTCCTGCGCGCGGAGCACAGCCGGCGAAAGTACGAGGCCGGCAACAAAGAGCCAGAAGATAATGGGTGGATTCTTCTCGCGCGGCTCTCTTCGCAGATGCTTTTCGGATTCGGCCGCCGCGATAATCTCATCAATCACGGCCTGATTCAGGCAGCCGTTGGCGACGAGATGCCCACCCTGCCGGTGAATCTCGGTGAGGAGAAGCTTTCCCGCGTGGTCGATAAAACTGACGCCACAAAGGTTGACCTGAAACTTATCGGCAGGCGCTGAGGCACTCAGGCGGCGCCAGCAATCGTCGAGCGCTTGAACCCAGGCCCCCGCAAGGCGGCCCTCGACAGTAAGCGTCGTCCGTCCCCTCTTCTGTTCAGTGGTGATGCGCAACATGCCTTGCACCTGTAGAATGAGACGCACTCTATCAGTGCAGGTGTCGTGCCAATTTGCCGGATATCAATACACTCTGTAACTGAAAGAAATAAAGTAAGTTACACGAATTTGAAGAGATACATAAAAGCCACGTGCAGACCATATATGGGCATATGCCCAGGAATGGTCCATCCTGCGAGCCCATTAATGGTCTTTAATAAGCTCAGGCTTGTCGCCGAATGGCCAGTTTGCGCATACGGGCCTGTAGCGTGGTGCGCTTCATACCGAGAATCGCCGCGGCCCCTCGTGGCCCACCAATCACCCAGTGCGTCTGGCGAAGCGCCCGCAGGATGTGCTGGCGTTCAGCCTCGGCCAGTGTGGGAATAGGCGCGTCGGAAAGAGCGGCACTAACGGGGGTCGATGCAACCGGGCCAGCAGCCTTGAGTTCGCCAAGCGGTACACGGAGCTCGCTGCCGGAGGAGAGCAGGACCGCGCGCTCGATGAGGTTTTCCAGTTCGCGCACGTTTCCCGGCCAAGAGTAGGCCGCGAGAGCGTCCATGGCCTCCACGGGAATGTACTGAATCGGCTTGTTCAGGCGGCGGCTGAATTTCTGGACAAAATAGCGCACCAAGAGCGGGATGTCGCCGGGGCGCTCGCGCAGTGCCGGAACGTGAATGGGAAAGACGTTGAGGCGATAATAGAGGTCGTTGCGGAAGGCGCGCTCGGCGACGAGAGGAGCCAGGTCGCGGTTCGTCGCAGCGACGACGCGGACATCCACGTGAATGGTGCGCGTGCTGCCCAGGCGCTCGAATTCCTGCTCTTGCAGAACCCGCAGGAGCTTGGGCTGAAGTTCCAGCGGGATGTCCGCGACCTCGTCGAGGAAAAGGGTGCCCTTGTCAGCCAGCTCGAACCGTCCGATCTTCTGCGTGATGGCTCCGGTGAAAGCGCCGCGCTCATGGCCGAAGAGCTCGGATTCAAGCAAACCGGAGGGGATGGCGGCGCAGTTGATTTTGACGAAGGTGCGCTCGCGCCGCGGGCTGAGATTATGGATGGCTCGGGCGATGAGTTCCTTGCCTGTGCCGGTCTCGCCGAGGATCATTACGGTGCTGCTCGCGCCCGCGACGGTCTCGACTTGGGAGAGGGCCTTTCGGAGAGCCGGACTCTCCCCGATGATATCCTCGAAATTGAGCTCGCTACGAATCTCTTCTTCCAGGTAGAGCTTCTCTTCGGCGAGCTTGTTTTTGAGCGCGTCAATCTCCTTGAAGGCCAGGGCATTCTGTACGGCAATGGCCACTTGCGCGGCGACCTGCAGGAGGAGCTCGACATCTTCGGGCCGGAAGGCATTTTCGCGGCGGCTGGCAACATTGAGCGTCCCGATGGCACGGCCGAGAGCGACCAGGGGCACGCAGCAGACTGTTTGGACTCCTTCCTCAAGAAGCAAGCGAACCAAGTCGGTCTTGAATTTTTCGAGGTCTGTCCGCCCCCCCAAGTAGGGTTCTCCGGTGGTGAAGGCTCGGCCTGCCGGCGAGGCGTCAAGCGGCACCGCCATTTCTTCGCGGATGAGGCCTCGGCCGGGCGGGAAATCGAGGGCCCGAATACGCATGAGCTGGCTGGCGGGGTCATAGAGGGCCAGGCTCGTGTAGTCGTGGTGCATAAAACGAACCAGTGCCGAAACAATGGCGTGAAAAAGCTCGTCCACGGCGAGGTTCGAAACCAAAGCATTATTTGTGTCCAGCAAAACCTGCAGCCGGTCGCGCTCCCGCGCGGACTGTTTCTGCAAGGACTCGACGCGGGCAAGATTGAGCGAATTGTCCACGGCGACGGCAACCTGGCTGGCCACGCGCTGCATGAACTGGATTTCATCGCCCGAGTACCGGTGCAGGCGGACCCGTCCGAAGCCCATGGCGCCGAGGCGCCGCTGGGCGGTGGTGAGGGGGAGGATAACGAGGGAGCGGACGTGCTCCTGCTTCATGCGGGCGAGAAAGGCTGGGAAGCGCGGCTCCTCGTGAATGTTATGGACGATGAACGGCTTCTGTGTTTCCACGACCCAACCCGACGGGGTTTCGCCGACAGGCAATTCATGGCCGATCGCGAAGGAGCTGGGCCGAGAGGACTCGAGGATGTGGAGACGCATGACGTTGCGTGCGGGGTCGAACAGCAGCAGATTCAGGTAATCGAATTCGACAATGCCGTGGAGGCGTTCGGCGAGGTCGTGAAAGAGAGCGCCCAGGTCGCGATGCTGAGCAATCGATTCCGACACCTCGAGAAGAGCCTCTAGCTGGCGCCTCGACTGTTCTCGCGGCTGCTCGCTGGCCTGGGAAGAACCGTTCGCCCCAGTGGAATCGGGCGGAAGACTGGCAGGGTCCGCCATGCAAAGCAGCATAGCATCGGGGGAAGCAAAGCCTCAACCCGAAGGGCGGCGAGAGATCCCGGGTGCCCCGCGGAGTTGACAGCAGGCGTTTCCTAAAGGTTCCGGGTACCCCGAAAGGCGAGCCGAACCGGTTTTGAGGGGTTTTAGTGGAAACCAAGTCCCCAGGTTTGGTGTACCCTAATCGACAGAAAGCAGCAATCAGCCTCTTGACGAGAGACGAGTTAAGAGAGACAGCTTATAAGCGCTGCTGAGCGACAGCGGGGGCCTCAGGAAAGGCATCATGGCAAACGTGATTCTTCCGGTTCCGCCAACGGAGGCGAGGAGCCATCTCTTCTACGAGACCTCGCACTCTCCCTCGCTCGCTGAACTGGTGGGCTACGAAGAGGCGAAGGGCATCATCGACTTCTGCTTCATTGCCAACCCATACTACCCCACCCCTGAAATGCTGCGGAACCTGCAGGAACACCTTCCCAACCTGATCAAGTCCTACCCCTCCAGCAGCCCACTGGTGAGTCAGAAGAACCTGGCGGACGTCCTGCACGTGAACCCCGAGAACCTGATCATCGGCAACGGGGCCACGGAACTGATTGTGCTGATCAACGAGATCCTGATCGACCGGTTCGCGGTGCCGGTCCCGACCTTCGGGGAGTACATCGAGAAGCTCAAAGACCAGCGCGACGCCGAACTCTATGCCTTGCAGCCGGAGCAGGGCTACGAGCTTCACCTGGGGAACTATCTCTCCTGGGTACACCAGCGCAGTCTCAAATCACTCCTGGTCATCAACCCGGGCAATCCGACCGGCCAGCTCATCCCCCTGGAAGAGATGGTGGATTTTCTGCACCGGGCGAAGGATTTGGAGTTGGTCATCGTCGATGAATCGTTCATTGATTTTGCGGGCGACCCCATCCCGAGCCTGCTGCCCATCGCGGACCAGTTCACGAATCTGCTGATCGTGCGCAGCATGAGCAAACATTGCGGCGTGCCGGGTCTGCGGCTGGGGTATTGCTACAGCGGGAATCCGTATCTTCTGAATCGCCTGCGCCGGTTCATTCCGACCTGGAACGTGAACACCGTGGCGCAGTATTTTCTGTCTCTTTTGCCGCCCACCGACGCCGCGTACCATGAAGCGCGCAAGCGTCTGATCGGCGATGTCCGCTGGCTACATGATGAGTTGAAAACGATTCCCGGGCTCGCTGTGTACCCCACCGGCGCGAATTTCGTGCTCCTGAAAATCAAGACCGGCATGACGGCTGCCGAACTCCAGGGACTTCTGCTTCGAGACCATCGCATGTATGTGCGGGACTGCTCGAACAAAGTAGGCATGGACAACTGCCACATCCGCGTCGCTTCGCAGGGGCGCGAAAAAGACGTTCGGCTCGTGCAAGCGCTCCGGACGCTAACGCGATGAAGCGCCTTCCCGTTGTTCTCGCCGTCACTCGCCGGATTGTTCGCAAGAACAAATACGTCGATTTTCTGGGCGAATACCACCTCCGATTACTCATCCGTTTGGGGATTTTGCCCGTGATGGTCCCGGTCGTCGAAGGCACGCTGGCGTGCCTGCCGTATTACATGGAGAGGATGGAGGGTCTTCTGCTGGTGGAGGGGCCGGACATCGAACCAAATCGCTACCAAGCCCGAAAGGCCAACTTCCAGTACCTCGAGGAAACGCATCGCTTGAAGGATGAAATTGAGATTCGGCTGCTCCGCCATGTTCTGCGTTACAAGATCCCCTACTTGGGCTTTTGCCGCGGCTCGGAACTGCTCAACGCTGTCTGCGGAGGTTCCCTCTACGGCGATGTCCAAGAGGAGAAGAAGTCCGGCCTGAAGCACATAGATTACGACCATTACGACAGCTACCGGCACCGCGTGACCATCGTCCCAGGGACTCCACTGGCGCAGTGGTACGGGCGAAGGACGTTGATGGTGAACAGCTACCACCATCAAGGGATTTGCCGCTTGGCTTCTCGCTTCAAGCCCATGGCGCACGCGGACGATGGATTGATCGAGGGCTACTACGATCCCAGGGAAGGTTTTTTGGTGGGGCTCCAGTTCCATCCCGAACGCATGCTCAAAGATTACCCCGGCAATTGGCGCGTCTGGAAAGCCTTCGGAGCCGCCGTTCACCGGCGACTCCGCGATAGCCGTTTCCCCGCTGCGTGATCGCGCCGCTGAGTGATCGACAGACCGGCTGAAACGCGTGGCGAGAGGTCGGACCCTAACGCATTACTCTAAGCAACTGCCGAAGAAGGTGACAACGATATTGGTGCCCAAGAGAGGACTCGAACCTCCACGACCTTGCGGCCACTAGACCCTGAATTCAACGCGAGTCAGTGTCTCCGTTTGTTTCCATGTGGTTGCGTTGCTCCGGGGTGCCCGTAACTTGCAGAGAGTTGCGTTGTTTTTGGGTGCGTTGGGGTAACTTTAGGGACAGCCAACCTTCTCTGGCGCCCCTTTAGGTTTGGGGACAGCTTTTACACGCGGGCGACGATTGTTCTGTTGCTCCTCTGGATGACTCAGCGCTTGGTGACTCGCCGAATCTCAATACGGGTTTTTCCACCGAGCAGATTTTCAAAATAGGTGATGGCTTCGCCTCTTTCCTCTAGCTCCCGAAGTACACCTTCGGCGGCAACCATACCTAATTTGTTTCTCACGTAACCGTACATCGCGGTTTCGGTCATTTCCCCTAGGTCATTACGCGTGGGTCCCTCGTGCAGCACAACATGGTATTTGCCTTGTTCCGATTCACTCATGGCAGAATTCTACCACACAGTCTCTGTAGGGCCGGCCTCTGTGCGACGCACCTGGGCCGCCCCTATCGTGTCGGGGTCAATCAGCGAAGCAGCCACCACAACAGCCCAGCAACCGCAGCGAGTAAGGTCACAACCTTGAACCAGAAACTTCTTCGACGGCTACGTTCGGCGTGGTCAACGATGTCTTGTTCAGTAATGCGCCTCTTCATCGCCAAGCCCTCCCGGCCCAAAGCGTCTTCCAGGTCTGCGATGAAAGACCACTAGGTAGTGTGCGCCTAAAATGGGAACCCCGGCTCGCCAGGGTAGCGGGCCGGGGCTATTGAGATTTTAGATGTGTTCCTGTTCCGCCTCTCCGCTGATTTCTCAACGACTTATCTATGGTTAGCCGTGGTGATTTGAGGGTGCTTTTGGTGTCTTTAGTGAAAATTTCGGTGAAAATTTGTCGTGATCGCTTGCCTCGAAAAAGAAAGTCGCGAAAGGAATCTTGAGGCCCGCCTTTACATCCCGCCCTTGATTCAGCGCACGCAACACGATCAGGCCAAACAAGACGAGCATTAGGACGATTATCCCCACGAGTATCATCATGGTTCCCTCGTGGGTTACTTGCGACCCTTCGGAGGTTCGGCGGCCAGTGCAAGCGCTTCGGCAAGCTGCTTCGCACGATCAATCTTGCTCTTGATCTTCTTGGTCGTTTCCTCCGTATTTTTGATCAGAGCTTCGAGGAGATCGGGAATCTTCTCAACGCCCTCGACGCGCAGCCAGCGAGGTGCGTCGTTGAATAGCCACGACTCACATTGCTCCTCATCGGGATCGTTATGGTCGCCCTCACGCGTGCAGAGCGCGATGCCCCATCGGTTGCCGATCTTTGCGTATCCAATGTCACGGCTCCAATACGCCATGCCGTACGGATCGTCGCCCCCATGGATTTTGACCCAAGTGGGAACGCCTAGATTCAACCTCTGGAGTATGTGATCTATGGCGGTGATCGCCTGACCCAACTCATCTGAAACTTTGTTCAGGTCCTTTGCGGCGGAGGAAAGTTTCGAAAAGGTGGAAATCACTCTCGGGGAGAGAGTGTCGGGATCGGAACTCATTTCTGTTCTCCTTTGATCTACGAACAAAAGGAATCGTCGCCTTTACGGGCGCGGGATTGTCTTATACCCAGCTTCCGCCGGGCGCGGCTTTTACACCGGCTTCAATCCGAGCAGGAGTATATCACAGTTCTTCTTGGGGATGCGACCACAGTAACGTGCGGGCTACTCGAATAGCTCGAACGGCCAGCCCGCCTGGCGGGCCAGTACTTCCGGGCGTTGTCTTCCAGCTTGAGGCTCAGGACGCTGAGGGCAGGAGGAAGTTATGGCACACAAACACACCCAGGCCCAGATTGACGAGGTAATCAACGCGTGGCGCGGTAAGCACGCGGTTGAGAAAATGATCGGTGAGTACGACGGCCCGAAGTGGTCCAAGTATCAGCGGTATCGGCTTGAGGGTGGGACGATCTTCCACATCTCAACCGACAGCCTCAAACTGACGATCACCCCGCCGGACGAGAAGGCCGAGGCGCGGCGCGCAGCGAAGGAAGAGGCAAAACTCGCCAGGGAGAAGGCACGGACAGAGAAGAAGGTGGCCAAGACCAAGACCTCGAAGAAGGCTAGCTGAATACCAAGTTCGATCTGATCCCTCGAGGCGTCGCTAGTACAGGGCGCCTCGTTCTTTTGTAAGCGGTAGGCCCTAATCAATGCCGGAAGAAGGCGAGAACACGTTCCAACAGACCGGGGGCGACTGGAGCGGCAGGCTCGTATGGGTCTGACAAACCAGCAGCTGTATCCTCTGCAGCAGGCCGTCCGAAAAACGCCCCGACCTTGACCCGAAACTTGTTGCGGTTCAGGTCGTCTAATTGATGGACCTTCTGGCCAAGAACTAGGTCATAGTCAGTCCAACCCAAACTCGTTAGCAATGCGAAATCAGCCAAGTACTCCCCTTCGAGGCCAGCAATCCCTCCATAGTAGAAGAATTGAAAATATGGATACTCAGGTCCCCACGGGTTGATGTTGTTGGTGAGTGCCTCGACGTTCCTGTATCGGCTGCGGTCAAAGAGAATCAGCCTGCACAGGGAAAAACTGGCCTTGGGGTGCTTCCGGTCGAGGTCGCAACACTGGCTAATGACGGCCCCATGCGCGACCACTCCATGGCAAACTGACTGGGCGTACCTCTTCTTGGAACCCAGAGGTGCTTCGACATACGGGTCCACTTTTATGTCGGTGTCAGACCCAGAACTGTATGTGGCGAGATACCTGAGCAGGCCCGGTCGCGTCAGAGGAAAGAACACATTTGCAATGATGTCACCTTGGCGCAGACTCGGTGGATGGTCGTGCTGCAGGGCAAACATTCATTTAGAGGCGTTCAGGCCGTGCGTGAGCTCCAGACTTCGCACGGTTCATCCTGGCTCGATCCGCCGCAGGCAAGTTGATTGCCTGTCCAGGTTCCTCCAGTTCTGAGTCGACTCTTACCATCCACGAAGGGTCATAGGCAGTGATCCTCATACCCTCTTCAGTCTTAAGCCAGTCCTTCGTAGTCGCAACAATATTTTCGTGTTTCATTTTGTCACCTCACCTACAATTGCCTTTTGTTGAATGTACTCGAATCCCTTTATTCGTGTTATGGTCGCGACATCAACCGCACCACCCACTCCCCGGATATCAACCGTCCATTTCTGAAGAGTGATGGTCGCTCGAACTAGAAAAATAGATAGGTCAACACAATCTTGAAGTGGCAAAAACTGCCAAGGAATCTTCGAAGCAAGTTTTGTCCTCAGGTCAATGTCGAGTGGGTCTAGTTGTCCTGGCGGCACATGGGGAACATGCATAAAATCGCGAACCGCGTAGGGCGTCATGGGGTCGAACCCGTTGATTAGCCGGCTCACAATTTGAGATTGACCACCCCATGTTGCACCAAACTGACCGGCAGGAAGCGTTTCGTGGGGAACGGGTTTTGAGGGAATAAATATCTCAAAGACTCTTCCGTAGGGGGCATCTTGATCGTAGCCGCCAACCAGGAAGATCATGTCCTGCCCAGGTGGTACGGGAATCGGCATTCCAGCCTGCGTCCAACGGGCCATGAAGAAATCGCTGAGCCGTTGGGCAAATTCTAGAACTGAAAGCCGCTGCGTTTGTGCTAGGGATGTTTCAAACTCGGGAATAAAACTGTGTGCAGTCCTAGGCTCTTGCTGGCCAGCTGCTCCGCCGATTGCTCCAGCACCATAGGTTATGGCACCGACATAGTCCTGACCTTTGACTCTCAAAAGCTTGGTCGCGTTATCGAACGTCGCTGGCAAGAGAAGTGTTTGTCCCTGCTGGGGGGCCTGAACCTGAACCTGCACGTGCAGCGTTACCCTGCTGTCCGCTGCCAGCACGATGCCCTCAGGCCCTTTGAAAGCGATCCCTAGTGACATCGCAGTAGTCCCGGATGCTCAGCCTTAGGCGTGACTGCGCTCTCGAACATACAAATGGCTCGAACTTCCCCGCCATAAGTGATGCACGACAAGGGCCGGATGGTTGGTTTACTCACGTCCAGTGTTTTCAGCAACTTGCAGCACTCTCGCAACTAACGAGCCCATTTCAGTCCAGAACGCGCAGGGTAATTCCGTTCCATTAGCAGACACCTTCCTGCGCATGCGCCCAACCCCTTGATTTCCTCTGGGAAGTTGATCTTACAACAACCGATCAGAATTGCAATATATTCCGGCCTGGCTGGCTTTCTTGAGTGCTGCAAGGCCCTTGGCGTCTGTAACGGGGCGAGTCTCGAAACCCAATCGCCTCGCGGCAAGTACAAGCCGAAAAAGTCTTTGATTTATCTCATTACCTGTACAGCCAAGTTCTTGACCCACGGCGACTGAATCCCATCCCATCCGATACGACAAATAACAAATCCGAACCAGAAAGTGCACGTAGCTGCCCGCCCGCTTTAGATTCCTCAAATGCTGGAAACTGTGGTTCCCAGGCAACGGCTTATGTTTCCACTCGCAACGACCATTCTCAGTGATTCGGTGCCCCCAATGACACCGCGCAATTTGCTCGTACTCTTTCAGCTGACGGTTGCTCAGACTCTTCAGCTCGTCAAGGGACACAGTAAGGCACCATTCTTTCTTAGGAAACTTGTAACAAGAATAAGTGTGGACCAACGCTGCGATGGTAGCGCGAAGCTGGATGTCGTTCAGCGAAAAGAGGGGTACACCACCCTTACGGCCAACGGGTCTTCGCTGAAGAAGGCGAATCCGGCCGCCGCCTTGTGAATCATAGCAAAACTTGTCAGCGTTGATATAACAACTCTGATCAGCGAGTCCACGGAGGAGCTTCGCGTTGTCACTGGCAGACTTAAAGAACTGGTAAGGATCGTACATGAGTCCTGCGTGCGGCGGAGACGGCGGTAGAATCTGAACAGCGGTAGCCATCAGGAATCCTTCTCAAGGTGTCGCCTGTGCGGCGCCGGGAATGTCGTTTCACATTCCGCACATTTCCACTCACCGTTCTCTAAATCTTCGTGAATACTTGATCCGCAGCTGGGGCAAAAACCTAGCTGGTGCGCACTGACGTACTGCTTGTCGTGTTCGTTGAAAGGCCCTTTCCTTCGAAAGACAAACTTCGCGCTGCTTTCTTCTGGATATTTTCCTGAACTTCCCTCGGGCCGGGGCCAGCACCATTCACACGCTCTGTTGGTGTCTGGCCAGTCTGGGTTGAAGAGATGATGCGGACACCGATGGATCGTCCCCTCTGGGGGAACCTTACAAGGCTGTTCAACAATTACAGTGGGACCGTAGCGAGACGAGCTAATGAATCGCTCTTTGATTTTCCGTTTGAGAAACAAGATTGCGACCTCGAAGGAAGGAGTGGAACCACTCTCGAACTACCAAAGCTGTTAGGACTTTTGGGAACCACAGCGGATAAAAGGGATCGAGATTTGAAATCTGCTCCCAGAGCAAGTTGCTCTAACGGAGCTGGCGGACCAAAAAGAACGAGATTTGAAATCTGCTCCCAGAGCAAGTTGCTCTAACGGAGCTGGCGGACCAAAAAGAACGAGATTTGAAATCTGCTCCCAGAGCAGGTTGCTGAGCAACGCTGCTTTGCAGCCAGGCCTTGGAGATGGTTCTCACATCTCAAGAAAAACCGAGGCCGCCAGGGTGTCTCTGACGGCCTCAAGTTTCGCACTGTAAGGAACAGCACTTCCCACGGATGTATGAGAGGTAGAACACCTGACCGTTTCCGACTGGCTACGGAACTCACATCAAGTGAAGACCTCGCTGTCTCCGTGAGCTTTTATTTCGCCGACAGCCCTGCGAATCGGTTAGGAAATGGTTGCGTAGATAATCGGCGGCATGTCGCCCACAGAGGGGTCTGCCAGCCAGCTATCGGCACGCATCAATCCTTGATAAAGCGCGAGGCCTTTTTCAATCAAGCCCACGCCTTCAATCGAACGGTTGATTACCAGTTCGGATAGTCTGACGTGAAAATGGCTCAGGTCTCCGAAGATCAATTGGTTTTGAGCCAAGCTCGGGTTGAACGTTGGGTTCACATCGAGCGATGGCGATATAAGAACGGGTTTGCCAAGAAGAACTTCCTCATCTCTCTCCACACTCAGCAATGGCCGGTTCTGAATCCTGTCCGTTGCCTTGCGAATCAGCTTGTACACAGAGTCGCCACAGACCCAGCAGCACTTCGGACTGGCGCGATAAATTCTGTTGATGCTGAAAAAGATGTTGAGGAAATCGTCCAGCACAAGGCTTCCAGGCGTTGAGTTGCTCACACCGCTGTTAGCGGCCTTGACCGCGATGCCTTGCGGCTCGTCTGTACCCGTTCCGTTGACCAACTGCTTGCCGATGCCCCTTGCAAAACCGACACCATAAGCACGCGCCAGCAATTCCATCGTGGGTCGGAAGCTGTCCTGGTCAAATTCAAACGATGCAACCAAATTGATTCGGTGCATAAAGCCGCCAAGCAATTTTGCGGTCGTAGTCGGAACAATGAAGTCGCTCGACGGCGCGTCATCCGACTCAGCTACCTGCTCCGATTCAATAGTTGTCAAATCCCACGCAGGCAACTGTAGGGGCCGCAATCCAAGACCAATGCCAGGGTGGAGGTTTACGTAATCCCCATCGGTGAGTGGATCAACCTGGGCCATCGCTTCTGTCACTTGTTCCCAAAACTCCAGTGGGACAAATGAACCACCGGTCGTGTTGATAGCTGACAGTTGGGGGTTATTGGTGATTAGGTCGCGCTGCTCTTCCTCATTACCATTGAGGTAAGCTCTGAAAAGCCGTTCCTCGAGGGTGAGCTGGCCTGCGCGCTCGCGCTTGAAGTTGATTGGCTTCTGGCCTTCACGAACGAGGCGCGAGTTGACTTGCTGCTCCGCTACCTCTTCGGGACTGTAGCCCGCCTTCAATGCACTGACCCTCACGGATAAGAAATCAAAACGCGCTCTGTCCTCGCGCGTCATTCTTGGTTTCTTGGTGATGCTATTCATCTCGAAAAGATCGGCCTCGATGGCACGATTTCTCGAAAACGTTTGTTCGAGTGTAGACATAATCGTTCCTTTTCTGCCAACGAGATAGTGCGCTGGCGCACATGGATTTACCGCGTTTACGTCGCGGCCATCGTTTCGTTGCTATTAAGCAGCAGCGGAAACTGTTTTAGAAATGTCCAGGCGGTCGCGCAACTCAGCCTTCCTCGCGCGCTCTTCGAGGTCAATGCCGACGAGTCGTGCCCGCGCTTCAATGATGTGTGTTCGAATCGGTTCCGGGCAACCAGCCGGGATTGGCGGAAATTGGTTGGCTGGCCGTATGGAAACTTCCCTCTCGTCAAACATCGAAGTGCCTGACAGAGCGCGGACCTCTTCACTCGTCAAATAATCAATAAGCATGGTTTCTCCTTTTCAACTCAAAAACCGAACTTTCTTCTTTGGCAGCATTCGCTGGTACTGTTCCGCGATGTCCGCAGGAACCGGCTCAGCCACGCCACAATGAATAAATTTGTGCTCGTGAGCAGTCGGCCCTAAATTGTTCACCACGTCATGGCAAGTTGCACATTTAGCGTGGATGTACAACTCCTGCGTGAAGGTTGAGCGATTCACGCTCCAACTCGTCTTTGGTACTCGCTTTGGTGCGGGTGCAGGCACTGGTTCAACGGGTGAGCCGGGCCAGAGCACTAGTATTTCCGCAAGACTAGCTTCCACATCGAAAGTTCGACGCGGATTCGACTTCAATTGCAGTTTCACGTTGTTCTCCTTGTCGCCGAGAAGGCGTGCGTTGGTGTCGCGGGACGCACCGCGTGATAGTTTTTCCGGGTCAAGGTGACCCACAACTGGCTTACGCAATACGACACGCTGTTATGGCTTCTCCTGACTCGGTTTGAAAGGCAGCGCCTGGCCCACGGCTGGACCGAGGGCCGGCGCTAATTGTGTCGCGCTTCGCGAGGCAATCGGTGCGCAGCCACAATCTCTTGTTCGGGTTCGACTGAAAGATAGATAGCCCCGGAGAATCCATTTTCGATCTAATTCAGTTCGGCAGAGTGTTGGCTTGCTCATTAACTCAGCTCGTTCGGACAGGCTGCTGCACTTTGGAAATGTTGCGCGCGGTGCGCCGCGTATTGTCCACGCAGCCGTCAAAAGTCACTTCATCGCCGTTCTTCAAAAGAACACCGCTGCCAAAGAAGGTGAAGAAATAGCGATATTCGCCCGGACCTTCAATGACACCCGTCCGCGTCATTCCATCGAATTTGAGCACAGTTCCAACCACGCATATTCGCGCAGCTGTTAGGTGTTTTCGGCAGCGGTTTCATAGTACGGTGCCAAAATGTGGCCCACGCGGAGAACGACCTCTATCGGGTCTAGCCGGTTAAGTTCCTCAACGTCAAAACCACGCAAGGTCAACTCGTCAGTTGCAGCATCCAACGCCCGGATGACGTCGGCTTCAGTTGATGCTACGGACATTTTGTTCTTTCTCCTTCATCTGCTGGCGTAACCAGCCGATCGATCCTTTAGGAAAATCCTGCTTAACCTCATGTGCTGCTGGCTTCACTTTTTCGCGGTGGTAAGGCGTCAACCCCAGCCGGTCGAGGATGGCGACCATCGATTTCTCAGCGCGTTCCGCAATCGCAAGGTTGATGTTCGGCTTCTCGACTTGGTGCGGCTGGCCGTTTGAGTCGAGTCTTGTGTACTGGACAACGATGCCTTCGATTTGAATCGCGGCGTCCGCCTGGCGCTGCCTGTCCCAGCTTGTCGCGTACAGTCGCAGGAGTTCTCCGTCGCCTCGGGTCAGCGCACGCCGTTCCGCCAACAGTCGACACATCTGCCGGAAAACCTTCTGCGCTTCTTTCGATAGTCCGCGAGGACGCTTCGGCCACCCTTCGCGCACAACACTCTCGGGTTTCGGGCGCGCCTGGCTCCGTGTTCCTTCCAGTTGATGTTGCTCCGCGGATTTCGCTGGCATCGGCGACATAAACACTCCGAATAGGTGCGCCCGGCCGGCCGCGAGGCTGCGGAGGCCGAGCGCAGTTCTTCCACGAGCCCTGGCAGGTTGTGGAGATCAATATCGATTGTGTGGGTGGCCAGAGCTCTTCAGCTTATTCAGTCGCTGTTACGACTCCTTACGATAGCTTTGTCGATCCATTCCGATGTGTTTCCGTTTCGTTGTTTGGCTTCTGGATTAGCATTGTCGATCTACAGTGGCCTATGGGATGCTTTGACTGAGGTGAAATAGATGGTGCCAAGCTACGTCATCCGCTTACGAGACACTTACCTGTCCAAAGTTTCGGATAGGAGATCTGTCCGAGACCTTCTCTTTGCGGACTTGCTTGAGCTACAGGTACCTGAGCTATTTGGCTATCCGGATTGGCGAAACGACTGGCTCGTGGAAAAGAAACTACCGAGGCGTCCAGTCAGCAACGACGAAGGAGAGATTGAAAAGTGGGAACCCATCGTGCCTCCGGAAACAGACTTGGATGCAATTTGGAATGTCGTTGAAGAGGCGATGCGAGTCGGATAAGAAACAAGCCGCCGAAAGAAACCCCAGAGAGTGTCTTCATAAGAAAAGAATTTCGAGTGGAAAAAGGTTTGAGTACAAACCAATGGCGCGCGGATTTTTAGATCGACAAGAAATCCTTTCGACCCCCCTTCCCCTATCTCCACTAGAATCAACTCTTTATGTGCTATTTCAGTGCTGGTGACACCGACTCAGCGCATGCGTGGGTCGTTGCCAGAGCTCTACCATAACTCCTCTGCCAATGCTCATAGTTTGGGGCGTTTCTGTTCAGTTCTGCGGTGGTTCCGCTCGCTTCTTCGCTGTTTCTGTTTGATTCTGCGTCGATCTTGGCGGGTTCCTGCGGTGTTCTGGTTGGATTGCATCCACTCCTGATACCAGGTGGGTAGGTGATATAGGGTTGTGGGGGTGCCCAAAGGGATGCAAGCGGACGCGGAGGGTTTCTCTGCGCTCTCCATGGCATCCAGCGCGATGTCGCGTCAGTGCGTGATGCTCAACGAGCCTTTGGAGGCCACGCGTTCTCGCGGGGCTTGCGCCGGATGGGCTTGGCCTTGGCCTTGTCTTCTCGCTCACACTCCGCACACACTACTTGCCGACCAGCTTGTCCGTATCTGATCTGTAGCACGTGACCTGGGTGTTGCTTGCACTGGCGTTCATAATTACTCATGTGGTCTTCCTACGCGGCCGGGCGGCGTACCAATCGTTGATGTGCTTCTGGTAGAGCTCGTCACGTGCGCGGGCAGCGAAGTTTTCGATCCTCTCCAAAAGCCACGTCCGAAATTCATACAAGAGCATTCTCGTTTTCTGGCGTCTTGTCATTTGTCAGTCTTCTCCTTTGGCCGCTCGGGATCCTTGTCGGCCAGCTTTTTGGCGTCTTCCAAATCATCCAGCCAGCGTTTGTCGCGCTCGGCTTGTTCTTCGGGCGTCATCCTTGCCTCCCGTCTTGAAAATGGGTTCGGTATGCGACACTCAACTATCCCTTGGCGCCGACCAAGAGCGGCGTTAGTTGTGTGCGGGGCTACCGAACCCTGTCGATACGCATGCCCCACTGCGTATGAGGTCAGGCTTTGCAGCCTGTCGACGAATCCAATCTCTTTCGTGATCCATGAGGCTGTTTTGACTTTCTATTTTCCAAACAGCCATCTGTGATGTCGCTACGTTCGCGCTGCGTCCGCGCTACATCGGGCGGCTTAACTCTCTGAATTTACAAGACCGTTGCGGGCCATCAAAATGCGTTCACGATACGTTCGGTGTGCTATGGCATTGCTTCGCCATTACATCGGTATTATGTTCGTAGTGGATCGGCTTCCTTCTGGGCAAAAACCTGCCGCTTTGTTTTCCGACAGTGAGGGCAACGCTTCGGAGTCGCTAGCTGTTTTCGCTGGTAATAGCTCTGCTCTCCGGCCGTCCACACGAAATCGTGTCCGCAGTCCTGGCACACAAGAGTCTTATCGTTGAACACTTGACGTGTCTCACTCATTGTCTTTGCTCCGATATCCCAGCTGTTCGAAAGCAAGCGCGATACTCAGCTTGTCTTTGGCTTGCTCTTCAATGAATTTCGACCATGGATAGTCAAGCCCTTTAAGACCTTGCGGTCGTTCCGCAAAATTACTGAGCAGTCTTTCAAACACTTTGCAGGCATGCTTGGCCGGCTCTTTCCATCTTTTCCTAACAAATTCGCCTTCCAAATCCTTCAAGAACTTCTCTAACTCGCTTCGTTGCTCGTCGTTCGGCTTTCCCATAGCGATCACAAAATTGCGATCACCAAAATCATCGGCTTTACCTTGGTCGTCACATGTAATGTCGACAGAGAGCAACCAACCGTCCAACCTGCCTACCGATTTTTGTTCCGACACCGAAGGTGGCGGTTGGTTGGTAGGGAATATCTTCTTTTGTATGGAATCTACTACGGAATCAATACAGGATTGCCCTTGCTGGTCCCGAGGGTTGACTTCCCGTCCCAGCAAGGGTTGACCTTTCTTTCAACCCTTGCTTGTCCCGAAGGTTGACTTTATTTATCAACCCTTGGGAATCCCGAGGGTTGACCTCATTTGTCAAACCTGGCTCACTCCCAACGTTGATACGGATATATCCTTGCCCAGTCTCCATGTCCCAACCGAACTGTGCATCCTTTCGAATATCGCCATCCTCGGTAAAACCACCCAGCTTCTTAATTCGTTCCCAGAACAAAGCGAAAGGCATCGACCTGCCTGGGAGTTCTTCACCAGTCTTCGGGTCGTATCGGTAAGGTGGACACTTATCAGGCACGTCAGGGTGGTCGTCATGCTCGACTATTCTGTAGCGATTCGAACCGTGCGAGCCAAGCTGTGGAAGTGGCACCAACCACCCACGTTCTACAAAGCACTTGGCGTTCCTTCGAACTACATGCTCTGACTGATTGCTGTAGTTGCAGATTGTCGCCAAGCGTGCGTAGCACTCCAAGGGTTTGCCTTCTTCCCACTTAGGGTCAGACTTCGCCAGTCCGAGCATCGTGTCGTAGGTCACAAACTCAGATTCAGACATGTGTCGCTTGGCGCGACACTTCTCGGGTGGGATTTTTGTGTCTTTCACTTATGTCTCCTGTTTTCTTTTTTCTGTTTAAAATAGTGCTGGTCATTCCACTGTTGCCTTCCCTTTGACCCAGCTTACAGCGTCAGCGCAGGCTTTGGCCGGATAGTCCCGGCCCTTTGGTGCACATAGGTTACCTACGCCGCATTGCGCCGAAGGCCTTTGGCGGCCCACTCATCGAGCGCCTTGCGTGGAATGCAAAATCGCTTCCCAACCTGTTTGTAGGGAAGTTCTCCGCGCCACACAAGGCGACGGATTGCCCAAACCGTCGAGGATAAATACTTGGCGGCGGCTGGAAAGTCCAGTAACGCAGGGGCGGGATCGACAGCAGCAGGATTGCTTTGCGACATAGGGCGACTCCGGCAGTTTGTTCCCGCTCACCGGAATCGCTAGTCGGCTACAGGGCAGGTTCGCTGAAGCCGGGACACGCTTGTATGACGGGGAAGCGCCCGTACCAGCCCGGCGTTGTCCGTGTTTGCAGCGCCGTCTTAATCAAACAGTATACAACACTCAAACGCCCATTGCAACAGGAAAATTGAGGCTAGGATTTCTTGCCGATCAGGTGCTCGGTGACCTTGGCGGCGGCCGCTTGCTTCGCCGCCCGGACCAACACGTTGTACCCTCGGAAGGTCGCCCGGTCTTTGTGTCCCGTCAAACTCATCGCGGTCTGCTCGTCCACACCCGACGCCACAAGGTTGACCGCCAGGGAACGCCTATTACCATGCCAGCGATGCCCCTCAAGGCCTACAGCCTTTATAGCCAGTTCCCAGGCGCGTCTGAAGTCCTTTATGGGCCGTCCAGACTTGCGGACAAACACAAACTCTGTATCCGGATGCTCAGCGCGGAGGGCTTTCAGGGTGTCGCCAAGCGGACCGATGAAGGGTACCTCGCGGGGTTCCCTGTTCTTGGTTTCGCGGAACAGCAACAGCCCAGCGTCCATATCCACGTCGGCCCACCTGAGCGTCAGGAGTTCGCTCTTGCGGGCTCCTGTGTGGTAGGACACAACAAACAACGGCTTGAGGTCATCCGGTAGGGCCGCCAGAACCTTCTCGTATTGCTCTTGGGTGAGGAAGTCTTCGCGGGGTTTGTTCTTAGGCAGCATCGGGAAGTGGGGCACAAGATTGCGTGGGAACCTGCTCTCCTGAACCTGCAACCAGAACATGCGGCGCAGGGCAGCCAGCGACCCGTTGATACCGCTGTTACTCACCCCCTCAAGCTGGCGGTCCTCAATGAAGTCTTTGATTTTTGCTGTCGTGATTTCTTTTGTACGGCAACCCTCGAAGAACTTGTCAAGCGCTGGAACCGTGCCGACGTATCGCGTGCCGTCCACTCTGGTCAGCAAGCTCTTGTGCCCGCGCACTTCGTAATCGCGGTACAGAGCGTCGCGCATATTCTCATAGGTCAGCTTGGCGTCTGGGATGGCCTGGTCTTTCGACTCGGTCAAGCGGCGTTGCAGGAGTTCCACGGCCACCTGTTTCTTGTCACTGCCGCTGGATTCCTCTTTGCGCTCTCCGTTGTGATAGTAGCGAACCCACCAAGTGTTGTGCCGTTTGATGAGACCACCTTCGCCCCTGGCGCGCCGTTTTGGTTTCGGCTCACGAACGGGAGCTTCAACCGGGAGTGGCAGTTCGAGGATCGCTGTTTGTTTGCCCATGTTAGTGCGCCTTCCCCTGGACCTTCGTGACGCCGGTCTTCTTGTTGATTGAGAGCGTCTGCCCGTTGCTGAGCTGGTAGACCTGAGCGGTCCGCGTTTCACGAGCCAGCTCTTCAACGGCGTTCGCGCCCTTAGCCGTCCGAATCAGGTTGTCCAGTTCTGCTTGGCTTTTTATCACGGTCTCCTCACAAGCCGACACAACGTACGCGGGTCGAATCCGTTAGGATTCAATTGGCTGAGTAGTGTTCGCCCGGAACGCTTGTTAATTGCAAGGGTCGAGCCATCTGAGAGGACGTAAACTTGGAAGGTCTTCGTTTCTTGCACTAGCTCTGCAACAGCGTTGCTGCCCTTAGCCGTCCGAATCAGGCTGTCCAGTTCCGTTTGGCTCTTCATCGCGTTCTCCTCCAACGCGACTAAATTCCCAGAACGCGCTAGATTCGGACAATGGCCCAAACGGGCCATGCAGGTGGACCTAGAGTTTGGGGACACTTACGGGGACAGCTAGCGAATCCAGAAAAAGAGACAGCGGTAACTTACTGATTTTATGGTGCCCAAGAGAGGACTCGAACCTCCACGACCTTGCGGCCACTAGACCCTGAATCTAGCGCGTCTGCCAATTCCGCCACTTGGGCACAGCAGGGGTCGTTCGCAGCGAAAATCATTGTGCCCACGGCTCCCGCCTTTGTCAACGAAGAGGCCGGGAAACCAAGGAAATCAAGGGGGTAGGGGGAGCAAAGGGGATGGCGAAAAGGGCAAAGCGTAGGTAGAGGTACCCCCGCCAACAAAACGCTTGCCCTCGCGCCAGCTTCCTCAGTTGGTGCTATACTCCGGCCTAGATAGGGGCACTCCATGCTCCCCATCGGTGCTAGCGACGGATCGGATCCCACAGGAGGTCATTATGGAGTCCTCGTATCCGCATCTGTTGATTTACCTGTTGATTGCCTGGGGCATTGTCACTGCCGCGTTCGTCATCCTGCTTTTCTGGCAAAGCATGCTGTCCAATAAAGAGGAGGACGAGCTCTACATTGACAAGGCTTTGGAACACATGGCGATCGAGAACCAGAAGATCGTCGCCAAGATATCGAAGCTGTCGCGCCCGATCACAACGACAGGGATTGCTTCGGCCGTGTTGCTGCTGGCGATCGCCGGGGTGTGGTTGTATACGGGGTTGAAGAGCTTCTAAGCAAAGCACCATCCGCTCGCGGGGATTCTCAGGGAGCGGGTGGTTTGCTCTCCGGCGGCGCGGCATTCGTTGGCACCGGCGGAACGACTGGCCGAGACTGGGAAACCAGTGACGTGTGGTTGTGTACGATGAGCCAGCGACCCTCGCGCTTCTCCAGCACGAGTGAGGTGTGGCCGCGCGCGTCCATCGGTTCGCCGTCTACGGTCCCGGTGAAATCCCATTGGTAGTTGGCCCACGCGATATTGCCATCTACCTTGATGTAAGTATTCAGGCGGTCCATGCGGACCCGCTGCATTCGTGCGCGCTGCTGCTGGTAGGCCCGCAGGAAGTCCTGCCAGCCGATCAGCGGGGGATCCCACGTGCCACTGACGGCGATCACGTCATCGCCATAGGCTTTGTGCAGGCGATCGACGTCGCCGATCTGCCAGGCGCCAAGCATTTCCGAGATGAGGTAGTCAATCGCCTGTTCGTCGGGAAGAGTAATGACTGGCTGGCTGCTGCCGGAGGCCGGCGGAGCATTCTTGTTCTTTCCTTTGTTCTTCTGGGCGGCCGCGGGCGAGGCGAGAGAAACCAGAACCGCGAGCCCAAACAGACAGAGCATCGCGACGCGCAGCGAGCGCCGCGCGAGGGGACTTTCGGTCGGACGCATCATTCTCGGGGACACTCCTTTGCAGTCAAGCAACCGGCTAGAGGATAGCACGCCGGCTCGCGGGTCGCTGCACGGGGCGCCGAAGATTTGCCGCTCGGAGAAGCGCGCGCCGCTCAACGCGGCCGCGAGGCGGCGAGCAGATTGACGAAGAGCCGGTACGCCCCAGGAACGCCTTCCGGCAACTCGCGGAAGAATGCCAGCCCCGTGTAAATGTAGCTGCCCTTGCCGTAGCGCGCGTAAACCAGCCCGCCGTCGAGGTCCGCTTCGCCGGGATCGTGCATGGCCAGCAGCGCCGTGTAGCGCGGGTCGAACTGGCTCCAGTAGTAGAGGCCGCGCTCCTGGACCCAGCCGCTGAAATCCTCTGCGGTGATTTTGTTCGGAGAATTGAGCAGTGGATCATCGGGCTTCAGGAAGCGCACGGCCGAAGTCTCGTCGGTGATGCGCGGAGTCGGGTTGCCGATGGTGGCCGGGTAAGGTGCGGGTTGCAGGCGGTTCCAAACATAGTCGCGCTCGTGCTGCACGACGAGCGTGCCGCCTAAGGAAACGTACTCCAGCAGGCGCTCGTTCACCGCGGCGAGATCGCTGCGCAATTCGTAGGCGCGCACGCCAACCACGATGGCGTCGTAGCGCGAAAGGTCGCCGAAGGCCAGCGCGTCCGCGTCCAGCATGTCCACATGAATGCCCAGGCGCTCGAGCGCTTCGGGGATGGGCTCGCTCTCGGCGCTGATGTAGCCGACGCGCAAATCCTTCGGCACGTCGATGTCGAAGGTGCGCACGCGGCATTCCGCAGGCTCGCTCCAGAACTGGGTCGGCATCGAAGGCAGCGGCTCGAGCGACGTTGTGAACTTCTCGTCGCCACGCTGCGCGTAGGCGCCGAGCGTATAAGCTCCGGCCGCGAGCTTTTCCGGTGGCGTGACCGTAAAGCGCGCGTACCGGTCACCCTCGCCGGTGAATTCAAGCGAAATAGGCGCGCTGCTCGTCCATCCATCCGGCACCGTCAGACCTGCCTCCACCGTCGCGGGTTGCGTGGCATAGGAATGCACGCGGAGATGTACATCGAACCGCTTTCGCGGCTCGCTGAGCACCTCGACGGCCTGCTCCGGCTGTACCGCCAGCGTGTACGCCGGCACAATTCGCAGCGGCACTCTGTCCACCCGCGTCGACGTCGCGGCGACGTGGGTCGCTGGTACAGTGACTGTGAAAGCGTAGCCTGCCACAGTCACTTCCTGGTCTACAACCACCAAGGGTGGAGGCTCTGCCTGCAGTCGATCCCAGTCCCCGATTGAGGGGGTGGGGCCCTCCACAGCACCAGTAAATTGCATACCGTGTATTGCGTCTCCTGCTTGATCGGTCTCACTTATGCCCTGCGCTAGTACGAAGTGCGGGGCGCCCAGCAAACAATTCACGTCCTTGCGGCAAGATGAACGAGTCGAAACATGAAAAGGCCGACCGATCACCAACCCACTTGAATCTGCGTCAGCGGTCACTTGAATCCCTGCTGCCAGCGTGATCGCCCTCTCCACCTTCGTGAGTTCCTCCTCCAGGAGTTCCGCACGCTCGTAGACTCGTCCGTCTGTCGGCCGGGGAACACCCATAGGCAAGGGCAGGAAGGCTGCGCTGCTTCCCCTGATTCTCCCCGCAGCTTCGGCAAGCTCGGTGACCGCCGTCGTCCAGTCGAGCCTTAGCGTTGCCTCACGCGCAGCGGAAAGCGCCTTATCTGCTCGAGCCAGCGGGGAAGGCGGCCACCCCGTCAATTCCTTCAGCCCGAGAGGCTGGGCAAGCGTGGCAGGGTCGAACGTGCCGCCGTCTTCGCGCACCAACGCAATCGGCCGGCGCAAAAACGGCGAGTCGAGGAAGCCGGCGATCCCTTGTGAACGATGATTGGCAAATGCGTCGAGGCCTATTTCGCGCCAGGTTTTGCCCCAAAGCGGCGAGACATCGTCGAGCGGCAAGATGTAGCCCTTCGGCTTCTCGCCGCGGTCGAGATCGAGAATCTGGATCGGGTTAGAGCCGCCTCCCCAGGTCGAAAGTCCATCCTTGAATTGCTCGGGGAATGCCTTATCGTCGCCGGCCAGCTGCACGGCCTTCGGAGTGAGAATGCCGGAGGCTTGATGGTGTCCGTGCCCCCCGTGAACTCCGCCAAAGTTATTGATGACGATGTGCGGGCGAAAAGTGCGGATGATGCGCACCATGTCGTCGAGGAGCTGATCGCCCCACACCTTCATTGTTTCTTCAGGCGTCTTCGAGAACCCGAAATCGGGCGCGCGGGTGAAGAAGAGCCTCACGCCGTAGCCGCGCGTGGCGGCGAGCAATTCCTGCGTGCGGATGAGCCCGAGCTGCGGCGCCTGTTCGGGGCCCAAAGCGTTTTGTCCGCCTTCGCCGCGCGTGATGGAGAGCAGAGCGACATCTGCGTGGAGTCCGCGCGAGAGATAGGTGAGCACGGCACCACCGCCTTCATCGTCGGGATGCGCGGTAATGTAGAGAATGCGCGTGGTGACGCGCGCGGCGTCAATGGCCTCGATCGTTTCAGGCAGCCCGGGACCGGTGCCCGGCGCCGGCGGGAACTGCGCGCGAGCAGGAGCGACATAAAGTGCCGCGAAGAAGACCAGCGAAGACAGCCAACCCGTGCGATGCGAAGGTTTCATGCGGACTCCTGAGCGGAGCGCGGCGCGGCAAAGGGCCATTCGCGAGAAACACGCGCGCGCACGAGAAACGCGATGACGCCGAGTGCAATCACCAATAACCCCCACTTCCGCGCCGGGCCCGTCGAGAGAAAGAGCGCGGCCCAGCCGAGCATCGTCAGAATCGCCGGCAGCGGATACACCCACATCTTAAACGGCAAGCGCTCGGGTGGCCAGCGGCGGCGCAGGAGAATCACTCCCACAGCCTGGCCGATGAACTGCACTAGAAGCCGCATCGCCAGGATCGCGCCGATCACTGTGGCCAGCTTGAAAAGCAGGCTGAAGAGAAAGGCCAGCGAGCCCAGCAGGAGGAGCGAGACGTGCGGAAAATGCTTGCGCGGATGGACGCGGGCGAAGACGGAGAAGAAATTGCCGTCGAGCGCGGCCGAGTACGGCACGCGCGAATAGCCGAGCAGCGCGGAGAAGACTGAGGCAAAGGCGATCCACAGGACCAGAACGGTGGCGAACGATGCGGCGCGCGTGCCGTAGAGGCGTTCCACGAACGTGCTCACGATGAATCGCGAATTCTGCGCCTCCTGCCACGGAATCACTCCGAGGATGCTCGTCTGCATCGCGAGGTAGAGGATGGCGATGCCGGCGATGGAGAGGAAAATGCCTCGCGGGATGTTGCGCTCGGGCGCGCGGATTTCGCCGCCGAGATGACAGATGTTGTAGTAGCCCCAATACGTGTAAATCGTGCTGACCATCGCAGCGCCGAGCCCGGCGAAGAACAGCGGCGAGAGCTTCCAGGCATCGGGCGGGTAGGTGAAGGCCAGGCGCGCATCGAAATGGCTCACGCCGCCCCAGATCAGCCAGACGAGCGTGCCAATGACGCCGGCCCACAACAAGAGGGAGATTTTTCCGATGGCGCCGATTCGCCGGTAAAGCAGGACGACCAGGAACACGACAAACGCTCCCGACACCGCCTTTTCCTGCCAGTGGCCGAGCGGATGGAGGTAGCCCGCGTACTGCGCGAAGCCGATCGCGCCCGAGGCGATCACCAGCGGCGCCTGGATGAGCGTCTGCCAGACGAAAAGGAAAGACATCAGCCGGCCCCAGCGTCCGGCGCCATAGGCTTCGCGAAGAAAGATGTAACTGCCGCCGGCCAGCGGCATGGCCGCGCCCAACTCGGACCAGACGAAGCCATCGAGCAGGGCAAGAAGCGCTCCACCGAGCCAGGCGAGAAGACATTGCGGCCCGCGCATCGCACGGATCACCAGCGGAACTACGATGAACGGCCCGATCCCGACCATGTCGATCATGTTCAGCGCCACGGCCTCCTTCAGGCCGAGGACGCGTTCGAGTGCGCCGGACGGATTGGGGGTTTTCATCGTGAGCGGCTCGGAAGAAGCGCCGAGGATATCAGATGCGCCGCGCCCCGCAAAAGGATTCGCGGCCGGGCTTGGAGGAGTTTTCATTGTCGCCGCGGCGACTTAAGATACAGGGCGGAGCGGGAAGGCGAGGAACGAATCGCATGAGACCGTACATCCTGGCGGGATGGGTTTTCGCGGTCCTGAGCGCCGGTTGCCCCGGCGTTCAGGCGCAGGCCGGCGCGCCCGGCCCGCACCCGCCTCCGGCAGCAATGGAGGGGTTGCGACTGCTGTACTCGGGCGACCCCGATGCCGCGATCGAGCAGTTCCGGCAGATTCAAGCGCAATCTCCCGACGATCCGCTGGGTTTTATTCTCGAGGCCGAGGGGCGCTGGTGGAAGATCTATTGCGAATCGGCTGAGTTCAAGTGGGGCATGACCGACGCGTGGCACCGGCAGAAGCTGCCGGGCGACCAGGCGTACTTCCAACTTGCGGACAAGGCCATCGCTCTTGCCGAAACTCGCCTGAAGCAGGCGGACTCAGCGGAAATGCATCTCCATGAAGGACTCGCATTCGCGCTGAAGGCGCAACTGTTCAGCTTGCGCGATGAAAAACGCGCGGAGGCGCGTGCCGGCGTCCGGGCGCGGGAGCATTTTCTCAAGGCGCTGGCCCTAGACCCAAGTCTTGCCGACGCCGACATGGGTTTGGGCCTGTACAACTATTACGTGGACACGCTCTCCACAATTGCGAAGGTGCTGCGCTTCTTTATGGGCATTCCCGGCGGGAGCAAAACCGAGGGCGTGCGACAGCTCCGGCTCGCTGCGGAGCACGGCGCGATTACGTCAGCCGAGGCCCGCTTCTACCTGGTGAAGAACCTGCGCAACATCGATCGCGATTACGAGCAGGCGCTCAAGGTGATGGAGCCGCTCGCGGCTCAATATCCCTCCAATGCGATCTTCCAGCTTGTTCTCGGCGATTTGAACGCGAAGCTCGGCCGCACGGACAAGGCCGCGGCGCATTACCGCGCGGCTGCGGCGCTGCCCGTTCCCGACGCGGCCTGCCGTGAACACATTCAGATGTTGTCGCGCGCCGCCCTCGCCGCGCTCGGTGTGTAGAGCTGCGCGGTGAGGGTCGCCCAGTCTGGCATTGGGTCAGTTTGGAAGAGCAAAATCGCACTGGGACCGCAACGTTTCCGAGTGCGCCGTCACTCGGGAACGACCGGTGAGAAATTAAGAGGTCCTCCTCGGGCGAGCCTTTCCTAAATTGCATATTCGGCTCATGAGAAGGCGATTTCGAGTCAGTTGATAGGGGTTACCGAGAAGGGCGCTGGGTCATCGACATGCTCGCCCGCGCTTGGCCCGCTTAGTGCGTTAGGGCAGACGGTATAGCGTCAGCTTGAGCGGAGAGCCGACGACAAACATTGAGCCATCGGGGGAGAACGCAGTCCACGATTGCTCCTCGGCGAGTACCTCAGGCGTGACCTCCGCGACGAGCTCGCCGGTATCGACGGAATAGATGACGAATCGCTCTTGCTTGATCGAGTGTATGCCGGAAAAGCTTGCGACCTGCAGCGCAAATCGTTTGCTGTTCTGCGAGACGCCTGCGTACGAAAATTCACCCTTCACGGACAGAGTTCTGACCAGATTACCGTGAGTATCAACGATCAAGGGACTCTTGCAACCGGGTTCGAGAACAAGATCGTCCGATAGAAACTGTGGCCTGCCACCGCACTTGCCATGATAGAGCAGGTGCTCGCCCAGAGCGTCCGTGTACGTGATGAAGCCGAGGTCCTTCGGGTAGTCGCGGATCCAATGCACGTTGTCTGTCACAAAGCCTTTACTGCTGACCGAAGTATCGACCGCGGGACTAGCGGTAAGCTGCGTGGCCTTCAGAGTTCGAACATCCACCAGCTCGAATCCCGGGCTTGTTGCATTCCCCAGCGTGGAACCATCCGGCGACACATTTTGCACTCGCCCGAACTTGTGTCCTGTCGCGTGATAGTCGAAGTTGCCGTCATCTCTTAGGTCCGGGGTCAGCCGCAACACGCTCCTGCCGGAAACGATGACATGAGCATCATTCGTCGCGAACACTTCCAGCGATGCAAATGCGGGAATCTCGCGGGTGTCCTTGACCTCGCCTGTCTTGGCGTCAAGCGACAGAAGCTGATAGACCTGTTCCGGCACTTGCGCGCCCTCGACTTTTCGCATTCCCACCATCGACGCAAGGACAATACGGTCGCCCACGAAGACAACGCTGCGAGTTGCTGCAAAGATCGAGCCCGTCTGAGAATTCACGTGCGGAGCTGTGGCTGTCGCGCCACCAGCGCCGAAGGCAATGCCCATCACGGGCTCGCTTTTCGCAAGAGGTCCAGCCGACCACATACGCGTTGGCGGAGGCAATTTCTGGGCGAAGAGGACGCAAACTGACGCCATCAATAGCAACGCGACTTGCCCAGAACGCGTTAGAGACTGCGATCTAAACTTCACCAGGGTTTCCATTTGGGACTTATATACATTAGTCCCTTTTCCTCCGCTTCTTGCGTCGGGCACGTTTTTTCGCCGCCTTCGTTTTGGGTTTAGGATGGTACGCGAGCACAATGTCAGTCACACGGTCTAGCAGTTCTCTCATGCGATAAGCCTCGCGTAAGTGAGCCGCTTCCCGGCAACCGCATCCACAAAAGAATCAAGACGCTTGAGAGTGTGACGGGAGACATTCCCGGCGTTCAGGCGGAACGTGAACTCATCCACATACCGGGCGAGATGCTTCTTGCTGACTTGGTGATAGACACCATTCAGACCGCGCTTGAGGACCGCCCAGACGCTTTCGATGCTGTTCGTGCTGGCCATGCCGCGCACGTATTCGTTCGCGGAGTGATTGACGCGCTGCTGCTTGAAGAACAGGCCATCCAGCCCGTTGTAGGCCCCATGCTCATCGGTAAAGAGTGTGGAACCGACTTCCACGTTTCGATGAATCGCATTCTGAATTTCTTCGATGCCCGTGCTTGTTATCGGCATCGCTTTGGTGCGCCCGCCACGCTCCCGCATTCCAAGAACGGGAGCCTTGCCTACGGAACCGCGCCCCTCTTTTAGCTTGTCGGTCTCATGTTTGTTGCTCTCCAACCCACCGATAAACGTCTCGTCAATCTCGACGGAGCCGCGCAGCTTGTCCAAGTCTTTGCCGCACGCTTCGCGCAAGCGGTGGAGGACGAACCACGCCGACTTCTGAGTGATGCCAATTTCCTTGGAAAGTTGAAGGGAAGAGATACCCTTGCGGGCGGTCACGAGCAGGTACATGGCATAAAGCCACTTGTGCAGTGGGACATGGGACCGCTCAAAGATGGTCCCTGTCCGTACGGTGAAGTCCAGCTTGCAGGCGTTGCAACGATAGAAGCCGTCCTTGCGCACGGTGATTCGGTTTGTGCCTTTGCATTCAGGGCAGGTGACGCCATTCAGCCAGAGGCGGCCTTCAAGATAAGTGCGGGCGGCAGCTTCGTCAGGAAAAAGCTCGAAGAGTTCGAGAGTGCTGATCGTTGAGCGGCTCATAGCTTTCCTTCAGGAGGATTGCAGCAGGTCATGTCGTAGTTGCATCTATGGCCGTCGGCGTATCGCGGGATGCTGCCTTTTGATTCTAGATATTCCCTTTCAGCACGCACGAGTTCGTCAACGAGATTTGAAAACTTTTCCCAAGATGGAGTTTCAGGAACAAGGCCAGCGTTTTTAATCTTCATGGCCTCATATCCCACATCATAGAACGCCTCGTCAAGGTTTTTCATCTTCCGCTCCGTCCGCAGGCTTCACACCAATCACACATTGAACAATATCGCTCGCCATCATCAGACCCCTTCTGGCAGCGTGGGCATGGTCCGAGTGGGTGCGAGCACTTTTCACAGCGTGCGGTCTCTTCGGGATTGTTTCGCAACTGCCAATCTGGTTTTGTTGTGGCCATTTGGATTACCTCCATGCTCAGAGTGTACATAACTCCCTTGCGTTTGTCAAGCATTATTTTAGGGAGTTATCTATATAAGTCCCTTCCATTTTGCCTATCGGCTACGAACCAATATAATCCCAGTCGCCTCCGCTGGCGATCTTTTTGCGCTCGTTGGTTCGCTGCCCAATGCCCGTGTCGTCGGCAACTCGGAAGTGGCCCCATTGGGCCTTCCAAACTGACCCGGTACCCCTAATCTCAGAGCGTGCTTGACTCTCTTGTCCTTCGCGTACAATGGCGTTTTCGGTTTACCATAGTGAGTCAGGCAAGTCGGCCCGATGCATCCGGCACCATTGGAGGCGATTGTGAAACGAGCACTTCTTTCAGCAGGACTGGGTTTGTTGTTGGTTGCCCCGGCGATTGGACAGCAAAAAGCCTCGCGCTCCAAGCCAGTGCTGGTCGAGCGCGTCGGCGATACGGGGTTCGTCCAACTTGAGGCCGGAAGTTTCAGGACTCTGACCCCGCGGCAACAGGCACTGGCGTACTGGCTGACGCAGGCCTCCATCGCCATCGATCCCATCATTTACGATCAGTTGTCCGCCTACGGGCTGCGGGAGAAGCGCCTGCTGGAAGGCATCGTGGCCTACCACGACGGGATCGATCCGCAAGCGATGGCGAAGATCACAGAATTCGCCAAACTCTTCTGGGCAAACCGCGGGAACCACAACGATCTGACCGCGCAGAAGATTCTGCCTACTTTTACCTTCGAGCAATTCCAGCAGGCCGCTCTCATCGCCCAACGCAACGGGGCGTTCCGCGCCGCATACGGTGACCTGCCACCGCTCGCGACGCCCGCCGAGCTGACGCGTGAAATCGAGGCGATGCGCGCTTCGCTGTTTGACCCTACATTTGAGCCGATGGCAACCGCCAAGACTCCCAAAGGCGGCAAAGACATTATTCAGGCCAGCTCGAATACGTTTTATGAAGGCGTGTCGCTGAGCGACTTGAAGGATTTCCATGAGAAATACCGGCTGGACTCGCGCGTGGTGAAAGGTCCGGACGGCACGCTGAAGGAAGTGGTTTATCGTGCTGGAACACCCGACGGCAAAATCCCGCCGGGCCTGTACGCCGCATACCTCAAGAAGGCCGTCGAATGCTTGGAGAAGGCGCGCGCTTATGCCGATCCAAAGCAGGCCGCGGTGATTGCCGACCTCGCCCGCTTCTATCAAACCGGTGAGTTCGAGGAGTGGCTGAGATTCGGCACGGACTGGGTGCAGGACGATGCCGCTGTGGACTTCGACAACGGTTTCATCGAGGTATATCGCGACGCGCGCGGCGCCAAGGGCAGTTCGCAGAGTTTTGTCACCGTGACGGACAAGCCCGTCACTAGCGTCATGGTCAAGTTGGCGCAGAACGCCGAGTACTTTGAACAAAAGGCGCCTTGGGATGCCAAATACAAACGGCAATCGTTCAAGCCGCCCATCGTCAAGGCCGTGGAGACGCTGATCGAAACCGGCGATTTCGGCATTACCACGATTGGCGACAATTTGCCAAACGAAAATGAGATTCACGAGAAGTACGGAACCAAGAACTTCCTCTTCACCGGAAGCAGCCGCGCCCTCAGCGAAGCGGAGGGCACTGCTTCCGTGCGGGAATTCGCTTCCAGCCCCGAAGAGGCGGAGCGAGACGTCAAGTATGGGGATGAAGCGGAAGACCTGATGACCGCCCTGCACGAGGTGATCGGCCACGGCTCCGGCAAGCTGAGCGAGCGGCTCGCTGGCGGCACAGAACCTTACCTCAAGGAATACTACTCGACCCTGGAAGAGGCCCGCGCCGATCTGATGGCGTTGTGGAACGCCTGGGACCCCAAACTGAAAACGCTCGGGCTGATCTCCAACCAGGAAGACGTCGCCAAGGCAATGTACGACAGGGAAGTCCGGGCGCCGCTGACACAGCTTCGCAGCATTCGCAGCGGCGATACCATTGAAGAGGACCACCAGCGCGACCGGCAGTTGATCGTGCGTTACATCGAAGACAAGGTTTCCGGCTCGATCGAACAATTCACCCGCGACGGGAAGACGTACATCCGCGTGGCTGACTACCAGAAAGCGCGCCAGGGCGTGGGCATGCTTCTCGCCGAACTGATGCGCATCAAGGCTGAAGGAGACTACGAGGCGCTCAAGGCGTTGGTCGATCGGTATGGCTCGCACTTTGATCCCGCCCTCCGCGACCAGGTGGTCGCGCGGTATCGGCAGCTCAATCTGCCCACCTACTGGGCGGGCATCAATGCGGAGCTGCGCGCGCAGTTTGACAAGGAGGGCGGCGTAACTCAGGTGGAGATCCGCTATCCGCGCGATGCCGTTTATCAGTACCTCAGCTATGGGGCCATGTACGACCCCGGCATCGCAAAGGAACTGCCCCGAGCGGGAACGGAAGCGAGCGCGCGGTAGTTTGCAGGGGGCGATTGACGCGCTGGCCCAGCGATGGTAACAAAGAGGCATCCGTCAGGCGTGCTTTCAGCCTTCACCAGGCCGTGCGGCCGGTCAACTCGTAGCGCGCAGGATGCATCTCACAGGAAAGCCTTGGCGGTTGTGGATTGTCCCCAGTGTTTATCGGTGACGAGGAGATAAGAATGCAGCGTTGGCTACGGGTCTCAGGATGGTTGATCGCGTGGCCGCTGCTGGCGGCGCTGCTGGCCGCGGGCTGCGACAGCTACAACACGTCGCTTCAGAGCAACACGGGAGCTTCGCTGCTTTTTCTCTCCCCCGCGGATACAATTGCCGGCGGCCCGGATTTTACGCTGCAGATTGCTGGCTCCGGCTTCACGGCTCAGACCGTTGTGCAATGGAACGGCCAGAGTCGGGTCACCACGTACAGCACCACCGCGCCCTCCACGCTCATCTTCGCCACGATTAAAGCCGCGGATGTCGCAAAATCGGGCACCGCTCTCGTCAACACCCTCACCCCGCAGTCCGGTTCGGGTCAAAATGGCCTCTCGAACACATTAGTCTTTACGATCGATTCCGTCCCGAATCCAGTGCCGGCGATCACCTCGATTTCACCGACTCAGACGAAGGCAGGGGGCAGCGACTTCACGCTCACCATCACTGGAAGCAACTTCATGCCGCCGACGAACCCGTCGAATGCGGCGACCGGATCGGTGGTCCACTGGAACACTGCGGCGGGCACGACCACCCTGGCGGCCACCTCAATCACCGCCACGCAAATCTCCGCCACGGTCCCGGCGTCGTTGATCGCTTCCCCGGGAACAGCGATTGTCACGGTTTTCAATCCCGGACCTGGCGGCGGAACAAGCCCGAATGGATTGACGTTTACGATCAAAGATCCACCCGCGACGCCCGGATCGGCGTCCGCCTCGGCAGCGGCTTCGGCGGATTCGCCCGCGATTACCCAGGATGGCCGGTACGTGGCGTTTGTCTCCAGCGATAGCGGGCATGCGCAAGTGTTCGTCCGCGATACCTGCGCCGGAGCGGACAAGAGCTGCGAGCAGAAGACAATTCTCATCTCCGCGAATCCGTCGGGAGATCCCGGTCAGGGCGATAGCCGAGCCCCGGCGATCAGTGCGGATGGGCGTTACGTCGCGTTCGAGTCGGACGCCAAGGACCTTTCCGCATCGGCCCCTGCGGGGCGGCAAGTGTTTTTGCGAGATACCTGCGCGGGCGCCGCGGCTGATTGCCAATCATCGACCACGATCATCTCGGGCGATTCCGCGGTCCTCGGCGATAACGAAAACATTTCACCGGTCATCAGCGCCACAGGACGCTTTGTGGCTTTCGTATCGGTGACGCCGGCGCGGGACGGCAAGAGCACCCCCGGACAGACCAACAGCGGATTTCGGCAGGTGTTCGTGCGCGACACGTGTCTCGGCGCAGCGGACTGTACTCCGGGCACCATCCGCATCTCGCTGCAACCGGGAGATACGGCGGCGCCGGGAGGCGCGGCCAAGCCCGCAATAAGCGGGAACGGGCAGCGCGTCGTTGTGCCCGCTCCAGTCTCGAATGTTTTCACGCCCTCCGTGGCCATCGACGACAAAGTCTTCGTCGCTCTGATCGCTCCTGCAAAGTGAAGTAATCCCCCCCTCCCGTGTCCTACGGAGTTTTCGCCACCGGGGCGAGTGGCTGGATCACCGCGTTCACAAGGAAAGGATCGTCAAACTCGGTACGGTCTCCGGGGCCCTTGCCCGCGATGGGCATCAAGCGCGCGGTGAGCGGCTTGCGCCACTTCACAGAGAGGCTGGCCATATCGCCGATGATCAGGGCGAGGCGCTCTTCACTGATGTCGCCGGGGAGCGGCACCGTGTCGAGCCCCGTGCCGCACACGGCCGAATACGCAAGCAGCGAATCGAGAGTGAGCCGGCCTTCGCTCCAGCGTTGAGCGAGGCGCGCATCTTCCAGCACCGGCAGCATGAGGCCGGAATAGCCAACTTTCTCCACCGCAATGTCTCGGAGGGCGCTGGTGATGAGCGCCGCGGCGGTGAGCGTGCCACTCTCGCCGATGGGCATCTGCGTAATCTCTTCCATGGCGGCGCCGATGGAGACGTCTTTCAGCGGCGCGGGCGAGAGATCGATGCCGGAATACGCCCAGCCGGTTTCGCGGTCCACGCGCCCGGCGAGAGCCTGCACTTCAAACGCAGCGGCGCCCAGGGAATCAATGAGCCGCCGGCGGGCGGCCTCGAGGTCCGGAGCGCCGTGAAACGCAGCGTCCACGGTGTTGGCCGACTGCAGGGCGATGGCAAATTGGTGGCCGAATCCGGTGTGGTAGGAGGCCGGATAGAACGGCGTCAGCGGCGGCACGAGGGAGATCGCGGCAAAGCGAAAGTTACCCTGGCCGCGCTCAGTGGATTCCAGTTCCTTGACGAGACGAGCGGCGGCGCCGACCGCTTTCCAACGCACGCCATCTTCGCCGGCGACGGCGATGCTGCCGTTGAGGACTTTGGTGTTGCGCAGAATCTCTCCGAGCAAGACAGCCTGGGCCGGATCGTCATTGGCATTGAGCAGCGCCGGCCCAATCGAGGCGTCGAAACCGTTCGTTTGCGCCAGCGCATCGAGGTCCTTGAAGAAGGCGATGGCCTGCGGCGCGGTCATGCCCGCGGTGTACTGGGGGAACGGCTGCGTGGAGATGCGGATGCTCTGGACCGGATAGCCGCGCGTATCGAAGACGGTTCTCGCGTACTTCAGCATCTTCACCGCATCGGCAATCTGCTGGCGGTAGTTCGCGCGGTCCAGGTTGATGAACGCGGTGATGGCGCGAATCTTGGGCTTGTCCGCGGAAGCGGGGACGGGCGCGGCAGCACGCGGACGCACTTGCGACGGAGGACGCTGCTGTACCTGCGGGCGCGTCTGCGCGTGCGCGGTTAGCGCGGCTGTGCCGAAGAACGTGATGAGCGCAATCGCCGCGGCGACCGAGCGCGGCCAAGCGCGGAAGGAAATTCGGGAGAAAGCGTGCGGGGACATGATCGTAAATCCTCCTGGGATTTTGGATGCGCGGCCGGCGGGCCGGGAAGCCATCAGGCGAAGGCGGGGATGCCGGTAATGCGCATTCCGATGACGAGCTTGTGAATGTCGTGCGTGCCTTCGTAGGTGTAAACGGATTCGAGGTTGTTCATGTGGCGCATGATGCAGTAATCGTCCACGATGCCATTGGCGCCGAGGATGTCGCGGGCCTTGCGCGCGGTTTCCAGCGCGATGGCCACGTTGTTCATTTTGAGCATGGAGATGTGCGCGTGGTCGGCGCGGCCCTGGTCCTTGAGCCTGCCAACGTGCATGGCGAGGAGCTGGGCCTTGGTGATTTCCGTGATCATCCAGGCGAGCTTGTCCTGGACGAGTTGGTGTGAAGCGATGGGTTTCCCGGCAAACTGCGTGCGGGTCTTGGCGTACTGCAAAGCGGTGTCGTAGCAGGCCATGGCCGCGCCGATGGCGCCCCAACCGATTCCGTAGCGCGCCTGGGTCAAACAATCGAGCGCCGTTTTAAGTTCGCCGGCGCCCGGCAAGAGATTTTCTTCAGGGATTTCGCAGTCGGTGAGGGCCAACCCGGAAGTGATCGAGGCGCGCAGCGACCATTTACCGTGGACGTCCCAGGCTTTGTAGCCCTTCGTGCCCTTCTCGACCAGGAAGCCGCGAATTTCGCCGTCCTCGCACTTGGCCCAGACGACGGCTACATCGGCGATCGAGCCGTTCGTGATCCACATCTTCTCGCCGTTCAAGATGTACTTGCCACCCTTCTTCACCGCGCGCGCGAGCATCCCGCCGGGATTGGAGCCGAACTGAGGCTCGGTGAGTCCGAAACAGCCGATGGCTTTGCCCTGCTGGAGCGCGGGCAGCCATTTGTCTTTTTGCGCGTCGCTGCCGTAGGCGTGGATTGGATACATCACCAGTCCGCTCTGGACCGAGGCAAAGCTGCGCAGGCCCGAGTCGCCGCGCTCGAGCTCCTGCATCACCAGGCCGTAAGCCACGTTAGACATTTCCGCGCAGCCGTAGCCCTTGAGATTGGCGCCGAAGAAGCCGAGCTCGCCGAGCTGCGGCACGAGATGCTGCGGGAACGTGGCGTCTCGATTGTGCTTCTCGATGATGGGGATGACTTCGTTCTCGGCGAATTCCCGCGCGGTCGCGCGGACGAGTTTTTCCTCGTCGTCGAGCAGCAAATCGAAATCCATGAAATCCACTCCGGCGAATGGCATGGAGGCTCCTCTCGCGGCAGGTGCGGCTCTTGGCGGACTGATTCTACAAGCACGCAGTGGGAAGCGGCAACCGCGCTGAGGCCGGGACAGACCGTTCGCACGTTGAAACGTTGAAAAGTTTGAAGGTTGAAAGGGCCGAGAAGACGCAATTGATTCTTGGGACGAGGCTGCTGGGCGAGGTTTGTGGGGCAGGCCGCTCTCAGACCTGTGGAAAAGTACCCCCGCCCCCCGTCTTTTTTTGTAACTGCGGATTCCAGAGGGTTTTAAGTCCAATGTTTCAGAACTGCGCATTATAAAGGACTTACAGGCGCGTTTTATGGAACTGCGCATTCTAAAGGAGTTAGCTGCAAGCGACCCACCTGTGTTCGCAGACAGACCCAAGAAAACTGACTTGGTTCTTGACACGAGGTAGCAGCCGCCGTTGATTCTAGGGGAGTTGGCGGGGCTGGGGCGGCGAGTCACGATGCATGTTACCACAGACTAACCATGGAGTCAAGGAGTTACTTACGAGGCATTCGAATGGATTGTGGAAAAGTCCCGGAGAAGTCAAAAGCGTTCGAACATCCCGCAAGAGAGAAATCCCCACAGGTAATCCCGACCTGTGGGGTACCCTCCCGCCATTGCGCTACGGAGAATTGATCGGGTCGCAATGTCTCAGCGTTGGTTGCCATATGGACGAAAAGAAAGATTGACGATTGGCATGCGGGCCACCCGGCCCTCAGGGGAAGGCGCAAGGAGGGGGAAGCCGGAGTTAGGGTCTAACCTGATCAGCGATGTCTTTCTTCAAAAACTTGATGGTCAACGCGGTGATCTCTTTCGCCAGACCCTTCTTGGTAGAGATTGAATATTCGAGCTGGCCGATGATTTCGCGATCCGCACTTATTCTATAGGCGAGATAGTCGCGCGTTCTTTTCTGTTGATCAGGGCCATCGTGGGAAAAGCGAAACATATCAGGGTGGTCCCGTTGAAACATGAAATGCGTCCACCAGTCGACATAGTCGTAGTCCACGGGGAAACTGGGCTCCTCGGCCCTCTTCGCCATAGCAGAGGTGACAAGGTCGGGACGGGTCGTCGATGCGAACAGGGGTTGGCCCAGAACCGTGCCGCCTCCAAACTCCTGCTGGGAGCTGATATCTTCCTTGGCCGACATATTCATCAACTTCACTCGCTCGCGGATCGCTTCTTCGGTGTCCAACGCGTTGAGCGCGCGCTGCGCTCTGACCAGGGGAGATTGGCCCAGCCAGTTCTGCCTTGCGAGATTCCTAGTCGACTCAGACTGTATTTCGTCGACCGCGTGTTTCGCCTTAGCGTAGCCGGCCAAGACATGCGGGTCGCGCAATGTTCGGAGTGTTTGGGTGAGGCGCCGAGCATCCCATTCAGGGTCGTCGGGCAAGATCGTCAGCGTGAGGATATTGGAGGTCAGAACGAGCTTGCTCGGGCCACTATCAAGGTAACCGGGCAGCCGAAACACGCGGCGTGTCTGGAGAAAGACGGCATACTTCCCCGGCTTCTCGAATCGGAGGTAGTCGGTCAGCTCTCTTGTCAAGATGATGGGTTCGAGAGAAAGGGCGCGACGAGTGAACTCGCAGCAAATAATGCCAACGGACTCGACCACCCCCACTGGGAGGAAGACCGTACTCTCCGGATAAACCTCGAACTTGTTCGACTGTCCCGCGGAATTCATTACTTCGTCGAGTTCGATGGCATAGGAGGATGGCTGGGAACTGCTGAATACGAGCTCGATGGGGATTGTCTCAAAGAGATGGTACGTCGAGCGCGCGCCCTTGGCACGGAGGACGAGTTTCAGTCCACGGGGATTGTGGCTTCGAGCTTTCTGGTCCCGCAATTCAAAGTCACTCTGGGCCTGGGAGTAGAGTGGGAAGAACAACAAGAGCAGCAGCACCGCAAAAAGCTGGATCGCAAGAAAGGCGGACGGAGTCTTGGAGAGCGTACGGGGCAGTGTCGAGCCGTGCAGAGTGAAGTGTGACGGTCCGCGTTTCACGCCCGGATCATACCACTCGAACAGATTGTCGGGGGAATCAACAGCGACGGGATTGAGTGAGAGACCTCGGATCTTATAAACGACAAGCGTCGGGACACACAAACCGCGGGCCGACTTCGCACCACGGGAGCGGCGCCCCCCACTTAGGAACGCCCCTTCTTTCCTTGTCATGCGGGGCATGACCCACGCGCCCCTTTACTTATTGATTCCTTCGAAATTCGGATTTCTCGCCCGCTCCACTCCGGGAGCTATTCTGGAGTAGCGGTTTTAGAGCATCCGACAACATGGGCGCAAAACAAACCGTTGAAATACAAAACCCCGCTGTGCGCGATTTCTTGCGCAGCCTGAATATTCTTTTGAAATCCGCGCGAATGTACGGCATGGCGCACGCGCAAACAACCGCCCAAGCTGACGATGCCTGGGAACATCTCCAAGCCGCGCTTTCCGATGGCCGAAAGAGCGGCCTGCAACTGGCGGTTTCAGAAAACCGGCTCCTCGTCGACGGCCTCCCTGTAAAGGCTGGGCCCGCCGAGCAAAGTTTTGCGCAGTTTCTCGCTTCGGCCGATATAGCCAGCGTGACGTTTACCGCGCAAGTGACGCGCGAGGCTTTCGTGGAAATGATGCGCCTCTTCGGCGAAAGCGGGTCGAAGCCGGAAGGTCTAGCAGAAAAACTGAAAGAAGCCCTCGGAGACGAGAAACTGAGCGGGATTCGTATCAATGAAATTCGGTTTGTGCCAGCGGGTTCGGACCGGCCGGAAAACAAAGTCACAGCTCAACTCCTCGCGCAAACATTCGGGGCCGACTCCGCACAAATGCAGGGCCTTCTGGATGATCCCCTCAAGCTGCTCAAGTTCATTACGGCGGCGGAAGGCGCGAGCCAGCCTGCCGGTTCGCAGTCCACGACTGGCGCCCAGACAGGTCCGCCGGGCCACTCCGAAGCGGCATCGGCCGGCGGCGGCACTGGTCCAGCGGGGCGAACAGAAGAGGAAACCGGAACTGTCATTCGCCTGTTGAGCAAGCTTGCGCGAGAGGGCGGGGTAGGCGGCACCGATCCCGTAAAACTGCGCCAGGAATTCTCGGAGTTGCCTCAATCCAGCCAGGATACGCTGCGCCGGGCGCTGGCCGAGTTCGCCCTGACGAAGCCGAAAAAGCCCGTCGGCACTCCCTTGCTCCTGCAGGTGGCGGAGCACCTCGCGGTCCAGCTCGCCCTGGATCGCTATGAGAAGGGTGATGCGCGCGTGGATGCCGTGACGGAAATGCTCAACCGGTTGAATCGCGAAGTCGATTCTCTTCGTGGGACGCTTGGTTCCTACGAAGAGAAACTGAAACAAGCGGGTTTTGAGGTCGCTCGGCCAGCCGATTCCCTCGAGCAGCAGTTTTGGGCCAGAGCGCCCGAATCAGCCAAGCTGGATGTCCTGCTTTCCGATCAAGCCTGGCGGGTACCTTCTCACTACCTCAGAGAATACCTGGATCAACTGGTCGAGCACGATGAAGCGGAGAGGCTCCAGCAAGTTCTGGTCAACTACGTGAGTTGCATTCACAGTTCTTCCCCGGAGGCGCGGCAGAAGACGGCGCTCGGGTTGAAGGATCTGGTCGGGTATTACCCTCGCCCGGGAGGTCAAGCGCTTCGAATTGCGATCGGCCACGTAGGCGAGGAACTCGCCAAGGAGAACGATCCTAGAATGGAGAAGCTGATCAGCGGAACGTTTGTTCTTCTTGGCCAAGAGGCTGCCACGCGCCGTCGTTATCCAGCTATCCTGCAATTGCTGTCCGTTCTGCAGTCACTGGAGAAGGCCCGCCGAGGAACAGCCTCCGACCTCCGGGCACGGGTCGGGCTGGAAAACCGTGTTCCCGATTTTCTCGAAGAGGTGCTTCGCGTGCCCGAGCCTTCGGGTGATCTGATCGAGGTGTTGCGCCGCATGCCTTTGGCCGCTGCCGAGCATCTTGCCGGGAAAATCAGCCGGTGCTTGCGGCGGCGCGATCGCGATCGCTTGGTGAAACTCGCTGAAGAACTCGGCCCCGAGGCCGCGCATGCTTTGCGCGAGGTCTTCCGTTCGCGTCCGCCTGCTGCCGCTGTGATCATAGTCGGCCTGCTGAGCCGTCTCGATCCTGCTGCGCTGGAAGAAGTGTTGCTCGTGCGTTTGCACGAATGGACCCGGGTATATCAAGACGCAGTGGTCCGGCAAATCGCCAGCGCAGGTTCGCCCGGTCGTGGACTCCTGCTGGCCAAACTCCTCGACGCGCTCGATCCGCTCGTGGCGCCTCTCGCGTTGGACGAAATTGGAATGAGTGGTGATACAACCCCGACCCCGTTGCTTTTGGGAATTGCAGCAGGCGACTTGCCCAGGTTCACGGCTCCCTTCCTTCGCGTCAAGGCGATCGAGGCACTGGGACGTCTGCGCGTGAGGGAAGCCATCCCTCTCTTGCGGCAGTTGGTGGAATCGAAGGAATTCCGCCACGGCATATCTCCCAAGGAACTGCGAATCGCCGCCGCGCAATCTCTGCGGAAAATGGATCCGGAAGGAGCGAAAGCGATCCTGTCCAGTGTGGGCTTCACGCCGCCGGATCTCGAGCCGATACCATTTGACCCCAACGACGACGCCCCCGGCGTGCGCCAGCGCTACTATCCGAGAGTGAAACTCCCGCGCGGACTGCCCGCCAAAATCAGCACCGCCGATGGCGAGTGTTCGGTATCTATCCGGCAACTCAGCCTCGGAGGGGGCATCTGTTCCTGCGAACACCGGCTGCATCCCGGGACACCTGCCACCATCCGCATCAAGACCGGCCTGCGAAGTTTTGCCGCGAAATTACTCCTGCGTGATGCTCGTTCGGAGCTAGTTGCCTTCGAGATTGTCGACATGGACCTTGAAGACCGCGCTAGGCTCCGCGCCCTGCTCCAAGCAGCTCGACGATCGAGTCCCCGTCCATCTACATGAGCCGGGGCTGAGTGCCTGGGGAAGAGAGATCCCTCGTCCCGACGCTATAGGGCAGTCCCCTAAGCGCATTCGGGCCCGTGAGCGCATTCGGGGTGCCCCGATGGGAAGCATTGGGGTAAACACCCAGTGCATCCCGTAAACCCGTCCGGGACGCAAACGGCGCGGATGCAAACGCGGGAGATGACGGGAAAAACCCTAGGCAGAGGAGAAGCAGCGGGCGGCCTCGTCGAGGATGGCTTAGGTGGCGGTGGCGCCGACGCTCGAGGCCGCGAGCAGGTCTTTGGCCGCAGCGATGGCGTAAGGTTTGACGCAAGCGGTGGCGACTTCGTAGCGGCGGGCCAGCCGGCATCCATCGGCGATTTGCGCATCGGTCATGGTGGGATGCAGGAGCGAGTGGTCAATGAGTTTGGCGAGTTCGCGGACGGTGGGGGATGGCATGAGATGGTTCTCCTGCGGGACCCTTGATTCGGGATTCCTCTTTTGCTTCGAGGACGGCAGGAATTCTACACCGGGCTCGGCGAGGCGGCAGACGGACGAGTACAGACACTTGCGTGCGAGTCGTACCGCGTGTAGGTTCACAGGAGCAGCTTCTGGCTCGTGATGACCAAAGCGAGGTCAGGATCACGCCGAACTCATCAGACTAAGAAGGAGAAATCCCTTTGACCGGATTTGCGCGCAGACGGCCATTGGTACTGTTCTTCCTACTTGCGTACGCACTGGGCTGGGTTGGCTTCTTGCCGATCGTGCTGACACGCGTGGGGTTGGGGCTGGTCCCAGTGAACGTGCCCATACAGTTCATCATGATCGGAGCTTGCGCTCCTACGGTTGCGGCAATATGGGTGCAGTGGCTCACCGAGCGAAATTTGAGAATCTGCAATCTGTACAGTTCGCCGCAGACGCTCTTGCTAGGACTCATCACCGGAGGCGCTCTGGCCGCCGTCGCGTCTGTCATCGTACCTGGCTTGCTCATGAGCAGGAGTCCCATGCACGCGCTGAACTGGTCCGTGTTTGCCTCGTTCGGCATGTATCATGTGAACTACTCAACGTTCTTCGGTGGCCCGGTGAATGAAGAGCCCGGATGGAGAGGCTTTGCGCTTCCGCGTCTTCAAACCATGTTCGGGCCGGTGCGAGCTTCTGTGTTGCTGGGCGCGTTATGGGCCGGGTGGCATCTGCCGTTATTTCTCATCCCCGAATGGACAAGCGTGCAAGTGTGGGAATTTGCCCTCATCCTGGTTGCTCTGTCCATTCTAATCACGTTGGGAGCGAATCTTTCCAGACTCAGCGTGTTGGTTCCGATCCTCATGCATGCGATTTTCAATACAAGTCCGCGGCTGCTGGGGGGGGTTGCTTGAACACGCTGCGCCCCGGGAGAGAGCGGACATGATCTATACGTTTTCGTTCGTGGCAGTGGCGATCTTGGTTGTCTTGCTTACCCGGGGACGACTGGGGAGGCAGACCGGATGACACTGCGGTGCCTCTTCTGGCAGCCCGTTAGCGCAATCCATCACAACTACTTGGCGGTGGCGGGGGAGCCGCCCGAAAACTCGACGTGGCTGAAGACGGCGGTTTGCAGGACGCCGGTATCGTGAGAGCAGACGGCGAGCCCCACGTAGACAGGGTCGTGAAGATCGACGGTGACGGACCCGAGCGGCACGAACTTGCGATCGGCACCGGCAGCGGAAAGCGAGAACTTGTTGCCGCGGCGCTGGAGGCGGAGCGAATCCGCGGCGAAGCCCGGAAAGCTACTCTCGGCCGTGTCGCCGCGCCAATAGCCGCGATTCTGGAGGGACACGCGCCCGTTGCCATGGACGATGGCGTCGGCGTAAGCGTCACTCGCGCCGAGTCCCTGGCGAACGATCAAGCCGGCCTTGCGGAACTCGTGGCCTTCCTTCCCCTGAAGCGCCACGCCGGCGGAGATGGTGAAGTCGCCGGAGACGCGCCGCCAGACGAACTGGAAAGCGTCCTCGTCGCCCCACATGTCGGCGCCGCTCCCGGTAACCGTGTATTCGTGGCGCACAGCATCGTAAGAAGCAGAGCCCGCTCTATGAGTGAATCCGACATCCGTGTGGCCTTCAAAAACGCCCACGGTTCTCTGGCCGCCAGCGCCTTGAATCAGCGAGGCGCCCAGAATCAGCAGGCCACAACACGCCAAGGCCGGAACCAGCCTTTGCTTCAAGCCCGTCCGAGCCTCGCGCGGGTCCTCTTCGTGCGCCATGTGGTGCCTCCTGGATGCGGATTGCGGGACGCAATTCTACAACTTCTTCACAATAGAGAGTACGGGATGACTCGGGGAAAAGTTTCGACCGGAGAGCGGGATCCGGGGGTGTGCCTGCAGCAGCTCGTCTGCCGGAAAACTATCTGGCCTGCGGATGTGGTATACTGTTTTTGCGCTTAGTCCTGCGGTTGTGTCGTGCGGTTGCTCTGGTTGAGTACCTCATCTGAGATTACCCGCCTTCAGTCTTCTCCGTAAGTCTTCAGCGTAATTCAAACGAAGACTGGCAATGCAGATTGCCGCGCTCGCCCGGATGTTCGTGCGCGCGCGGCGACAGCTTCCGCCAGAGAAAGAAAACAAGATTTATGCAGAGTTTTTCAGAACTACCGATTTCCATTTACACCAAAGAGCGGATTGCGTCCGCTCGCTTTTCGACGCCGACTCCGGTCCAAGCCGCGGCCATCCCTCAAGCGCTTGCGGGCAGCGACGTGCTCGCTACCGCGCAGACCGGAACCGGCAAGACGCTGGCGTTCTTGATCCCGATCATGGAGCAACTGCTCGAGCAGAGCGCGCCGGGAATTACAGCGCTGGTGCTCGTGCCCACGCGCGAACTGGCCATGCAGGTCGTGGAGCAGTACAACGCGTTGAGAGGGCAGCGACTCTCGCCGGCAGCCCTGGTGGTTGGCGGCTTGTCCGAAGGAACGCAACTCAGCGCGCTGCGCCGGGGAGCCCGCCTGGTGGTCGCCACCCCGGGCCGATTGGAAGATTTTCTGGGCCGCAAGCTCATCGCGTTCCGCGGATTGCGAATCCTCGTTCTCGATGAGGCGGATCGCATGCTGGACATGGGTTTCATTCCCGCGATTCGCAGGATTGCGGCGGTCCTGCCCAAGGAGCGCCAGACGATGTGTTTTTCGGCCACACTGGAAGCCTCCGTGGCACACCTCGTGAACGACTACATGAGAAAACCGGTGCGCCTGGCGTTCGGGTCGATCCTGAAGCCTTCGGAGAATGTGCGCGTCCAGGCAATTGAAGTGGCCCACGATCGCAAACAGGAGGTGCTGCAGCGTTTGCTCGCCAAGGAAACGGGCCGCTGTCTCGTCTTCGCGCGCACCAAGCGCGGAGCTGAGAAGATTGCGCTGAACCTCGTCCGAAGAGGGTTCGCCGCCGCCATGATTCATGGCGCTCGCTCGCAATCCCAGCGCACGGCGGCGCTGGCCGGATTTCAGCAGGGACGCTACCGCGTGCTGGTGGCGACCGATCTGGCTTCCCGCGGCATTCACGTTCAGGACATCGCCCACGTCATCAACTACGATCTGCCCGACGTGGCAGAAAGCTTCATCCATCGAGTGGGGCGCACCGGACGCGCGGGCGGGCGCGGCGTCGCTTCCACTCTCTTCACGAGAGAACAGCGAGCGGACCTGCTCCAATTGGAGCGCACACTCGGCATTCAGATCGAGCGGATGCGAAGCGACGGCGATCCGTCCGAAAAACAGGATCGGGGGCGGGGCGAACTGCATGGCAGCGAATCAGCCACCCGGTCCAGAATCATGGTCCGGCTTCCCGGAGAGGTCCTCCAAGCACAGATGGAGAGCTAACTTCGCCGAGGTTTTCACCGGAGCGCCGATCCGCCGGACGCGCTGCCGGGGGGCATGCCGGCTTGACGAAGATTGCCGCGGCGGCGACACTTTACTGTTTCGGGCGAGCCACGGGAATGCCGCGCGCTCGCCCTGACTTTCTGCCTGGAACAAGAATGACGAAGAAAACGAGAGTCCACCGGCCCGCCGAAACGCACATCCTCATCTTCGACGTGGATGGCGTGCTGCTGGACGTGCGGCATTCCTATCAGCGCACGGTCCTGGACACGGTCCACCATTTCACGAAGCGCCGAGTGACCTACGCTCAACTCCACGAGTGGAAGAACCGAACGGGCTATAACGACGATTGGAAGCTGACGACAGACTGGGTAAATTCGCTGGGATGCAACGCGAGCTATGAAGAGGTGAAGAAGGAGTGCAACCGGGTCTTCTGGGGAACGGACGGCTTAGGTAAGGGGAATGCCTGCCGGGAACGGTGGCTTGTGGCGCCGCGGGACGTGAAGAAGTGGGCGCAGCGCTACGAACTGGCCGTGTTCACAGGGCGGAACCGGCGAGAGTTTGGCCACACGTTCGAGGCGTGGCCGGGACACGGCTCGATCAGCCGGGTGGTCACGTCGGAAGACGTGAAGAACGGAAAGCCTGATCCGGAAGGGTTGTTGCTGATCCTGAAGGGGCGCGAGCCGAGGACTGCGGTGTACCTGGGCGATAACATCGACGATGCGTTGGCGGCGAGGTCAGCGGGGGTGCCGTTCTTGGGAGTGTTGCCGACAGGCACTCTGGCTTACCGGAAGCGTGCCGAGGGCCTACGCAAACTGGGCGCGCTGGGTATTCTGCATCGCGTGCACGACCTCGATCGGTGGCTCGGCAAAAGTGCTCGCCGGGCCGGGTAACGTCCCGATCCGAAGGCGCAATGGTCTTCGTAGTCGACTGCCCTCGCGAACCGCCGACGGATCGGGTCCCGTTGACGCAAACCCCGCTAAATGCTATAAAACCCAGTTTTATTCAGGCATGCTCCGGGCCCACTGTGATGCGGTATCCTCTCTCAGGGGTGTAGCGGCGGCCTTTCCGGGTAAAGGTGCGACAATCGGATGGAAATCGTTCGACAGCTCGGCGAGCTATTCCTGCAGGCTGTGCCGACGGTCCTGATCGTTTTTGCGTTCTACCTATTCCTCCGCTCGCAATTTTTCAAGCCCCTCGCACGCGTCATGCAGGAACGGCAGGAACGCACGGCCGGGACGCAACGGGCGGCTGAAGCCGGTCAAGCCGCGGCGCATGAGAAAGTAAGACAGCATGAAGAAGCCTTGAAGAAGGCGCGTGCGGAAATCTATGCGGAGCACGATGCAGTCCGGCGCAAGCTGCTCGACGAACGCAATGAACGGCTCCAAGAGGCGCGCACCAAGGCGGGAGAAGAGGTCCGCACCGCGAAGGAGCGCATCGAAGCCGAGTTGGCCACGGCACGGAAACAGATCGAGTCCGCGGTCAACCAGCTTGGCGCCGATATTGCCCGCATGATCCTGGAACGGGGCCCAGTACGCCCGTCGAGCGAGGCGCGATGAAACGCCGCCTGGTTTTCTGCGCGGCTATGCTCCTTCTCCTCGCAGCGTTTGCCGGCGCAGCGTGGGCGGCGGAGGGGAAAGAGGAGAATCCGGCCGAACAACCGGCCGGCGAAGTCTTCAAGTGGCTGAACTTCGCTCTGGTGGCCGGAGCGGTCGGCTATCTGATCGCGAAGAAGGGCCCGGCTTACTTCCGCGCGCGGGCCGACGCGATCTCATCAGCCATCGCGCAAGCGGCCGCAGCCAAAGCAGACGCCGACCGGCGATTGGCCGAAGCCGAGGCGAAGCTCAAGCGGCTCGAAGAGGAAGTGGCGGCGCTGCGCGATACGGCACACCGCGATGCCGCCGATGACGCGGAGCGCATCCGCAAGATGGCGCGCGGCGAGACGGAAAGGATTGCGCTGGCGGCGCGCGCGGAAATCGAAGCGGCCGAGCGTGCCGCACGGATGGAACTGAAGGCGCGGGCTGCGAAGCTCGCAGTGGAGCGCGCCGAGGCGCTGCTCGCAGGGCAACTGACGCCGAAAACGCAGGAAGGTCTGTTCCGGTCGTTTGTCGCGGAGCTTCCGGGGAGAACCAATTGAGCATCGCGGCGCAGCGGTATGCTTCGGCACTGGCCGAAATTGCTCTCGAACAGGGCGCGATCGAGCCGGTCCGGCAGCAGCTCGGGGACTTCGTGAACCTGACGCGGGAGTCGGCCGAGCTGAAGAATTACCTCGCCAACCCGTCGGTGGAGTTCGAAAGCAAGCACGGCGCGGTGGAAGAGCTCACCGCGCGGATGGGCGCGAGCAAGATTCTGCGGAATTTTCTTTTCGTGCTGGTGGACCACGACCGGACGCTATTGCTGCCCGAGATCCAGAAGGAATTTCACAAGCTGACTCTCGATAGGCTGGGCTTGGCTGAGGCGCAGGTGACCACCCCGGCGCAGCTCACGTCTCAGCAGAAGCAGGAATTGAACGCGGCGCTCGAGCGGCTCACCGGGAAGAAGATCGAGGCGCGGTACGAGCTGGACCCGGCGTTGATGGGCGGGGCGGTGGTGCGCATCGGTTCGACGATTTACGATGGGTCCGTGCGCGCGCAGCTCGACCGGCTGCGGGCGCGCCTGTCGGCGGAATAGGAGCAGGAATGGCCAATATCAGAGCGGACGAGATCACCAAGATTCTGAAGGAACAGATCTCGAACTACGAGCAGACGGTGGCCGTGGACGAAGTGGGCTACGTCGTCAGCGTGGGCGACGGAATCGCGCGCATTCACGGGCTGGAACGAGTGATGGCCGGGGAAATGCTCGATTTCCCCCACGGGGTCACGGGCATCACCCTGAACCTGGAAGAGGACCAGGTGGGCGCGGTCCTGCTGGGCGAGTACACGGAGATCAAGGAAGGCGACATCGTCAAGCGCACGAACACGATCATGTCGGTGCCGGTCGGTGAGGCGCTGATCGGACGCGTGGTGAATCCGCTGGGTGAACCGCAGGACGGCAAGGGCCCCATCGCCGCCGGGCAGCGCAATCCGCTGGAAAAACTGGCGCCGGGCGTGGTGGACCGCCAGCCGGTGCGCGAGCCGCTGCATACCGGTATCAAAGCCATCGACTCGATGATTCCGATCGGCCGAGGCCAGCGCGAGCTGATCATCGGCGACCGCCAAACGGGCAAGACCGCCATCATTCTGGACACCATCATCAACCAGAAGGGCGACGACGTAATCTGCATCTACTGCGCGATCGGGCAGAAGCGCTCAACCATCGCGCAAGTGGTGAAGGTCCTGACCGACGCGGGGGCCATGGACTACACGATTGTGGTGGCCAGCTCAGCCACGGAGCCGCCGACGCTGCACTACATCGCGCCGTACGCGGCCTGCGCCATGGGCGAGTATTTCCGCGATACCAAGCGCCACGCGGTCACCTTCTACGACGACCTCTCGAAGCACGCGCAGGCCTATCGCGAGATCTCGTTGCTGCTGCGGCGGCCGCCGGGACGCGAGGCGTTCCCCGGCGACGTGTTCTACCTGCACTCGCGGCTGCTCGAGCGCGCCGCCAAGCTGAACGACAAGCTCGGAGGAGGCTCGCTGACCTCGCTCCCCGTGATTGAGACGCAGGCGGGCGACGTTTCGGCGTATATCCCCACGAACGTGATTTCCATCACCGACGGGCAGATCTATCTGGAAGCCGACTTGTTCAATGCAGGTGTTCGGCCGGCGATCAACGTGGGCATTTCGGTCAGCCGCGTCGGAGGCAACGCCCAGATCAAGGCCATGCGTCAGGTGGCGGGCTCGCTGCGGTTGGACATGGCTCAGTACCGCGAGCTGGCGGCGTTCGCGCAGTTCGGTTCCGAACAGCTCGACAAAGTCACGCAGGCGCAATTGGCCCGCGGCCAACGGCTGACGGAAGTGTTGAAGCAGGGCCAGTTCGCGCCACTGCCGATCGAGAAGCAAGTGCTCATCATTTTTGCCGGCACGACCGGCGCGATGGATTTCATTCCCCCGAACCAGTGCCGGCAGTACGAGCGCGACCTGTTTGATTTCGTCGAGACGAATTACCCGGCCGTGCTCAAGAACATTGCGGCGAAGAAGGCGCTCGACGACATGCTGCGCGCCGAAATGAAACAGGTGCTCGACGCCTTCAAGGAACGATTCACGGCCACTGTGGCGGCTTCCTAGCGCCTCGGCCCCGAAAGGGATATGCCCACTCTGCTCGATTTCCGGCACCGGATCCGCTCGGTGAAGAACACCCAGCAGATTACGCGCGCGATGAAGTTTGTTGCGGCGGCGCGGCTGCGCCGCGCGCAGGAGCGGGCGATTGCGGCGCGCCCGTATGCGCACCAGATGGCGCGGGTGCTGCGCTCGACCATCGGGCGCATCGAGAACCCGGTGCACCCGCTGTTCGAGCGCCGGCCGGAAGAGAAGTTGCTGCTGATCGTCGTGACGGGAGAGCGGGGGCTGTGCGGCGCATTCAACGCGAACGTCCTGCGCCAGGCCGCGGAGTTTTACCGCGAGCACGAAGGGAAGCAGATTCTTGCGCTGCCGGTCGGGAAGAAGGGCCGCGACGCACTGCGGAGACAGGAACGCGGATTCGCCGGCGAGTACACCAACGTTCTGGCCCGGGTGGAATTCGAGGACGCCCGGCGGATTGCCACCCAGGTGATCGAGTTGTACACGGTCAAACGAGTGGACGCCGTGTACATCGTGTTCAGCGAGTTCAAGAACGTGCTGGCGCCGCACCTGACGCTCGAAAAGCTTCTCCCCATCGAGGCCATCGAGGCCGAGGAGATGCCGGCGGCCGAAGCGGCCACGGCGCAGGTGGACTACATCTACGAGCAGCCGGCGGAGTACTTGCTGGATAGGCTCCTGCCGCGGTACGTAGAGGCACAGGTTTTCCGTTTCATGCTTGAATCGTCGGCCGCGGAGCACGCCGCGCGAATGGGGGCCATGGAAATGGCGACAAAGAACGCGGGCGATGTGATCCAGCAGCTCACGTTGTACATGAACAAGGTGCGTCAAGCCGCAATCACCAAGGAAATTATCGAGGTTGTCAGCGGAGCCGCCTCGGCATCGTAGCGATCAGTGGCCGGTGACGAGTCACCTCCGGCCACTCGGAATGAGATGATGGAGGAGTGATGAGCGAGAAAGCATATGCAGCCATCGGCCACGTGGTCCAGGTGATCGGGCCGGTGCTGGACGTGCATTTCGAAGAGCACCACCTGCCAGCCATTTACAACGCGGTGCGCGTGACCAGCGAGGGGTACAAGGTGCCGGAACCGATCGACCTCATCGCCGAGGTGCAGCAGCACCTTGGGGAAGGGCGGGTTCGCTGCGTTTCGATGAAGCCTACCGAAGGCGTGGTGCGAGGAATGAAGGCCTACGACACGGGCACGCCGATTACGGTGCCGGTGGGAAGGTCGACGTTGGGGCGCGTGATGAACGTGCTCGGCGAGCCCGTGGACCAACTGGGACCGATCCAGAGCGACACGTATTATCCCATCCACCGCCCGGCGCCTTCCCTCGAGGACCAATCCACCACGCTCGAAATGTTCGAGACCGGTATCAAGGTCGTGGACCTCATCGAACCGTATTTGAAGGGCGGAAAGATCGGCCTGTTCGGCGGCGCCGGCGTGGGCAAGACCGTGATCATTATGGAGCTGATCCACAACGTGGCGATGGAGCATGGAGGCGTGTCGGTTTTCGCCGGGGTCGGGGAACGGACGCGCGAGGGCAACGACCTGTGGCTGGAGATGCAGGAGTCGAAGGTAGTGGTGCCGGGCGACTCCGAGAAGTCCCGCGCGGCGCTGATTTACGGACAGATGACCGAGCCCCCCGGCTCCCGGTTGCGCGTGGGGCTGACCGGAGTGACGGTAGCGGAGTACTTCCGCGACGTCGAACACCTCGATGTGCTGCTCTTCATCGACAATATTTTCCGGTTCGTCCAGGCGGGTTCGGAGGTTTCCGCGCTCTTGGGACGCATGCCCTCGGCGGTGGGCTACCAGCCGAACTTGAACACCGAAATCGGCGAGCTGCAGGAACGAATCACGTCAACCAAACAGGGTTCGATCACATCGGTGCAGGCGATCTACGTTCCCGCGGACGACTACACGGACCCCGCCCCCGCCGCCACCTTCACGCACCTGGATGCCACGACCAATCTCAGCCGTCAAATTGTGGAGCGCGGCATCTATCCTGCGGTGGATCCCCTGGCGAGCTATTCGCGGATTTTGGACCCGCGCGTCGTCGGCCAGGAGCACTACACGGTGGCGCGAGCCGTGAAGTCCGTCCTGCAACGGTACAAGGACCTGCAGGACATCATCGCCATTCTGGGAATCGAAGAGCTTTCCGACGAAGACAAGCTGGCCGTGGCGCGTGCCCGCAAAATTGAGAAGTTCCTCTCGCAGCCGATGTTCGTCGCGGAGCAGTTCACCGGCAAGGAAGGCCGCTACGTCAAGATCCAGGACACCATCCGCGGTTTCCAGGAAATTGTCGCGGGCAAGCACGACGATGTTCCCGAGCAGGCGTTCTACATGGTGGGTACGATTGAGGAAGCGCTCGAGCAGTCGGAGCGGATGCGCGCGGCCGTTTGAGGCGCCATGGCAGCCCAATCCCTACTTCTGATTGTGGTCACGCCGGAGCGGCAATTGTTGCGCGAGGGTGTGGACGATCTCCAGGTTCCCGCCGCAGACGGCTATCTGGGCATCCTGCCCGGACACGCGCCGCTCGTGACCGAGCTGGGCGTGGGGGAGTTGAGTTATAACGTCGGCCGGCAGAGTGGGCACATGGCCGTCATCCGTGGATTCGCCGAAGTGCTGCCGGACCGCGTGACTTTGCTGGCTGAAGTCGCCGAGCGGGCTGAGGAAATTGACGTGGACCGGGCGAAAGCGGCACTCGGGCGCGCCCAGAAGCGCCTTTCTTCGCAGGATCCCAGTCTGGACTGGGACCGCGCGTCGCTGGCCCTCCAGCGGGCGCTCATTCGCATGCAGGTTGCGTCCAGGAGCGGCTCCGGAATCCCTCGCGATTAGTGCCGATTTTTCGGCGGCGCGCATCCAAGTGCACGTCTATGACTGGAACGCCCATCATCCTCTACACAACGGCATGGTGCGGCGATTGCCACCAGGCCAAGGCGTTCCTGAAACAGCGGAGCATCGCTTTCCGCGAGATCGATATCGATGAAGACCCGGACGCTGAAGAACTGGTCACCCGTGTCAACAGCGGGCGCCGCAAAGTGCCGACCATCGAAGTCGGCGGCCGGTATTTTGCGTGCAGCCCGTTCGATCCCCACCAGCTTTCGTCCGAGCTGGAAATCCCACTGAATCCGTAGCGCAAGCTGCGGGAGAAGCAATGCCAAAAAAAAGGCGGGCAGGACTGATTCCCTGCCCGCGGAAAAAACTCGTCTCGCCGGAGCCGCTTACTTCACCATTTCGATGCTGCTGACCTTGATCGTATCGCCCTCCACCGAGCCTTTCACGGTGACATGATGGCCGGCGTGGGCGGCGACTGTGTCCTGCGGATCAAGCACATAGACCTTCTTGTCGGAATCGGTGACGAGCGCGTATTTCGCTCCGTGTTCTTCGACACACTTCTTGGCACACGCTGCATGATCGGCACTGGCTCCCTTCGCGCCGCACATGGTATCGGTCACGTAGCCCGTCCAAGACCCTTCGGTCGCCAGAGTCACGCCTGCCAGCAGAAGACAGGCAATGACTCCGTAGATGAAACGCTTGCTCATTGAGTTCCCCCCTCCAGATGAATTGGCTGGTCGTCCCCCCCCTTATGCAGGGCAGAGACTAGCTTGGCACAGGGAACGGGACGCTGTCCAGCGCCCTCCTGCGTTCAGCTGAACGGGCGGCTCGACTGGGTAGCAGGGAACCCATTCCAGCTGGCAAGCCGAAAAGGAAAGGGGAAGACCCGATGGCCTTCCCCTTCCACTATGCGCAAACGCAACTGCGATGTGTGACTGTTGAGACTAGAGCCCCGATCCGGGGTTGGTGTTGGCCTGTTGCGGGGCGCCGGCCTTGGGAATGCTCACGTACCCGGTGGCCTGATTGCCGGTGACTCTGTTGATGGTGAGTTCGAGGGCCGTACGGGAACCACCTGTGTAGAAGAAGATGGGTTCGTTCACCGAGCGATCCTTCTTCTCAAAGGTCTTGTCGTCGGCAAGGACAATGATCGTGAACTTATTCTTCTTGGCGTTCGTGTCACGGAGTTGGAGCTGGATGCTGCCGACTCTCTGAGGAGAGGACTTCTTCGTCAAGGTGAACTCGAAGTAGTCGCGCTGACCCATGCGTCGTAGTTGGTCGATCTCCTCATGGTTGCGGGCAATGAGAGTGCCGAGTTCGCTGCGGGCCATCTGCAGACTGCCCTTGGTGGCATCAAGGTCGTTCTTCACGCCGGTGACGTCGCCGCTCAGGTTCTTGACATCTTCGGCGCTCGCCTTGGTGGAAAGCTCGGACTTCACCGAGGTCTCCAGGCCCGTGAGCTTCTTGCTGTATTCCGTCGAAGCAGCCTTGTTTTGGCGGCGGGCCGCGATGAGCTCCTCCTGGGTCACCTGCAACTTGCCCGTCACGACCTTGAGATCGCTCTGAAGCTGCTCGTTCACCTCATCGGCCTTGGCTGCACGCGTGTTCAGCTGGTCAATGTTCTGCTTCAGCGTCGTCTGAGCAATCTGCTCGACGCTCTTGGCCCGATTGGCTGCGCTCCAGCCAATACCGAGGGCAATCAACGATATAGCCGCCAGAATGGCGACCGCCAGTCCTACCCAGCGAGGGGTGCCGGCTGCGGGAACGTTATAGTCCCTATGTTCCTCATGAATCTCACTCATGGAATTCTTCTCCTTTTTTCGATGGGACCCTGCACGATACAAGACAGCACCTGCCCCGCCAAAAAGCTGATCTGGCCATGTTGCTGGCTAATCCATTGAGCAAATTGAAGATAGAGCGGAAAGGTCCGCTTGAGAGACCCTCTATTCTGGTACTAGAGCCTGTAATCTTTACTCGATTCTTTGCTGGCGGGTAAAATCTTACTGAATCGGCTTTCCTACCTATAGTCGGAAGAAGTGCCTCTGGAGGACTGGGTTTGTCAACCACGGAGAAGGAGAGGTGTGCGCTACAAGGATGTACTAAGTTTCGTAGAATCAGTGGACTACTGAGGTCCCGCTCAGGCGGCTCTTACTGCCACGGCAGCTTCCGCGTTCGCGCCCTCGCCAAAATACTGGTCCAGGATAGAAACGGCCGCGGCCAGAACTGTGTGGCAGTCCGTACAATGGCTCAGATGATTCTCGATCTCGCTTTCCACGCTCGGGGAAAGCTTCCCCTCTAAATACCAACAAATCAGATGGATGGTGTCTCGGCAATTCATGAATCCGACCCCCAGGTCTGGACCCGGTCAACAATCTCCTCCAGCTATAATGCATTTGACGCGCCATTCGCTATCGTAGCTGCCTGGATGCGCAACTCACTGCAACACAAAGACTTGGATCAGTAGCGGGACGAGATCAGATGAACCCTTCTGAAAAGTTTACCTGTCTTCGAACCAAGGGGCGACAGAGGGAAGGAACCACAGGCAAGCAGCGCTGCGGTCCAGATCAGCGCTGAGGAATGACCGTCATCTCACGGAGGGTGGCAATGCGGTCCTCGAGAGGTGGGTGCGTACTGAAAAGCGATGACAACGTACCACCCCCGAAGAGAGGCTTGACGATGCAGAGGGTAGACGTCGTAGGAGTGAGGCTCGTGCTCGGGATGCGTTTGTTGTACGCACCGAGCTTCTCCAGGGCGCTGATCAGTCCGTAGGGGTGGCCGACCATTCGTACCCCGGTGGCGTCCGCGGAATACTCGCGCTGGCGCGAGATGGCGAGCTGCAGCATCAGTGCCGCGATGGGCGCAAGGATGATCGTGAGAAGTGCCGTGAGTCCTCCGCCTTCACGGTCGTCGTCCCGGCCGCCATAACCGAAGAGCGCGGCGAAATACCCCATCCGCGCGACAAAAGTGATGGCTGCGGCAATTGTGGCCGCGACCGAGGTGATGAGGATGTCGTAGTTGCGGACGTGAGACAGCTCGTGAGCGATTACGCCTTCGAGCTCATCGTCGTTCATAAGTTGCAGCAAGCCCTCGGTGACGGCGACGGAGGCGTGGCGCGGATTGCGGCCGGTGGCGAAGGCGTTGGGAGCCGCTTGGGGTATGACGTAGAGTTTGGGAACGGGGAGATTGGCTTTCGCCGCGAGGCGCTCCATGACCGCATAGAGGCGCGGAAGCTGTTCGCGCGAGACGGGCTTCGCGCCGCTGGAGAGCAGCGCGATCTTGTCCGAGAAGAAGTATGCGAACAGATTCATCACGATGGCGATGGCCAGCGCGATCCTCATCCCACCCGGACCGGCGATCGCTCCGGCGCCGTAAACCAGGAGCACGCTCATGGCGATGAGTAGAAAGCCGGTGCGAAGAATTCTCATAGTGAAGAGTCCCTAAACTTTTTACGTGCCTTTCCTTCGCGGAGTTTCAGTCTAAGAGCCGCCCCTCGACACGTCAAGCAAAGCACATTCAAGAGGCTGCCGCGACGGTCGGGCGTTTCCGGTCTTGGCTCCCGGTCTCAAAGCGAATCGTATCGCTGCGGCTGTCGCGATCCACGAGAATGTGATCTCCCGGCAGGACGCTGCCATCGAGAATCTTGAGAGCCAGCGGGTCTTGAATCAGCCGCTGGATCGTGCGGCGCAACGGCCGGGCGCCGTAAGCCGGGTCGTAGCCCTCGCGGAGCAGCAGGTCGCGCGCGGCGGCGGTGAGCTCGATGTGGATGTTGCGCTCGGCAAGAAGCTTCGCCACTCCGACGAGCAACAAGTCCACGATCTTCTCGAGCTGCTCCTTTCCGAGCGGGTTGAAGATCACGATTTCATCCACCCGGTTCAGAAACTCCGGGCGGAACGCCGCACGCAGCGCGTCCATGGCCTCCTTGCGGGCGCGCGCCAAGTCGCGCGCCGACAGCTCGAAGATGGCGGTAGAGCCCACGTTGCTGGTCATGACCAGCACGGTATTGCGGAAGTCCACGGTGCGGCCCTTGCCGTCGGTCAGGCGCCCATCCTCGAGAATCTGCAGCAGGATGTTGAACACGTCGGGGTGGGCCTTCTCGATTTCGTCAAAGAGAATCACCGAATACGGGTGACGCCGCACCTGCTCGGTGAGTTGGCCTCCCTCCTCATAGCCGACGTACCCGGGAGGCGCGCCGATAAGCCGCGCCACCGCATGTTTCTCCATGTATTCGGACATGTCGATGCGGATCATCAGGCGCTCGTCATCGAAGAGAAACTCGGCGAGCGCGCGGGCCAACTCGGTCTTGCCGACGCCGGTGGGCCCGAGAAAAATGAAGGAGCCGATGGGGCGTTTGGCGTCGGATAGACCGGCGCGGCTTCGCCGCACGGCGTTGGCCACGCGGGCGAGCGCGTCCTCCTGGCCGACCACGCGCTGGCGCAGGCGCTCTTCCATGTGCACGAGCTTCTGCGTCTCTCCCTCGAGGAGCCGGCCAACGGGAATGCCCGTCCACTTGCTGACGAGCTTGGCGATGTCCTCTTCGTCCACCTCTTCCCGAAGCATGCGGGTGGACTTCTGCACCCCGGCGAAGTGCGCTTCCGCCTGCTTTAGCTCGCGCTCGGCCGCTGCGATCTTGCCATAGCGGATTTCGGCCACCTTGGCCAGGTCACCGCCGCGCTCAAGGCGCTGTTCTTCGGCCTTGAGCTGGTCGATCTGCTCCTTCAGCTTGCGAATCCGGGCGATGGCATCCTTTTCGGTCTGCCAGCGGGCTTTTTGCGCCCTGGATTCCTCGCGCAGCTTGGCCAGTTCCTGTTCGATCTGTTTGCGGCGCTCGACGGAGTGCGCGTCGGTCTCTTTGAGCAACGCCTGGCGTTCAATTTCGAGCTGCAGGATGCGCCGCTCGATTTCATCAATCTCGACCGGCAGCGAATCGATCTGCATCCGTAAACTGGCCGCGGATTCATCGATGAGGTCGATGGCCTTGTCCGGGAGAAAGCGGTCGGAGATGTAGCGGTGCGACAGCGTGGCCGCGGCGATGATGGCGGCGTCTTTGATGCGCACGCCATGGTGAACCTCATAGCGGCCCTTCAGGCCGCGGAGAATGGCGATGGTGTCTTCGACGCTGGGCTCGCCGACCAGCACCGGCTGGAAGCGGCGCTCGAGCGCCGGGTCCTTTTCGATGTGTTTCTTGTACTCGTTGATCGTGGTGGCGCCAATGGCGCGCAAGTCGCCGCGGGCCAGCGCGGGCTTGAGCATATTGGACGCGTCCATGGCGCCTTCGGCGGCGCCGGCGCCCACAAGCGTGTGCAGCTCGTCGATAAACAGGATGATTTGTCCCTCGGCATCGGTGATTTCCTTGAGCACAGCTTTCAGACGGTCTTCGAATTCGCCGCGATATTTGGCGCCCGCCACGAGCGCGGCCAGATCGAGCGCTACAATGCGCTTGGTCTTCAACACTTCCGGAACGTCGCCCGAGACGATCCGCTGAGCCAAGCCCTCGACAATGGCGGTCTTGCCGACGCCGGGTTCGCCAATCAGCACAGGGTTGTTCTTGGTACGGCGCGCGAGGATCTGCATCACGCGCCGGATCTCGTCATCGCGGCCAATCACCGGATCGAGTTTGCCGCGCCGCGCCAGCTCGGTGAGGTCGCGAGCGTACTGGTCGAGCGGGCGATAGGTCCCTTCGGGGTTCTGCGAAGTAACGCGCTGGCTGCCACGCACCCCCGCCAAGGCCTGCAAAATAGCCTCGTGTGTCGCGCCGTGCCGCTTCAAAAGCTGCCCCGCCGGATCGCGGTCGAGCCCGGCAAGAGCGAGGAAGAGATGCTCGGTGGAAACGTACTCGTCCTTGAACTTCGCGGTTTCATCAAAAGCATGCTCGAGAGCGGCGTTGAGCGTTGCTCCCATGTGTTGCTGGGCAAACCCGCGGACTTTCGGCAGGCGGTCCAATTCACGAGTGAGATCCTGCGAAAGGGCTTCCAACGGCACACCGAGGCGCGTGAGCAGCGCGGGAACCACGCCATCGCTCTGTGCCACCAACGCACCGAGCAAGTGAAGGGGCTGGATCTCCTGGTTGTCATGGCGCGCGGCAATCTCTTGCGCCCCTTGCAGGGCTTCTTGGGCCTTGACGGTCAGTTTGTCAAAACGCACCATCCTCATTCACCTTTCCAGAAGGCACACAGGGGGCCGGCGTGAGCCAGCCCCCTTCGCCATCCCTCTCACGAACTTTCGATTACCGGGCGCCGGCAGCGGCCGCTTGCGCGACGTTCACCTTGATCTGCTTCGGCTTGGCCTCCTCGCGCTTGGGGATCGTGAGCGCCAACACCCCGTTGCTGTAATCGGCCTTGATGGACTCACTGTTCACGGTATTCGCCAGCGAGAAGCTCCGGCTGAACGAGCCATAGGCGCGCTCGACGCGCAGATAGTTGTCCTCGTTCACTTTCTTCTCGAACTTGCGCTCACCGCGAATGGTCAGAACGTTGTTCTCAACCCGGATGTCAAGATCCTTGGGATCGACCTCCGGAAGATCCGCCTTGACGACGAGCTCCTGCGGGGTCTCGTAGATGTCCACCGCTGGCGCCCAACTGGTCAGAGCGGAAGCATCATCTCCGCGGAAAGGCAGGTCATCAAAGAGACGGAAAACCTGTTCCTGCAGGGAGTTGATGCCTCTGAAGGGTTCCCAACGAGTTAGAGTTCTCATGATTGTGCTCACCTCCTGAGTGATTTCGCAAGAATAATATAATATGAGCGTGTTAATGTCAAGTACTGATTAGACCTGCTTCTGTGTTTGTAGGTGCTTTATGGACAATGACATATAGCGTCGTGATGTGTTCGTATGGAATCTGGCCAACTGTCTTGATGACTAACAGTTACCGGTCTTCTGCCAGGCTGTTACACTGTTCGGCCATGCGAGTAGCTGACTTCGACTACGAGCTGCCGGCTGACAGGATCGCGCAGTATCCAGCGGCCGAACGCGACGCGTCTCGCCTGCTCTTGCTCGACCGCGAGTCTGGGCGTTGGGAGGACCGCAGGTTCGGCGAACTTCCGCACTTGCTGCGGGGAAACGAATTGGTCGTCGTGAACAATGCCCGCGTAATGCCCGCTCGGCTGTACGGGCGGCGAACCGGCGTGCGGTCCATGGCACCCAGCCGAAAGACACGCCGGGAACACTTGCAGGCCACGATCGAGGTTCTCCTGACCCGGCAAGTGGACACGGACACTTGGGAGGCGCTCGTGCATCCGGGTAAGAAAGTGCGCACTGGCGAACGGATCCGATTTGGCGAGGGGGAACTCGAAGCGGAGGTTCTCGGACGCGGCGAGTACGGATTGAGGACGCTGCATTTTGAAGGAGCCGGGGTGACGCTCGACGCTCTCGAGCGCATTGGGCACATTCCGCTGCCGCCGTACATTGACCGGCCAGACGAACCAGCGGACCACGAGCGTTACCAGACAGTCTTTGCCTCGGTGCCAGGCGCCGTGGCGGCGCCGACGGCCGGCCTGCACTTCACGTCGAAAATTCTGGAACAATTACGCGCACGAGGCGCGGAGATCTGCGAGCTGACATTGCACGTGGGCCTCGGAACGTTTCAGCCCATTCGGAGTGAGACCCTGGAAGCCCACACCATGCATGCCGAGGCGTATGAGATCCCCGAATCCACTGCCGCAAGGGTGGAGGCGGCTCGGCGTGAGGGTCAGCCAATCGTGGCGGTAGGCACAACCGTTGTGCGGGCGCTGGAAGATGCGGCGGCAAAGGCTACTCGAAGCGGCAGGGCAGGCGGAGGGCTATCGCTTCTCCCCGGCCACGCCCAGGCTACGCTCTTCATCTATCCGGGGCATGCATTTGGAGTGGTCGATGCCCTGTTGACGAATTTTCACTTGCCGCGCTCGAGTTTGCTCGCTCTGGTCTGCGCATTCGCGGGGACTGAAAACGTGCTGGGCGCCTATCGTCACGCCGTTGAGTCCGGCTACCGTTTTTACAGTTACGGCGATTGCATGCTGATTCGATAGCATTGGGTTCGCAACCCAATTGCGGTGCCTGTGCAGTCGACGACGCGGGGAGGTGGGCCGGGAGTGGTGCCTCCCCGTCACCGGCGAGATCGGATCAATACTGGGGCGCCTCTACTCGGAAAGGACAAGGACGCGCCGCTGGCCGCCGAAGCGGATTTCCAGCACACTTCCGTCCGGTCCGACTAGCACGGAATCATAGGGTTGCTTGTCCTCGCGTTCTTCCCAGCGGGCGTGAGTTTCGGCCAGAACTTTCTTGCCATGTTTCGCGGTCACTTTGTCGCCGTCAATCAGCAGCGTGTACTGGCCTGCCTCGAGACGCGATGCGCCGAGCTTGGCGCTCTCGGTAAGGTTGATGGTTCTTGAGGTCGGTTTGGCAAAAACAGGGACCGCCAGGGCAATCGCCCCCAGCAGTGCAAAAGTACGGATGAACGAACTAGACTTCATGTCGGACGTACTCCTTTCTTGAGTTTTTCGGGACTCACTTATGCCTGACCGTTGGCGCCGAGGAAAGGAAGAAAGGGTTGACACGTCCGAGTGTCCTGGGTAGGCTCCCCAAAAGACACGAAGCCCTTCCTGGACGAATAGCCGGAGAAGGTTACGTGCCACGGCCCCGCGGCTACCACCGCGGGGCGACTTTCCCCCCATCCAAACTCACCAATGCAGCCAAGAACCAAGTCGCACTCGGGTCACCCGATGCTCTGGGAAGATTGAACGAGCGCGACTGCCGAATCTATCCGAATCCTGCTCGCAATGTCAGCGGCCAAAATGGTCAGCGACCATAATGGCCGGGGCAAGGTCGAATCCGGTCACTGGAGCATTCTCGAGACCCAGCGGCATGCGAATCTCGATCGTCCAGAATCACCCTCCCCCTCTGCAATACGCGGACAGCCCCTCAGAAGTTCCCTCGACGCAATTAGACGCGTGAAGCCTGGACACGTTAGTCCGCACTGAGCGGTCCATATTCCCCTTCAGGCTCCGCCTGGGCGCCTCACCGCAGAGAAGGCTGTTCGGCGAAACTCCCACTGTTCATCTATAATCGCCGTGCCAGTCGAGACACAGGGAATGCGAATTCTTGTGGTTAGCGACATCCATGCGAATCTAACGGCCTTCGAAGCCTGCTTGACCGCGGCGGAAGGTCGGTGGGACCGCGCCGTGTGTCTCGGTGATGTGGTGGGCTACGGTCCCGACCCGAACGAAGTGACGGATCGTCTCCGGGCTCTGCCGATGACAACGATCCGCGGCAATCACGACAAAGCCGCTTGCGGGCTCGTGAACACGGAGGATTTCAATCCCGTGGCGCGCGCTGCGGCGGAATGGACGCACGGCCAATTGAGCCCTGAGAACCTGGCGTTCCTCGCACAGTTGCCGAGAGGGCCGCTCGAATTACATGGGATGACGCTGGTGCACGGCGCGCTTCGCGACGAGGATGAATACGTGTTCATTCCGGCGCAAGCACTCGATGGGCTTCTGGACTCGCCCTCGCCCGTGACTTTCTTCGGGCACACACACCACCAAGGCGGCTTTGCGTATCAGGACAACCGGCTGGAACTACTGCAACCGCGGCCGCGTTCGAACGAGGCATTTACGGCGCTGCGCCTCCTGCCGGGCAAGCGCTACCTCCTCAACCCCGGTTCCGTGGGCCAGCCGCGGGATGGCGACCCGCGCGCTGCCTTTGCCATTGCCGACCCCAACCGTCAAACCGTGGAATTCTGGCGCGTCCCGTACGATATTGAGAGCGTGCAGAAACGCTCGCGAGAGGCCGGCCTGCCCGAACAATTGGCATTGCGGCTGAGCGCCGGCCGCTGAGGTGCAGAATGATTCCAGACCAGGAACACTCGATTGCCAGTGCGGAAAGGGGATCCAAACCCACCATTCTGTGGGGGAGCATCCTAGCCGTCGTGGTCCTGGGCGGGCTACTCTGGTTTTTCTTCTTGCGCAGTGCCTCGCCCCGGAGGGAAACGAACGAGCTTCCGTTCGGCCCCGCTGAACAAATCTATTCCTCACGGATCGGGTTCAGTGGGTTGGAGATGAGCCGTGCAACGAATTTCATCAATCAAGAAGTGACTTATCTCTCGGGCAGTGTGGAGAACCTGGGCGATCGGGGGATTCGCGAGATTGAGGTCACCATCGAGTTCCGCGACGTGCTGAATCAGGTTGTACTGCGAGAAACGCGCCGCGTCCTGGGTCAGATGGGGGGACATCTCGCTCCGGGGGAGAAGCGCGACTTTCGGATTGCGTTTGACCACGTTCCCGCCGATTGGAACGTTCAGATTCCCGCACTGCGGATCAGCGGCCTCGATCTCGAATAGGGCCGTACCTATTCACTGTTATAAACTAACTTGTTTATAATCCGTGCGTGCATCTGGCCGCGGAAATCGCTCACGCATTGACCGAACTGCGCGCGGGTGGCGCCGTCGAGGTCCGGGAGAATGGCGGCTTCTTCGCCTCCCTCGCTGCGCTCGAATGGGAACTCCGAGGACAGGACCATGCGCCCTTGATTCATCTCTGGTCCGGCGAACGGAATCTGACGCGCCGCGTGCTGGCCATCACCGCGCAGTCCGAAGAATGCCTGACCCTCGCGGTGCAACGCTTCGGGCGGACCAAGCCGGAGCGGTTGGAGTTTCAACGCGTGGATCTCGAGCGCCCGCAACAGCAGCTTTCGCGCGAAGAGTTTCGCGCCCGGCTGGGGGGCTTGCTGGCCCAGCGCTTTCCCGACGAGACCGTGGAATCGTTGAGCGTTGCCGCGGACCTCGAACACTCCATCTCGGGCTGCTACGTGCGTGGGGTCATGTGTGGACCAACCCAAACGTGGGCCCTGCTCTGCGTATCGGAAAATGAGACGGCGACGGTCCAGGAAAACATCCTCACCTTCGGGCTGCTGTGGCTGGACCGGACACGACAAGCTCGCCGGCGACGGAGCGTTGCGGGCCTGCGGCTTTTCTTGCCGGAAGGGCACGGACGCAAGACCTGCCAGCGGCTGGGCGCGCTGTCTACCTCCACGGCGATCGAGGTCTACGAGATCCGGCGCACTCTCGAGGAAGTCGTGCGGTTCGACCCAGGCGATGCCGGCAACCTGGCCACCTGGTTAGTGCCACACCGCGAAACGGAATCCTTGCTTGCGCAGGCGGGCCCGGCGCTCGCCGGGGTCGTCAAGCTCGCGCCCGAAGCCATCGCAGCAAGCGCGGTCCCAGGCACACGCGAGGTCGTTCTCCGCTTCCGTGGCCTTGCTTTCGCGCATTGGGCCGAGGGACGCGTGCATTTTGGCGTGGGAGACTCGCGCGAGGAATTGACACCGGCGAGCGAACCTTCTCTGCGCAGCTTGGTGCATGGGTTGATGACCTATCGCCACCCGCTCGCCAGCGACACGCATCATCCGTTCTACCGCGCCCAACCGGAACGCTGGTTGGAAACACTCGTGCGCGAAGACCCCGCCCGCATCGATGCGCGGCTTTCCGTCCAACCCTTGTACACGCAGGTGCCGGCCATCGCGGCAGGCGACCGCGAGGTGATCGACTTACTGGGAGTCACGCGCGAACGGCGCCTCGCGGTGATCGAACTCAAGGCTGACGAGCACCTGCATTTGCCGCTGCAGGCAGCCGATTACTGGCTGCGCGTGCGCTGGCATCAGCGACATGGGGATCTTCAACGGTACGGTTACTTCACCGGCGGAGAATTGCAGGCGAAACCCCCGCTTGTCTATCTGGTGGCGCCGGGACTGCGCTTTCATCCTTCGACGGATGCTCTCCTGCGCTTCCTCTCGCCGGAGATGGAGGTCATACGAGTGGGCATTGGGGAGGAGTGGCGCCGAGGATTGCGAGTGGTCTTGCGGCAATAGGCCGTCGCGCGAGGCAGCTTGCCGGATAAGTGTCAGAGAATAAAGCCCCTAAAAGGAGAGAAGCAGCTTCGGTATGAGCCGAAACTGCTTCCCGGGGTGTGTCCTCGAAGTGGTTTGATTACTTAGATGCATGGCACGGGAAAACGTTGCACCTTTTATCAGCGCCTCAAGAACAGGGGGGTCGGACCAAAGATTCAGTAGAAGAGATATTTGCGCCAGCGCTCATCCCGGTGGCCCATGAGGCGCATCAGTTGCCGGGACGTGTGCAGCGTGAAAGGCCGCGGGCGTCGCTGGAGTTTGAGCCCAGCCTCTTCGGGCGTGCGGTCGCCCTTCGTATTGTTGCAGCGGTAGCAGCAGGCCACGAGGTTTTCCCAGCACGAGCGGCCTCCGCGAGAACGCGGGAGGACATGGTCCAGCGTCAGCTCGGAGCTTGGAAAAACGCTCCCGCAAAACTGGCAAGTGTTCCGGTCGCGCAACAGAATGTTCTTGCGCGAGAGCGCGCGGCTCTGCTGCGGGATGTGCCGGTAGGCGAGCAGGCGAATCACCGAAGGCACTTTGTGGGCATGAGCGGCGGAATGGACTTCGTTCTGGTGCAGCTCCTCGGCCTGAGCAACGCCCTTCAGCATCAGAACCAGGGCGCGCCGCACCGCAGTGACGTTGATGGGCTCATAAGTGGCGTTGAGGACGAGGACAGGCTCTTGCATCAGAGAAGCACGCCTGGCAGCCACGAGATGGGGGGATCTGACACCATCATCAGCGGACGGCACAGCTTGCCCGGAGGCTGAGTCAGCCCTTGCCGGGCTCGCTGTAAGCACCGACACCGCTCTTGGCCGAATCCCGCTCAAGGCGAGGTCCCTGCTCTCTTGGAACGCTCACCGGTGCGACCGGGCCTATGCGTAGCGCCCGAGCCACCGTGAGCGCAGTAACGGCTGCCGCCCCGGATTTCCGCAACGCCCGCGCACAAGCGTCCAGCGTGGCGCCGGTAGTCATTACATCATCTACCAGTAAGACGCGGAGATTGTCAACCCGGCTGCCTGGTCTGATCGCGTATGCACCACGGACGGCAGCCCACCGTTGGTGAAGGCTCAGCCGACGCCTGTCGGGGCGGGGCTTGGTGCGTACTAGGACCCGATCGTCGTAATGTATCTTCAGTGCCGACGCCAGCGGGCGAGCAATCAGTTCGGCTTGGTTGTAGCCGCGTTCGCGCTGGCGGTCCCGGTGAAGCGGAACGGGTACCAGCAAGTCGGCCCGGAGAGATTCAGCCTCCCTGCGAAAGACTTCTGCCAGCCGGTTGGCGAACCATCTCGCCAGGGGCACGATCGGTTCGTATTTCAAGAGCACGACTGCGCGCACCATGGCATCCTCGTAGACGCCGTAACTCCTCGCGCGGGTGAAGGCATACACGCCAAGACGGCAGAGCCGGCAGAGTATCTCCGGGGCCTCGCCGACCCGCTCGGAAACAATGGCTCGCCCGCAGCCACTGCAGATCGGGTGAGGGATGGGGACAAAGGAGGCCAGGCATTCCTGGCAGATCGGCACGCGATTGGCGGTGAGAAGCACACCCCCGCACACCCGGCACGGCGCGGGAAAAACCAGCGATGCGAACGCGCCGCCCGCTTCTGCAAGCCAGCCAGCCGCCCTGGTGAAGAATGATTGCACATCGAGCCCCACGTTCCCGGAAGGCTACTGCCGCGGGCTTCACTGTGTAAAGAGAATAAACAGAGAACCAGACGAATGGAGACGGAATCCGAGCGCACGAGGAAGAACTACAGAAGTCCCTGTTCGAGTTTCTCCTGGCAGGCGATGCAATGCTTCGTCCAGGGAACGGCTTCCAGACGCTTCTGCTGGACCTCTCCCTGGCAGTTCACGCATAGGCCGTATTCGGTTGTCTTGATGCGCTCGAGCGCGGCGTCGATCAACTGGAGCAAAGTCCGGTCCGTGTTCGTTTGCCCGAAAAGAAATTCCTTGGTATAGGAATTCGCGGCCTTGTCCGCCAGATCCACCGTGGGATCGTCATCGGCCGTGCGCCCTTCTTCTTCGGTTCGAGCAATGGTCTTCAGAAGCTCTTCGCGCCGAGCCAGCAACTTCTTCTTGTAGTAGTCGAGTCGCTTCTTATCCACGGTCCCGTCCCACAGCGAGCATTCAGGGGCACTTCCAAAAAGAGAAAGTGTAGGCGCGTACCCCAATCGTGTCAAGGATGCCTGTCCGGAGCCGAAAGAATCGGACCCGGTTTGTCCCTCTCAGAATGAATCACAAAGGTAACCTGCGCGCTGGGAAGACGCGATCCGCGGACATCCTGATCCACAACGGAAAAGTCGAGTCCTCATCGCTGAACGCGGCGAGCCGCCGGCATTGTCAAAACGAACTGGTTCGCGGAACCAGACCGAGACAAGTACGGCTGTTGTGGATGGGGATCGATTGGCAGAAGTTGACCAGGCCCTGGCAACTTGTGCTTCTGCAGGTGGGCATGAACAAGCTGATGAATGGCAAAATACCATATTGGCACGCCAGCATCCGCTGGCTTGCCTGCTTCATTAAAGAGAAGGCATTTGCCCTCCCGGTGGAGTTTCCTTGCATTCTAAGCGCTGGCCTTTTAAACATCGTTTTACTCGGCTTCATAAGTTCTTTGTTTGCCATAGGGTACGCGGCTCAAGGGGGAACGGATTTCCACAGGGTTTGGCAACGTCGGTGCAAAGTCAAACAAAGCATCATGGAGGTGTAGCTTGAAGAAAGCATCCTTGGCTGCTGTTGCGATTTGTCTGATGCTGCCCGCTGTGGCTTCTGCCCATTTCGGTTGGGGCGGTGGCGGCAGGATCAATGCCACCGAAATGGGTGAACTTGGTTTCGTTGGCGCGTCACTGATCGGAGCGGCGGCGTACCTGCGGTTCCGTTTGTCCCGGAAGTCCAAGTAAGCCGGGAACTGGTAACCAGTAGCGGCCGGGTCGGCGGCGCAATCACTGGGGGGCGCTGGCCCCGTCGTTGAGTTTCTCCAGTTCATCTCACCGTTAGTGTCGATGAATCGCTGGATCGCTGACGAAAAGCAGCGGCTTCTTGTGTTGGCGCTTGGGCTGTCCCTCGCGGCAGTTCTGATCGACAATTGGACCGCGCGGGCGCTGCACAGCCGGTCTCCCGTCTGGACTCTCGTGGTTCTCATCGCACTGGTTTTGCAGCGTTCTTCCCACGTGACGCCAGATGCCCTTGCCGGGCCGTACTTTCGCTGGTCGTGGTTGAGGCTCGTTCTTTTTGCCCTTCTTCACGCCGGGATGGTGCTGCTCGGACGCATGGCGAGCACGACGCTCGTGACCGCGGCGCACAGCAGCACGGTCACTTCGGGCCTGATCGTTCTCTTAAAGTACTTAGTCCTGGCGCCAACGCTGGTGTTGTTCCCGGTTGCCGCCTGGCTGCGCCTTGGGCGTAAGTACGCAGCCGAATTGGTAGCCGCGGCCCTGGTCCTTTTCACGTGGAATCCGTTGCGGATCTTCGAAACGTTGTGGCCGTGGTATTCCGCGGCGTTGGGAAGATTCGTACATGTTCTGGCCAGCATTTTTGTCCCTGGACTAGGTTATTCTCCGGGGCTCGTCCCCACGTTCCTAGGACCGCGGCTCGATGTATCCATCATCTTCTCCTGCGGGGGACTGCAAGGCATCCAGCTATTTCAGTTTCTGTTCGGACTCATCCTGGTGGTTGACTGGAACCGGTTGAACAAAAGGCGCGCCCTCTTTGGCTACTTTGCGGGTTCAGCAGCCATGCTCCTTGCCAACGCTCTCCGCATCGCCTTGTTGGTGGTGCTGGGGAACCGGGTTTCCCCCGACCTAGTCGCGCGGTATCACGTTAACGCGGGCTGGTTCTTCTTCTCCCTCGTTTTTGTGGCATTTCTATTCATGTCCTACTACTGGCTGCTGCGCAGCAGCGGCCCCATGCCCCGCAATGCTTCCTAAGGGCGCGACTCGCTCTTGAGGTGCCGCCCGACTGCCTGCGGATAGGCCGGTGTTCTTCCACAGCCGGTCAAGATTTGCACAAGTAGGCGTAAGAACGGCGAAATGTAGGGCTTGACGGGTATTCGAATCCTGTTATACTACTCTATGGCTCGGTGGCTCCCGAGCCGCTCAGGGGCGATCTGCTGAAGGGTCAGTGATCGATCCGAAGTGAGGTCTGCTACGAACACTGGGTGATGACAGCCGAGCATCGCGCGAAGCCGCCAACGTGTGGCGGTTTGGCCCGGCGCTCGACGCCGGGTTTTTTATTGCGCGGACGATTTCTTGGACGCGCGATGGCTGACGGAAAATCAGCCGCTCCGACGGGATCGGAGCAAACGTTCTTTGACAACGGAAGTAAGCTGGCACCTCGATAACAGGCCTTCGTCGGTCTGCGATCGGGGTACTGCAAGTTCTGCTCGAGTAGAGCAATTTGTGGAAAGGCGAGCTCAACCAGACATCCTGAGGAGCAAGGTGGCAGAAGCCCATGCGAGAGAAATCTCGCAGAGGCGATTCACCGCGGCGCGACTCGGGACGTCGATGCTCATCGCATCGACGGTTTGGGTGAGTTTTATGGTCAAGCTACTAAGGGCGTACGGTGGATGCCTTGGCGCCAGAAGGCGATGAAGGACGTGGCAAGCTGCGATAAGCCCCGGGGAGCTGCAAGCAGGCTTTGATCCGGGGATTTCCGAATGGGGAAACCCCTCTGAGAAAACCTCAGAGACGGCCCGCTGAATACATAGGCGGGTGCGAGCTAACCCAGGGAAGTGAACCATCTCAGTACCTGGTGGAAAATAAATCAAACGAGATTCCGAGAGTAGCGGCGAGCGAAATCGGAACAGCCCAAACCGTCGTGCTTGCACGGCGGGGTTGTAGGACCGCAGGAGTAGAGTTATCAATCCGGAGGCTAGGTGAACCTGCTGGAAAGCGGGGCCACAGAGTGTGATAGCCACGTAACCGAAAGCTTACCGGACTCGAAGCGGTATCCTGAGTACCACGGGACACGAGAAATCCCGTGGGAAACTGGGGAGACCACTCTCCAAGGCTAAATACTCTCTGGCGACCGATAGTGAACCAGTACCGCGAGGGAAAGGTGAAAAGCACCCCTGCGAGGGGAGTGAAATAGTACCTGAAACCGTATGCCTACAAGCAGTCGGAGGGCTATGCCGGTGTCTTCGGATGCCGGCCCGCCTGACGGCGTGCCTCTTGCTTAATGAGCCGGCTAGTTATTCTCACGGGCAAGGTTAAGCGCAAGCGAGCCGCAGCGAAAGCGAGTCCGAATAGGGCGTTCAGTTCGTGGGAATAGACGCGAAGCGGGATGATCTACCCTTGGCCAGGCTGAAGGCCGCTTAACCGCGGCTGGAGGGCCGAACCGGTGTTGGTTGAAAACAGCTCGGATGAGCTGAGGGTAGGGGTGAAAGGCTAATCAAATTCCGTAATAGCTCGTTCTCCCCGAAATGCCTTTAGGGGCAGCCTTGTGCGATCTGCCACGGTGGTAGAGCACTGGATGGACTAGGGACCAACTCAGGTTACCGAATCCAACCAAACTTCGAATGCCGTGGACAGCAGCACGGGAGTGAGACTACGAGGGATAAGCTTCGTGGTCGAGAGGGAAAGAACCCAGACCGACAGCTAAGGTCCCGGACTGCAGGCTAAGTGGGAAAGGACGTGTAATCGCTCGGACAGCCAGGAGGTTGGCTTAGAAGCAGCCATCCTTTAAAGAAAGCGTAACAGCTCACTGGTCAAGCGATTATGCACCGACAATCCAACGGGGCTCAAGCCTGCGACCGAAGCTTCGGAATGTGTGCGGCGCAAGCCGCACACTTTGGTAGGGGAGCATTCTGTGGAGTCTGAAGGCAGACCGAGAGGACTGCTCAACGCCACGGAAGAGACCCTGCCGGCATAAGTAGCGATAAACACGATGAGAACTCGTGTCGCCGAAAGTCTAAGGTTTCCTGAGGAAGGTTAATCCGCTCAGGGTTAGGCGGGTCCTAAGGTGAGGCCGAAAGGCGTAGCTGATGGACA
>Ga0116137_1000155_pt1 | contig 66618 bp, 77 predicted proteins | sample June2015DPH_20_1_3_FD_88973 | JGI IMG/M metagenome (GOLD analysis project Ga0116137, IMG submission 88973) | Peatland microbial communities from SPRUCE experiment site at the Marcell Experimental Forest, Minnesota, USA - June2015DPH_20_100 | ecosystem: Environmental > Terrestrial > Soil >...
CACCATGCTGGGGTTGCAGAGCGCCGCGCCTTCGATTGCGTACTCGTTGGTGAACGTGGCACCGAGTAGCAGCCGACGTGCCTCGGAGAGCTCGCACCGAGGATCGAGGCGTTCGGCGAGCTCGTCGGCGTGCCGCCGGAACGTATCGATGAGATCGCGGTGACGAAATTCGAACCGAGCGGCGACGTCATCTAGAGACCGCTCCACCTCGTCATCGTCGAGCGCCAGGATGCGAGCCGCCACTGCTGAGGTGCGAGGCTCCTCACGGCCGAAACTCTCTTGTCCCGGCACAAACAGCATCGTGACGACCCGAGATGAGTCCGCCGCGAGGCGCCGAGGGCTGCGCCGGACGCCGTCGGTGTCCGCCGTTCTCACCGCGGTGCCATCACGAGCCTATGCGCGTGTTGCAGGGTCGAAAGCAGAGCCAGCGTCGATTCAGTGCCCTGGTTGAGGTTGGGCCCGTTAGGTGTAAGGCCGTCGAAGCCACCTCCCGTGTCCGGGTCCCACATGACGTGTTGTCCGTCGTTGTCTCCAAGGAACCAGGCCTCTGCGGCGAGGAGGCCGTCAACCCAACGCCGGTCGCCGTCGACGGTCGCCGCGCGGACGCAGGCGTCGGCGAGCGCGGCCACCTCAATGGGCTGCTGGTCGAACACGGGCCGGATGTCACCGGGTCCTGCGCCGCCCACGGGCGTGACCGACAGATGATTGCCCACCGTCTCGTGGTCAAGCAGCCACGCCAGGAGATCGAGGCCGTGTTGCAGCAGCATCGGTTGGTCCAGCGCAGCGCCAGCGGCGATCATCGCCTCCGGCAGGACGGCGTTGGCGTAGCGGAGTCGAGCCTCCGGCCAGGGCCAGGCGACATCGGCGTGGGGAGGCGCCATGCGTTCCGCAGCATCGGTCAGCAGTGCGTGCGCCCCACGATGGTCGGGCTCCGCCTCAAGCAACTCGGCTGCTCCCAGCGCGGCGAACGCCATCGCACGCGGATAGGGCGAGCGCTGCTGTGCCGCGCGCTCGAACTCTGCTGTGGCCAAGTCGCGTATCCAACCGTCGTCGCTGTGCGACGCCGCGGTGCCGAGGCCCCAGATGCTCCTGCCCCAGCAGTCCTCCAAAGCCGGGCGGTCCTTCCAGCGTCCCCGCCAGCTCAACCGGTTCCGGTAACTGCCGTCGACGCCCTGCGCGTCGATCAGGAACCGGAGGCTGGTCCTGGCGAGGTCGCGTACCGCCTGAGTGGCGAGGAGTTCTCGTGTGGCGACGACGAGAATCCGGGCCATGTCGTCGGTGCAGTAGCCGAGCTCTCGCCTGGGTTCGTCGTATCGGGCATGCTCGAAGATACCCCGATCGTCGCCCATTCGGCAGAGGTGGTCGAAGTTGGGCTCCACCATGCCGGTCACACCGATGCCAGGCTTTCGCTTGCCAGGCTTTCGCTAAGAAGGCGATTCGCCAGGTCCACGTATGCTCCCGCGACCACCGACCAGCCCATGCTCGGCGCCAGTCGTGACGCTTCCGCCGCCATGCGGTCAGCGAGCCCCGGTTCGACGAGCACCCGGCGCAGGGCTAGGACCAGCGCTGCCGGGTCGTCACGGTCGACGACGATGCCCGCCCCGCTCGCCAACAACTCGACGGCGTGGGGAAAAGCCGTGGCAACCACCGGCCTGCCCGCCGCGATGGCCTCAACGAGCACGCCGGAGGTCACCTGGTCCACAGAGTCGTAGGGCAGTACGACTACAGCGCACGACTGGATCAGTGCCGTGAGGGACGCCACATCCCGGTAGGCGGCGTCGAAGACGACCGAGTCTCCAACCCCGTTGCTTAAGGCCTGTTCGATACGGGCATGACGGTAAGCCTCACCGTCGAGGGCGAGCACCTTCGGATGGGTCTGGCCCGCTACGAGGTAACGAGGTCGCGCCGGAAGGCGATGCAATGACGGCATCGCGTCGATCACCCGCTCGATGCCCTTGCCTGGTCCGATGAGGCCCCATGTCAAGATCGTCGACCGAGCCGCGGGCTCGTGCCCGGCTCGACCCGTAGGGATCGCCGCCCCGTGTGGGATGGTCTCGACAATCGCTGGGTCGACGTTGAACTGGTTGCAAAGTCTGTCTCGGGCCGCGTCCGACATGACGATCACCCGGTCCGCTATCGCGGCGATCGCGACGAGAATGGACCGTTGGTGCGCAGTGGGGTTACTGAGAATCGTGTGGGCGATCACGATGGACGGGATGTGGAGGCCACCGAGGACGTCCAGCACCTCGTCGCCATCGGGGCCACCATAGAGGCCGTACTCGTGCTGCACGATCGCCACGTCGCACCGGTTGAGCAGTTCCGAGCTCGCTGCCACGGAATGGGGGGAGCCATTTACGAGTTCTCCGATGACCCGCTTGCTGGAAGCGGGCGATCCGTCCGCCACTCGCACGACGCTCACCTCGGCACCGTTTGCAACCAAGCCGTGGGCAAGAGCGACGCTGAATGTCGCCATCCCACATGCGGTCGGGGGGTAGGTGCTGAGTATCCCGAAAGACGGGGTGCGAAAGCGCTCTCCGCCAAACGGCGGATTGGGTGAACCCGGGACGCGCATGGGACTCCTCGAAATTGCTCGGTCGAGGCGTCAAACCTGCACGGGGCGATGACCGGTGGTCCTAGACGACCGTCCTGCCCAAGCGAAGCGACTCTTCCAAGGGAAACTACCAAGACAAGACTACCGCGTTATCCCAAAGTCCGGGCGCGATAGTGCCGTGGCGCGGCGAGGCGACTGGAGTCGGGTCGGCTGCGGCCGTCTCGTGGCCCACCCCGTCCAAGCTGGCCCCGAACCTGTCAACGGGCCCGGTCTCCCGAGGGGGAAGGTCAGGCAGGGTGAGCTCGCCCCCTATTGCAGCGCCGAGCAAACCGACTAGGTCGGCAGCGTGGCGGGATGACGTGCTGACTTCCCGTTAAATGGGTTCGGCCTGAGCAACCGTGTCGTTAGCGCGAACCGATGACAAGCAGGCCCAGGCCAATGAGGAAGCTACCCCTGTCCGAGCTCGTGCGCGAGGAACTCGACCGGCTGCTCACCGACGGCGTCGACAACGCTGGTCCGGGTGACCTACCCTCCGCCCACTACGTCGCCACATCGGCGATCGGTGGGCGTCCAACGACAGGCGCGGGGTACGGGTGCTCTTCGTCCAGCGGGTACGGGTGCTCTTCGTCCAGCGGGTACGGGTGCTCTTCGAGGTGGCTGAGCAGCTTCTCCAGACTCGCCTCGGCCAGGCAGACCACGCTGTCTGCGGCACCGTAGTAGACGTGCAGGGTGTCGCCATCGTCGCGCAGCACCCAACCGCACGGGAACACGACTTCGGGCACGTCGCCCGATTGTTCGTAGGGCTCGTGGGGACCGAACACCCACTCGTTTCCGCGCGCCAGAACCCTGGTCGGGTCGTTCCTGTCCAGCAATGCCAACCCGAGCCGGTAGATCGACCCGGCTGCAGTGACCCGCACCCCGTGGTAGCAAAGTAGCCAACCATCCTTGGTGAGGAGCGGCGGGGGCCCGAGCCCCACCTTGTTGGCGTCCCACCAACCACCGTGCCGTGCCGCGAGCAGCACGCGGGCGTCACCCCAGTGGCGTAGATCGGGGCTGAACGACAGCCAGATGTGAGCACCCAACCCCGACATCGCCGGTGCCGGCCTGTGAATCAGCGCCCACCGTCCATCGAAGGTCGTCGGGAAAAGTGCGGCGTCTTTGTCCTCGGGCGGCTGGAGGATACCGCTCCGCTCCCATTGCACGAAGTCACGTGTCTTAGCCAAACAGACGAGCGGCCCAGCGGTGGAGTACCCGACATAGACGACGAAGTACTCGTCACCGACTCGGGTGATCCTCGGGTCCTCGATCCCCCAGTGCTCCTCGAAACGGTCCGACCGTGCCTGCAGTCCCCGAACCGGGTCGATTTCCCAACCCGTCAGACCGTCTTTGCTGGTCGCCACAACGAGAGAGGAAAGACCGGTGCGGTACTCGACGCGTAACAGCAACAGCGTTCGGCCGTCGACGACTGTGGCGCCCGGGTTGAACACCGCGTTGACCATCATGGGGAAGTCGTGTGGACGCAGGATCGGGTTGCCCTCGAAGCGCTGGAACAGCTCACGTGGGTCGGCCCTGTGGCTCATCGGCCAGACGATAGTTCTCTGGACGCGGTTCGCACTTGAGGACGAATAGCCGATCGTGCAATGCGCGCACAAGCTGACTTCAACGCAGTCTGGTCAGATCCGCCCGCGTTTGGGCTCGACGACATCCACTCCGGCCCCAGTGCCCTTGACCTACGGTGCCCCGGCAAACACCTCAGCAGCAATGTCCGCCGTACCGCTGCGGCGGGGAGTGAGCAGCTGTCAGTCGAGGTGGTCGTCGTTTAGGAGCTTGGAAGCTGGGCAATGACACTCGACGGACCCGACGCGCCTCGACCGGTGCTCGCCCACCTGACCGATGAAGCCAATGGCGGAGCGACATCCTCCACGCTCGCCTCGATTGTCGCTCGTGCGCGACGCCACCGCGGGCGCCGCCGGGGGATCATCACTGTTGACGACGTGCTCGAAATGACGACCTCCAAGAACTGGCATCGACGAGGCCCCGTTAAACACGCAGAGTGAACGGCATCATCTCATCCAGAGGCTCAGCGTGACTGTCAAGAGCACGTTCCAACGCGCAATGCCAGCAGTCTTTCTGAAGGGTGTCTCCAAACATTCAGCAAGCAGACAGACCCGCGCCAACAGAGGACGGGTCGGAGAAGCAATTCCGAGGCGAGACGGTCGAGGGTGGAACGGGGCCATCCGGCCGGCCGTGGGATGGAGTAGGCGCGGGAGTCGAGAGTGCCGCGACTGACGAGAACTACTGGGACGGGGTTGGACAATCTCCTTTCGGCTGAACAACCAGACGCGTAACCTATGGCTGGGCCCTCGGGGGTAAACCCACACCGAAGAGCCGGAGTTGAGGGTGAGAACCGGCCACGCTGGCAGGTCTTTTGACCACAGATGTCGTTCCCTCCTTGGGACGCTCCCGAGGGCCCACCACCTCATCAGCACCCAAATTCCGTTTGGTTGCACACGGCGGCGACCAGCGGCCACCGTTGGTACGTGTGCGATGCCTGCCAAGAGGTGCAGCTCCTCAATCACGAGTGCGGCTGTGGGATGACCTTCGGTTGTCCGGGTCGCAGCGTCCGCTCTTCTCGCTGGCGTGACCCGGGTTTTGGCGCCTTACACCTGGGGACAGGCTGGTCGCGGCGTCCCAGCCGCGCCAGTGACGGGAGAATTCGCGGTCGCTCCTCAACGCGTTCGAGCTCTCCAAGTTGCCATCGTGAGTCCGTGCCGCGCCGCACAATCGGGCGGGCGCATCATCAACGAAATCGGCTCCCTGCAGGGAGCCGATTTCGTTGAGCCAGAAATCAGTCCTCTAACGAGGTCACTCCTCAGACGGAGGACAATGCTGGAGCGGCGATCTTTGCCGCCACTCCCGCGTGGGCGATCTTGACCTTGCGGGGCTTGGCCTGGGCGATCACCGGGATGGTGACGGTGAGCACGCCGTCTTCGTAGGAGGCCGTGATCTTGTCGCGATTGAGGCTCTCCCCGAGGAACAGCTGGCGGCTGAACTCGCCCTTCGGGCGCTCCGTAATCGCGATCTGGTCGTCGTCGAACCGGAGCCAGGTGCGCGTGCCTCGCACGCTGAGGACGTCGTTGTCGACGGTCAGCTCGATGGAGCCCGGATCGGTGCCCGGTAGATCGAGCAGGACCTTGAACTCGTCGTCCCGGCGGTAGGCGTCGACCGGGATCTGCCAAGCCCGACGTTCGCTCTTCAACTGCTCAGTGATCTGGTCGAATTCACTGAATGGTTCGAATCGCATCAACATGGCTGCATCCTTCCGCTGACTCTCGAGCAACTCGGTGTCGGCGACAGGGGGGCCTCGGGGTCTACGACCTACTCTACTCTAGTCGTACAGAACTAGCAACTCACTTCTAGAAAAATACGGCTAGACTTTCTGCCCATGGCAACGTGGAGTTTTCTCACCAAGCATGCCCAGGTCCTCGTGTGCATCGCCCACGACCCCGGGGTCCGGTTGCGCGACATCGCCACGATGGTGGGCATCACCGAACGAAGCGCCTTCGGCATCGTCAACGATCTCGTGTCAGCCGGCTACGTGGTCAAGAGCAAGGACGGTCGTCGCAATCGCTACTCCATCCAGAGCGATTTGCCCTTGGGAGAAGCCATTGGCCGAGAACGGACAATCGGTGAAGTGCTGGAGATCTTGGTTGACACAAACGTTCCCAAGGGACCTCGAGGAGGCGACCGGTGACCGAACACGTGCAGAAGCCCACGGGCTGGTGGCAGGACTCCAAAGGCCGAGCGCAGCCGTCGGGCTCATAGCCCGAAGGTCGCAGGTTCAAGCCGGCGTTCCGATTGAATGTTCAGAGACACTGATCTACAGCGACGCTCGAGACAAACGAGATCAGCGTTGGGGTTCGCGTCGGAGGGGCCACGTCGCGAATTTCCGATTGGCAGCGGGTCCCGTCCGAGCGGTGATCTTTGCTGACGACCGATGGCAAGCCAGATCGCGACCAGCAGTCTCGGATGGTGGCGCGCCACCAATAAATGTCGGGCCCCCGCCCGGCACGATCGTGATCAGATGACCTTCAGTAATACGAGGATGACGACAACGACCAGGCACAACACAGCCAGGCCAGTCAATCTATGAACCATTTGAAAACCCCCTTCGATCGAGCGCCACGTGGTCTAGTCCGCCTTGTTGCCCGCGGTTCGGCTAGCGGTGCACCTCTTCGTGCACTGCGCTCGACTGACCCTGTGCGTCGGTGGTTTGACGGTCATAGGTGCGTTTGCCGCTACCGACCGGACGGCGGCATCCACTCAGCTCACCACTGATAGAAGTGGTGCCTCCCGGAGCTCCCGCGTCCTAGTGCGAGCCCGATAATCCACACCAAGAAGACGATCGCTGCGACGACCCACAACAGGTGCAGGCTGAATCCCAGTCCGAAAAAGAGCAGAGCCAGCAGCAGTACCAAAAGGATGATCATTTCCCAGCCTTCTTCTCGTCGAGCAAGAGAGTTTGATTGTCCAACGAGCCTCGGTCTTCGCCTCGGAGCGGCGACGTCTGGCGTGTTGGCGTCGATCTACTGGGTCGCGTCACTTCTTGAACGCGTCCTTGAGCTTCTCACCGGCCTGCTTGACGTTGCCCTTCACTTGGTCGGCCTTACCCTCGGTCCGTAGCTTCTTGTTGCCGCTGACCTTGCCGACGGTCTCCTTCAGCTTTCCCTTCGCCTGTTGGGCGGTGTTCTTTGCCTTGTCAGTTGTTGCCATGGTTGGGCTCCTTGTCTTGGGATGTGGGAAGGGGACGAGCCCTCTGCTACCGGACGCACACGGGTTCCCCTGTGTTCTCTTTCTTGCCTCCGTTGCCCGCGGTTCGGCTAGCTGTGCGCCTCTTCGTGCACTGTGGTCGAATGACCCTGTGCGTCGGTGGCTTGACTGTCATAGGTGCGTTTGCCGCTACCGACCGGTCGGCGTGACATTGCAAAGACGATCCCCGAGGCGACAAGGCCCACGGCCCCGACGACCATGAGGATGATCCCCACCGTGGATACGTTGAACCCGTGACCCGAGGTGGTCACCGCCCAGTGCATGACGGCGCCCGCCGCGAACACGAGGATGCTGAAGAACATTCCTACCCGTCCCATTTCTTGACCTCCATCTAGCTAGATGCCGTAGCTCTTGGCCAGATGCAGCCGGGATGACTTCATTTGGCTACGTGTAATTATACTCCAGGTTTATTACACTAGCAAATAGATTCCTGAATATGCTAGACTGGTCCCATGGGAGAATGGAGTTTTCTCACCAACCATGCCCGTGCCCTTGCCTGCATCGCAGACGATCCAGGCGTGCGCATTCGCGACATCGCCGCCGCGCTGGGCATCACCGAGCGGAACGCTTTTGGCCTTGTCGCCGACCTGACCACCGCTGGCTACGTCTTAAAGAGCAAGGACGGTCGTCGCAATCGCTACCGGATTCAGGTTCACCTGCCGTTGCGAAGAGACAGCGATCGACACCAGACGATCGGTGAGCTGCTGGCAATGCTCGTCGACACCAAGGCTCGTGGGGATCTCCAACAGGGCGTCACCGTCATTGCTTGATCGGGCGGAAGACCAAGGAAGTGCGCTAACCGCCTTCGGTCATGAGGACGGCACTATTCAATGGAAGAGAGGTTCCCTGTGATGCCTGCTAGATCGTCAGAATCTCGACGCATTACCTCGTTGCTCGGTCAACGCAGAGTCTCGGGTTTTGCAATGGAGGTGGTGTTATCTGTCGCCCTCTTGTTTGGCCTTATTGGCTTCGCCGTTCACATCCTTTGGGTTGTCGCGATCGTCGTCCTTGCCCTCGGGCTCGGCTTCGTCGTCGCTAACGTCCGCCAGGATCGCAGAGAGGCCATTGACCGGGATCGGGAGGACGCTGAGGAACCGAGCGATTCACCTGCGAGCGGACCGAGTGCCGCTCCGGCCAAGCGACTCAGGACTCGGGTGCCACGCCTGAAGCCAAAGCAGTCGTGAACGATCAGGATTCCGGCAAGTGCAGCACACCAGAAATGGAAATCGATCTCACCGCGTGTCGGGGTGTTATCGCCAGGCGCGTCGTCAGGGTGCCGTTGGCCTGAGCCCGTTCGATGTCTCTCCGACCGCTAAGTCGCATCTCGCCGATTCCGAGCTCGGATATTCACCCCTCCTTTGATGAGGGCCAGTCGAACCGTGGAGGCGTGCCGTCCGAAATCAAGCGCGGTACGCGTGCGGGTGCCACCACCGCGGAAATGCTGCGAGGTGTCGCTCGGGTGCAGCATCGAGGATTATCAGCCCGCCACGAAGGCGACGACGACGTAAGCGGCGTGTCGGTCGAGATTCTCCTGAGGGGTCGTAGACCGTCGTCCTTGCGCGTCTACACGAGAGATGAGGCGCGACCCGGCAGGAATGTGGCCCGATGGAGAGGCTTAGCGGGCGTGGATGCCAAACGCACACGGATTTCCAGTGGTATTCCTGACGTTGCACCCCGAGGCGCTGTAAACTTAATTACCACTCAGTGTAACTGCGCGGCTACAATGAGTGAGATTTGCTTATCGGGCATCGGGGTCACGACACGAACCGAGCTCCGGAAAAGAGCGACCCATGGTGAAGGCACTGCAAGTTCGGGCTGGCACATCGATGATGCGGAACATATTCGTGGTGGTTTTCGGCGCAATGTTGGGAGCGACCGCGTTCGCGAGCACGGCTGGCGCCGCCCAGACCACGGTTGGGCTCGGTACCGCCTCAAGTTTCGCGGTGCTCGCGGGCTCTGGGATCACCAACACCGGGGCGACGACGATCACTGGTGACGTGGGAACGTTCCCCACCCCGGCTGAGACCGGCTTCGGCTCGATCACGCTCAACGGCGCGAACGACGCAGGAAACTCCGTCACGCAGGGCGCGAAGAACGATCTCGTGACCGCCTACAACGACGCAGCAGGGCGAACGCCGGTTAGCACGATCCCGACCGAGCTCGGCGGGTCGACGCTAAGTGGCGGGGTCTATAACTCCGCAGCAGGCACGTTCGGGCTCACCGGAACGCTCACGCTCAACGGGGGGGGCGACCCGTCCACTGTCTTCATCTTCGATGCCGCATCGACGTTCATCACCGCGTCGTCGAGCAGTGTCGTGCTCGAAAATGGCGCCCAAGCCTGCAACGTCTTCTGGGTCGTTGGGAGCTCGGAAACGCTCGGGACGAGCACGAGTCTCGTGGGCACCACCCTTGCGTTGACGTCGATCACGCTCGACACCGGCGCGACAGTCGTCGGACGTGAACTCGCGCGAAACGGGGCGGTCACCATGGACGCCAACACAATCACTGTTCCGACATGTCGCGCGTCCGCGACCACGACAACCGCGGCGCCAACCACGACAACCGTCAGGTCGACCACGACAACCGTCAGGTCGACCGCGACAACCGTCAGGTCGACCGCGACAACCGTCAAGCCGACCGCGACAACCGTCAGGTCGACCGCGACAACCGTCAAGCCGACCACGACAACCGTCAAGCCGACCACGACGACAGTTCCGACGACAACGACGACCACCGAAGTCGTCCCGTCGGGGTTCCCCGCGACAGGAGCCGGAGGCTCCTCAGGTACGAAAGATGAAGATCTCCTGTGGCTCGGCGCGATTGTGCTCCTCGGCGGAGCCGGCGCGGCGATCATCGGGTTACGCCGTCGGCACCTCATGCGCACTTCGCTCACGGACGCTTCAAGAACCTCGGAGCGGTTCTGACAGGGACCAGTTGTCCCAAAAGAATGCGTTGTGATGTGGCGAATCGCCCGCTGCTCGAACCTGAAATGACCCGGGACCGAAACCAGGGTGCCCACCGCAGGGTGATCCAACGCATCGCCGATATCGACCCACGAACCTAGAGAACGGTCGAAACAACGTGCGCCGGTGGCTTGCCCTTTCGTTACTGCTTTTCACGGGCGGATCGATCTCGCTCGGCTTCGGTCTCGCGGCCCAGGAGCATGCGCCTTCGCCAGCCCACGATCTCGGGTCGATCCGGCGGTCGCCCGCGCCATCGCCATCTCGGACGACTGAACCGGTGGCGAACAAGAGGAGCGTCCTCGAAGTTGGTTTGGCGCGGTCGGTGCCGCTCGTGCTCGACATCCCGGCGATCGACGTGGCAGCTCCGCTCACGTCGCTCGGGCTGAATGCCGACGGCACGGTGCAGGTTCCGAGCGAATGGCAGGAGCCCGGTTGGTATCGCCTCGGTCCGACGCCCGGACAGCTTGGTGCGGCGGTGATCCTCGGCCACGTGGACTCGGTTTCTGGGCCAGCGGTGTTCTTCGACCTCGGAGCACTTCGGCCGGGAGAGATGGTCAACGTCACGTTGTCCGACGGCGTCGTCGCGCATTTCGTTGTTGACGCCGTTGACGTCTATCCGAAGAGCAGCTTTCCCGCGCGAAGCGTCTACGAAGCGTCACCAGGTCGAGCCACCTTGCAGCTTGTAACCTGCACCGGCGAGTTCGACGCTTCGACTCATCACTATCTGTCGAATCTCGTGGTGTACACCTCCCTTTCCTCGGTGACGCTCCCTCGGAGCTAACGCGCTCCTCGAGAACGGATCCACTCCAGGGTGGTGAGGTGCCCTCGAGGTACCGTTCTTGGGCGGTCGTGAATCAGACCGGACTTACCTGTGTGGGAGCCCCTGTCGACGTGTCGGTGCCGGAAACTCATCCGCCCAGTTCACGCGACGAGTCGGTACTCGTGGATGAGGCCGCCCAGAACGTCGGATCGTCAGAGCTGTTCGGCGTTGACGTTGCCGATCGGGCCGCAAATCACCTCGGCATTGGATGGTGGGCGCTGGCTGACCGACGATGGTCTGGCCGGTCGACGAGGAAGACCCGACGGGGTGACAGTCACGGCGTTGACACGCCCCTCCCCCGGCGGTCCGCCTACGCTCTCCGTGCGTCGAGCTGACGGAGAGCTAACTCGGCGTCTTCGACCGCCAGGTCCTCGAACGCAACGACCGGCTCGAAGTCCGCAACGCTGCCTCGAATCCGGCCATGCTTACGAGTAAGTTTCCGGACTCGTCAACGGCCAAGAAGAGCGCGCGTGGGACCGGAGAATCCTCCTCCCTCGGAGCGAGTCCCCGTGGCTGCGCCGAGGCACCCCGAACTTGACTCTCCGTCTACGACGCCGACTTTCGCCACCTCTAGCACCGGCCCGGTGTGTTCCGCAGGTCAGCCGACCTGACATTGTCGGAGGGCATAACCAACAGGCTCGTCAAGCAGCGATTCCATCAGCCATCCCCCTGGTACTGCTTGCAAAGCTTCTGCTCAGAAGTGTCCATCTTCTTGGCCAGCGAGGCGAGCTTCTCTTTCGTTGTCTTGGACAGCGCGCTGACATTGCCGTTCTTATTGATGATGGCCTCGATGAAGCCTCCCATCGACTTCAAGTCGCTTTTCAGCGTGGCGTCGGGCGATTCCTTCACCAGGTCCTTCACAGAACTGAGCGCAAGCTTCCACTCAGAGCGGCTTGTCGGGTTGTAGCTGCCGTAATCCTGGTAGTCGATGCAGAAAGATCGAAGGCTGTGTGCTGGCGTTGATGCTGAGGCCACAGAAGGATTAGCAACGCCCAGTCCCAACGAGAGGGCGGCGGTCCCCAAAAGGGCGATCCCTGTGCGTCTCATCTCGCGACCTGCTTTCCAGGTGTATGCCGGCCACTTCGGGGCGGCCGAGGCCAGCGTTCCAGCAACACGGGCACCCTGCGATTCCGAGGGTAACGGCCAACTCGTGGCTGCCAGACAAGCGACCGACGACACAGCCTCTGACCTGAGTTTTCCTGACCTGAACCCCAAAAAGTGGACCACCCTTGAGACAATTTGGCCCTGTCCACCAGGAGCCAGACATGCCAAGGCATTACCCCGCCGAGCTTCGGCGTCAGACCTGCGAGCGGATGCTCGCCGGTGAGGCGGTGAAGGACCTCGTCGGCGAGCGCGGCATCGCAGAAGTCACCCTCTATAGGTGGCGGCGCCAGGCGTTGATCGACGCCGGCCGACGCCCGGGCGCCAAGAGCTTCGAGGCTGATCCCCTCCTTCAGGCCCGTCGGCGCATCAAAGAGCTCGAGGCCGAGCTCAAGGCGGTGAAGGCAGCGAGCTCTCTGTTCGAGGAGGGCGCCGTCGACCCAAAAGGAAGGTCCAGGTTGTCCGGGGGCTGAACAACCTGGGCTACTCCGAGCGCTTCGCCTGTCAGATCGTCGGCCGCGACCGCTCGAGTTACTACGACATCAAGTTCAGAAAGCCCAACGACCGAGAGATCCGCCGCCTGTTGCTCGCCATCGCCATCGCGGATTGCATCGAGCACTTCTACAACCCAGCCCGCCACCACAGCGCGTTCGGCTACCTCACCCCGAGCGAATTCGAAGACCTACACTCACCCCAACCCCAGGCCACGTTGTCATAAGCCGTGGTCCACTAAATGGGATACAGGCCATCCGGTGGAGGCGACGGGATTCGAACCCGCGAACCTCTTGACTGCCAGGTACACGGGCCTCAACGGTGTGCAAATGGCTATCTGACCAGGTCAGTTGTGAGCGTGGATGCGAAAGTTATCTGCTCTACGCTGCTCACCTCAGAGGCGACGCTCGATTCAGGCCATCGTGCACTTCGACCGACCTGCTATTGGTCCAACAAGCCGGTGTTGACATGATTGATTGGCCTCAGTACAGTTTGTGCCAGCAAGCATCGCGCTTGCGCAACTAAATAGAATATTCGCAGCCGAAAGTCCCCCGCTGTTTTGGGGGCAACGCCGCTGGACGGCGTGAGCGATAACTCGAAAGGTTGATCGTTCACGCCATGAAACAGACATCCCCGACCGAGCGGTCGCTCCGCAGCCGCATCGCCGCGCATTCTCGCTGGGCTCGTGAGGACCCCGTTCAAGGCACGTTCGCGGCCCGCAGCAAATTTCTCAACAACTTCATCGACAAAGTCGATCCCGAGCGAAAGCTTGCCGAGCCTGAACGCCTTCGTCGAGCGGAATCGGCTCGACGGGCCCACTTCTTGGAGCTTGCTCTTCGGTCCGCTCAAGTGCGCCGCACGCGCAAATCACAAGCGAACCCTTCGTCAGTGCACCCAAAATCCGACTCCCGCGCTACCTCCGACGTGCAATGAACAGCGCCTCGAATCGGTGTCAACCACACCCCGCAAAGTCACACACCACAACTCGGACTGGTACTTACAGTAAGCGGGAATTAGAAAAAAATACAAACGTAGAGCAAACACTTCTCCCGGTATTAGGACATGGTGTTGATTATGGATTGGATTATGCAGCTATCGCTTTCCCAATCCCACCACCATCCCTGAAATTGCCCCAATGGATCACGACGCCCAAGATCTGGCCCGGCGGTTTAATCACTCAGAGGGAGTGGCTTCGGCTCAGTCAGGGTGAACAGTGGATCAACATCTGGGCTTACCAGCTGCCTGGCCCCGATTACCGGACGCCAGAGTGGCGGTGCAGCGTCCAGTTCAACCCTGCTCGCTTCATGGATCCAAACGGGATTCTTCTCTGCAAGGTTGCTGACCTTCAGCGCCTTACGGAGAGGGTGCTTCAGGAAGTCAGCAAGTACGTCACTTGCTTTGAAGACATGGATGCGGCTCAGATCCGCCTAAACCGACTCGACATCACCTGCAACTTCCATGACGTTTCAAATCCCGCTCGGTACGTTCGGGGTCTAGAGCCCATCAAAAGGCCTTACGGTAAGACAACCCTCAGCCATGGCACGTTGGCGTCCGGCTCAAAGTCCAGCGGGTGGTTCAAGCTCTACGACAAGCACCTGCGAGACCCTGAACTGGCGCCACGAGGAACGATGCGTGCGGAACTTCAAGCCAAGAGGCCTCTGCTCCGTAGACATGGTTTGGACTCGCTCGCGGATGTAACTCCACGTCGGGTTCGCGAACTGTTCTTGGAGCGGGCGAAGTGGTTCGGCCTGGAGCGTGACGTGACGACCACAAACTCTGCCGCCAGGATCATCGCCAAGGCGCCCGATCTCTCGCCTACTGTCAAAGTCAACCTGATGAACTACGTATTCGACACCGTCAGTGGTGAAGGTACCGGGGTGACCGCGAGAACTGCTGCCAAATACAACGCCTTGCTCGCACAACATCAACTCTCGCCGTATCTGGAGCGAGTGACGGACAAGTCGGTTCGGCACCTCGATGTTCGTTCCCATCGTGAAATCAAAGCCTCCTAGAGACTCAAGGGCACGCGGGCGTCAGCACAAACGTGCAAATAGCTGCTTTCGCGGGTAGTGGGCCGTTCCAAACTGATGGCCCATGAGTTGATCACAGGAAACACAGGCAGACACCGCTCCACCTGAAGTTGCTGGAACTTGTTGCCCACAACGGTTCTGCTCAACTCGTTGCCTGGCGACACCCGGTCGGAAACCTGAGCTAAGGACTCAAAGCCGTAACCCAAGAATCCGCTACACGAGAGGGGGATGGCGGGGCGCTGCTCAGCTTGGGGCCCGCTGCACGAGTCGCGAGAACGCGCTCAAATTGATCACTTCTAGCGGTTGTCCACGCGATCGCCATCAACCACGAGCTCACCGAACCCCGCGAGATTCCGATGAGCCAGACAACCTCAGCGCTGACGATCAAAGAATGCCCGTGCGATCCACGTGCTGATTTGGCGACTGCAAGGATCTCTGAGTTTTGGACCATGCATTAACGATGTCCATCTGCTGACGGTGAAACCGGTTTGGTGAACGGCGCCTACCAATGGGTTGGGCATTACAAATCACTGCAATTGTTTCAACCAGTTCAACCGGATAAAGCCGTCTCTCGGCCCTCGGATCATGTTTTAGAAGGTGCAGCGGTGCTCTCGGCAGCAGGTGCTCTCGCTCCCACCGCCGGACTGTTGAACTCGACCGCCCGAGCGCCTTTGCCAACCCGCCGATCGTGACGACGTAGACGTCCCTGCCATCTTCAAGCCAGATCCGAAATGGTTTGCCGCCCGTGCGCACGTCCAGATCTTGGCAGCGCTCTTCATGCTACCCAAGGCAGTTAGCTACACTGGCCGTACTTATCAAGATTGGGGTGAGAGACCTAGCTCGTTGACCCCCAGCCAACCGACTCCACGAGCACGGTGGCCCCGCTAGGTGCGATAAGGAGAACACCGTGATGAGTGTTGTTACTGCCACGCGCGATGACGGATTTGTAGCTGACGTCATCCCCATCAGAAGCCAGGCGTTGGACAGATGCAGCTGTTCGACATTGGGCGGAGATGATCTCGATCAGAAACCGGGCACCATCAGTTGTCAGCTTTCAACACGTACGACGCTGGGAGGTCAGCCGTGAGCCCGGAGCCGACTGAGGACGACACCCAAGTAATCGACATCATTATCGGTGTCTTTAAGAGCTGGTTCCCTCAAGTTGCAGCCGAAGCCTCAACGGAAGACCTCGATGACTGTGCGGCGGAGATTGCCATGATCCTTGGTGATGAGGGGCTGCTGAACCTCAGCGGCTCGCCGAAGGACGACGACGACTGGCTGTGATAAACGCTGGTGGTTTTACCTTTCGATAAGGGACCGAGAGGTCTTGCATGGGTGGGAGGTCAAGAATGAAGAAGCTTGTCTATGGCGTCGTCGATGACAACCTTGTGATCCTTCCAGAGGAGGTCGCCATTGCATACGCCTTGGATCGCGAGGCGATCTTGGCCTTGATGACCTTTGGCGAGGCATTTCGCTTCAATCCAGAAGGTATCAACTACCCGCCGGGTCTCGATTGGGCGAGCATGATCGACGCCACCGGGCTCGTACTGGCCGCACGTGGTGTAGGGCACCAAGACCTCGATCGCGCTGACGGCATTCAGCGTGGGACGTCGGCGTTTGGTCCGGGGATTTTTCCAAGACCTCGAAGGGGCTCGCTGCGAGATCAGCCAGTGCCGGTGACGCGCGGCGCCCCGCTGGCGGACGCAGTGGTCATTGGCGCAAGACCTTGGCCTTCGCCCGGTGTCTACGGGCCTCCACAGGCTGCCGCTCGGACTACCCGGCCAACTGGTGGTACTCGTGGACGAGCTCGCCGAGCATGTCGCGACGACGGATCCTGCCTGCAGCGGCAGCTCGGCGCTGCGGTTCGAGGTCGATGGACTCCCCATCTAGGACCATGCGACTCGTTCCCGACTCCGCGACGGTCACCTTTCGCGGGAGAGCCTTCTGCGCGGCCTTCAGTCGGCTGAGATTAGGCGCGCTCCAAGAACCCCTTGGGTCGAACGATTCAGTCCATCAACACTCCGCCGTTAACTGACAGCGCTTCACCCGTGATGAACGCCGCATCCGGCCCGAGCAAAAACAGGATCGCACGAGCAACGTCTTCGGCGGTTTCAATGCGCGCCAGGGGCGTGTCTTTGACATAGAGCGCAAATACCTCTGCAGGCGTTATGCCGCGCAGCTCCCCCTCCCAGGCGAGCTCGCGTTGTTGCATGCTTGTAGCGACGTAGCCGGGGCAGACACTGTTGACGCGAATTCCGTAGGGCGCTAGCTCAAAGGCCATCGCCTGGGTGAGTCCCACGACCGCAAACTTCGACGCCACATAGTGGGCCAACCATGGAATCCCTCCTTGTTTGGCAGCCACCGACGCCACATTGACGATCGAACCTTGGCGGTTGTCGGCGACGAGGCGTCTGGCGAACTCTTGACCACAGTAGAAGACACCGGTTGTGTTGACATCCAGCATGAGGTTCCAGTCAGCATCTGGCATCTCGAGGAAGGGAACGAACGATGAGACGCCAGCGTTGGAAACGAGGCAGTCCAGAGGCCCAATCGCGGCTTCGGCCTCGTCCATGGCCTCCAGGATTGACTGTCGGCTCGTAACGTCCAACACGGTGCAGAAGCTGTCCAACTCGGCACCCACGCGCCACGCGGCCTTTTCGTCGAGGTCGGTCACGGCGACCTTTAAGTCGCGTTCACAAAGCAGATGCGCAGTAGCCTCGCCGATGCCACTACCCGCACCGGTAACCAGCACGCTCATGACAGAACCTCCTTTAACGGGTGATAAAGAACTCGATGAACCGAGCAATGACGGTCGCTAACCTGTTCCAGGATGCGACTCGACGGCCTTGGTGACCTCCGCGAAGCGTGTGATAATGGGTCTGCGGCCACCACCGTGTCCGTGTTACTGCCGGTGGTTGAAATCGGCCAGTCGGATACCTGACACCGACCCTCGAGTGTGCGTACCGCCGAGATGATGACTGCACGAGACATTACTGAGAATCCTTGAAGTCTCTTGACCTTGCAGCGACGTCAAGGATGATGGCTATAAGCCGCGCTCCCCCGTCCTCGTGGCCGGCTGACCTTTCTGGAAGCCAGGCGGCACGTCCGAACCGAGGGGTCATCCTTGCCGTCCCTTTCGCACCTTTGTCCGCCGCCTCGGCCGCACCATCGAGCGCTTGCCAGAGTGTGCCCCCACCGCTCACAATGTCGGCTGCCGCTGAAACTGCCGGGGATAGGGCATCGAGCATCGTCTTCGAACCTGGTTCGGCTTTCCCGCGAACCGAAATAGCTACCCGTGATGCGTCGAGGAGCTCGGCGATGCTTGCCGGTCCGGAGACACTGAACAAAGACTTCTCCTCCGCCGCTCGACCCGCCCCCAACAAGCCGATCGCAATCAGTGTGCCGGCAGTGGACGGCGCCTCCCGAGAAACCGCCAGGCCGCACGCTTTCAGAATATCTGGTATCTCCTGACCGGCCAAATCGGGAATAAGACGGAGAATCGCGTCAGCCGCATGCGTCGCGGTGACTCCAAGGTCACCATCCCCAGCCTCGGCATCGAGTCGGTTCAGCTCATCGGCACGGCGCTTGACCTCCTCGGCCACGGCTTGTAAGACGCCGAGAAAGCTCGTCATAAACGCGCAAACAATGGTGAGGACGCGGGTGCATCAAGCAATCGCACCAGCTGATCGTCAACCCGCATCAGCGAAATCGACATCCCAGCCATCTCCAGGGATGTCGCGTACTCTCCTACCCAGGCTCGGCGAACGGTAAGTCCGAGCTCTTCAATTCGCATGCTTGCGCGACGGTAGACGATGTAAAGCTCCTCGGGAGGGGTAGCACCGAGACCATTGATCAAGACGTCAATCTGATCGTTCTTCTTGTACGGCAAATCCTCGATCAGCCTAGCAATGACACCGTCAGTGATTTCGTCTGCTGACTCAAGTGGTCCGCGTCGCACGCCCGGCTCACCATGGATTCCCATACCGATCTCCATCTCACCTGGAAGGACCTCGAAGGTCGCATGACCGACCCCAGGAATGATGCAAGGAGACAGTGCGACTCCCATGCTCCGCAAATTTGCAGAGGCTCGTCCGGTGACTCGCAGGACACTGTCGAGATCGGCTCCCTCTGCTGCGAGCGCGCCAGCAATCTTGTAGAGAAAGAAGATTCCCGCGATTCCACGCCGTCGCTGCTCCTCCCCTTTCGGCGCCGACGCAACGTCGTCGGTAGCGGTCAGCGTAACGACGCGAATCCCTTCGGCCTCGGCCATCTCCGCGGCAAGACCGAAATTCATGACATCCCCACCGTAATTGCCGAAAAGAAAGAGCACGCCGCGACCACCGTTGACCGCACGGGTGACCGACAACATCTGTTCCGCGCTTGGTGACGAGAACACATTCCCGACTGCAGCGCCATCAGCAAGGCCCCGACCGACGTACCCCATGAAGACAGGAAGGTGGCCTGAACCACCTCCAGTCGCGATCGCCACCTTCCCACCGACCGGTGCGTCAGCGCGTACAATTGCCCGCGGATCCTTCGCGCGCTTCAGTTCCCCGGGATGTGCCTTAAGGATGCCGTCTAGCGTCTCGTCCACGAAGTTCTCCGCATGATTGATCAGCTTCTGCATCGCGTCTCTCCTCCAACGCCAGTCGGAAAGCCTTCACGATTGCTATACCGCCATCTAGCTTCTTCTCGGCCTTCTCTCCCTTTGCTTATCCGATTCCACCGCACTCCGCGTCGTAGGTGGCCGCCCTCTACAATGTCCAGCCACTATCGACGTGCATATTCCTCACGGAATTCGATCACCGTCCCGCCCGGTTGTACCTCAAAATAACACCACCGGCAACCCTCAAACACGGCGTCAACCAGAAGCTTTTGCTTTTGGGCCAGCAATTTTGCGACCATCTCATCGTAATTAGAAACGCCGAATGCCACATGGTGAAGCCCCTCACCCTTTTCAGCGATAAAACTTGACCAAATCGACTTGTCATCGAGCGGTTGTAGCAGCTCCAACGTCAGAGGTCCGAACTTAACCCATACGAGGCGGACACCGAACGGCTCGCCCACATTGATGTCCTCGGCCTTTGGCCAGTACTCTATATCTATTTCAGGAGACCCGATGCCCCACACTGAGGACATCCACTCCAACGTCTCCTCGGCATTCTTTACCGCAATTCCCATATGACTAAGGTTGGTAAGCGGAACGGCACTTTGAACATCCAGTTTGAACTCCATTGCAACTGTCCCTTCCATTTCTCACATTCCCAGCAGCCGTTGAGAGCATTTGCTGAGGCTAGTGAATATTCACGCAGTCAGTCTCCATTAGAGACCACAGATACACTGTCATACGAGCTCAACCCATCTGCTGCAACGTCTCTGTCCGGAGATGGACCTCACCCGTTTCCACTCGCGCGGCGAGGGCTTCATCCGCAATCACCTGCTCAACGCCTAGCTGTTTCGGTTGACCAATTTGGTAAGCAAAGAGCGCCTGCCGGGCTGCTCTCTCAACGACGCACGCCACCCACATGCTCTCGTCAAGATCGCTGCCGAGACACACCGCACCGTGACAGGCCATTAGCGCCGCCTTAGCAGTCTTGCCTATCACTTCGACCATATTCACAGCTAACTCTTCCGAGGCAACCATACCAAATCGCCCACACCTGACCGGCGAGAACCCGAGGTGGCTGTATGTGTCGATGGTACTAGTCGGAATGTCTCTCCCGACGGCCGCGAACACCTGGGACCACTCGCCGTGGCTGTGCACGATCGCATTCGCATCTAGACGCGCCTCATACAGTCGAAGATGCATGGGAATCTCGACAGTGGGTCTCTGCGTAGAGCCTTCCATGAGCTTGCCGTCCGGACTAAGGACGGCGACGTCTTCTGGTCGTATATCGGTCCAGGATCGGATGGGAAGGTCCTCACAGGGTCTCGGAAGGGCGTAAATGATGCCGGCGTCGCGGTCGAAGACACTGATGTCACCGGCATCGAGGCCCGTCGTCAGGCTCTTCTTGCACATCTCCGTGGCCGCCTCCGCAATGCGGCGGCGAATCTCGTGATTGAATTTGGCCATTGCATCTCTCCCTTCAGTTTGGACTACTCGTCAATTGGTGCTGCGGATATTCCTCTCCCAATAAAGCCCATACCATTGCTATCGGCATTCAGGCTCGCTGCATATTTGACCACCCACGCCACCTGATCAGGTACGTCGAGACCGCCGGGCATGAGTCGATTGAAGATTGCACTGCCGATCGTGAATCCCCACGCCCCAGCCGCGGATATGAGCGCGATCTGCTGAGGTGTCGAAATCGAACCGGCGACGATAACCGGTCCCTGAGACTTCGCGATTACTCTTCGGATCACCTCCGTCGGATTCTCGTCCGTGTGCCGATATGCGAGCAGATCGAGCCCATAAACGCCGGCGTGACTTGTGGTCTGCAGGGCCAGGCTTGCCAGCTCTCCCACCGTTCCATGAAGGAGGCTCGGATGCCCCACCACTTCACCTATAAACGGACAGTACTTGATGCCCGTTCCCTCCAGAGCCTTGGCTCCCGCCTCTATATACGTGCCACCCAGAACCCAGTCCACGCCGATCTGCTTTGCGATCTGTATTGAGCGCGCCTCATCCGCCAGACTTAAGGAAACAACTTCGAGAATAACCTCCAGCCCATCCTCATGGGCCGCCTTTGTCACGGTTGCGAGCCGCTCCTTCGGTAGGCCAATATCCTTGAACCCGACGTACCGCAGGCCACAGGTTCGCACGCTTTCGTAAACACTCTCTGCGTTCGTTACGGTTTCATCTTCTTGTGTGAGCATAAAGATGAAAGCGCTCATCGGTCCGCTCCTTGTTGAGAGGTGTGGTGCGGTAATGTCATCGGTTGCTCTTGCCCTTGCCTCTGCTTGGCGGCGCCTGGCGGCTAGACCGCAATGTGGCCTGGTAGGAAGGGAGCGGCAACCGTGACATGACATGGCAGGCCGCGTCATGCCCTGCCGACATTGGCTCCAGCTTCGGCGTGACATAAGAACAAGTCTCGACTGCCATCGGACAGCGCCAGCGGAACCTGCAGCCATCCTTGGGATCGACGACTCGAGGCGGCTCACCAATGTCGGTCGCCGCGACGGAGATCGGCACGCGAGGGTCCGGAACTGCAGAGAGCAAGAGACTGGTGTAGGGATGGACGGGGTGATGCAACACATCATCTGTCGAGCCGTGCTCGACCACCTGGCCCGCGTACATGACGTAGATCCTGTCCGAGATGTATCTAGCGCTGGCGATGTCGTGGGTGATGTAAAGGAAAGAGATACCCGCGGACCGCAGGCGTACCATAAGATTCAGCAGTCCGATGCGGATTGAGACGTCGAGCATCGACACTGGCTCGTCGGCCAGCACCAGCTTCGGTTTGTAGGAAAGGGCCTGGGCGAAGCCGACCCGCTGCCGTTGCCCGCCACTCATCTCGAAGGGGTACTTGGCCATCATTTGCACTCCTGGCACGAGGCCAACTTCTTCGAGCGCGCGGACGGCCTCGCGCTCCCGGGCTTCCCGCGAAAGCGACGGCTGATGAAGTTTCAGCCCGCGCAGCAACGTGTAGCCGATAATGTGCACGGGATTGATGGAGCCGTACGGGTCTTGGAAGACCATCGGTACGTTTCCGCGATACGCCAAAATATCTCGTCGTGATCGGATCTCGCGAAGCAATCGCCCCTGGAAGAGGACGTCGCCGCGCGTCGGAGGGTACACCTTCGCAAGTAGACGCACGATCGTGCTCTTGCCGCTGCCGCTCTCGCCGACAACCGCAACAATTTCCCGCTCGTGTACGACAAGGTCAACGTCGTCGACCGCGTGCAACGTTTGGCCACGCAGCCCTCCGATACGGAAATGGCGTGTCAGCGCTCTCGTCTCCAGCAACGGGGAGCCATTGCTCTCGCCAGCGCCCGACGTTTCAATCTCGCGCACAGGCACCTTCTGTGGTCTCGTAAAGGAAGCAGCGAACGTGCTCGCCGTCTACCGCGTACAACTCGGGACGAGTGATCGCGCAGCGCGGCATTACCTTCTGGCAACGAGGGTGAAAATAACAGCCAGCCGGCAGATCCAAGATGTCGGGAGGAGACCCTGGAATACCCTCTAAATGCAGCTTTGTCCCGTACACGGAGGGATACGCCTCGAGGAGGCCCTGCGTGTAGGGGTGGCGCCCTTCGTCAAAGATCTGCCGCGTCACGCCGAACTCGACGACCGCGCCTGCATACATCACCATGACGTGGTCAGAGAAGTTACTCACGAGCGACATGTCGTGGGTCACGAAGATGACCGCGAAACCAAGTCGTCGTTGCAGGTCTTTTACCTGCATCATGAGCGACCGTTGTGCCACGACGTCGAGCGCAGAGGTCGGTTCGTCCATCAGGATAAGTTCCGGCGAGAACAGCAGCGCCATTGCGATCATGACTCGCTGACGCATACCTCCAGATAGCTGGTGGGTGAAACTCTTCAGGTGGACGGCATCAATCCCTACTAGCGACAGCACCTCCCGTGACCGCTCGCGTATGTTGGCCTTGTTTCGGTGCCCATGTGCCCTCATGGCGTCCGCGAACTGAGCCCCGACCGTAGTCACCGGGTTGAGGGCGTTCATCGCACTCTGCATGACGACCGAATAATCTCGCCACCGCATCGCGCGGACCTCCTTTTCGGACATTCGGACCATGTTCAGACCCTTGAAGAGGACCGTGCCACTGGCCACTTCCGCGGGAGGGCTAAGCAGCTGAGCGATCGCGAATAGCAGCGTCGACTTCCCACACCCGGACTCGCCGACGATTCCCAGAAACTCCCCCTTCCCGATATCAAAGCTGACGTCCGCAACGGCCCGCGCAACCCCGCGAGACGTCAGGTAGTCGACGCTGAGCGACCGGACCTCAAGAATTGCGGTGGCCATGCTTGCCCCGTACCGAACGCAGCGCCGGGTTGTTGATCTCGTCGAAGGCATAGTTGAGGAGCGCGAATGCCGCGCCGAGCAAGGCGATGCCGATGCCAGGCGCCATAGCCCAGAGTGGCGAACCGGCTTCGAGAGCCTCGTTGTTCTGAGCCCAGTACAGCATCGTTCCCCAGCTCTCGGTGTTCACGTTGCCGAGTCCGATAAATTGCAGTCCCGCCGCCGCCAGCACAGCGTAGACAGCCGCTCCGAGGAAGCTCGCGACGATCAGGGAGGTCATCGTTGGGAGGATCTCCGATGCGATGATCCGCCAGTTCCGCTCTCCTCGCAACTTCGCGGCGATAAGAAAATCTCGGTTGCGAAGCGACAGTGTCTGCGCTCTCAGCTGACGAGCGCCGTAGGACCATCCTGTCACGACGAGCACCGCGATGATGATCGTGGTGCCACCGTTCTTGGAGTAAGCGGCTATCACTACGACGAGCGGGAAGGGCGGGATGACGAGGAAGACGTCGGTCAGGAGGGACAGGAAGCCGTCCAAAAGCCCCCCGAGGTACGCAGCCGAAACACCGATGCCCACGGCCAGCGCCGTCGCGAAGAGGCCGGCGACCAGGGCGATGAGGAGCGAGACCCGTGTTCCCCAGATGAACTGCGAGAAGATGTCTTGCCCGTACGACGTGGTGCCGAGCAGGTGCGCACCGGACGGTCCGAGGCCGGGAGCAAAGATCTCAGCGCTCGGATTGTCCGGTGCAATCAGCCCAGGCGCGATAGCCATAAACGCGAACACGACAAGCAGGATTAGCCCCGCCATGGCCTTTCGGTTCGATCGCAAGGCCCGCCCAAACGTCCGCGATCTAGCGAACCTCGTGTGACTTCGCTGTGCGGCGCCCAAGGGCAGACGCGGACTCGAGAGCGTGGCAATCGTCACGGACGCACTCCATCTCGCGCGTTCGCGAACGGCCAGCGAGCCCGGGTGCTGACTGGCACCCTAGCTCCTAGCACCAGCAGGAACACGCCTGCCGAGCTGCGGTGGAGCGGCCTTGGTTTCCGTGCCGTCCGACTCCCCTCTGAGGCACGCATCTCAAGAGATCCTTCGCGCCCGAGGATCTAAAAGCAGGGAGACACCGTCCACGATCAGGATCGCCAGCAACACTGCGACCGTGATGAAAACAAACAGGGTCTGCATAAGCGGGTAGTCCTCGTTGAGCACTGCTTGGAGCATCATGTAGCCGATCCCGGGGTAGGAGAATACGTACTCAACGAGGATCGCTCCGCTCACGACAAACCCGAGAGACATTCCGAAGCCAGTGAGGTTGGGAAGGATGGCATTTCTTCCCGCGTAATTCAGCATGATACGGGCCGGCGATAGTCCCTTCGCGCGCGCCATCCGGACGTAGTCCTCGGCGAGCGTCGTGACCATGTTGTTGCGCATGGTTAGGATCCAGCCGCCGATGGCCGTGATGACGATCGTCATCCCCGGAAGTATGGCGTGGTCGAGCACGTCACCGATGAAGGACCACGACAGCGTAATCGTTGCGCCGTCGGTGTAGCCCGAACCCAGCGGTAGCCATCCCAGCTTTACCCCGAAGAACAGTATCGCCACCATCGCGATCCAGAAGTACGGGAACGCGGACAAGATGACAAACAGTGGCGGCATGATGCTGTCGAACATCCCCCCTCGCCTCCAGGCTCCAATCATCCCGATGAGCGTCCCGACAACGAAGGCGATGATTGTTGTTATACCCACAAGGCCCAACGTCCAGGGGAGAGCCGTGAACACGACATGGCTAACACTCGTCGGAAAAAACGTGAGCGACGTACCGAAGTGACCCGTAAACTCGTTCCGAAAATACGAGAGGTACTGTGAGAGAAGGCCCGCTTTGGCGTCGACGCCGAATGCGACTTCTATGGCGCGGAGGGCCTGACCACTTAGTCTGCCATGGAACCTCGCCATCATCGCGATGGCGGGGTTCCCTGGCATTAATCGCGGCAGAAAAAAGTTGATCGTCATGGCTGCCCATAGCGTCGCAACAAAGAATGCCAGCCTGCGCAGGATGTATGGCACTTTAGGCGCCTAACCTTCCGCTCACACCGACTCTTTTCGTCGAACCGTGTATCCGACCGAGGCCTGGTCCCCTGCTGCTACTTCTTGTAAAGGTGCAGGAGGACCACTTCCCAGTCTGGGAACACATAGACGAAGGGCTGGCAGTATGGATCCGAGGCCGACGGCCAGCCGCCGAACTCCGCCGTCGAGTACTCATCCCAGTCCACTAGTTCAGTGACCGGAATTATGGGCACGTCTTGCAACAGGACCTCTTGCAGCTTGTTCAAGATCGCGTGTTGCACACTCGAGTTTGTCGAGGCTGCGTAGCTGTTGATTAGAGCATCTGTTGCCTTGTTGCTGTAGCGCTCCCAATTCGTTGTCGCGGGCTTGCCGATCGGCGCGGACGCGGCGCTGTCGAGCCATTGGCGGAACTCGTAGTACGGGCTGGGTCCACCAGCCTCGTAGCCGAAAGCCATCTGAAACGTACCGTCATAAAGACTGGCAATGTAGTCTGTCCCGGCTAGGCTCTCCACGTTCATCTTGATCCCAACCGCAGCGAGTTCCTGGGATATAACTTGCAGGTCTGCCACGTTGTCTGTGTAGGCGGCTTGGCAGATTATCGAGAAGGACAGCGGCTTGCCTTGTGGTGAAACGAACACCCCGCCGCTGCCCCGCTTGAATCCGGCCTTTTCCAGGATCGAGATCGCCTCCTGCGGGTCGTATTTGTAGCCAGCGCTCTTTAACTGCGGTGTGTCGAGCCAAGATGCGAAGGTCGGGGTGACGATCCCCGCCTGGTTCGCTGCTGGCTCGTAGCCATACTCTCCGATCTCCGCGACCCGGCTGCGGTTGATCGCGAACGCAATCGCCTTGCGAACAGCGACATTGTTCAAGAGCGGGACAGTCTGATTGATAAAAATCGAGACATTGACTACCGGTGGGAACCAGTAGTGGTTACTCGAGCTCTTCGACAGGTACTCATCCTTGAGGTTCGGAATGAATTGACCTCCCCACTGGGCTTCGCCGGTCGAAAGCAGGGTGTTCGCCGGTGGGTTCGAGGTGAATGCTGGGTACTCGATCTTCTGGAGCTTCGGGAGGCCGGGCTGCCAGTAGTGGTTGTTGCGAACATAGCTGACGTTCTGCGCCGTGCATCCGGACACCTTGAACGGTCCCGTCCCGACCGGGTTCGTGTCCTTGTAGAGGACCGGATCGCTCACCTTCGACCAGATGTGCTGTGGCACGATTCCTACCTGATCGACGATGTAGTAGAAGTACGGAGTCGCTGGCGACTTGAACTTCATCACGACTTGGTGGGCACTATTCTCTGTGACACCGGAGAGCACGGACCATACCTCGTTGAGGTCGAGTGCGGGGTACTTCTTTAAGAGGTTGAACGTGTAGACGACGTCTGCAGCGGTGAAGGGCGTGCCGTCTGCCCACTTAACACCCGTGCGGATGTTGAAGGTGAGCACGGTGTTGCCGCCGCTCCAGGTGTAGGAGGTTGCCAACCAGGGCGTAACTTTCGCGTTCGCCAAGGAATCGACGAACATCAGCGTTTCGTAGACTGACCCAACCGACAGAAAGTTGCTGTCCGGGCTGAACGGGCTAAAGCCGCAAGTCCATAAGAACTCTGCATTCGAAATTGTCAGGGTCCCACCAGTACTGGCGGCCGAACCAGTACTGGCGGCCGAACCAGTACTGGCGGCCGAACCAGTACTGGCGGCCGAACCAGTACTGGCAGCCGAACCAGTCTTTGCCACGCCACTGGCCGGTGCCGAAAAACCGAGCGCGCCTAGCAGACCTAACGCTACCAGCAATGCCATAAACAACCTGCCCTTATACATCAATACCTCCTCCGTCGATACAGTTATGTTCTTCCTTCGTTGATATCTAGCGGCCAGTCGACGCCTCACTCATCTCGACGCTCTTATGGGTACGGCCGGCTTCGTAAGCTGCGAGCACGATCTTGAGAGTCAATTTGCCATCGTCGAGGGTCACAGACGGATCGGAATCGTCGCGCACGCAACACAGGAAATGGCGCAATTCCGCCTCGTACCCGAGCGACCACCGCTCGTCGACGATCGGGTGGCTCCAGTTCGTCGTTTCCGATGGTATGAGAGCGAAGGCCGATTGACCGATGTCCCCATAGCCTTCCTGGCTGAATACCTTGATCCCGGTCGAGCGGTACAGGTCGAGGAATACCGTGCCTCGCGTCCCGTAGATCTCGGCACGATCGTCGAAGCCGCCGAGGGCGTGGGTTGCCGACGAGTCCACCCACGCGACCCGACCATCGCTAAAACGGATCGTCACGTAGGCAGCGGCCTCGAGTCGGGCGCCATCGGGAACGAGCTCAGCGTAGACTCGCTCAGGTTTGGGCCGTCCAAGAAGGTGATAGATGTAGGTGATGCTGTGGCATCCGGTCGTGAGCAGCATCCCACCACCTGCTCTGACAGGGTCGCGTAGCCAGGACATGACTGCCGCCTCGCCACTGACGCGGGCGACGGACTCTAACCCGAGGACTGTGTCGCCGAAGCCGCCCGTGCCGGAGTTCTCGCAACAACGGACGAAGACGATATTACCGAGCCCTCCCCGGTCGACTATCTCCTTCGCCGTGTGATATGCGGGGCTAAAACAGAGATTTTCGAAGTACTGAGCCTTTACTCCGGACTCTCGAACCGCTGCAATCATCGTCTCGGCGTCTTCGAGTGTGGTGCATAGCGGCTTCTCTACAGCGATGTGCTTGCCAGCTCTAACCGCCGCGATCGCAATGTCAGCATGAAGGTGATTAGGCGTCGCGATAATGACGGCGTCAACATCTGATCTATCCAACACCGCCTCGTAGTCGCTATGGAAGTCGACGCCGTACGTCCTGGCAACTTCCTGTGCGCGGCGCTCATCCGCGTCGCACACCGCTACGAGACGCGATTCCGGTACGGTCGCGCACCACTGGGCGTGTATCGACCCGACCGTCCCTAAGCCGACTACTGCGGTCTTTACGACCTTCCCTGCCATCGTAGTCCTTTCGCTCTTGCCGCTAGATGCCTCAGCTAGCCAACTGCTGTGCAAGCACGGCGTCGGCAGCGCTTACGGTGCCGCCAGCTTGGCCCATCGCGATTCCCTTGATGCTGCTGCCCCCGGCGGACGTCGAACGTACTCACGGAGTTTGTCCCCAGGTAAGCAACTGAGACGTGTGTTGAGGCCGGCTTAGGCATCGCCAACCGGTCCCGGACCCATTCGCTCGACCGTGAAGCGCACCCAGTTGGCCACGTGGTACTCGACCGAATAGAGCACCGGTCTTCCCGCGTCGTCGAAGTCCAACTGCGTAATGCGAAGCAGCGGTGCTCCACGCCCGACACACAAGCATCGAGCAAGCTCGCGCGTTGCTACTATCGGGGACAGATGCGCATCGCCACGGCATATGACGATGCCCCGGCGCTTATAGAGCAGACCGTAAAGAGACTCGTCGTCACGCAGAGCGGCGAGGTCCTCGGCGGAGATGATGGAGGCGGAGAGAATCTCCCGTGAGAAAACGACCGGGCGGTGGCCGGCTAGGCGCAGTCGGTCCAATGTAAGGACCTGCTCACCAGGCAGGAGCCTGAGATTCTCGTCGATTTCGGCGCTGGCAGAACCTAACTCGATCGAGCAGTCCTCGGTTCGCGCTTCATAGCCTGCGGCCCGGATCATCGCGGTGATCCCGAAGTTACGGTTGAGATCTTTCTGGATCGGGCGCTCGACGACGTAGGTTCCTCGGCCCTGCTCGCGGACGATGAGGTTGTGGGCCTCAAGGATGCTCAACGCCTCTCGCAAGGTCGCGCGCGACACAGCGAGCTGCGCGGCAAGCTCGGCCTCTGACGGAAGACGCGGGCTCGCAGAGTAAAGCCCCTGTCCAATAGCGGCGGTGAGTTCGACCACACAGGCCTCGGCAAGGGTGAGCCGATTGGGGTGCCGCACGGCTCGTAGAATGCCAACACTGTCGCCGTTCTGGGCGCCGCTTCGCTCTATGTCCCTCTTCAGAGGGCGATCGGCAGGAGTCGTGTCAGGCACAGGCACCTCCGCACTCCCGTGCGAATACCGGGCAGAGTGCCTCGTATGCATGTCGGTAGGTGGCGTAAGCATCGTCGTAACAGGCCCCCATCGCGGCGTCGGGCTCGAAGATCTCCGAGACTCTCACCATGGTGGACACCGCCTCCTCCACGTTCGCGTAGGTGCCGAGCGCGACGCCGACAAGAACGCAAGCCCCAAGCGTGGCGGCCTCGGGTTCGACAGTGGTGGTGACGGGACGTCCTGTCACATCGGCTTCGATCTGTTTCCACAGCCGACTCCGTGCTCCGCCGCCGAGGGCTCGGATCGACCTCACTTCGACGCCCAGTTCTTCGAGCACCTCCACATTCCGGCGGACCACGAAGGCGATGGCTTCGAGAATTGCCCGGGCCACATGGCCGCGGCCGTGGCGAAGAGTGAGTCCAACCACCGCGCCCCGGGCGTCAGGGTTGGACTCAGGTGCCATTGCCCCTTGCAGGTGAGGTAGCACCACGAGACCCTCTGAACCGGCCGGTACCGCAGCTGCCTTCTCGGCAATCACGTCGTACACATCGGCACCCCTCTCACGGGCGACAGCCCATTCGGACTCGCAGAACTCATCCCGGAACCATCGCAGCGCCATCCCGCCCGTAGTAAAGGTGTGGAACATGTAGGTGTTCGGGATGCCGTGGTAGTGGCAAGGAAAGCGCATCTTTGGGTCGAGTCGGGGACTATCGAGGGTCGCGCAAATGGCTAAGGCTGCTCCGGTATTTTCACTCACGATCCCAGGGCGGGTATTGCCGACGCCGATGGCACCGCATGCCTGGTCGAGCGCACCGGTGCACACGGTCGTCATGCGCGACAGACCAAGCTCGTTGGCGACCGCGGCTCGTAGCGGCGCGACGGCCGTCCCAGGCTCCACTAGTGGAGGGAGACGGTCGACATCGAGACCTATAGCGTCGAGCATTTCGGGCCACCAGGTTTTCCTCCGGAAGTCCCAGTAACAGGTCGATGTGGCGAGCGATCCTTCGCAGGTGTATTCGCCGGTAAGCCGCCAGACGAAATAGTCCTCAAGGAGGAGGAACCGCTTTGTTCGCTCGAAGAGCAGGGGCTCGTGTCGGGCAATCCAGAGGATTTTTGCCGCAGGCCACGCGGGAAGCATGGCTGGCTGACCGGTGATTTCGTAAAACAGCTCGTGCCCGAAGCGGTCATCGAGCTCCGCTGCCTCTGTCCTGGCCCGATTGTCGAGCCAGACGATCGCGTTGCACAACGGTTCGCCGTCACTGTCGACCGCCAGGAGAGTCTCGCCCTGGGCCGAGATCCCGAGGCCGATGACGCGTTCGGCGGCGATACCGCTCAGACCCAGGAGCTCATGGAGCGCTTCCGCAAAGGTCAACCAGTACCTGTGCACACTGAACTCGACAATCTCCGGAGCCGGCGTCAGCAGCACGTGCTCCCGTGCAACACTGCCGAGGGAAGTGCCGTCGAGGGTGTGAAGGGAGCACTTGACCGCGGTCGTCCCGAGATCGACTCCGAGGAATACCGGCTCTGAAGTGCTAGCCACCGGGTGCTCCGGCCCAGACGAGGTGGGCAGTGACGTCCCCGATGTTCTCGATCGCGTGTGGCACCCCTTCAGGAACCACTAAAGCATCTCCCGCGGAGAGTTCGTAGGAATGTCTGCCGTCCGACATGACCACGTGGCCTCGGCAGCAGTAAAAGATTTCCGTGGACGACGCATGACCTGGGTCGACATCGCCCCGAACACCGGGCGAGAGTGTTGAGGTACCGCACCACATCACGGCGTTGCGTAGGTACTCCCGACACTGCTCGGCGCCCTCGACAAAGCTCCGCGCCTCCATCTCGCGGACGACGGTCGGTCGGCGGTCGCTCGGCGACTTGCTGCTGTGGGATGACCCTCGCGCGGGGCTCCCATACCCACCATGGCTATCGTCTGTCGTCATACGTCTGATGTTATATTTACGCTCGCGATTTTTCAAGGGTTCCCGCGACACTGTCACTGACCAGGACGCAGTATTCGACGTCGCAGCAGGGAAAGTGTTCTCCTACTGCAATAGCGAGCTCAGCGCCGGGTGTGGTGGTCACGCAGGAACGTCTGGGAACTGGTGCACCGCGTAGTTGTCAACAACGAGGTGGGCAGATGTCAGTTCGTGGCCCGAAGGTCGCGTCTTATCCGCGGTGTGAATGCGGCCCGCAGAGCTCGGAAACCCGCATCCCCGTCTGGACGGCGACGCTGAGCAGCGCGTGGTCGCGGCGACTGTTCCAGCGATCCCGGTGAGAAGCGGCGAACAGGGCGTCGACCTCGGCGCGCTCAAAGAACGACACGATCGTCCGGTCGAAGCTTGGGTGGGATGTCGAGCGCCCGAGCGATCAGGGTGGCGTGCTCAGGATGGCGCAGAGTCGCGAACCGGAGCAGCGAGTGAATCGCCGCCAGGCGGGCGTTTCGGTCTGGGCGCTGTTCCCCGTTGACGTCCGAGGTAGTCTAAGAACGCGCCGACGGTAGGAGCGTCGAGATCTTCGAACTGCAGCTGAGACGGAGCCTTGCCGCTGCGGTCGTGGACGAACGAGAACGGGAGACGGAAACTGTCGCGGTAGGCGGCGATGGCGTGACGCCGAGATCCTCGCCACGTATCGCCAGCATCGCCCGATGGCCGAGCGCTCGATCTCCTGGCTCGTCGCGAAGGGCAACGGCCGGCTTCACTATCGCGGCGTCGCGCGCAACGACGCCTGGCTGAAGCCGCGCGTCGCGGCACTCAATCTGCGGCGGCTCCTCGCGCTCGGGCTCAGCTTCGACGGCACGTGGACGATCTCGAGCGCGTAGGGGGCCCTCGGGGGTGACAAGGAGGGAACGTCACCTCTGGTGCCAAGCACCATCCAGCGCGACCGGCTCTCACCCTCTTCGTGCCGGCTCTTCGGTCGGTCAATCGCCCCGAGGACCCAACGGAACGCTACGCCCGTCGAGACTCAGCCTGAAAGGGCTTTGTCCAACGCCGACCTAGAGGTGGCTTTGGGGGAACGAACCTCCCTTGTGGATAACTCGGATTTGGATTTGTTATAAACGCTGGACCGAGCGTTCACGTAGCCGCTTCTCCGGGGACGGGAAGCGCAGCTGTTTGGTCATCCTCTAGCGCTTTGAACTGGAGAAATATCAGTGTAATCTGCTTATGAGAATGAGACTTCTAGTAAGGTCTTGGAATGGCTCTGACCTCCGTGAACTCCTCTGCAAGTGAGCTGGTGGCGTGCCCGATTTCAGATCGATCTCGGCACCCTGTGGCCGTGTACTTGGCCCGGCTGTCACAGGGGTCGAGGCGAAGCCAAATGGCGGCTCTGAACACGATGGCGAGCCTGCTCACGAGCGATCGCCTCGATGCCGAGGCTCTGCCTTGGCACCAGCTCCAGTACCCCCACACTCAAGCCCTAAGAGCAGCCCTCGCCGAGCGCTACAGCCCGGCGACGGCAAACCGCCACCTCGCCGCTCTGCGTGGCGTGCTTCGGGAAGTGTGGCGACTTGGCCTGATGTCTGCTGAAGACCTCCAACGAGCAATTGATCTTCCAGCCGTTCGTGGTGAACGGATCCCACGAGGCCGGGCGCTGTCACGGGGTGAACTACGAGCGCTGTTCGAGTCGTGTCGCAAAGGGAGCCCAGCTGATGTTCGTGACGCAGCCCTCATGGGTGTTCTTTACGGTGCCGGTCTTCGGCGTGCCGAGGTCGTGGCGCTGAGCGTTTCTGATTACGACCCAGAGACTGGAGCGCTCGTCGTCAAAGGCAAAGGTAATAAGGAGAGAACCGCCTTCATCGACAACGGGGCAGCGGATGCGATGGCGGCGTGGCTACTGATACGAGGTAATGAGGAAGGACCACTGTTCTGTCCGATTACGCAGACGGGACACGTTGTCATCAGGCCGATGACAGATCAGGCCGTTTACGCCATCCTGAGATCTCGTGCTGTGAAAGCGAAGGTGCGGCGGTTCTCACCACACGACCTCCGTCGGAGCTGTGTTTCTGATCTCCTCGATGCAGGAGTCGACATCTCCGTCGTCCAGCAGTTCGTCGGTCACGCCAACGTCACGACAACCGCCCGCTACGACCGTCGAGGCGAACAAGCCAAGAAGAGAGCGGCGAAGAGCTTGCACGTTCCGTTCGTGGTCGACCCGTAATAATAGGGACGCTGCTCGCTCATCCATAGATGGTCCCTGGCTCTCGTGGATCGAGTGGCACATCATCCGAGGAACGATCGCGCCGCTGTTTTAGGCCGCCGTGTTCCCAACGCGACGTGCTCACCGCGCACCGCCTACGGTCGCGGCATGACCGATAGCTGGCGATTGAAGCTCCTCAGGGCAGAGAAGCATCTCGCTGATCTTGGGGACCTCTTCGCCCCCAAGCCGCCCACCGAACGCTACCCATACCCGTGCCGAGAAGTGCTCAAGTCCGAGGAAGAGTCCGACTACTTCATGGACCTCGGGATCGCGGTCAGTCCGTACTTCGCCATCGTGGCAGGAGACCTGCTCTTCAATATCAGGTCCGCTCTTGACCATCTCATCTGTGCCCTGATCCCAGACGAGGACAAAGGACGGGCTCAATTCCCGATCTTTACGGCTGATCCGTTCGAAATGAACCAACGTACTGGAAAGCCAGTGCGCCCCGAAGTACTCGCGGCCTGGGAACGGCAAACCAAGGGGTTGCCTGATCCGGTAATTGCACTCCTCACGCTCATGCAGCCGTATTGCCTCGCAAGAGAGCAGGGAAGAGAAGCCCGGCACTTTGCCCTTGCAGTTCTCTCGGCGCTCCAAAACGCTGACAAACATAGGCAGTTGATCTTTTCCAAGGCTGGTTTGACCAAGGTCGAATTGATCGTCAACGGCATCACCGTCGATTACGTGGGTCCCTCGTTGTATGACGGCAAACAAATGGCGTCTTTGCCGCCGCATATGGACGTGGTAACCAAGGGTTCCGTCGTCATACCTTTGGGCATCGGAGACGATGTCGGGTATGCCTACCCAGACGTGTTCAACCTGATCCTGAACGACGTTGCGAACTTGGTGCTGCCGCCGTTGGAAGGTCAACTCGGACGGCCGGTCGAGCCCTAACGGCAAACTGCTGGACTTATGGTCGCTGACCCGCCCTTCGGCAGTGCGGTCATAGTTGCCACAACGGAACTAGACGAGAGGAGTCTTCATGCGGGCAATCATTATCCACGGTGCTGGTGACATCCGAGTGGAGAACGTCCCGGACCCCCAACTGCGGGAGCCCACCGACGCCGTGGTGCGCGTCGTGCGGGCCTGCATCTGTGGCAGTGATCTCTGGCCCTACCGGTCCATGCCGGTCTCTGAGCGGGGCGAGCGTATCGGACACGAATTCATCGGCGTCGTGGAGGACGTCGGCTCCGAGGTGGTCGGCCTTCGGACGGGTGATCTGGTCGTGGCCCCGTTCGTGTGGGCCGACAACACCTGTGACTTCTGCCGGGAGGGCCTACAGACCTCCTGCCGTCACGGGGGGCTGTGGGCCCGCAACGGGATCGACGGAGGCCAGGGCGAAGCGGTGCGGGTGCCGCAGGCGCAGGGCACTCTGGTCAAGCTGCCGGTTGCTGAAGACTCCACTCTCCTGCCGTCCCTGCTCAGCCTGTCCGACGTGCTCCCAACCGGTTATCACTGCGCGCACACAGCAGGGGTCACCCCTCGCACCACCGTCACCGTGATCGGCGATGGTGCCGTCGGTCTGTGCGCGGTGCTTTCGGCCAAGCGGTTGGGCGCTGAGCGGATCATCCTCATGGGGCATCACAAGGACCGCACGGACCTCGGCCGGAAGTTCGGCGCTACTGACGTCGTCGCGGAACGGAGCCAGGAAGGCATCCAGAAAGTGCGGGAGCTGACCGGTGGTGACGGCACTCACCGGGTACTCGAGTGTGTCGGGCTGATGGAGGCCATCGAGACTGCGTTCGCCGTGGTACGCGACGGCGGCGTGGTCAGCCGGGTCGGCGCCCCGCAATACGCCAAGGTCCCCATGGACTTCGGGGTGTTCATGCGCAACATCACCCTGACCGGCGGCGTCGCCCCTGCTCGGGCCTACATCGACGAACTCCTCCCCGACGTGCTTGAAGGCAAGATCCAACCTGGCCTTGTCTTTGATCGCGCCGTCGGCCTGGAAGAGGTATCCGACGGATACCGGGCCATGGCGAACCGCACCGCGCTCAAGGTGCTCGTCCGGCCCTGAGAGGCCGTCAAATGGACAGGAGGAGAAACAGATGGAGATACAACCCAAGCAGCAATCGGTTAGGGGTCCCGCCGACTGGTTCACAGGTGACGTCTGGATCGACGCCATCGCCGGGAGCCGGGAACCCTCACACCTCAACGTCGGCGCCGTGCATTTCAGCCCAGGGGCACGCACCGCCTGGCACTGGCACGAGGGCGGTCAGACTTTGTACATCACCGAGGGCAGGGGGATGGTGCAGTCCCGCGGAGATCGCGTCGTGGAGGTTCGCTCCGGTGACGTGATCTACACGCCCGATCACGAGGAGCACTGGCATGGGGCCGCCCCCGACCACTTCATGACCCACCTCTCATTGACCGAAGGCGACGCGCACTGGGGTATCCACGTGACCGACGCCGAATACCGGGGCCAGGGTTAGGCAGCTCGTAGTCCGGACCTTGTTCGTTAAAGAAGGCTGTGACGCCACCAAAGGCATCCGCTAGGCCGGGACTGAAGTAGTCAGCTGCGAGGCCGACGTCTCGGCAGGCATAGAGAGAAGGAACAAGACCATGCCCGCAAACCCCCTCGGCCTCGCGCTGCGCAACCGACACGCCGGACACCACACGCTCGTCTGGGCACGTCCCGACCTGCAAGCACCCGAGAATTTCACCCTCACCAGCGCCGCCTTCGACCACGGCACCCCCATCCCCGAGCGGTACCGCGGCAGGCTCTTTGGGGCCAACATTTCACCCGCCCTCGCCTGGACAACGCCGCCAGCCGAAACCGCGGAACTCGTGCTCATCGTGCAAGACCCCGACGTCGCCGTCGGGAAACCCGCCACCCATGCGCTCACGCTCGGCATCGACCCATCGCTAAGCGGCATTCCCGAGAACGGCCTCACCGACCCCAGCCCGATCCGCGGGCTCAAACACGGCAAAGGCGCCCTGGGTCACCGCGGCTGGGCTGGCCCCAAGCCCCCCCGCTCGCACGGACCACACTCCTACGTCTTCCAACTCTTCGCCCTGGACTACCAGCTCGACCTGCCCGACAAGTTCACCCTCGCCGATGCACTCCACGCCATGGCCGGACATGTCATCGCACGTGCCCGACTCGACGGCACCTACAAAATCCGGTAACCGCGCACCAGCAGAGTTTCGCTAGCCCCTACTAGGCACGCTCACCCCGCGGACTTGGCCTTCCGCTTCACCCAGGCCTGCTTGTAACCCTCCGTCTTTCGGCGTGTTTTGTCTTTACTCCCGGGCGCTCGACCACCAACGGGCTTCCCCTCGGCCTTCCGCCTAGCCAGTCCCGCCCGGATCCGCTCGGAGCGCCTTGCTGATTCCTGTTGGGCCATCCATCCCGCGAAGGCCACGAGGACGTCTTGGACCTCGGACGACCCGTTCAGCCAGCTTTCCTTGACCGAGACGACGGCACAGTCACGGTCTCTGAACTGTCTGAGGATTCGAAGTGCGCCCTCGGCCCCCTCCCTAGTCACCCTGTCCAGCGCCCAGATGACGAGCACGCTGAACTTCCCCTGCCACGCGTCATCCAGGGCGCGTTGGAGGGTTTTCTTGTACTCGCCCCCGTCTTTTCCCCCGTTCCAGGCGCTGTCCGACACCTCGTAGCGGGCCACGACCTCATAGCCGTGGTGCGCGGCGAACTTCTCCAGGTCAGGGACCTGGTTTTCACCCGCTTGGTGGTTGGTGCTGACTCGGATCCACAGCGCAGCCTTCATAAACATGACTTTAGTCCAATGCTGTATCAGTCGAGCTCAGAGGGCATGAAGAAGGCCCTGGTGGGGGCCGTAACATTCGGCGAGAAGAGCCTCCGAAAGGAGGGAGTCCAGTTCATCCAGTGCTCGCCTCCCTCTTCGAGTGCCGGTGACTAGACCGGCCGCTCAATCAGCCAGGCCACGTGTCCGTCGTCATGCGCGTCAGACGACCGACCCGACCAGGGCGTCACTCGCCCGGCGCCCAGGGGCACGTCAGCACGCAATAGCGGTGTGACAATTGAAGAGTGACATCACCCTCTCCGTTCGCTTCGACGGCCTTCCAAACACTCGCACCCCTGCTCGGTAGCGCTCCAGAGGTGGCCGCTGTCTTCGCGCTCGGATACGACATCGACCGATTCGAAGCGGAGATCATCGAATTCGCGTCGGCGACGGGAATACCAGTCACTGAGTTGTGGGAGCTAGCCGCCGACGCACGGCAGGGCTCCGACCCGGCCGCGCCGGTGCGACCAGGGCAGCACGTCGTCTCGCGCGCACTCCTCGTGAGCTGGTGCACCGGCAATCGGAAGAGGGACCAGCGGATCTGGCCCTACTCCCTGGAGCTCGGGCCTCTGCGTCCGATGTCCCCATCCGACGTCGCGAAGGTCGAGCGTTTCGTGAGGATCGACTCGGAGCGGACCGAGATGCTCTGGGGGACCGTAGAGACGAAGCTAAAGCAGGCGGTCGCGGATATCGAGGCGGGTACCGGTTTAGCAAACCCGGCGTGTATCGGGACGATCAAGCAAGCTATCGCTCTTCACTACGCCCGCAGCATCGAAATGCTTGAGGCTGTTGAGCGCACGTTCTCCCCCTTCGTTGTCGCGCAGAAGGCCGCCTTCCTTAGTGACCATGCTTCTCTAGATCGTCTCTACGAGATGAAGACTAGGGACGCTGCTGGACTTCAAACCGAGGACGCTCGCGCCGCGTTCGTCAATGCGTTCTTCAGCCGACTCGAACAGCTTTACGCGAGCGGCACGTACTTTCGCTTTCGCGTCTGTTACTACTTCCACACCGTCTCTCGACTTATCGACCACTTGAGCCTTCAAGTACTCCGCGCACCACCTGGCTCGGAGTTCCTGATCGGCGACGTACCAGTTATCACGTCTAATGCCACTGGCGACCAACGGGGGGTGCGGAATCATGTGCCGATTGGTGACGCGGCCACAGTCGTGATGCCCCTAAGTCCGCGCATCACGGTCGCGCTCGACCCTGTCGAGGCGGATTTCACGGTCGACGCCGCTTACGTTCGGCGCCTCAATACCTGGCAGGTCGAAGCAGCGAGATACCAAGTGTTCACTCCCCCCTGGTCTACTTCGCTGATGGCATGGGTCACGTCTCTTCGACCTCCGACTGCGCCGGCAGCACGTTAGCCATTCGCGCCAGCCGCTCGGCGTCTTCGTTCGCCGCCCGTGCTTCGACTCAAGCAGCCAAACCCCCTCCGAGAAAACAATTTGCCTGCTGAGTGGTTGCCCGATGTGCCGATCATGGGCAGTGCGCGCCATTCGCGCTGAGCACCTAAGTAGTGCCCGCGCACTGCCCACGTGCCGGGTTATTCCGTGTGTCGGGACGTTGTAGAGGACTGAGAACGAGACCCAGTTTCAGTGTTGCGTCGAATGCCACATAGGAGGATCAAGACGTAACCGAAGAATGCAAACAGCGACGCGATCACAATGGTCCCAGCAACAACGCTAAGGGTAATGAAAGCGCGGCTTGAACCCGACACAAGGGCATTGGTCAGAAGGTCTTGGTGGACGCGGTATGCGGTATATAGCCCGAGTCCCAGAGTTGTCAGCGCCAGGAGGAGGAACACGCCACCCACAAACATTGGGCCAGTGTCTTCATTGGCGGGCTGTTGATTGTGAGTCGTAGACGGAGATGCAGTCATAGGTGAGATTGTTGCATGGCAATCCAGTCGCTGCGTGGCCGAGCTTCTCCTTCAGATGGCGCCACGCGGCGGTTTCTCAGGGCATTCGGGCTAAGCAAGTAGTCCTCGGAGCAGGTCGGCGACCGACCAGATGAAGGCAGCGCTGTTGTTGATATGTCGCTGCTCGACCACGATCACCCCCTGATCGGACAGCAAGGATCTTGCCACGGTACAGCGTTTCCCGCTCTGGGCCGTTGGTCGCTCCGTGGCTGAGAACCATCTCGTTCGGGTGATCAGCAACACCTCTGGTGCTCGGACCCCCATCATCAACAGCTGAAATCGATTTGGGGCCCCAGGCAAGGGTCACAGAGGGTTGACGCCATCCGCAATTGGATAACACCCGTGTCTGACCCGTGCCGCTCACCATGCAAATGGCAGCAGAACTCGTAAGGGACCGTCGGCCGTCTTCGATGACCACCGAGGAGGCCGACCGTCTGGTGGAGTCCATTGAGGCCCCGTATCCCGAGCGCGCACTCAAACTGGTGCGCGGTTAGTACCCGTCCAGGCAACCTTGAGCAGTCGCACACGGCTCGGCCGGGTCCGGTCGATCTGCACCACACCAGCTTTCTCGAGTAGCGCAGCTACCCATCCTGCGGTAGCTCGATTGATGAAGCGCTTCAGGTAAGCGTCGAGTGTCCCTGGGATCGCCGTGGTGTCGTAGACGCTGCCAATCGTCATCCAATCTCTTCCGGCGAGGAGGGTCCCCACTCCTTCAAGCACCGACCACCTGATCGGAGTTCGGGCTCGCTTCGCACCTAGCAGCAGGACTACGCCGGCGTCATCAATCGTGTCCACGGTGAACGGCTTACCCTGAGACGGGGTGAGCAGCCGATCGCCGGCTCTCACTCGTTCGCGGACAGCCTGCTCGATCGGACCCATCGCGAATCCTTTCTGCCTGGCTGGACACTTGTGAACCGGCCCAAGGCTGAGCTGCCGCCGGTTCTCCAGACAGGTTGGCTGAGGTGATCATGCCGCAATCGCGGTCTTGGGTGCCGATGAAATCGATTAATCCACTCCGCTCACCAAGAAAGCCGCGGCGATGTTAGGCGGTCACCGGTGCCTACCATCGGGGTGAAAGTCTGCAGCTGCTTCGCCGTGCCATGACCTTGGGGCACATGGCTTGCCTAGGCCGCCGACGCGCCCTCGGCATGCTCACCCCCGTCGAGTCTGATCTCGCTTTCGACCGTCAGTCCCACTGGGCAGCATGATCAGTCACAACTGGTCAACTGAACGTGCAGCAGACCCTCAGGCGTTCTCGGCCGTCTGCTTAGACTTACCACGATGGGCCTGATTGACAGCCTCGCGTCAAGCGTTCTCAACGCGGCGCTCAGTCCACGAGATCGGCGGTCGACCGAACGTCGGGAGTTTCGTGAGCAACTCCTGAAGGATCTACGCGACTACTCAGCACTGGTTGAGGGTGTGCGGATTCGAATGCTTGAAGTGGACGACCTGCTGAGCGCCGGCGAAGGGTTCGGGTTCGACCGTGGTCCGGAGTCGATCCTCCAAGAACTTGAAGACGACTACATGTCGCTGCCGCCTTACGGCGATGACCGGCCGATCCAAGTGCACGGCGCCACTGAAAGACGCCCGGACGCGAGAGGAGGACCCGATGCGGAAGCGGAAGCGCATTGGCTCGCGAACGAGCGGGCCTCGGCGGCAAGTTTCTACGGTGCTCCGATCTTCCCAACCGTGATCGAAAGAGCTCGAGAGCGGTTTGTTGAGCTCGACGAAGCGTGGGCAAACGTTCGGCCTGGACTAGATGAGGCCATCGAGATTGAGGCAGTCGAGTGGCTAAGGACGTATCGGCACAATTTCAGGCACTTGGCTATACGCACCTTCGTGCTCCTCGATCAACTCAAGGAGGACTCGTCCTCAGACATCATTGAGATGACGAGGCGTTATGTCGAGGCGACTCTGGAGGCTGCCGATCACTGGAATGCTCAGATCATTGGGACCATCGGCAATGCTCGCGACGGCCGTCCAATGTAACGCCAGACCGACCGGAACATTAGGCGGTCGGCAGCCGTCGCGGTGCTTGGTTTTCGCCTGGGCGCGAGATGAATCGTCACAACCAAATCTCAGTACTGGCGTTCACAGATGCGCGCACCGATCTCGTCGAGCAGGTCGGCAGGAGCGTGGCGGCGGCGTCGCTCGTCGTCGGTGACGTCGATCGTGACCACCCCCATCATCAGCAAAATCAGAGAAGGAAACAGCCGAGCAGGAGGTATAGACCTCTGCGCCTTGGTCAAGACGGATGGCCCACAAGCATTAACGATGCCCTCGGTTGTTAGTTCTCCGGCTGATCATCGACCATCATCATCCCCAGCGTCCTGTTCCGTGCGTCCTGAAGACGTTCGGCTTGCTCGGCTGCTTGCGTCTAGATCGATAGAAGGCGGGTGTCAATCCGTCAAAGGTTCGCTTGTCGGGATGTTTGCCTAACTTCCTGGAGAACTTCAGACTACGACTTCTCTTCTTCGGTCTTGGTTTTGGATCGGGAGGCAGTGGTTCCCAATGCAATGGTTCGAGGGCGTCGTGAATGGCGTGCAAGGGACGTTCTCGCCGTAGCTTGTCCCAGTTCATTCGTGCCATCACACGCCTCCCGAGGCTCGACGTCCTTGATGCCCGCCATGATTAGGCTCGCCCAAGGTTGTTTGATCGTGAGCGCTTTCAATCCACCCCTGTTCGCTCGTAAACCCGTTTCGGGTAGTAATCAGCAAGGACCTGTCTGAACTCGGTGTCATCGAGGATCTGTTTGAAGATTGCGTTGTTATCGTCCGTCCGGCCGGTCGTCACTGGCAAGGTTGTGACTTCAACAGACCCGCCTCACACTGCTTTGGCCAACACCAGCTCCCTGTTGACGCTTCTCAAAACGACCTCGTACCGCTCGGCAAGATCGATCGCCTTCGGGTAGTTCGTGTTGTATGCCACAACAAGCGAGCCCACTCGTGGGGTAACAAGGGGGTAACCAGCTTCGACGGCAGCCAGTGATCTGTACTTGATGGCCTGCTGGATGCCAATGCAGATGTTGTTCTCGCCCTCGATCTCCACTTCGATCACCGTCCGGTCCGGGACATGGTTCTCAAATAGAACGTCGACCCGGTCGCCAGTCGCGAACGGATATTCGACATGGGCCTGAGCGGTAGAGCTGAACCCGAAGCCTGTGGGATGAGAGGCCACGTAGAGCTTCAACAGCTTGTGGGCTGCTGACTCCCCGCCGGCACCGTAGCTACCGACGTGTCGACCGGGAGTAACGACCTCGCCGAGGCTGAGGATGTTGTCCAACTGAAACACCCGGTCGGGGCGATCATCGACGCCTGGTGGCTCATCTCCCCACCGGAAGTAACCCTGGCGTTCGGTGGGTTCCGCCGGATACAAGCGAAGGTCCGCACGCCAGTTTCGATGGTCACGGTGGTCCCTGCCAAGAGGTGTGGCGAAATCGAGCGTCCAGTCCCGCATCTGCAGGTAGTCGCAGAGCACGTAATGGTCGGCAAGATACCGGCTCCTCCTTGGGATGGCGAAGGCATACCAGTAGAAGGGTGTCTGATGAATAACAGGCTCGTCGAAGCTCCCCGTAAACCAGTCAAGGTTGATCGGGACGTACCAGCCGTCGAAATGGTGGATGGCTCGGGCTGGCTTGCCATCAATGACGAACTTGCCAGGATCTCCATCGGGGGAACTCGGGGTGACCAGGACAGTCGAAGACGACCCTGCAAGGTCGGCGAGCATGAGACCGAGGACAAGCTCTTTCGCCTCGGCCACCTTCATCGGTCCACCTCCGGCTGAGGAGCGTACTTGGCCCAACCGTTCAAGGCATTTGGATCGTGGGTGCCCGAACGCCTGACATTGGCTCTCTTCGACAAGGCGAGTAGACGTTCCGGCGCGTCATGCGCGCCAGACGACCAGCCGAGTCGGCGGGCCATCCGTCCGACGGGGGTGAGGGAGGCGGTGCTTCTATGAGGCAGACAGGGTCGGTGGCCTGCCGTTCTGAGAGGGCGCGCCAAGGCCAGCGACGGGAAGGCTCATCGAGATGAACGCTTCCAGGTCATCGTCGCCGATCGTCGTGTCGAGCGGCCAAGTCACAGCATTCGATTCCGGCCAGAGCATTCGGATGCCCGGCCCCTGCGTCACCGCGAATCGCGTCGCGTATGTTGGCTGGCTTCGCACAACGCCTACTCGAAGAACGACCTGACCGAACACCAAAGTCGTCACCAGGCCGTGCGCCTCCAGAGCTGGCTGGGTGGCATCCGCGTCGTACAGAAAGAGCGTGCTCCGGGCCACTATGACGACGCCTCGTTCGCCTGTGTATCGAGCAAGCCAGACCCCACTGTTCGCGAGAGGCTGCTGGTGCTGTCGGAACCAGCAGCGATCAGCGTCCGATGCCGTGATGCCATCGTCGGATGGCTGAATGAACTCGTGAGCCAAAGCGGTCTTCGTAGCCCACGTGGCCAGGACGCGTCGCGCGGTCTCATCTAGCTCCACGTGATGACCGAGAATCAGCGGACACAGGACCGACTTGACTCTGGTTTCGAGTTGCGACATCCAGACGTTGTTGCATTCACCACAGACGATGCGCCGCTTGTAGACGCTCGCCGTCGCGGCTGGCCAGACGCGTGAGCGGTACGGCTGATCGGTGCCAAAAGCGATTTCAACTGCCTCCCACCTCATATGCGGGCAGTGCACGTTAATGAATTTGGCGAGCCACCGAGGGATGACGTCCTCTTTTGTGAGTTCGCCGGCGTGGCCGCAGAAGGCACAGAGACCCTGGCGCCCACTCCCTCGCTTGCTCACAGCTCGATGCCCCCCGTTGGGTCCTCCGTCTCGGGGCGCTCGATTACTTCTGCTAGTGCATGCTCTTGGGTGGCATCCACAAGAGCGAAGTAGCCGCTGTTCACAGTTTGGTGTTCGGCTGGCAGTACAACCACCGCGACGACCCTCGCTCGATGTTCGAGCCACTTCTTCACGGTCGGCGTATCCTGCGGGGCCGTGAGACCTGGGGTTTGGCGATTGCGGCCAGCGCGTCCTCGATCTCCTCGCGCGTGAGCACCGGGATCAGCAGGCCGTTGGTGGTCTGCTGGGTCGGCTCCTGGCCCTTCGGTTCCTCTGGCATTTCTCTCCAAAGGTAGAACATGAGAGTCCATCTGCCACCGCACCTGAAGGGCCGATGCCTGATGTGCGGTGGACCGGGACCTTTGACTGACGAGGACGTGATTTCCAAGACTGTCCGTAAGCACATTCCGGTTCTTGGCCAGATCCAACAGATGTTCGGGGGAGTCGCCAGAGGCCGTCCCTTGAACGTGATGCGCATGGTCTTGGCTGACGCGGTATGCGGTCCCTGTAACAACGTGTGGATGAGCCAGCTTGAGAATGACCTGACTGACAATCTCGGGCCACAATTCACAAGCACGCGGGCAGTGCGACTCGACCCTTCCCAACAAGAGCGAACCGCTACGTGGGCAATCAAGACGGCTTTGTTGATTGAGACATTTACGAATATCGCCGGTGATGGCGAGAGCGGTGCTTACGTTCCTACCGACAACCTGCGTTGGCTTGCAGCACATAGGTCACCGCCCCCAGGATGTTCCGCGTGGCTCGCGGCCATCGACATCGGCACGAAGTTTCCGTCGTGGTCGCAGGCGGGGTCGGTGTTCGATTCGCGCGGAAAGCCGAAAGAATTCGTGGCCACCTTCACCTTCGGCCATCTCGGTTTCCAGGTCATAAGCGGGGACATTGATAATCCGCGCCTCAGCGGGGCCGCGAAGAAGCCGCTCGCCGACGAAACGCCAGACGATGTACGAGCAGTGTCGGTGAACATATGGCCAGGGACGGGTGACGACGCGGTATGGCCACCCGGCGTTCCTCTGACGATGAACAATCTTCAAGCTTGGGCCGCTTGGCCATCCCGTTTCCTTCCACCGCCACCAGAGGACGGGGTTGCGCCGTAGGTGCCTGACCTGCGCTTCGGAAGTGGATACCCACTTACCAGTGTCCAAGACAGATGCCCGCGTCCGTCGAAGGCGGTGCTGCACGCTGCGCTGCGTAGATCGTGAGATGCTTTCCCGCATGGCATTCACAGCCGTCGACTTGGCAGCAGTGGCCAGTGGCGGCGCGGCGATCGGTACCCTCGCCCTTGCTGGTGTCACGTGGCGACTCGCGTCCAAGACCCGCGATATGGCGAAGGCTTCGACAGACGCAGTAGGTATTGCTGAGCGTGAGCTGACGGTAGTCACCGATCAATCAAAGGCGACGCAAGCGCAAGTCGAACTATCGACCCAGGCGATGCGGGCGTCCCAGCAACCGCTACTTGTGCCAGTCGCCGAAGCGCCGATACGTGACGGCCTTCAATTCACCGCTCATGACGGGACGACCACGAGCGTACAGATAGGACCCGGCGCGAAGTGTTGGCAAGAAGGCGGCAACGGCCTGATATGGGCAGTGATCCCGATGCGGAACATCGGTGCCGGGCCTGCCCGCATTCCCACAGACGACAAGTCGGTGATCGCGCAGTTCTCCCTTTTCGGTGGACTCTCTGCATTCGGTCGCCCGAGTCAGAGGGTCGTCGCGAAGGACGACACCGTCTATCTTGTGTTCTGCGGTCCTTTCGGCGAGTCGTCGAAGACGGCGCTCGCTTTGGCTCCAGAGGAAGCCGGGTCAGCCGGGATTGTCTGCGTTCAGTACACCGGGATCGACCAATCACATCTCTCACAGACACGCCTTGCGTACCGTTATTTCAGAGGGGTGGGCTTGGAGGACGCAGTGGTCACGATCACTGACGTTCCGCCGGGGTCGACGCAGTTGCCGACTTGAAGCGATTCGTCACCGCGCTGCGGAGCTGACGTTACCCCTGCCTGGTGATGGACTCCGAGGTCCTACCATACGAGTTCCAAGTGACTGCGGGGTTGCTCAACCTCTGGCGATCGCTGCGCTTCCTCTTTAACGCCCCACGCTGACAACGGATGGCTGTCCTTCGGGACCGCGAGTAGCTGCTGGTGCGCCCACCAAGCAGAGGTCAGGAGCGCTCGCGTACAAGGCGCTTGAGTTCGCCTTATCCCCACGTCGACGATGCCCCATGTGGGCGGGGCACCCGTCTCGCCCGCCGTTGCACGAGCCCACAGAGTTGCCGCTAGGTGAGGTCCAGACCAGATCGCAGCGTGCTCTTCGACCCCCCCATCATTACGGCTGAAATCGTTTTGGGGCCCCAGGCAAGCCTCGTACAGGGCTGAGGTCATGTGTAATCGGATAACACCATGGTCGCAGGCCGTGGTAATTCCGATCGGTCGCCCCGCCCGAGTCACCGAACGACGGCGAGGGGGGCGTGCCAGCGCCGTGACTGTCACCCCGTCGGGTCGTCCTCGTCGACCCGGCCAGACCATCAGCGGATCGACGACGGTGGGCGCAGACGGGCTCCAACACCGAACCGTGGTGCTCGATCATTCCTCGACTGGCATGGGAGTGCCGCTGGCCCGGCGGATCAGTTCGAGCAGAAGCTCCCGGTTGGACAGAATATCTTGATGCGATAGGCGCATCCGGTAGTGGCCCCACTGTTTGTCGTACGCCAAACTGTCGAGACCCGCGTCCTCGATCATGGCAGTGACCTCGTCACTCCAGAGGATCCTGAACTCGGCTGTCAGGCGCTGATCCTTGCGAGTCCGAAATGTGGCAAAGTTGTCAGCGATTCCGTCGCGGGCCAGCCCGATGTAGTACTTGTTGTACTTCAGCGCCATCCCAGGGGTTACCTGGTTGACCAGTTCGAGAATGGCGTCCGCAACCGCGACTGACGATTCCGACCCGCGGTGGATCCAGTATGCGCGGTCCGTCGGCTGGCCAGGATCATCCGCCTCCTCAGTTCCAAGACGCGCGAGGTCGAGGACCGTAGTGGCGTTAATGGTGAGCACGTCGCCCAAATCGAGCGCGCGCACCTGAATCGCGATCAGCGGGATCGCCTTGTTGAAGAGGTTAATCACGTTCAGAAAGCGGCTCGTGATGTCCTCAGCAACGATCACGGCGATGTGCTCGTACTGGGGATACTGGGTCTTCTCAATGTCCCAGTACTCGATCGTGCGGATGATATGAGTCTCATCGGTGGCCCCGAGCTGAATTTCCACCTCATAGCGGGTGTGCGTCTCAGGATCGCTCAGCAGCATGTCGAGCCGGCCTGCCCGCGGCTGGCGACGCTCGGTCTCCTTCACGACGAGGTCTCCGAGCCCCAACAGGCCAGGATCCTCGGAAAGGCGATCCTGGAGCCACTTCTCGTTGTAGACCGGATGTGTCTTCAGACTCACTGGCTTGGACTTCCGGAATTCCACGAGGTGCCTTTCCGGCGGTCTTTGCTTCTCGCCTAGGAACCGAGGTCGCTGGGGCGTCGCTCCTGTTGGCATCGTATCTCGAAGTCATATTTCACGGCTCTGCGTCACGTGGGAGATCGCCGCGCTCGACTCGATCGGCACAGCCACTGTCGATTTGTAACCGGCTACGTTCGCTCAGGTCGCTTGGAGACACGCTCGCCATCCTCCCGGGGGCCGGCCGAAGTCAACAATGGTGGATGCGCCCCTCCAAGTTCCCGTGCACCCGCGCGATCATGGAGGAATGACACTGGGGGACAAACAACGGGCGTAGACGGCCCCAGTGTTGGACGTGGGGACTCGAAGGTTCGGCATGGTCACTGACGAGGGGACGGCCGTATGACGCTGCGAAAGTCCGATCTTTATGGCTCCCTCTGGAAGAGCTGCGACGAGCTCCGCGGCGGCATGGATGCCTCCCAGTACAAGGACTACATCCTGACGCTGCTCTTCGTGAAGTACGTCTCCGATAAGGCCAACACCGACAAGGACAGCCTTATCGACGTCCCGCCCGGCGGGTCCTTTGATGACATGATCGCCCTCAAAGGTGACAAGGAAATCGGCGACAAGATCAACAAGATCATCGCCAAACTCGCCGAAGCCAACGATCTCCAAAAGGTCATCGACCAAGCCGACTTTAACGATGAAGAAAAACTCGGCCGTGGCAAGGAAATGCAGGACCGCCTCACCAAGCTGGTATCCATCTTTGCCGATCTCGATTTCAAAGGCAGCCGTGCGGAAGGCGACGATCTCCTCGGTGACGCCTACGAGTACCTGATGCGCCACTTCGCAACCGAGTCCGGCAAGTCGAAGGGACAGTTCTACACACCTGCCGAGGTCTCCCGTGTGCTTGCCAAGATCGTCGGTATTGGACCGAACACCAGGCAAGACGAGACAGTTTACGACCCCACCTGCGGTTCTGGCTCGTTACTCCTCAAGGTCGCCGACGAAGCGCCGCACGGCATCACGATCTACGGTCAAGAGAAGGACAACGCCACCTGGGCATTGTCCAAGATGAACATGATCCTGCACGGCAACGAGATTGCCGACATCCGCAAGGGCGACACGATTACGAGCCCCGAGTTCTTGACTGGTTTGCAGCTTCGCACCTTCGACTTTGCTGTTGCTAATCCGCCGTTCTCGGTCAAGTCCTGGAGCAACGGCTTGGAGAACGAATACGGGCGCTTCGAGTTTGGTATGCCGCCGGCGAGGAACGGGGACTATGCCTTTTTGCTACACATCCTGAAGTCCCTGAAGAGTACCGGCAAAGCAACGATCATTCTTCCGCACGGGGTCCTCTTCCGAGGCAACGCCGAGGCGACCATCCGCAAGGAATTGCTCAGGCGTGGCTATATCAAGGGCATCATCGGTCTACCGCCGAACCTCTTCTATGGCACTGGCATCCCGGCCTGTATCGTCGTCCTGGACAAGGAGAACGCCCAGGCTCGTACTGGCGTGTTTATGGTTGACGCTTCTAAGGGCTTCATGAAGGACGGCCCGAAGAACCGCCTGCGTAGTCAGGACATCCACAAGATCGTGGACGTCTTCAACCGGCAGGTTGAGATCGACCGGTACTCGCGCATGGTGCCGTTGTCCGAGATCGCCGATCCGGGGAATGACTTCAACCTCAACATTTCTCGTTACATCGACTCATCGGAGCCAGAGGACACCCAGGACCTCCGAGCGCACCTGCACGGTGGCATCCCGGAAAGGGACATCGATGCCTTAGCGAACTACTGGGAGGCCTTCCCAAGCCTGCGCTCAATACTCTTCAAGCCGAACCGCCCTGGCTACAGCGATCTCGCGATCGACGTATCGGCGGTACAGCGGACGGTGCTCGACTCAGAGGAGTTCGAAGCCTTTGCCGAGCGCGCCCGAAGCTTCGTCGCCGGCTGGTTCGCAGCACACCGACCTGAACTTGAGACCTTTAACGCTAACACCAGACCGAATGAGCTGATCGCCCGCCTTGGCGATGAACTGCTAGCGCTCTTCAAGTCGGTGCCGCTCCTAGACGAGTACGACGTCTACGAGCAGCTGATGACCTACTGGCACAGCGTGATGCATGACGACGTGTTCCTTGTCATGCAGGAGGGTTGGGTGAACGCTTCTCGCCCGCGGCCGACCATCGACGAGAAGGACCGCACGCTCTCCGAGACACCCGATCTTGAGATCGGCGCTGGTCGCAACAAGATCAAGTACAAGATGGACCTCATTCCGCCCTCCCTCATTGTTGCCCGCTACTTCGCGGACGTTAAGCACCGCGTCGATGAGTTGAACGCTGAAGCCGAAGCAGCGACCCAGGCCGTCGAGGAGTACACCGAGGAACACGGCGGCGACGAAGGTCTGCTTTCAGATGCCGTCAATGACAAGGGCAAGCTCACCCAACCGGCGATCAAGGACGCACTGAAGGAAGCCAATGCAGCAGATGACGAAGAGATAATGGAGTGTGCTCAGAAGGCGATTGAGCTCCTGCAAGCCGAGGTCGCGGCCAAGAAAGCAGCCAATGAAGGCCAGGCCATTCTGGATACCGCCACGCTCACGAAGTACGGCGACCTCACGGATGCTGTTGTCCAGTCGCTTGTGCTCGATGACAAGTGGCTTGCAACTATCCGCAACCGCGTCAGCAGCGAGGTCAACGCCCTCACACTCGCACTCGTAGGCAGGATCCAGCAGCTAGGCGAGCGGTACGCCGAGACAGTCGATGAACTCACCGCTGAACTTGAGACTCTCGAAGTCGAGGTCGCCGGGCACCTTGCTGAAATGGGGGTCAAGTCGTGACCGACGTGAGCACGGTGCCTTCAGATTGGGAGTTGCGGGCCGTCGAATCGTTGGGGAGCATACGCGGGGGGAAGCGATTACCCAAGGGACGCTCCTTGACCGAGCTCCCAACGCCGCATCCGTACATACGGGTAACTGACATGCGGCCGGGCTGGGTGGACACGTCCAATGTCCGCTACGTGCCCGACGAAGTCGCTCCTTTGATTCGTGCGTATCGAATCTTTAGGGGCGACATCTTCATCAGCGTCGCGGGCACGCTGGGAATCGTTGGTCGCATCCCCAATGAACTCAGTGGGGCGAACCTGACAGAGAATGCCGATCGCATCACATCGATCGATTGCGACGCCGACTACTTGATGTACTCGCTCCTCAGCGGGCCGATCCAACGAGAGATCGAGGCGATCCGCACCGTTGGGGCGCAGCCCAAGCTGGCTCTGGGCCGGATTAAAAGGTTCAGGGTATTAATCCCGAAGTCGCGAACTGAACAATCGCGGGTTGCAGGTGTCCTCAGGGACGTTGACCAGCACATCGCTGTGCTGGAGCGGCTGATTTGCAAGAAACAGGCGATTAAGGAGGGCATGGCGCAAAGGCTCCTGACTGGCAAAACTCGCCTACCCAACTTCAAGGGACACTGGCCGGAGGTCGCGCTGGGCACACACGCAACAGGGCTCCGTGGAGCGGGTCTGAGCAAGGCATTGCTTAACCCATCGGGTCGTTACCCGTGTGTGCTCTATGGAGAGCTCTTCACGACATACGGTCGACGCATCGAGGATGTGCGTTCTCGGACGAATACCGATAGTGGTGTTCGCTCGCAGGCGGGAGACGTACTGATCCCTGGCTCGACCACTACCGTCGCAAGAGACCTTGCTACTGCGTCTGCGCTCCACTCGCAAGGTGTCCTACTTGGTGGAGACACGAACATCGTTCGTAGCGACAAGGAGATCGATCCTGACTGGCTCGCCTACTACGTTACGGACAGACTTGGAGATCGCATCGCCGAGATCGCGCAAGGTACGACGATCAAGCACCTCTACGTGAGGGATCTACTCAAATGCCGCATCGTGTTGCCATCACTTTCTGAGCAACGCGCCATCGTGGCGGCTCTACTAGACGCAGAGGCCGATGTGTCAACCCTGCGACGGCGACTTGGGAAGGCGCGCGAAATGAAGCAAGGCATGATGCAGGAGCTGCTGACCGGTCATATTCGATTGCCGGTGACGGAGGAAACGGCGTGAGCGTCGGGAAGTCGGTCCGGTTGTTCCTCGCTGACGGCACGCCAGGAGGCCTGTTGACAGCCGAGATCATGAACTGGACCGGACACGTCGTTGCCGCTCCGCGCTCCGACCTCGCCGCCTTGCTGAAGCGTCCCGAGGCGAGTCGCACCGGCATCTACATCTTGCTCGGGGATGATCCGAACAGCTTGGGCGGCACTATCGCCTACATCGGTGAAGGCGACGATGTCAGCAAGCGGCTCTACAAGCATGCTCGGCCTGAAGAACAAGGCGGCAAGGACTTCTGGGACCGGGCCATCATCCTGACGAGCAAGGACACGAACCTCACTAAGGCCCATGCCCGCTATCTGGAATCCCGCCTTATAACGCTCGCTCAACAGGCGAACCGAGCGGTACTGGCGAACGGCACCGCTCCTCCTCCTCTGCCGCTGCCCGAGGCCGACATTTCGGACATGGAGTACTTCATCTCCCAGGCCAAGATTGTGCTACCGGTGCTCGGCGTCAACCTGCTGCGTGCTACGAAGGTGACGCTCGTATCCGAGCAGCATGGCTCAAGCGTGACCGCGAGCGAGTCTGTGCAGTCTCCGATGTTCGAGCTGACTCTGAAGAAGTCAGGCATCACTGCCACCGCCCAAGAGATCGACGGAGAGTTCACCGTCTTCGAGAGTTCAACCGCTCGATCGGATTGGCAAGGAGTTGACGATGGCTACAAGCGCCTGCGAGAGAAGCTTGAGGCGGATGGAACGCTCGTGCTGAGCGGCGACGGCAAGAATCGCAGATTCACGCGGAACCAGGTGTTCGCCTCACCATCGGCTGCTGCTGCTGTCGTGGCTGGACGCAGCGCCAACGGCCGCGCTGAGTGGAAGGTTCAGGGCACGGGCGTCTCTTATGGGTCGTGGCAAAGCGAAGGGGTCGATCGAGCACTTGAGGAGGTCGCGTCATGAGCGATGTCGGCCAACCCGAGCGCCGAGCGCAGGAACGCGTGGTCAAGCTCTTTACAGAACGCCTCCACTTCGACTACCTGGGGAACTGGGAATATCGGGAGAACTCCAACGTCGAGGTAGATCTTCTCTGGCTGAGCCTGAAGGCTCGTGGCTACGACGACAACCTGATCAACAAGGCCATCGACAAGCTCAAGAGTGACGCTTCACTCGGCGGCGGCCGTGATCTCTACGAAGCCAACAAGGACGTCTACGGGCTGCTCCGCTATGGCGTGAAGGTCAAGCCAGGTATCGCCGATCACACGGAGACGGTCTGGCTTATAGACTGGGAAGACCCGAGGGCTAACCACTTCGCATTGGCTGAAGAGGTCACGATCGCGGGCAGTCACGCTAAGCGGCCCGATCTTGTTCTCTATGTCAACGGCCTCGCACTCGGCACGATCGAGCTGAAACGCTCCAAGGTGGCGGTGTCCGAAGGTATCCGCCAGACGATCGGCAACCAGAAGGCTGATTTCATCCGCCCCTTCTTTACGACGGTCCAGCTGGTGATGGCCGGTAACGATGTCGAAGGGCTGCGCTACGCAGTCATCGAGACTCAAGAGAAGTACTGGCTGACCTGGAAGGAGCCCTCTGACATCGAGGAGCCACTCGACAGAGCGCTCACCCAGTTGTGCTCGAAGGAGCGGCTGCTCGAGATTATCCACGACTTCATGGTGTTCGACGCCGGCACCAAGAAGACCTGCCGACACAACCAGTACTTCGGCGTCAAGGCTGCTCAGGCCCGGGTTACGAAACGCGAGGGCGGCATCATCTGGCACACCCAGGGCTCTGGCAAGTCGCTCACCATGGTTTGGCTCGCCAAGTGGCTTCGTGAGCACCAGCCTGACTCCCGCGTTCTCCTGATAACTGACCGCACCGATCTCGATGAACACATCGAGCGCGTCTTCAAGGGTGTCAATGAGGACATCTACCGCACGACCAGCGGCGCCGACCTGCTCGGCACGGTCAACGACAGCCTGCCCTGGCTGATCTGTTCGCTGATCCACAAATTCGGCGGTTCCGAGAACGACGCCACGCGGGATGAAGCAGACGGCGAGTTCATCCAAGAGCTCAAAGCCCATCTGCCGAAGGACTTCAGAGCCAAAGGCAACCTCTTCGTCTTCGTCGACGAGGCGCATCGAACTCAGTCGGGCAAGCTGCACGACGCCATGAAGCAGATCCTCCCCGGAGCGATGTTCATCGGCTTCACTGGAACGCCTCTGCTCAAGTCCGACAAGGAAACGAGCATCGAGACCTTCGGCAGCTTCATCCATGTCTACAAGTTCGATGAAGCCGTTGAGGACAAGGTCGTTCTCGACCTGCGCTACGAGGCCCGCAGCATAGACCAGGAGCTGACGTCAGCTGCCAAGGTGGATAAGTGGTTCGAGGCCAAAACCAAGGGCATGACGGATCTCTCTAGAGCCGAGCTAAAGAAGCGCTGGGGCACCATGCAAAAGGTCGTGAGCTCTGAGCCGCGGGCCCGGCAGATCGTTGACGACATCCTGCTCGACATGGAAACCAAGCCCCGGCTGATGGATGGTCGTGGTAACGCCATGCTTGTCGGCTCCAGCATCTACCAAGCCTGCAAGTTCTACGAACTCTTCTGCCAAGCTGGCTTCAAAGGCAAGTGCGCGATCATCACGAGTTATCAGCCCCAGGTCGGCGACATCTCGAAGGAAGACTCCGGCGAAGGTGCCACCGAGCGCCTTCGCCAGTACGACGCGTACCGCCAGATGCTGGCCGACCACTTCAACGAGCCTGCAGATCAGGCCGTCACCAAGGTCGAGCTTTTCGAGAAGCAGGTCAAGAAGAAGTTCATCGATGAGCCGGGCCAGATGCGCCTGCTCATCGTTGTCGACAAGCTGCTCACCGGCTTCGATGCACCAAGCGCCACCTACCTCTACATCGACAAGAAGATGCAGGACCACGGCCTCTTCCAGGCCATATGCCGAGTTAATCGCCTCGATGGCGACGACAAAGACTACGGCTACATCGTTGACTACCAGGACCTGTTCAACTCCCTGGAGTCAGCGATCACCGACTACACCGGCGGCGCGCTCGATGGCTACGACAAGAAGGACATCGAGGGCCTGCTGTCGGATCGGATCGAGAAGGCCCGCGAGGACCTTGACCAGGCACTGGAGCAGATCCGTGCCCTCTGTGAGCCGGTCGAACCTCCGAAGGGAACGCTGCAGTATCAGAAGTACTTCTGCGCTGCCGAGCAAGGCAACGCCGAGCAGCTCAAGGCAAACGAACCCAAGCGGATCGAACTCTATAGGGCGGTCGCTGCCATGGTCCGGACCTACGGCAACCTCGCTAACGAGATGCACGCCGCTGGCTACAACGCGGACCAGGCTGCCTCAATCAAGGCGGAAGTCGCCCACTACGCGAGCGTTCGCGACGAGGTGAAGCTCGGCGCCGGCGAGGATGTCGACTTCAAGCAGTACGAGGCCGGCATGCGGCACCTGCTTGACACCTACATCCAGGCCAAGCCCTCCGAAGTCCTCTCTGACTTCGATAACGCCACGCTGATCGACCTGATCGTCAAGCTCGGAGTGGGTGCTCTCGACAAGCTGCCCCCAGGGATCAAGAAGAACCCCGAGGCGGTCGCCGAGACGATCACCAACAACATTCGCAAGGTCATCATCGACGAGCGGCCGATGAACCCCAAGTACTACGACCGCATGTCCGAGCTGCTCGACGCCCTCCTCGAGGAGCAACGCAAGGGCGCCCTGAAGTACAAGGACTTCCTGGCGAAGCTGATGGAGCAAGCGGCAAGGCTGGGCAAGGGTGAGTCGGAAACCGCCTATCCCGAGTGGGCCAACAATGGTGCACGCCGAGCCCTTTATGACTTCTTCGAGCCAGAGTTAGACCTGGCTATCGAGATCGACAAGGCCGTCAGGCGCTCCAAACCGGACTCGTGGGTTGGCAACAAATTTAAGGAGAAGAAGGTCAAGCAGGCGATCAGGTCCGTGCTTCCGAGTGGATTCGACAAGATCGACGATCTGTTTGACCTAGTGAAGGCACGCTATGAGTACCGCTAAGGCCTGCCTCACTATCGCCGGTATCGACGTCGACATCGTCTACAAGGACATCAAGAATCTCCACATCGGTGTCTATCCGCCAATGGGCCGGGTCCGGGTCGCCGCCCCAGAGCGACTCGACGATGATCAAGTACGCCTCGCCGTCGTCCAGCGGTTGCCGTGGATCAAGCGGCACCGTGAGCAGCTACAAGCGGCGCAGCGTCAGTCGATGCGAGAGATGGTCACGGGTGAGTCTCACTTCGTCTGGGGCTCGCGGTACCGACTGAAGGTTATTGAGCGCCACGGGAGGGCTCACATAGAGCTCGATGGTGAACGACTACTGCTCTACGTCCCCGAGGGAACCGATGTTGGGCGACGGCGTGCGCTTCTGGATCGTTGGTACCGAGCCCAGCTACGGCTGGCGATTCCGGCGGTGCTGGAGAAGTGGCAGCCGAAGCTCGGCGTGCGCGTTCCGAAGTGGAACATCCGTCGAATGAAGACCAAGTGGGGCTCCTGCAACCGAGAGACCGGACACATCTGGTTCAACGTCGAACTAGCCAAGAAGCACCCTGACAGCTTGGAGTACCTCGCCGTCCACGAAATGACCCACCTGCTTGAACGGGGCCACGGCGACCGCTTTGCCAAGCTGATGGATAAGCACATGCCCGACTGGAAGGCGCGCAGGGACAGGCTTAATCAGGCACCGCTCGGGCATGAGCAGTGGGCCACAGGGCAATGAACTGTGGAGAATCCTGTAGAAGGCTCATCGGTAGCCGCCGTGTAGTGGACGGCAATCGCTCCGAACGCTTGCCTCTTTCTCATAGGTTCACCGTGCCTTCGGTCTTGCGGGGCAGAACGACTTCATCGCCGCGGGTCAGCTCGGCGTCGTCAGAGATAGTCCCATCCGGCAGGGCACCAGGGTGCTCCGAGTCGTAGCGCCTGCCGTTGAGCAGCATCCCGGTCGCCGATACCACGCAAGGTGGCCAGTCCTTCCGCTCAGGATTCAGTCTTTAGTGCTCTTCGGGCTTCATTTGGCAATATCGCTTATTGAACTGCCGCCACCCACAGCACGTGGTCCGACCTTTCGACAAACCTCATCTGGTCGAGGTTGGTTGGCGGGTACGCGCTACCGGCTTGGGAGGTATCACCCGTCTGGTCTTACCCCCTTCTACAAATGGCGCTCCGAGCCGATCTCGCCAAATCGCTCTGCGTCGGACAGAAGCGCGCTGAGGCGATCGGTCGAGTGGTCGAACCCGACCCGCTGCCACTCTTCGGAGAGGGATGAGGCCATTCTCGTCAGGAGGATTGCGAGAGTATCGAACAAGCCTGCAGCAGATCTCGCGATCAGTTCGACGTTCCGCTGGAGCGGCTCTTTGCCCTGGTGAGCCAGGTTGGATCGCACGGTGTACCAAGCTTGGAACGGCACGTGCAACTCGCCGTCGCGCGACTCTGTTGGCACCTCCGACCAGACCGACGCCATACTCTCGCGCGAGTTGGCGACGAAGACCGTGACTTGTGGAGGCCGCGCCGTAATGGCCGCGTGCGTCGCGGCGGGGTGGGAGTCCAGTGCCTCAATTCGCTCGGTTGTCTTGCCAGGCGTCTTGTCTCGGACGATTGCAAGTCGCTCAAGCATGGAGCACAAGACCAGAAAACCCCCCTCAAGGGGGAAGATGAACGAAGTCCAATAGTCATGACTGTCTCGTTCGCCGTGCGTGGTTCCGTCGATGCACGGTCTGAGGTAGTCAAACAGGACGGGGAAGCCGCGAGTGAACAACTCGTCATGTTCGATGCTCCAGCCTTCGGGAAGGGGTAGACCCCGATCCCGGCCGTGATCCTTGGCGACCCACGCCCGCGCGTGCTCAACCCCCTCCAGTTGACTCTCACCGGGCTTGACTCGTACACGCACGTTCGTGACGCGATAGACGGCGTCATTCTCGATTCGCTTCAACCTGATCTTCAGCTCGTCTTCGCATCCGGCCTTCGCTCGAACCACTATGCCGGGCGCCACTGCGTCTTCCTGCTCGTCCCACTTTTCCAGCAGGGGGAGTCCATCCCTCCGCGTAACCGTCCACCCGACCGCTTCGGCATCGGCTCGGGCCCCTACGAGGTCGACGATTTGGTCCCACCCTGGCTGGGAAGGCTTCAGCGAGCCGTAGAAGAACCAGTCCCCAGGTGCTGGACCGACAATCCTGGACGGCCGAACCTCCGACGGTGGTGCCGCCCTGACGTCACTGCTCATTGCCGGTCTTCAATCGCGCGAGGTCCAACCGGTGCGATCCAGCCGCAAGGCCACTTCGTTTGACGCCAGACGCCATCTACGCTCAAGCTTGGCAAATCTCCCGATCAGGCGCATGAGGGATTGAGAGAAATCCTGACCCGATGGCATGGGCACCGGCTCTGAAGGACCCCCGCCATGTCCGAGTTGGACCAGGCTCAACGGGCTTCGAACTTAGTCCGATCACTTCCGATGAGGACCCGGAGTCGAACGACTCAGGCAGCTAATTTGCATCAACGGCAACGGGGCCATCTCGCGTTTCCCCTGTTCAGCAGACCAAAGCGGGGTTCGAACATAGTCTTGTCACCTTCACTAGCTGAAGAGAGAGATAAGCGCGATGAGAAGGCACAAGACGACCAGACTCGAAACCCGGAGGGCTGGGACCGGGTGCCGCGGATATCCCGCCAAAGCGAGGTTCAGCTCAGGCAGCGGCGGAGATCGACGGGCCAGACGTGGAGGTGGAAGGTGCCGTCGCTGAGGACCGCCCGGCGAACGACGACGGGCTGGAACGGCCCGAGCGATCTCACCGCCTGGGGGAGCCATTGCCGTTCGTGCTCACCGGCGGCACTTGGGCGGGGCGGCGGCGCTTGATCTTGTCCTTGCCGGCGGCGTCGAGCGCTTCGGGAAGCACCTCCGAACGGATCGCCAGGCTCTCGAGTCGGCGGTCCCGCCGTCAAGAAAGCCACCACCGGCGCGGGTCTCGCCGGCGATCGGATCGTGGAAGTCGACCATCGACGCTTGGCTGGCTGAGGACAAGCTGAGAGCCATCTCGTTCGGGTGATCAGCAACACCTTTGGTGCTCGGACCCCCCATCATTAACGGCTGGAATTAATTTGGGGCCCCAGGCAACGGTCGCACAGGGTTGAGGTCATCCGTAATCGGATAACACCACTGGAGAACACCTAGCGGTCCTCTTCGGCGAGATCCCTGCGTGTCGTACGTGCCCCAGATCATCGTTGTCGCGTCGTTGTCGCGGGCAATTGCGGCCACTACGCCTGGTTCCTTCCGCGAACAGCGATGGTAGAGTTAGTCGGTTGACGCGACGCGGGGTGGAGCAGTCTGGTAGCTCGTCGGGCTCATAACCCGAAGGTCGCAGGTTCAAATCCTGCCCCCGCCACCATCTGTAAATCCCCATGCCAGAGGGGATTTCGCTCGCCGAGTGGAAAGTCACCTCACGAGGTCACACGCACGATTTGCCATCACAGTGTGACTACCGTTGGTTCAGATCCTGGCGAATTCGACTGCCCCGACGATCCGAGACCGGAGGGGTTCGGCTCCGAGACCCGATCACCTCATGCATTTAACTGATCCGAGCCACTGGGCTTCGCATCCTGCCGAGCTTCGAGACCCACTGATCGAGGCTGCCAGCACATCAGATGGCAGGACCAGCGGCGAGCCGCGGACGGGTCGGGGATAGCCACCCCGATGGAGGACAGGCTCGTCTACAGCGTGGAGGAGGCTGCCAAGCTCCTCGGAATCAGTCGTTCGTTCGCATACAAGACAGTACACCGTGGCGAGGTACCGTCGATGCGTATCGGACGACGGATCCTCGTGCCGAAAGCCGCGCTTGAGCGCTACCTTTCGCTTGCCGGTGAGCAGTCGGCACCAGGACAGGCGGAACCGCCGCCGGCAACACCCGCCTGACTTCCTCCTCACGCCCTGCCCGGACTGAGCGCTGCCTAGGGGGAGGGGCACGTGGACTCCTCGCCGAGCTGGTTAGCACCCAGCTCAGAAAAGGGTAGGTGTCCGTCAAGTCAGCGGCAGCTCAGTTCAGATCGAGGTGTTGCTCCAAGCCTCAAGGATTAGGTTGACGGCCTCGGGAATCTCGTCCTGGCTGGTTACGACGGTTCGATTGAAGCCTGGCGTGGCATCTGCATTCCAGCCGATCACGAGAGCCTGTGGGTCCGGGAAGATACCTATCCTTGCCCCAGCATCGTGCAGGTAAGCCATCGCTTCGAGAAGGCCACGTCGTTCAGGCTTCGCACCTTCCACCTCGGTTTGCTTGACCTCGACAACCAGCAGTCGAGGCGGCAAGTCCGATAGCAACAGAAAATCGGGGCGGAGGGCTCCAAGTGGCATGTGCGACGCAACAAGAGCACTCCGGTAGCGGCCGAGGTACTTATCGCCCAGTACTCCCCAGATCGATCTCTGCCACCACATCGTCAAGTTGTGAGGTCCTCGGAGCACAGCAAAAGGAACACCCGCTCCCGTGATGAGCCCGAACCGTTGTTCGTAGCCTTGAGCGATCAGCGCATCAACCAACTCGAAACCAGCGAGCATCTCGAACAGCGTGTCGTTAGAAGCTGGCGCAAGGAGCTGGGTGGTGATCACGGACTGGAGGCGGTCGGGGTGCAATAAGTCAATGGCCTCACGTGCCGACCGAACGAACTCGATCAGCGGTTCCGTATGGCGGTAACGATGGAGACTTTCGAGGGTCCGCTCCGACAGAAAGGCAACTGCCGTGACTTCGGTGAGTTTCGTGTGGTTCAGAAGACGGTCAGCGCGTCTGCATACCTCGTTGATGCGCGCACCGGCGGCTTCGCGGTCCTTGAGCATTGCCAAGGGACCGAGCCCGCTGATCTGCCGAAGTGCGAGGAGGACAAGCCGCGCGAGCGGAGTGTCATAACGACGCTCGGCAGGGCGACAGATGAAGCGAGTCGGATCAGCCGTGGCCAGTTGGCGGTGCTGAGTCTGCTGCCAGTTCACCTGACCGCGTGCTGCTCCAACCAGTTCGTGTTCAGATCTGATGACCGAACTGGGGAGTTCCCGGAGCACTCGCTCGGCAGCATCGAGAGCCTTTGCGGTCTCCGGCAGCAACGCCAGGTGAGCCGCCGCCAGCCGCCGGAGCTGCCCGCGTTGGAGCTGGAAGAGTCCCTCCGCTACGGCGGGGATGTGTTCGATCTGGGCTGACGACCTGAGGTACAGCCAGAGTCGCTTCTGGACTTGAGCAAGGACGCTAGTGCGGTTCCACGGCTCGGCCATCCGCCTCTGGCTCCTCGCCACTAACGAGATCATCTTCAGCTATCGCTGTCGTCTTGGTCGGAACGAGGTCGTCAGCGGGAATCTGGAGTGCTCCCGCCAAGAATCGTGCAATCTCGAAGACATTGTGCGTCTTCAGAATGTCGGCGTGTAAGTAGGAGACGATCTCTTGCAACTGCGGTTTGCTGAGGTCATCGAGTTGGGGGACCACGTAGGAGAAGAGGGCCTCCTGGAGAATCTGGTCATCTTCGGGATTCACACCCGGCTCAGTATCGATGATCCTGCGTAATCGCAGATACTCCCCACAATCGATCAAGATCGCTGGTGCCATCGGGCGATGGGGAAGCTTGGTCAGCGCGAAGAGCGCTGCATCCAAGGTGACCGAACCCGTTTGAGCCTTTTCCTGCAAGATCTGGCGAAACATCCCGGGCGATGGATTCGGTACGTCAATCACTGCAAACCGACGTAGTAACGCGTAAGACATGTTGAAGAGCAAGTCTCGATCGCGACTGTTCAGGGTCGCGATTATTCGCCAACGCGGATCAATCCTGTACGGCAGGGTGTGGGCAGGTGGTACCGCCCCAGCGGGCACGATCGAGGGTGCGAGTTCGAGGTCTCCGCGGTACTCGACGTAAGGCAGCGTGACCGCCTGTCCTGACAATGCAGTGAAGAGTTGGCCAACTGACTTATCGATGTCTGCGCGGTTGAACTCGTCGATGATCAGCCACTGCTTGCGTTGGATCGCCTGGAGGACGCATCCCGGACTGAACTGGAGATGCTTGTCCTTGTCGAGGCGGTACCCACCGATGGTCTCGATCGAGGTCCAGTCAGCGGTGGCAGTCGTCGGGAAGAGGCCCGTGCATAGGCCGACGGCTGTTGCCGCTTCACCGAGCACAAAGGCGAGTTCGGTCTTGCCGGTACCGGGAGGCCCAGTAAGGAGCAGATTTTTCCCAGCTCTGAGAGCCGCAACTGCTGACGCCACGACTTCTGGCCCCAGGCGTAACCGGCGTAGCTCCAGGTGGTGCTGAACCAGCTCGAGAGTTAAATCGCCGAAAGAGCCAGCCAACGTGGGTCCCTCGTTCGACGGACGAGACGCGCCAGCCCACGGCGACCCCTCAGGCCAACGATCCGCAAAGCGTGATCTGAGGTAGTCGCTGAACTCCTCCGAGACGGAATAAAGGTAGCCCTGCTTGACTCCACCCTTAGTTTGGAATGGACCGCCTGCTTTCATACGACGATCCGAGTCGATGTCAGTCAGGTTGATCGGGATAGCAAGTTCGAAATAGTTGATCGATGCCCGGTAACCTTCGTCGCTCCAGGCCTTCTCTGGTAACTCAGACGGTCGCGGGCACCGCTCTCCGTGGCTTGTGACTAAGCCCAACGCCTTGATTTCCTTGTCTTGGTAGTGGAGAAGGACGTCGCCAGGCTTGAGTAGCACGACGTTGTGGTGATGGCGGGCAGTCGTACCACCCTGGGTCACCTGAGGAGCCCAGACATAGCCACCATCTCGCTCTTGCTGGTAAGTGGCACCCTGGTTGACCCACCACGTGCCCGTCACCGGCTTTGGCTGGCTGACAGGTCCTGTTTCCGTGCTCGGGGGAGACGATGGCGGCTTCGACTGCCGACGCCACTGCTCGACGATGGGACTGTCGTAGAAGCTGAACTCATTGCCGTACTTTGGCTGTAGATAGCTGCGTATCTGCGCAAGGGCGCGATCAGGATCATCGGAAAGCTGCTCGAGAACTCCAGCGCGGAGTGAATTGATGATCAGTTTCTTGTGATCCCTGGAAACCATGTCCTCGAACGTGTGCGGGAAGACAAGGTGTAGGAATCCTTGTCGCTGTGTGAAGGCGGCCGTTTGCGTAATGGATTCGGCGAAGTCCTTAAACGCCCACGGATCAGCGAGCAACTCATCCTGTCTCGCTTTATCGAGTTCTTTCCAGGCACGCATGAAGTCGATCAAGAACCAAAGCTGACCGGGGCGGCGCGTCTTAAAGGCGACACCCGTGCCGCACACCCCTGTCGCAAACGCCAAATCAAGGTCGGCTGGAATGGAGATTGGCTCAGAACTCCACGATCGAACTAGATCGACCAAGTGCCGCTTTTTAACTTCCCCGATGTCACGGGCGACCAAGAAATGAACGAACAAGAGTTCAGCCGCAAGCTGGAACGTGGCTGTAGGCGCTCCCGTCAGCTGACGCCTGAACTTCACTTCGAAGCGATCAGAGGACGAATCTGGAGAGAGGTTGAACCGGGTATGTAGATCTTCCAGCACCCCCGCGGACCAGACAGACCTGTCGGGTTTAAACAACGAGCCGTCGCTCCTCAGCGCGACCGCCTCAAAGCGACGCGCTGCCTCGTAGACCGGCCGGATCACAGGATCGAAATCGCTACGCACTCCACCACGATAAGCCGCCGCTCTCCGGCACGCTTGGTGTCATCACCTGCCGTGCGACAGCGCTAGCTGGTGCAATCGCCACCGTTGGCAGGTCCAGGTGAGCACCCTGGCAGTCTCGCCTGGAGCAACGGCGAGCGAAAAGCTGAAAGCCGAAAAGCGAGCGAATCCTAAGTACGACAAGCCCCAGTCGATCTACCGTGAAGGCGTCAACGCGGAGGAGGCGCTGCGGGAGATGCTAACGGGCGTTCCAGTTGAGAAACGGGACGACGACAAGAAGTAGGCCCCTGGGGTGGGTTGCCACTTTGCGCCGACACGTCAGGACTCGCTCGGTATCTGTGGAGTTACACGCAGATTGCAGAACTTCTGGACTGGCCTAAACGAGGTACCTGCGCCCGAGTAAACCCTTTCTGCGCAAGACGTGCCTTGCTATCGCCATACGCTCGTCCACAACGCGGCGACGTTCTCGCAGTTCTTGGAGCTTCTTTTCGGAACGAACAATGACGCGCAGATTCTCAGAGAGAGCATTTTCGTCGTCTTCATCCAGCATCTCGCCGCTCACTTGTCCTGCCCCCGATCCTTCCGAGCTTGCTCAGCGCTCACAGAGCGTTCAAGCGCTCGGAGTTCCTCCAAGGTCTCGTTCCTTGCCTTCAACGCTTCTTGTTCACGAATACTTGAACGCTCTAACTGTTCGGTCAATTCCCGGTTTGACGCTTCATATTCTCGTGCTATCTCAGCGTACTCGTCCGGAGCGTCCTGTACTGCTTCCTTAACAGCCTTTGCCACGCCTAGTCCTGCACCGTACTCAAGCCACCGACGCTTGAATATGTGGGCGATCGCCGACAGCGCGACAAAGAGGGCAGCGAGAAGCACCGCCGCCCGGACCGCTGCCACGACAGCGCGATCGCCGAGGATGGTGTCCGCCCAGTTGGGATTCCGGTAGTGCGGGACACTGCCAAGAAAGTAGTACGCAAACAACACCAAGAGGATGACCCCGAGAACGGCAGCAGAACCAACGGCACGGCGAGCGCCAAGAGAGAGTCCGGACCGGTGACCGGGACTGTTACGCGTACCCCTGTCAACGCGCCGCCCATCGGCCACAAGCACTTATCTTCCCACGGGCGGAGCGGAGAAGCCTGTGAGCCGCGCCCAGACGAGCCGGACGTTGAGTAAAACTGACCCGCTACCCGCCAACTGGGTTTACCAACGGACACAGTGCCCAAGCTTCCAGAGGACCCCCATCATTAAACGGTGAAATCGATTTGGGGCCCCAGGCAAGGGTCACAGATCGTTGACGGAGTCAGTAATCGGATAATCCAAATGGCTCTAAGCCCACAAGGCGGATTTCATTGCGTCGGCGGCGATCCCTCGCTGCGGTTCAAGGACGTGCCCATACACGTCCGCTGTGATCCGGATCGACGTGTGCCCCAGGACCTTGGACACAACGTCGATGGGGACTCCGCTGGCAAGCATGATCGAGGTCGCCGAGTGCCTCAGCTCGTGGGGATGCCAACGTCCAATACCTGCCCGCTCTGTTAAAGCAGCAAACGACTTCCGATGGCCGTCGGGATCCAATGGGGTTCCAATGGTCGTGCAAAACACGAGGTCGTGATCTTCCCAAAGCTCACGAGCACTTCGTCGCTCAATCTTCTGACGACTTTGGTGTTCTAGCAGTGCCCGCACAACGGGCTCGGGTACTTGGATCGTTCTCCAACCCTTTCGGCCCGTCTTTCCCAGTCCGATTACGTTGCCTCCCGGCTGCCGGACAAGCGATTGGTTGATCGTCACCAAGCCCCGATCGAGATCCATGTTCTTCCACGGCAGTGCGAATGCCTCGCCAGGGCGCATTCCGGTGCAAAGCATGAGCACGTACAAGGCCTCCAGCCGCTCGCCCTTGACTGCTTCAAGAAGCTGCCTTGCTTGCTCGATCGTCAGAGAACGACCGCTATTCTCACCTTGCTGCCTCGGTCCGTCAGTGAGTGAAGCAACGTTTCGAACAACGCTTCCCCGGCGAACTGCAAAACCGAGACCCTGCACAAGTAGCCCCCGAAGAAGCCGAACGGTCCGAACAGAGAGGCCTTCGGCGAGCTTCGAATTGATGAAGCCTTGGACGTCGCTCGGCTGGAGCTTCGACAGCCTTCTTCGCCCTAGAACCGGCTGAATGTGCGTTCGGATCAACGATTCGTAATTGGCTGCGGTCGCCTTGGAGACTCGCAGCGGCACAGCGTGCATGAGCCACTCGTCAAGCAACTCGCCAAGCGTCAAACGGTCATCGGGGGGCGGGAGACCAAGAGCGAGCTTTCCCTGCAGATCCCGTAGCTTCGAAAACGCCTCCGACCGTGATTTACCGCTGACGGTCTTGCGCTTTGGGTTGCCGTTCTCGTCGTAGCCGATGACGACGGCGCCGATCCACCGACCGTCGGTCTGGCGGCGATAGAGACTGCCCTCGCCATTAGCTGAACGTCCACCCACGGCTCTGCCGATCCCGTTGCTACATTGCTGCTACAGAGAGTAGCCTAACGGAAGATTGAGGACTAAGTCAGTGCCGTTGACCTGCTATTTTAGTGGAGGCGACGGGATTCGAACCCGCGAACCTCTTGACTGCCAGTCAAGCGCTCTACCAACTGAGCTACGCCCCCGAGATGCTCCCCGTCTGATCACCAGACGACCGTTCGTGGCGCCTGCCGCGGTCTTGGGACGCGATCCGGCGCACCCGTTGACACCGGGCGTTGCGATCTTAGGTCGCGGCGACCGGCGTGCCATTCCGGCGATCGTCCCGTCGCCACTCGGTAGTCTTTGGCCCCAATGAGGGCGAACTACGACTTTGCGGAAGCCGAGCCGCGCTGGCAACGGCGCTGGGCGGAGGAGGGCACGTACGAGGTCGACCTCGACGATCCTCGCCCGCCCTACTACGTCCTCTCGATGTACCCGTACCCGAGCGGGCCCGCCCACCAGGG
>Ga0116137_1000156_pt1 | contig 66395 bp, 64 predicted proteins | sample June2015DPH_20_1_3_FD_88973 | JGI IMG/M metagenome (GOLD analysis project Ga0116137, IMG submission 88973) | Peatland microbial communities from SPRUCE experiment site at the Marcell Experimental Forest, Minnesota, USA - June2015DPH_20_100 | ecosystem: Environmental > Terrestrial > Soil >...
CCGGATGGTGACGCGCGACTTCACCCCGCATTTTTCCGCCAACAACATGTACAAGGACCTGTCCACCGCCCTCATGCTCGCCGAGGAGTGCGGCGTGTCCCTGCCGGTGGCGAGCGCGGCCCGGGAGATCCTCCGGGCGGCGAAGTCTCAGGGGAAGGGGGATCTGGACGCGTGCGTGGTCATGACCGTCCTGGAGGCCATGGCCAACACGGTCGTCCAATTGAAGCAGTGAAATCTGCAGAACCTACGCGTTGGAGCGCGGCTGAGGATCCCTCAGGCCCGCAGATCCACCCAGCGCCGCTCTTTCGCGGCCCGCTCGACCGCGTCGATCACCCGCTGAGCCTCGGCGCCGTCTCGGAAGGTGGGATAATCCCTCGTCTCCCCCTGGATCGCCTGCAGGAACGCGACCCCTTGATCCAGCTTGTACCCGAAGAGCGGATCGTCCAGGCGCGGGTTCCGGGGTGATCCGGGGTATCTGAGGAGATCGAAGGGCACTTCGGCCCGGGCCCACTGCTGGGTGCGGGTCATCGCCGGGCCCAGGCTGATCTGCAACTCGAAGGGACGGATCAATTCATAGATGGCGGCCCCGCCGGTTCCGTGGACCTCGATGCACTGGTGGGCCGTTCGTCCAGTGCCTCCCCGGCCGGCCACCGCCCGATTGATGTCGAAGGTCCCGATGGCCCCATTCGCGAATTCCACCGCGAAGGCACAGGCATCCTCGGCATCCACCGGCTCCATCCCGGAACCCCGCCCGCCGGCGGCGCTCGGTCGCTCGCGGACGTAGAGGCGGCCGACACCGCTCGTCGCCACAATGTCCCCGAGGAGGTAGCGGGCAAAGTCAATGCAGTGGGACCCCATGTCCCACAGAATCCCCCCTCCCGCCTGCGCCCGTTGGTTCCGCCACGCGATGGGGATTGACGGGTCCAGCATGAGATCCGTGAAACACGAGAGGCGCCAGTGGCGAATCTCACCGAAATGGCCTTCGCTCACCAACCGCTTGAGATAGCGAAGCCCGGGAACGAACCGGAATGTGAACGCCACCATGTGGATGATCTGGCCCCGCTCGGCCGCCACCTGAAGCTCCCGGGCCTCGGCATAACATAACCCGAGCGGCTTCTCGCACAGGATGTGCTTCCCCGAGGCGATGGCGGCCTTCGCCACGGCATACGTCATGCCGCTGGGCGGGCAGATGACCACGGCATCCACATCCGGGTCGGCCAGGAGGGATTGCCAGTCGGAGTGGACCCGGGGGATTCCCCAGTGATCCGCAAAGGCTTTGGCCCCCTCCTTTGTGCGGGACGCCACGGAGACGACCTCACACGCGTCGGGACAGAGCCTCAGTGAGGGCATATGCACAAACCCCGCAATGCGCCCTGCACCGATGATTCCCACCCGGACCTTCGCGCGTGGCATCTCCTCAACTCCTTTCCCCGCGGGCTTGCGCCCCGCTTTCTCACCCGTAGTTGTCTCATGTGATCTCGCTTCTTACCATAACCCCTTGGCCGTCGCAATCGGTATTGGCCGTTCTCCTCCGCCCCCTTGCATCTCCGCTCCTCTGCCCACCAACCCTTTTCCCCTCGCTTCCAGTTTTCCCGGCCTCGCCGTGTCGAAAATCCTTTGACAGACGACCATGAAATGGGAAATGCTTGCGTCCGCTGGACAGTTCAGCCCCGATGCCTTCACTTTAGAGATGGAGGCGTCCTATGATTCGGAGTCTGAGCCGCCGCTTCTTCCTCGCTCTCGTTTCTGCAGCGTTGATCTTCGGCGGGATTCCGTCGTTCGCCGCCGCCCCGCCGGTCGAACGGACGACCCGCCTCACCATCCTCCAGATCAACGACCTGGATGAGATCTCACCGGTGGAGAAAGGGAAGAAGGGCGGCCTGGCCCGCGTGGCCACCCTGCGCGATCGCATCGCCAGGGAATCTCCCCCCACGCTCTTCGTCCTGGCGGGGGACTTCCTCTCGCCCTCGACCATGTCGAGCATGTTCCAGGGAAGCCATATGGTGGCCACGCTGAACGCCGCCGGGCTGGACCTGGCGACTTTCGGGAATCACGAGTTCGACTTCGGCGCGGACGTTACCCGGGAACGGATGCGGGAATCGCGATTCACCTGGGTCTCGGCCAATGTCCTGGATCCCGACACGGGTCTTCCCTTCGGCGGCGCGGTCTCTTTCGTCCTGCGCGAGTACGGCGGCATCCGCGTGGCATTCCTCGGCCTGGTGACGCCCGAGACCCGCACCCTGTCCAAGGGCGCCGCCGCCCTGAAGTTCCTGGACCCCATCCAGGCCGCCAAGGACGTGGTCGCGCGGGCCCGGCGGGCCAAGGCGGACGTGATCATCGCCCTGACGCATCAGGACATGGCGGATGATAGGCAACTGGCGGCCGCGGTCCCGGAGATCGACCTGATCCTGGGCGGGCACGAGCACGTTCCCCTGGACGCCAGGGTCGGGCGCACCCTCATCCTCAAGACGGGGTCGGACGCGGTGTCGCTGGGACGGATCGATGTCATCGTCACCACGGGCCGGGGCGGCCGGCGCGTCGAGTTCAAGTGGGAGCTGATCCCGGTCACGGATGAAATCCCCGACAAGCCCGAGGTGGCGGCCATCGTGAAACAGTACGAAAGCCTCATGGCCGCGCAACTGGATGTGATCGTGGGCGCCGCCTCCCTGCCGCTGGACACGCGAAACGACATGGTTCGGACGCAGGAGTCGGCGGTGGGGAATCTCATCGCCGACCTGTTGCGCGCCGCCATGCAGGCGGATGTCGCCTTGATCAACGGGGGCGGCATCCTGGGCAACGCCGTGCTGCCGCCGGGCCCACTCCGCCGGCGGGACGTCCTGACCATCCTGCCCTTCGCCAACAAGATCGTCAAGGTGGACGTGACCGGCGAGATCTTGCGCGCGGCCCTCGAGAACGGCCTGAGTCAGGTGGAGAGGACGGCGGGTCGTTTCCCCCAGGTTTCGGGCCTGCGGTACGTCTTCGATCCCAAGCGACCGGCGGGATCGCGCCTCGTTTCGGTCAGCGTGGGGGGCCAGCCGCTGGACCCCCGAGCCAGCTACACCCTGGCGACCTTTGACTTCGTCCTCGACGGCGGCGACGGGTACACCATGTTGAGGGGGGGGAGGGTTCTGGTCAAGGCAGAGAATGGCCCCATGGACTCCGACCTCCTGATCGAGCGGCTCAAGGCCGGCCCCATCGCCCCGGTCCAGGACGGTCGCGTCACTCGCGTCCCCTAGCCGGTCCAATCCGGATAACCGGAAGGTCCCCAGATATCGGACCCGCCGGAGTTAGGCGACGGTAAGGGAAGCTGCACCCCGTTCTCGCTTCCGCCTTCACTCGCCCGGCTCGAGGGCCGAACAGGAGCGCACGATGGCACATGTCGCGATTGTGGGCGCCGGGATGATGGGCACGGCGACCGCCTGGCCGCTGGCCGACAACGGACACGCGGTGCACCTAGTCGGCACCCACCTGGACGCCGAGATCATCCGGAGCTGCAAAGAGCGGCGCTACCATCCGCGGCTCAAACGCGAGCTCCCGCAGAGCGTCCGACCCTACTCCGTGGAGGAGGTCGTCGAGGCCCTCACGGGCGCGGACGTCATCGTCAGCGGCGTGAGCTCCCCGGGCGTGCACTGGATCGGGCGAACCATCGGGCCGCACCTCGTGCCCGGGCAGATCATCATCGCGGTCACCAAGGGCCTGGAGAGCACGGCCGAAGGGGACTTGATGATCCTGCCCGATGTCCTGGCGAGTGAGCTGCCTGCCTCCATCCGGGAGAAGGTCAGGCTGGCCGCCATCGGCGGCCCGTGCATCGCCGGCGAGCTGGCCGGTCGCCGTGAGAGTTGCGTCGTCTTCGGCTCGCGCGACGCCGGGGCGGTCGAAAAGCTCGCCGCCATCTTTCGCACCTCGTATTACCACGTCTGGACGACGACGGACCTGGTGGGCCTGGAATTTTGCGCCGCGCTCAAGAACGCCTACACGCTTGGCGTCGGCCTCGCGGCCGGGATCCTGGAGAAGTCGGGTGGCGTGGATGCGGCCGGCGCCCACATGCACAATGCGGCGGCGGCGGTCTTCGGGCAGGCCTGCACCGAGATCGAGCGCATGCTCCAGATTGCGGGCGGCAGCCGTCACTTAGCCTATGGGTTGCCGGGCGCCGCGGACCTGTATGTGACGTGCCAGGGCGGGCGGACGCTGCGGCTGGGGAGGCTGCTGGGCATGGGGCGCAGTTTCAGCGAGGCGCGGGAGATCATGGCCGGCGAGACGCTGGAGTCGGCCGAGATCGTGCGCGAGCTGGGAAAGGCCCTGCCCGGGCTCGTCGAGCGCGGACGGCTGGGACCGGACGAGCTTCCGGTGCTCCGGGCGCTGGTTGATGTCCTCGTCCACGGGCGTCCGATCAACGTGCCCCTGGAGAGGTTCTTCGGGGGCGTCGGCCGCATCTGAGGACGCCGGCCCCGTGGAAGGGAAGGTGGGCTGCATGACCAGGAATATCTACAAAGGGCGGGTGGTAGACCTGAGACTCGAAACGGTCACGCTGCCCAACGGCGCCACGGTCGAGATGGAGCTGATCCACCACCCCGGCGCCGCCGCCATCGTGCCGATGAAGGACGATGGAACCGTCCTGCTGATCCGGCAGTACCGGCACGCGGTCGGCGGTTACATCCTGGAGATCCCGGCGGGCAAGCTGGACCCCGGCGAGGATCCGAGGGACTGCGCCGCGCGGGAGCTCGAAGAAGAGATCGGCCTCCGGGCGGCCTCGTTGGAGCCGGTGATCACCTTCTTCACCACGCCGGGATTCACGGACGAGGTCATCCACGTCTACAAGGCGACCGGTCTCACGTCGGGAACGCAGAATCTTGGCCGCGATGAAGTGCTCGACGTGATCGAGCTGCCCCTGGAAAGGGCGATCGCCCAGATCGAGGATGGAACGATCCGGGACGGGAAAACCATTGTCGGGCTTCAGGCCGTCTACTTGCGCGAGGCGCGCTGATCCCCCCGAGGCGGTGCCTATGTCCGGCTGGAACACTCGGCTCTCGGCTCACGCCTCGTAACGCCCCCATCTGGCTGCGATCCGCGAACCCCGCAGGCCTTCGGACCACCCCGAGATGCCTGCGGCGTCCGCCGCCAGTGGCCTCATCAAGGAGATGGGGAACTTCGGCTGGTTCCTGGCCCTGTTCTTCGGGTTCTGGATCCTGTACAGCACGGCCATCAGCAACGTGGACCTGGTCGTCCGGCAGGCCACGGACATGCTGTGGTTCGGCGTGGAGGGGGTCCGCCGCTGGGCCAAGGCCGACATCCGCCGCGTCTACTACACGCTCCTCATCGTGTTCTTCGTCTGGGGGGTCACCTTCGTCAACATCGCGCTCCCTCTGGTGATCTTTGCCATCAGCGCCAATATCGCCAACTTCACCATGGCCCTCTCGGCCGTCCTGACCATTCGGGTCAACCGGAAGTTCTTGCCGAAGGAGTACCGGGGCAGCCTGTTCCGAGAGGTGGTGCTGGTCGTCAGCCTGTTGTTCTTCGGGTTCTTCTTCGCGGTGTTCCTCCTGAACCGGTTCTTCGGCTTGAAGTTCTGACTGCACGCCGTCGGGGCTTCCGGCAGTCCGCCGGAAGCCCCGATGCCGGATGATTCCACCCCGTCTCCCCTGCCTTTCACAAGGTCCCTGAAGCCACTTCAGTCGGCGGGCGGGGCCGGGCGTCCCTTTGCCTTCTTGAAAAGGAGGACGAGCGGGACAGCCAGAAGACTGAGGTAGCTGATCACCCGGAAGTTGTCCATGTACGCGAGGAGTCGCGCCTGCTGCCCGAGGACGTTGTACAGGAGCCCCAGTGCCTTTGGCCCCGCCGCCACCCCCCCCACCTGCGTCTTGAGTCCGGCTTGCGCGGTATTCAGCCACTGCTGGTAGGCCGGATTGTAGGGCGTCAGGTGGGACACCAGGATCGCCTGGTGCGACTGTGCCCATCGATCCAGGAAGGTGGCCATCCCCGCGATGCCGATGCTCCCGCCGATGTTCCGCATCAAGTTGAAGATGCCGGTGGCGTTGCCCATCTGCTCGTTCCGCAGCGTTCCCATCGTCGTGGTCGCCAGCGAAACGAAGATCAACGCCGTGGCGACCCCGTTCAGCAAGTTCGCCCAGACCACGTTCGACATCGCGATCTGAAGGTTCATGTGGCTGAACATGAACCCGGACACCCCGAGGAGGATGAAGCCAAGGGTGATCATGACCCGACCATCAACGAAGGCAATGATCCGGCCCACGACGATGTTCGACAGGAGCGCCCCGAGTCCACGCGGCGTCAAGGCGAGCCCGCTCAGCAGCGCCGAGTAGCCCATCAGGATCTGGAGGAAGAGCGGCAGCATGGCGATCGTGCTGTACAGGATGATGCCGAGCATCGTGATCAACAGCGTGCCGACGGCGAAGTTGCGGTTGCGCAGGATGCGGAGGTCCACGATGGGATGCTCCGCCCGCAGCTCACGGATGATGAACGCGATCAGCGAGACGACCGAGATCACCACGAACCAACGCACCCACACCGCCGAGAACCAGTCGTCCTCCTGCCCGCGGTCGAGCATGACCTGGAGGGTGGCCAAGCCGATGGCCATCAGGCCGAAGCCGAAGTAGTCGATCCGGCCCCACCCCGAGCGCCGGATGTAGGGCGGGTCCTCGATGAATGCCTCGGCCATCAGGATGGCAACGAGGCCCACCGGCAGGTTGATGTAGAAGACCCACCGCCACGTGTAGTTCTCGGTGATCCAGCCGCCGAGGGTCGGGCCGAGGATCGGGGCGACGACGACCCCCATCCCGTACGTCGCCATGGCGACGCCCCGCCGGGCCGGCGGAAAGCTTTCCAGGAGGACCGCCTGCGCGATGGGCTGTAACGCCCCGCCCCCCACCCCCTGGAGGACTCGCGCCAACACCAGCAGGCCCAGGCTGGGCGCCGCCCCGCACCCGGCGGATGCCAGCGTGAAGAGCACGATGCAGGTGAGCAGGAGCCGCTTGCGGCCGAAGATCGCGCCGAGCCAGGCCGCGGTCGGGAGGATGATGGCGTTGGACACCAGGTAGCTCGTCAGGACCCAGGTGGCTTCCTCGGGCGTCGCCGATAAGCTCCCGGCAATGTGGGGAAGGGCCACGTTGGCGACGGAGGTGTCCAGGACCTCCATGAAGGTGGCGGGCATGACGGCGAGCGCGATCAGCCACGGGTTGAAGCGCGGCCGCCACTCGGAAGCCCGGTCGTGCGTGGAAGCGGTCGGCCCGTCCCCGGCGCTCACGCTCGGGACCTCAGGGCCGCCATGGGTGTATCTCCTGGGCTCGGACCCTGAACACCATCCGGGAGGGTCATCCTTGCTCCTGTGGGGCGAACGATTCCCATATCATAAATTGACGGACAGGGGGAGTGCATTATAATGTATGAGAGGAGCTTGTGAAACCGGAACGACGCGCAGGCGGGTGCCATCGGGTGACCCACGGGCTGGCGTCGTTCCCTCCCTGATCACCAGGCTCGCGAACCCGCGGTGCGCGCCCCGCGTGGCCCACGCCGTGCACCCGGGACGCCTCAATAGAAAGCGCCTATGGTCGAACACTGGACCCAACGGCACATGCCGCGCCAGCGTCTCCTGGTCCTGGTCGTCGTGGCCGCCATCCTCCTTGGCGCCCTCGGCTATGGCGCCTACCTCTGGCACTCCTCGCGGACACACGTCTCGACGGACGACGCCTACGTCACGGCCCACCTCGCCCCGGTGAGCGCCCGGATCCCCGGCACCGTGGTCGAAGTGCGGGTGAACGACAACCAGGACGTCAAGGCCGGGGACATCCTGGTTCGCCTCGACCCCAAGGACTATGAGGTCGCCGTGGTGCAAGCGCGCGCTGCCGCCGACTCGGCCAAGGCGGACCTCGAGAATGCCCGCGTGAACGTGCCGTTGACCGACGAGACGACCCGGAGCCTGGTCCAGCAATCCGAGGCGGCGGAAGCAGGAGCGAAAGAGGCAAGCCAGGTGGCATTGCACGACCTCGAAGAGCGGCGGGGTCAGCTCAAAGCCAGAGAGGCGGCCGAGGCGGGCGCGAAGGCTGCAGTCCGGATGGCCGAGGCGGACCTCGAGCGGGCCAGGCTCGACCGCGATCGGATGAAAGAGCTGGTCGAGGCGAAGATGGTCGCCCAGCAGGACTACGACCACGCCGACGCCGCGTTCAAGAGTGCGGAGGCGGCCCTGGACGTTGCCCGCCAGAAGGTGAGCCAGGCGCAGGAAGAAACACTCCAGGCGGCGGCCGCGGTGCGGAGCCAGACCGCGGCGGTGGCCCAGTCGCGGCGGCGAGAGCAAGAGGCGGAGGCGGCCCTCGCCAACGCCCGCAGTCAACGACAGCAGGTCAAGGTGCGCCAGGCCCAGGTGGACGCCGCGCGAAGCCGGGTGGGGCAGGCCTTGGCCAATCTTCGGCAGGCCGAGCTGAACCTGGAGTACACGACGATCAAGGCCCCCGTGGGCGGCCGGGTCACCATGAAGACCGTAGAGATCGGCCAAGTGGTTCAGTCAGGCCAACCGCTGCTGTCCATTGTGGATCTGGACGACGTGTGGGTGGTCGCCAACTACAAGGAAACGGCGCTCACGAACGTGCGGCCGGGCCAGCGCGCGACCATTGAGGTGGACACGTACCCCGGCGCCGTTTTCAAGGCCCGCGTGGATTCCATCCAGGCGGGCTCGGGCGCCGTGTTCTCGCTGCTGCCGCCCGAGAACGCCACCGGCAACTTCGTCAAGGTCGTCCAGCGCGTCCCGGTCAAGCTCGTGTTCGAGCCGGGCGAGAATTCCCACCACCTCCTGGTCCCCGGCATGTCCGTGGTGCCCATCATCGCGATCCGCTGAGGAAACTTTTTCTCCTTCCCTGCAGCCCGTCTCCTCCAATCTTAATCTGACCGATCCATCCAGACCGGCCCGTGCGGACATCTTCTCCGGTTGCTTTTCTAGCCGGGAAATGCCATCATGATGGCAAGACATCAAGAAGGCACGACGCGAAATCCAAAGCACGCCTGGAGGATGGTCATGGCGGGTCACACGAAGACGACGATCTATCTCGCTCCCAACGTGTACCGGGCGCTGAAGGTCAAGTCCGCGACAACCGATCGGTCGATGTCGGACCTGATTAACGCAGCGGTGATCGAGGCGCTGCGGGAGGACGCTCTCGACCTGGAGGCGTTCGAAAAACGGGCCAAGGAGCCCTCGCGCTCCTTTGAAAAGGTCCTCGAGGACCTGAAGCGTGACGGCCTCCTATAGCGTCGTCATCAAGCGGTCCGCCGAGCGCGAGCTGCGGAAGATTCCAAGACAGGACCTGCGCCGCGTCGTCACGCGGATCCAGGGCCTGGCCCGGGAGCCGCGTCCACCGGGCTGCGAGAAGATGTCCGGGCAAGAACGGTATCGGGTCCGCCAGGGGGATTACCGGATCGTCTACGCTGTGGACGACGGGATGCGAACCGTCGAAGTTGTGAAAATCGGACACCGCCGAGAGGTCTACCGAGTTTGAAGCATCGCATTCAAAGCATTCGCCACCGTCTGAAATGTCAGGGAGTGAGAGCCTTCACAACTCAGGAGCGCAGGGGGCCGGGAGATGTAGGGATTCAAGATTTGGGCGTGGCCCCCCGGCGGGATTCCGCTTGACCCTGTCAAAGGGGACGTTGCCAGGTATGGCAGGCTGAGTCGGGGAGACCTGCGACCAAAAAGCAGGTACCACACGATTGTGAGTGCAATCCGTTGCCAAGCACGCCAAGTCACGAAACGTCACACTGCAGCGCGGGGGGTCGGCGAGGCGATGATCCTCGCCAGCTCTTTGCGAGTCGCCCCGAGGGCAATCAGCGACCGGATGAGGAGGTCGAGGGACACCGACGGGTCGGCCGCCTCGATCTTTGCTACCCGCGACTGGCTGGATCCGATGCGCTTCGCCAGCTCCACCTGCGAGAGACGTTTCCGGTTTCTCAACTCCTTCAGCTTGCTGCCCAGCGCCACCTTCAGCTCGACATAGGCCGATTCCTCCGGGGCCAATCCCAGGAATTCGGCCGCCGTCCCCACTCTCCACCCTTTCGCTTCCAGCCGCTTTCGCTTTGCCTTATCCATGACCCTTCCCCCAGCACCTAGGAGTCGTAGGCCCGCAACCGCTGGATGCAGGTGTCGATCACCTCTTGAGGCGTCCGTCTCGTCCTCTTGGAGAAAACCTCCAGAATGATGATTGCGTCGGGATCCACCCGGTAAATGATCCGCCAGGCAACCCCCCGGTCGGTTACCCGCAACTCATGACACCTCGGTCCGATCGAGGGCATCGGACGAGAATGGGGCAATCCCAAACCCTCACCTCGCTGCAAGCGCCGCAGGAGCACCCCCACCTCAACGCGCCCCTCGGGAGAGAACGGGGGTGTCTTGACTTCCCCATGAAGCCAAACCAAAGGCTTGTCTTCGCGGTTCATGCCCGGAGAGAGTATGTCATATCGGACATACTGTCAAGCGTCTACTGAGTAAGAGGCAACGTCAGTGCTGGAGAACGATTCTGCCACCTTGGGGTCCGTGTCCATTAGTAACGGACAAGCCAAGAAACCGGACGCCCATGAAGAATGGTGCCCCTTTACCCTCGCCGTGAAACGCTTTGACATTCCTCTCTACGCCTCCTAGACTCAAATCGACATATTTTTCGGCGTGGTGGATTCCACGAGCGGCCCTCGAGAGGTCCCGAGGGCTCTCGGCGTCTTTGGGGAGGGAAAAACCGCATGACCAAGGGGAAATTAGCGGCGCGACCGGGGACCCTCGGAGAGCTTCGGAAGAGCCACTGGAGCGAGGAGCGCATCGCCTCCCGCTCCGTGCGGGACGAGATGCGCGAGAACCTCCTGGCCAAACTGGAACGGAAGGAACCCCTCTTCCCCGGCGTCATCGGCTACGAGGACACGGTCGTCCCGCAGCTCGTCAACGCGATCCTGTCCCGGCACCACGTGGTCCTCCTCGGGCTGCGGGGCCAGGCCAAGAGCCGGATCCTGCGGAGCCTGGTGGATCTTCTCGACGACGAGATCCCCATAATCGCCGGCTGCGAGATCAACGACAACCCATACGCCCCGCTGTGCCGGGCCTGCAAGGACCGGCTCGCCGAGCTGGGCGATGGCACCCCCATCGCCTGGCTGCCCCGGGAGATGCGCTACGTGGAAAAGCTGGCCACGCCGGACGTCACCATCGCCGACATCATCGGCGACGTGGACCCCATCCGCGCGGCGCGGCGCGGCCTGGAGCTGTCGAACGAGCTGACCATCCACTACGGCCTGCTCCCGCGCGCCAACCGGGGCATCTTCGCCGTCAACGAGCTGCCCGATCTGGCCGGGAAGATCCAGGTGGGTCTCTTCAACATCATGCAGGAGGGGGACGTCCAGATCAAAGGCTACCCCGTCCGCCTGAAGGTGGACGTGGCCCTGGTCTTCTCCGCCAATCCCGAGGACTATACAGCCCGCGGGAAGATCATCACCCCGCTGAAGGACCGGATCGGCTCCGAGATCCGAACCCACTACCCGGTGGATGTGGCCCACGGCATCGCCATCACCGAGCAGGAGGCCTGGATCCGCAGGCACGGGGACGGCCGCCTGGTGGTTCCGGACTTCATCAAGGAGATCGTGGAGCAGATCGCCTTCGCCGCCCGCGAGAGCAAGCACATCGATCGGCGCTCCGGCGTCAGCCAGCGCCTGCCCATCTCGTGCCTGGAGAACGTGGTGAGCAGCGCGGAGCGCCGGGCGGCCATCAACCGCGAGCGGACCGTCGTCCCTCGCCCCTGCGACGTCTATGCGGCCATGCCCTCCATCACCGGGAAGCTGGAGCTGGAGTACGAGGGCGAGCTGAAGGGCGGCGAGGTGATCGCCCGGTCGCTGATCAAGGAGGCGGTGAATCGGGTCTTCAGCGCCCGCCTGGCCGGGGCCCCCATCCAGGAGACGGTGGCGTGGTTCGACGCCGGGGGCGCGGTGAAGATCGCCGACACGACGCCGGCGGGCGAGGCCCTGCGCTTCCTGGAACACGTTCCCGGCCTGCTCGAGACCACGGCCCTCCTGGGCGTGCCCGAGAAAGCGGACCCGGGCCTCGTCGTCTCGGCCTGCGAGTTCATCCTGGAGGGCCTGCACGTCCAGCAGAAGATCGACCGGACGGAGCAGCGAGGCTACGTCGGCACGCCAAAGGTCGAGCGGAAGCCGCGCGAGGAAACGCAGGGACCGCAACCGGGGAGGCGGAGGAGCTATAACTGATTGCGGATTGAGGATTGCGGAATGCGGAATGAAGGGCAGCTCCATTTCGAAATTCGAATTTCGAAATTCAAAATCAAGGCCTCCAAGGGCCCGTAGGGCGGTGCAATGCGCGTAACGCGATACAGTCAGTACACGGGGCAGTGGTGGGACAGCCTGAGCCTGGAGGATCTGCTGGGCGAGCTGGCCGACCACCTGCTCCAGAGCGGATTTCACAATCGCTTCCTGGACGAGTACCTCGACGAGATGGAATCCGACCGGAACCTCCAGGAGCTGTACCAGGCCATCCTGGAGGCCCTGGCCAACGGCGGCAAGATTCCATACGAGGACGTTGAAGACTGGATGGAGGGAAAGGAGACCGAGGCCACCAAGCAGCTCGGCCAGATCCTCAAGGCGCTCCTGGAGCGGATGCTCCAGGAGGGATACATCACGCTGCCGGGAGAGGACTTCGGCCGGCTGGAGCGCGACCCCCGCGGGTTCATGGGCGGCGTCGGCAGCGAGAGCGCCGAGGTCAAGTTCGAGCTGACCAACAAGGGCATTGATTTTCTTGGATATCGCACCTTGCGGGATCTGCTCGCCTCGCTCGGCAGGAGCAGCGTCGGCCGTCACGACACCCATGAACTCTCCACCGGGGTCGAGGCGTCCGAGGCCCCGAAGCAGTACGAGTTCGGGGACACCCTGAACCTGGACATCCCCGGCACCCTGCTTCGGGCCATCCAGCGCGAGGGCCTGAAGAGCCCCCTCCCCCTGGAGTACGACGATCTCCTGGTCCATCAGTCTGAATACCAGAGCTCCTGCGCCACGGTCCTGATGCTGGACTGCAGCCACAGCATGATTCTCTATGGCGAGGATCGGTTCACGCCGGCCAAGCGCGTGGCGCTGGCGCTGACGCACCTCATCCGGACGCAGTACCCGGGCGACAGCCTCAACATCGTCCTGTTCCACGACAGCGCCGAAGAGGTGCCGCTCAGTCAGCTCGCGCGGGTCACGGTGGGCCCGTACCACACCAATACCCAGGAGGGGCTCCGCCTGGCCCGCCGGCTCCTGGATCGGCAGCGCAAGGACATGCGGCAGATCGTCATGATCACCGACGGCAAGCCGTCGGCGATGACCATGCCGGACGGCCGGATCTACAAGAACTCCATGGGGCTGGACCCCTGGGTCCTGAAAGAGACGCTGAAAGAGGTGGCCGAGTGCCGCCGCTCGGGCATTCTCATCAATACGTTCATGCTGGCCCAGGATTACGACCTGGTCGCCTTCGTGCAGAAGGTGACCGAAATCTGCCGGGGGAAGGCGTACTTCACGACCCCCATGACGCTGGGCCGGTACCTCTTGATGGACTACATGACGAAGAAGATGCGGACGATCCACTGACGCGGACGTGAGACGTGAAACGTGAGACCGCGACGTGAGGCGTGAAAGGTGAAACGTGAGACGTGAAACGTGAGACGCCAGGATGCGAAGCGGTGATGAGCGCAGAGATTACGCGACCAGAAAAGTTCTTCCTGGAGAAATTCGGCCTGACCGAGGAGAGCCTGGAGCGCACCTTGGGCGCCGCCCTGGGGAGGAGCATAGACTACGCCGACCTGTACTTCGAGCACCGGGTGAACGAGGAGATCGGCCTCGAGGAGGGGATCGTCAAGAAGGCGGCCAAAAGCATCAGCCAGGGCGTCGGCGTCCGGGCCACGGCCGAGGAGAAGACGGGGTTCGCCTACTCGGATGAGATTACGGTCGAGAATCTCCAGCTCGCCGCGCAGCGGGCGCGCTACATCGCGGCCGACTCGGGCCAGTCGGATGCCGTGGCCGTGCGGGAGTCGCGGATGGCCCCCCGGGACCTCTACCCTGTCCAGGTTCCGCCCACCGATGTCCCCATCCAGACCAAGATCGGCCTGCTGCATCAGATCGACCGGATCGCCCGAGCCTACGATCCCCGCATCACCAAGGTGATGGCTACCATCAGCAGCGAGCAGAAGCTGGTCCTGGTCGCCACCTCCGAGGGATGGGTCGTGGGAGACGTCCGCCCTCTGCACCGGCTGCAGGTGACCTGCATCGCGGAGGATGGTCGCCGCGGACCCGGCATGCGCCAGATGGGAACCTTCGGCGGCGGCGGTCGCGCCGAGTACAGCTTCTTCCTGGAGGACGAGCGCTTCGCGCACTTCGCGCGGGAAGCGGCCCGGCAGGCCATCGTCAACCTGGACGCCGACGACGCGCCGGCCGGCACCATGGATGTGGTCCTGGGCCCCGGCTGGCCTGGCATCCTCCTCCACGAGGCGGTCGGCCATGGTCTGGAAGGCGACTTCAACCGCAAGGGTACGTCGGCCTTCAGCGGCCGCCTGGGCGAGCGGGTCGCTTCGCCTCTCTGCACGGTGGTGGACGACGGGACGATCCCGGGCCGGCGGGGCTCCCTCAACGTGGACGACGAGGGGACGCCGACCCAACGCAACGTCCTCATCGAGAACGGCGTCCTGAAGGGCTACCTGCAGGACCGGCTCAACGCGCGGCTCATGGGGATGGCGCCGACCGGCAACGGGCGGAGGGAGAGCTACGCCCATCACCCGATGCCCCGGATGACCAACACCTTCATGCTGCCGGGATCCACTTCGCCCGAGGAGATCATCCGATCGGTGAAGCGCGGGCTGTACGCCGTGGCCTTCAGCGGCGGCCAGGTGGATATCACCAACGGCAAGTTCGTCTTCTCCGCCAGCGAGGCCTACCTGATCGAGGACGGGAAGATCGGCCGGCCGGTGAAGGGGGCGACCCTGATCGGGAACGGCCCCGAGGCGCTCACGCGCGTGACCATGGTGGGCGACGACCTCAAGCTGGACGAGGGGATTGGCACCTGCGGGAAGGACGGTCAGTCGGTGCCGGTGGGCGTCGGATTGCCCACGATCCTGATCAACGGCATGACGGTGGGCGGCACGCAGAGCTGACGTTCAACGTGCAAGGTTCAATGTCCGATGTCGAAGAGGGGGCATCGGACCTTGGACTTTGGACCTTGGACATCGGACCTTGGACCGGGGACCGAACGTGGACTATCGCGAGCTGGCACAGGATCTTTTGAGACGCGCCAAAGGCAAGAACGCCAGCGGCGCCGAGGTCATCGTCGTCGAGGACGAATCGTTCTCGGTCCAGGTCCGGATGCGGGCCGTCGACACCTTGCAGAGCGCCCGGCAAAAACGGTTGGGCCTTCGCCTCTGCTTCGGCCAGCGGTCGGCGACCACAGCCACGTCGGACTTTTCCTCGGAATCCTTGCAGAGGCTGCTGGATGATACGGTGGCCATGGCCCGGGCCACGGCCGAGGATCCCTATGCCGGCCTCCCGGAGCCGGAACTCTTCAGCGCCGACGCGCCGGACCTGGACCTGTGGGACCCCGAGGCGGCCAACCTGCCGATCCAGGACCGAATCGCCCTGGCGACTGCGGCCGAATCGGCCGCCCTGGACTTCGATCCCCGGATCACGAACTCCGAGGGCGGAGAGTACGGCCACGAGGACGCCCGCCTCATCTTTGCCAACAGCCACGGCTTCGCAGGGGAGTACCGCGGCTCCTCGGTGGTGTTGTCCGTCTCGCCGATTGCCGGGGACAACAGCGGCATGCAGCGGGACGGCTGGTACTCGGTCCAGCGCCGGCTGGAGAACCTCGAGTCTCCCGAGAGCGTCGGCCGGACTGCGGCGGAGCGGGCCCTGCGTCGCCTGGGCGCGCGGAACGTTCCGACCCAGCAGGTGCCGGTCGTGTTCGACCCGGACATGGCCGCCAGCTTGTTGCGAACCATCTGCGGCGCCGTCTCGGGGTCTGCCATCTATCGCAGCGCCTCCTTCCTGACGGGCAAGCTGGGGGAAAAGGTCGCCTCCGGCGATCTCACCATCGTTGACGACGGTCGGATGGCGGGGAAGCTCGGTTCCCGTCCCTTCGACGGCGAGGGCCTCCCCACCCGGCGGACGGCGATCATCCGGGACGGCGTCCTGGCGAGCTATCTCCTGGACACCTATACGGGGCGGAAGCTCGGCATGGCCTCGACGGGGAATGCCTCGCGCTCGCTGGGCCAGCCCCCCACCGTCGCGCCGACGAACTGCCACATCGTCCCGGGCCCCTGCTCGCCCGAGCAGATCATCCGCTCGGTGGATCGGGGACTCTACGTCACAGAGATGATCGGCTTCGGAGTGAACCTGGTGACCGGAGACTATTCCCGCGGCGCCGTGGGGATCTGGATCGAGAACGGGGAGCTGACCTACCCCGTGGAAGAGATCACCATCGCCGGGAATCTGAAGGACATGCTCGAGCAGATCGAGATGATCGGCGACGATCTGGAGTGGCGGGGATCCATCGTCGCCCCCACCCTCAAGATCGCGCGGATGACTATTGCCGGAAACTGACAGGCGGCTGGCAAGCTTGCAGGCTGGAAAGCTGGAAGGCTCAAACCGCTCCCGCCTTTCAGCCTTCTAGCCTGCCAGCTTTCTAGCGAGGTTTGGAAATGATCGTCGTGTCGAATCGGATCTCGGTGGCCGCAGGTCATGAGGCGGCGTTTGAAGAGCGATTCCGCGGGCGAGCCGGTCTGGTGGAGAACCATCCGGGCTTCATCCGCCTGGAGATCCTTCGCCCGACCAGCGTACAGATGCACGCGAACCCGCTCGGCGGGTCCAACTACTACGTGGTGCTCACGTACTGGGAGCGGAAAGAGGACTTCGTGCGGTGGACCGAGAGCGAAGACTTCCGCCGCGCCCACATGAACCGCCCGCCCAAGGAGATGTTTTCCGGCCCCAACGTCTTCGAAATGCACGAGATCATCCAGACGGCCGACCGACCCTCTCGCGCCTGACCTCGCCGACCCGTTCCATTGGGCCTCTTGCCGAGGCAGACCGATCGTACTAGATTAGGGGTAGAGTCCACAGGCTGCCGGAAGTGCCCGTCGCGCGGAGGGTGGACCATGAGCATGCCGCTGCCACGCTTGACGCCTGAAGCCCTTCGGGATGCGGTCCTCGAGATGCGCCACATCGCCGGCCAGATGCTGCGGCTTACCCGGGATGCCTTCCTCCAGCACTCACGAGCGTCTCTCGACCAAGTCGGCGCGTTGGGTCGCGACCTTCACCTGCGCGAGAAGCGGCTCACCGATCATGTGGCGATGCAGCTTCGCGAGTACCCCTGGTCCCTTGGGACGGCCGAGCACCTCGCATTTGTGCCGGCGGCGTTAGAGCGCATCGGCGACTCGGCGGAGTCCCTGGCGCGCTGCGTCCAGACCATTCATCTTGAGGGAATTCCGTTCAGCGAGCAGGCCCTCGCAGAGGTCATGGGCCTCTTCAGCCGCGCGGTCTCCCTGGTTGACAGGCTGGCGGCCGTTATCCGGACCGGTGAGCGGGCAGGCCTCGAAACGATTCGTGAGGAGGGACAGCAGTTCCACGCCTTCAGCGACCAGGCCGCCCACGGCCATCAGGAGCGTTTGCTCCGGGGGACCTGCGTCCCCCGAACGTCTTCACTCTTCCTGGCCATGCTGGACTATTTCCGAGAGATCGAGCGGTACATTCAGCGCATGAGCATGGATCTGGAGAAGGCACTGACCCCGGCCTGATCCGTGCCTTCCGTCGGCCAGCCGACTGCAGGACACCCCGCCCTTAAGCTTCAGCCGTCCCGACCCCCGACAACTCAGCGGCCAACCTGCCGGATTATCCCCAGCTTGCGCGGATTACGGCGATTCCGCGGAGGAGGCTCGTCTCGCGGCCGCCTGAGCGCGGCGCAGAGCCAGCATGCTGATCGGCCCCATGAGCACGCCCACGCCGAGCACGCCGAAAGCGGGTCCCCACTGCCAGGGAGAGGTGGCGGCGGTTCCCCCGCTGCCGACCTGCAGGGCGTCCAAGACGAAGCCCGCGGCCCCCGGCGAAATGGCAGCGGCGAGGAATCCCAGGCACGATTGCAGGGCCAGGGTGGCGCCCAGGAGCGAGGGTTCGGCCAGCTCGGTCACGCCGGTGGAGAGCGCGCCGGAATCCGACGTCGCAAAGACGTTGTAGAGGGCCGCGGCGGTCAGAATGAACCAGAGGGGCGAGTGGAAGAGCCAGCCGATGCTGAAGGAGAAACAGGCACTGCACAACTGCGAGAGAACAATCACCTGCGCACGCCCCCACCGATCTGAAATCCAGCCGCCGGCGACGTTGGAGACGGATCCGATGACCAAAACGATCGCCGTCCACCCCGCCGCGAAGCTGCTCGCCTCCACCACGGTGACCCCGCGTTGGATGAGGCTGGCGGCCAGGAAGGGCGGAAGCCAGGCGCGCATGCCGAACAGTTCCCAATTGTGGGCGCAATAGCCCGCGATCATCCAGAGGGCAGGCCGGTTCCTGAAGACGCGCACGTCCAGGAGGCGCGACCGCGCTGCGAGCCGAGGCGGCGGCGCCGGCGCGAGGACGAAGGCGGCCAGCAGCGCGGCGAGGAGGGGGCCCAGGGCGGTGAGACCCATGCCGATCCGCCAGTCGGCTATGCGGGTGAGCCAACCGGTGAGGGCCAGCGACGCGGCCGAGCCGACGCCGAAGGCGCTGGCATAGCAGGCGATGGCGAGACCTCGACGCTCGCCACCCAATCGCTGCGCCACCAGCCGCATCCCGGGGACGTAGGTCCCGGCGAGACCGATGCCGGCGAGGGCTCGCAGGACGGCCGCCGAGAGAAAGCCATGAGCGAGAAACGGGAAGGCCAAGCCGGAGAGGCCCGCCCACGCGGCCGAGGCGAGGTAGATTGCCCGGGTGTCCATCCGGTCGGTGAGGCTGGCCAGGACGAGGACGGCCAGGAGATAACATGCCTGATAGGCGGAGAAGATGAGCCCCGCCTCGCTGTTCCGCATCCCCCACTCTCTCTGGAGGATCGGCAGGATCGCGGTATAGTTGAGGAACATCAGCATCGTGGCCATCTCGCACAGGCAGACGGCCCCGAGCCACATCGCGTCAACGCGCCGCATCGCCCTCGCCGATCCCCCCTAAGAAGGGGACGTCGCTCCCTGACTTCCGTTACGGAATGATCCGCCCTGCTCCACGCTGCGCTCCACCTGTCACCCGCTGAGCGCTTTGGCTGGCCACCGTTCAGAGAGACGAGAGAACGATTGCCCTTGTACACCAATGACGACCCGGAGGCAACGCCTCATCGCGCGCAAGCCGGGGCCAACGGACGGATGGTATCGGAAATCGCACCAGTCAAAGAACGCTGATGACACCAAACCCGTTTCTGTGCTACGTTGACCGGTGGAGGAGGTCAGGCCGTGTCCGGTGTGACCCGCTTCGGGGTATCGCTCGACGAGCATCTGCTGGCGCAGTTCGACCGGGTCATCGCGCGAAAAGGCTACACCAACCGCTCCGAGGCGATCCGGGACCTGATCCGGGAAAGCCTGGTCCGGGAGCAATGGGAACTGGGAAGCGATGAGGTGGTGGGCACGCTCACGCTCGTCTACAACCACGAGGTGCGCGACCTCACCGACAAGCTAACCGACCTCCAGCACGCCCATTACAAGGCCATCGTCTCGGCCCTGCACGTTCACCTGGATCCTCATCACTGCCTGGAGGTCCTGGTCCTCCGTGGAAAGGCCAAAGAATTGAAGAGTATCGCGGACCGGCTGATCGGCACCCGGGGGGTCAGGCACGGCACGTTCTCCGCCACGGCCGAGGGGCGCGCATTGGGCTAGCCCCGGCCGGATTTTTTTGGTGCTGGCGTAGCACGAACAATAGATCTGTAGCATCAGGAATTCCAGCCTCCGGCGAGACCTGGGACAGGAGCAGCGCGAATGCACATCCCCGACGGATACCTGGGTCCCCCGACGTACCTGGCCGCCTACGCGGCCTGTGCCCCCCTCTGGGCGGTTGCGGCGCGGCGCCTGCGCGAGAGACTGTCGGCGCGGCGCGCGCCTCTCCTGGCGATCTCGGCGGCCTTCAGTTTTCTGGTGATGATGTTCAACGTTCCCCTGCCGGGGGGAACGACGGGACATGCCGTGGGCGGCGTCCTGATCGCCATCGCGATCGGCCCCTTGGGGGCGCTTTTCTCCATCACCATTGCCCTCGTCATCCAGGCCCTCCTCTTCGGCGATGGCGGCATCACCGCCATCGGCGCGAACTGCATTAACATGGCCTTCATCCTGCCGTTCACCGGCTACGCGGTGGCAGGGGCCCCGAGGCGACGCGCTCCTCTTGGGTGTCAGACTGCTGACGACCCCAGCACACAATCCAACGAGGCACTTGCGAACAACCCACCGAGGAGGGGAACGGTCATGTGCATGCGAAGTCGAGAGGTTCGAGGATGCCGATCCCAATCTGATCCGGGGGCTCCGCGCGGCAGGCAAGCGCCAGGCATGCTGCGGGGCTCTCTCGGAGAAACCGGAAGCATCGGGTGGGGCCTCGGGCTCCCGGCCTTCGGGCTCGTCTTGGCCCTCTGCCTCCCCTTGGCCTCAGGCGCTCAGGAAAGGGTCTCAAGGGCACAGGATCAGGCGGTTCCTGAGGCCGAGTTCGACCTCGCGGATGTGCTCATCACCCGGACCCCGCTCCCCGGATCCAGCGTGGAGCTCCGGTATCGCTACGAGCGGGACCGGGAACAGCAGGACGCGGGGAGCGCCGTCACCCATGTCCACCAGCCCTCGGCGATCCTCAGCCTGGCGGCGACCGACTGGCTCGGGCTTTCGGCCACCATTCCCTATCAGGTCCGGGACCTCCGGACACCCGACGGAACGTCGTCCGAGACGCGGAATCTGGGAGACCTCTCGACGGAAGTCCTGGCCACGTTCCTCAAAGATCCCGTCCGACAGCTAGCCGTGGCGGGGGGCTTCGACCTGGGCGTCCCGACGGGCTCGATCAAAGATGGGACCGGGGGCCAGTGGACGCTGACGCCCTTCCTGGGGGCCGGGAAACTCGTTGGCCCCGTCCAGCTCATGGCCGATGGGAGCTACCAGGACGATTTCCGAGCGGCCCCGGACGCGGGCCAAATCAAGCGCGAGCTGCTATACAACCTGGCAGTGGGCCCTCTCCTCTTCGACGGCCAGCTCTTCCCGTTCCTGGAGCTGGATGGCACGTACGCCTTCACCGGGACTCCCACGATCCGGCATCGGGGCCAGCTCTACCTCAGCCCGGGAATCCGGATCAGTTCTGGCGGATGGCTCGCCGCACTGGTGGAGCCCCGAGGCTCCTCGGACGGAGAGAAATCCCAGTCATCCAAGGAAAAGCCGTGGTGGCAGCGGCTCAGCCTCGCGATCGGCGCCCAGTTTCCTCTCACGCAGGCCCGCGAGTTCGAGTGGGGACTGACGACCAGCCTGAAGCTCGATTTGTGAGCACCGTGCGTCGCTTCGTCTCGACGAGCGACAGCCTTCTACTGAAGAGTATATGGCGCGAAAGCCACTTGTCTTTTCAGAGCCTCAGGAGGATTTGCGATGCATATTCCCGACGGGTATTTGAGCCCCTCAACGTGTGTGAGCTTCGGTGTAGTCATGATCCCCACATGGATTGCGGCGGCCAGGAAGGTGCGGAACTGGCTCAAATCCAGATACGTACCTTTGATGGCCATCGGGGCGGCTTTTTCCTTTACCATTATGATGTACAACGTGCCCATCCCCGGCGGAACCACTGCCCACGCGGTTGGAGGCGGGCTACTCGCCGTTGTGCTGGGACCGTGGGCAGCCATGATTTGCGTTACCATTGCCCTCGCCATTCAGGCCCTTCTCTTTGGTGATGGAGGCATTTGGACCTTTACCGCCAATTGTTTCAACATGGCGCTCGTTCTCCCTTTCATTGCTTATGGCGTCTACCGGTTGATTAGTGGAGAAAGTCAGCTCAGTGCGAAACGCCGCTGGGTCGGAGCAGCAGTAGGAGGTTACGTGGGGCTCAATGCGGCGGCTCTATGTGCGGGAGTGGAGCTGGGACTTCAGCCCATTCTGTTCCACACAGCCAGTCGCGTGCCTCTCTACTGTCCCTACCCGCTTAGTGTCGCGGTCCCGGCCATGCTGTTTGCACACCTCATTCTCGCCGGCCCTATAGAAGCGGTAGTCACCGCACTCGTGGTCCGCCACCTGCAATCCTACGACGCAGATTTGTTGAACGTACAGGCATTGTCAGCCGCTCCCTTGCCATCAACTCCCGTTAGCTATCGGAAGTTCTGGTGGGCGCTGGGAGTCCTGATCGTCTTGTCCCCTTTGGGGTTGCTGGCCAGCGGAACGGCTTGGGGAGAGTGGGGGGCCGAAGAGTTGCAGAAGATGCTCGGTTTCATTCCTTCCGGGATGCAACGGTTGGCTGGCACCTGGTCACATGCCCCTTTCGGCGATTATTCTCTCCCCGGCTTTGAGAGTTTCTGGTCCTCTGCCATCATATACATTCTTTGCGCCATCCTAGGTGTGGGAATGATCTCCCTGCTCACTTATTTATTTTGGCGATTCCAGGTTGCAGAGAGAAAGGAACAGAAATGAAACAAAGGGAGTGCTGAATTGATGGTCGGAATGTGGTCCCTTCCGTCATGGCTTCAAGAGAACGCACCGCCGCCTGTGCCCCAGGCGGCACCCAGGCGTTCTTCCAAACGCGGTTTCATAGAAAAGACTTTGCATGGGATCGCCGAAGCCCTCAAGAATGAGATCTTTTCCGAGTCTCTCGCAAGTCGGTCGGGTCTTTTGCAGGGGTTGGATCCACGTGCAAAACTGGTGACGATCCTCTTTCTGATCGGTATAGCTGGGGTGTTCCATCATATTTTCTCGCTGGTCTTGTTCAATTTATGGCTTTTATGGTTGGCGAAGAGCTCCCAGATACCGGTCGGAGCTTTCACAAAAAGAGTATGGGTTGTGGTGCCTCTGTTTACGGGGATACTGGTCTTTCCCGCTCTATTCAATGTGGTGCGGCCCGGCACTCCGCTCCTGGTCCTGTTTCATTTGAGCCATCCAGTGAAACTGGCTTACTGGACCATTCCCTGCGAGGTAGCAATAACCAGAGAAGGGGTTGTAGCCGCAGTACTGCTGATACTAAGGGTTGGCGCATCCGTTTCTCTGGCCGTGTTGCTGACCCTCACCACCCGATGGAATACACTGCTCAAAGCGTTAAGCGTACTGCGGATACCCCCGGTATTTCTCACAGTATTGGAGATGACTTATCGGTATATTTTTCTCTTGTTGCATACGAGCAGTGACATGTTCATGGCCCACAGGAGCCGCCTCGTAGGTCGGGCGAACTCCCGTGAAGGGCGCCGGTTTGTCACTTCCGCCATGGGAAGTCTATGGGGCAAGACGGCGGCATTGAGTGAAGAGGTGCACAGTGCGATGCTTTCACGCGGCTATGCGGGGTCGCCAAAGTCGCTGCTCCGGTTTGGGATGAAGCGCAGCGATTGGGTCTGGATTGTTTTGGTGTTCATTATTGCCATTTTGTTTGTGGGAGGTGACCGTGTCCTCGGCTGAGACTGCTGTGGCACCGGTCTTTCAACTGGAAAAGGTGAGCTACCATTATTTGGATGGAGAAATTGGCGTTCGGGACTTAGACCTGGCCATCCACGAGCAGGAACGAATTGTTCTCTTGGGCGCCAACGGGTCGGGCAAATCGACATTGCTTAAAGTTCTAGATGGCCTGCTTTTTCCTCAAGAAGGGATTATCCATGCCTTCGGCCAGGAGTTGCATGAGAAGAGTTTAAACGACGACGGATTCAATCATGCATTCCGGAGGAGGGTGGGGTTCGTTTTTCAGAACTCTGAAGCGCAACTCTTTTCATCCACCGTGTGGGAGGAGATTGCTTTCGGTCCCTTGCACATGGGACTTGGCGAAGCGGAAGTGCGGCAACGGGTTACGGAAGTCCTGGAACTTTTTGGCCTGGAGGGCGTTAAGGACCGGCCGCCATTCACACTGAGTGGGGGCGAGAAAAAGAAAGTGGCATTGGCTTCGGTAGTGGCAACGAATCCAGCCGTGTTGCTGCTCGATGAACCTACGACAGCTCTCGACCCGCGCACACAACGTTGGCTGATTGACATGCTGGATCAGTTTGGTCGGTTTGGGAAAACGCTCATCACGGCGACCCATGACCTTGATACTGTTGAAGAGATTGCTGATCGCGTCCTGGTTTTCGGTGAGGATCATCGTGTGGTGGCCGATGGGACCCCTTCGGAGCTTCTCTCCGACAGAGATCTGCTCTTACGCGTGAACTTGATCGATCCACGGTTTCACAAGCACGCTCACGATGGTGATCACCGACATTATCACATCCATGATTGAAACCAGAGGGCAGAGCAATTGCCAGTCCCCTTCTTGTCTGCCGTGCAAGGCTTTAATTCTCCCCGCATCAGGCTTGAGTGTGGGTAGCCCCAACATGTAGTGGTTGCCTCACACAGATGGCGTCACGTAGCCCGCGGATAGACGTAGGCCCAGAACCCCCGGAGAGCCTCCTTGATCGCCCAGGCCCGGCTGGTCTTGAGCTCGGCGTGCTTCAGGTCGTCGAACTCGGCCCGCCGCCACTCGGGGACGTCCTCTTCGTTCCAGAGCCGGTGGCGGCATCCGGGACGCAGGTGTGGGGGGCCAGCAGGTGCCGCCACACCTGCTCCGCCGGGTTGGGTACCCGGCCAGCCGGCGCGGAACCCATTGCGGCGTCTCCGTGCAATGGGTCGTCGCCGTGGCCTTCTCAGGTGCGAATACAGTGGTAACCCTGCCCACGGCGCGACGCGCCCAGACCCAGCGTCTGCGCCGGGTGCCCGGGCGGCGGCGCCGGAGCAAGGCTGGCCGGTTCTCGACGAGGCCTGGCGCCCGCAGGGGTGGCCCCGGGGCTGCCGATACTGTTAAACGTGCTTCGGAGACGGAACACTAGCCGCTTCTCGGCTCCACGTTCTTCTCGATCCAGGCGATGAACTCCCGGACGTCGCGAAACGTTTCCAGGGGCGACAGCGCGCTCAAGGTGTCTGCATCCGAGGTGGCCGCCCAGCCTGCCGCCAACGGGATGACCCCGGCCTCTTTCGCCGCCTCCATGTCCGTGGGGACATCGCCGACGTAGGCCACCCGTTCGGCCGCGATGCCCCATTTCGCCAGGACCCTCCGGATGGCCAGCGGTTTCACGCTTCCATCCGGAGAGCCCGTTTCCACGACGTCAAAGAACTCGGCCAGCCGAAGGTGTTCCAGCGAGATGGCGGCGCTGTCCGCCCCTTTGCCCGTGACGACCGCCAGCGCCACACCACGGTCCCTCAGCAGACGCAGAGCCGTCTCGATGCCGGGAAAGAGCCTGGCGCTCCTCGCGGATTCCTCCTCGTACGCCGCGAGATAGGCTTCCAGGCATGCTTGCCAGCGGTCCGGTACCATCCGCTGGATCATCCCCTCCTCGCTCGGCCCAAAGAGCGCGGCAATCTCCTCATCCGTGTAGTGCCGGCCCGAAAAGCCCTCCAGGGCACGCCGGAAAGCCGCAAAACAGACAGGGAGCGTGTCACCCAATGTTCCGTCGAGATCGAAAATGACGCCATCGAGTTTCATGACCATGCCCGGTTGGATTGCGACGGTTCTCCTGTGAACTGCCCCATCGCGGGGGTCGCGCCAGGCCGTGCCATCAGAGCCAAGCTGTCTCCGGTGATCCAGCCAGCCACGCGCTCGCCGTCAGCGGCGCGGAAAAGAAAGGACACATGCCCACTCTTGATCCTGCAATATTGCGGATTGTGCGCACCCCACCCCCATTCACCATCCAGGCAGCACCAGAACTCAGCCCGCCGGCAAAGACGTCGTCGCCGGGCGCGCGAGGTGGGCCGCCGTGGCGGCGATAGCCGCGGTCACCTGCGTGAGGAACGGGAGGTCCAGGGTATCCAGGGTGTCGCTGACCGAATGATAGTGGGGGTTCCGCAGGAAGGCGGTGTCGGTAATCATGACCGCCGGGAAGCCGGCGTCCCAGAACGGCGCGTGATCGCTCAGGCGGACGATGGGCAAGAGGTAGCCGTTCCACCCGACCACGAGCGATTCCACCGGCAGGGATGGAACGGCCTCCCGGGCCGACTCGACGAACGCCTCCACGAGCATCCGGGACTTCCGATTGCCCACCACACCGATGAAGTCCCCGGTCTTTCGGGCCCGGATGCCCGGCAGGAGGCGCTGCCTTCGGCTGGTAAAGCCCACCATTTCCAGGCCCAGCACGCCGACGATCTCTCGCCGCTCCCGCTTGGCCTGGCGAGCGAAGTGGCGGCTCCCCAGGTACCCGTACTCCTCCAGGGTGAAGCCGACAAATCGGAGCGTCCGCTGGAAGCGCATCGGCGCCAGCATCCGCGCGGCCTCGATCATCGCGGCCACGGCGCTGGCATTGTCATCGGCGCCCGGCGTCCCCGGCTTGGTGTCATAGTGGGCCACGACCAGGACTTCTTCCTGTGGCGTCGAAGTCCCAGCACTCGTCCCGACGATGTTGCGGAAGAGCCATCCCTTGGCCGGGAACGCATCCTCCGAGACCATGAGGCCGGCGGCCTGGAACTGCTCCGCCACATAGGCCGCGGCGGCGTTCAGGGCTTGCAGATTTGCATAGGGATCCCGCGGCCCGACGAGGGCCGTGAGGTCCCGACGGATCCTGGACTCGGAGGGGGTCATGTGTTCGCGGGTCCTCTGCGATCACGAGTGCAGGGGTCAGCGGACGTAGATGGGGACCGCGGGCAGTGCGGGGTCGGGAACGACCCGACCGTCCAGGAAGTGGAGCCAGTGCCGCCGCTCCCCGCCACGGATCTCGACCCGGCGGAAACCCGGGGGCTCCGGCGCGATCTCCAGTTCCTGGCTGACGGAAGAGAACTGGAAGGCCAGGGCGGGCACGCTGAGGAAGAGCACGCCGCGATACCTGAAGCGGCGCACCTGGTGCACGTGTCCGTAGCAGACCACCTCGACCTGGGGATGCCGGGCCAGGGCCGCGAGGAACTCTTCCTGGTTCTGGAGGCCCAGGACGTCCAGCCAGCGGATGTAGATGGGCAGGGGTTGATGGTGGAGGAAGATCCACGTGGGCACGCTGGGATAGGCCGCCAACTCCGTCTGCAGCCAGCGCAACTGCTCCGCCCCGAGATACCCCTCTTCCTTGCCCGGCAGGACGGAGTCCAGGAGGAGAAACCGGAACCCGCCGCGGTCAAACGTCTCGCACACGGGATCGGCCGTCGGTGCCTCATGGGCACGGAACACCCGCCGGAAGGCCGCCCGGTCATCGTGGTTGCCCACCAGGAAATGGATCGGGGCCTCCACGGGCTGTAGCAGCGCCTGCAATCGCCGGTAGGACTCCTCCGACTCGTCGCTGACGAGATCGCCGCTGGCCACGATGAAATCCGGCTGCAGGGCATTCATCATGGGGATAGCCTGCCGGAGGATGCCCGCGGTGTCCGCGCCGTGCTGCCGCCGCCCCTCCTTCGCCACGATGTGCAGGTCCGAGATGTGCAAGAACGAGATGGGGACCTCAGGCATCTTTTCCCTCCGCGGGGATCATGCCAGGATGAAGTGGAGCGTGGGGATCGCCGGCAGCTCGCCCGCGTCGGCCAGGAACCCCAGGAAGGTCTGGAGCCCCTCCAGGTGCCTGGGGCCGAGATCGAAGCAGAGACTTTCGCGCAGATACCGTCGGCACGCCTCGGGCGAGAGCCCGGTGCGCTCGCAGGCCAGGGCCACCATGGCCTCAGGATGGGCCTGGGTGTAGGTTTTCGAGGCGAGAAGCGCCCGGTGAATCGCCCACACCTCCTGCTCCGCCGCGGCCCAGACTTCTGCGCGCACCGCCCACACCGCAAAGACGAAAGGAAGTCCCGTGAGATTGTGCCATGCCTTGCCCAGGTCCAGGCTATTGGGATATCGAGGGCCCAGACGCAGCGCCTCGTCCCCGATCACCAGGCGGGCCGCCGCCTGCGTGCTCTCGGCGTCCGCCAGGAAGCGGGGCCGGACGTGATAGGCCTTCTCCATAAGGAGCTTGACGAGGTACACCGAAGTGAGTGAGTGGCGGCTGAGGGTCACGGGGAGCTCGTGGAGCTCTTCCACCGGGCGTTCGCTCGCCAAGAGGACGCTCTCGACGGACCCCTCGCAGGCGATGGCGAGGTCGGGCAGCAGCCGGTACGCCCCAGGACGGAGCGCGGCCTCCATCGCCGAGACGACCGACACGTCCAGCTCCCCCGCGCGGAGGCGTCCGTTCAATTCGGCCGGCGTGCCGTCGTAGATCTCGCAATCGGCCTGGACGATCCCGTGCTCCAGGGCGTAGTACACCGGCTCGCAGTTGATGTAGCGAACCCGTCCCAATTTCAGGCGCATGGCACCTCCGCCAGCCGGTGATGGCGCACCTCGCCCTCCACCAGGCTCAAGAGCACATCCTCCCCTCGCGTCTCGGCGATGAGCGACCCGACGGGATCCGACGCCGCCACGGCCCGTGCCGACACCGCGATCAGGTCGGCCCGCTTGCTCAACGCGAGGCTTCCCACCTGATCCGCCAGGCCGAGGGCGGCCGCGCCCAAGAGCGTCGCCATCTCCAAGATCTCGCGAGGCGCGAGGCGGCCGGCCTGCCCCGCGGCCGCGGCCCGCATCTCGTCCCAGAGGTCCAGGGTGGGGACGCTGGCCAGCGAATCCGTCCCCAGGCCGACCGGGATCCCGTGGGCCAGGAAATCCGCCACCGGCGCCACCCCACCGGAGAGCCGCGCATTGCTGCGCGGACAGTGCGCCACACTGACCCCACTTTTCGCCATCCGGCGGATGTCCGCCGCGTCCACGTGGACGGCGTGGACCAGAAGCGGGCACCACGCCAGGGCGCCCAGCCCGTCCAGATACTCGATGGGGCTTCGCGCGCGCCGGCGCGGCGGCGGGACGCGACATCCCACCGCGGGATAGAGGAGATCGCGGATGGCCCCCCGCCCCGTGGAAAGAAACTCCACCTCCTCGGGAGATTCGGCCGCATGGATGCAGCACGGGACCCGCGACTCGAGGAGGAGCGTGCCACAGGCGCGGAACAATTCCTCCGATAGGCTGTATGGGCTGTGGGGGGACAGGCCGACCCGCAACATCCCGCCGCGCGCCGCCTCCTGCGTGAGGCGAAGGTCCGCCTGGGCCGCATCGCGCCTGGCGTCGGCTTCCTCGGGGGCGAGACCCAGGATCTCCCGGTACACCACGCCCCGCAGCCCCAGCGATTGGAGAGGCGCCAGGCTCTGGCCGGTCGTGCTGACCTCGCCCACACAGGTCGTGCCGGATGCGACGAGGTGTCGCGCCCCGTCGAGGGCGGCGGCCGCCTGCGCGGGGACGGGGACCTCGCGCCGCCGCTCGATCAGGGCCACCAGCCACGCGGCGAGCGGGCCGCTCGCCATGGGTGGGGAGAAGCCGGACAGTTCCAGATGCGTGTGGCAGTTCACGAGGCCGGGCAGGAGCGCGGCCTCGGGGAGATCCCACCGGCTCGCGCCGGGCCACGCCGTGGCGACGTCGCGGCGCCTCCCGAGGGCCACGATCCGTCCCCCCTGGATCGCCACCGCCCCGTCGGCGATGGGGGGCGAACTCACAGGGATGATCCAGGGCGCGATCAGGACCCGCGCGACCGGGCTACTCATGCCGCCCGCGGTCGAATGTCTCTCGCTGTCCCTGTCGCTGTCGGATCTCGTCTTCCATTCGGGCAGCCACCCGCGCGAACGCCTCCAGCTCCTCCCGGGTGTTGACATTGGCGAAGCAGAGGAGGGAAGCATCCATCGGGCGGAGTTCCTCCTCCTCCACCGTCCGCACGCGGACCGCCGGGAACAGCCGGGTGACTTGCAGGCGGTCGTCGCGGATCATCGCTTCCATGTGGGGGAGGCAGGTCTTGCCGTAGACGGCGTGCAAGGGCTGGTACCCATCGGCTGTCCGGGGGACCACCGCGTCGTACCCCGGGGCCATATCCCGCAGGAAGGCGATGACCGCCGGATTGGCGAACGGCATATCGCAGGCGATGCAGAAAGTCTGAGGGGAGGCGCTCCGCAAGACAGCGGTGTAAATGCCGCCCAGGGCTCCCTTCCCCGGGATCCGGTCGCGCCAGACGGGCACGCCCAGATCCGCGTACGGGGCCGGGTCGTTGACGACGATGGCGATCTCGGGGAACAGCGGACGCAGTGCGCGCAGCAGTGTCTCGATGACGCGCGCGCCGCCGAAGGGGACCACCGCCTTGTTCGTCCCCATGCGGGTGGATCCCCCGCCCGCCAGGATCGCGCCCGTCATGGCGCGATCCCCAAAGGAGTGTCCGCGCCCGTCATGGTGTCCGTCCGTGAATCCGGAGCTCGATCGGCGGGCCGCCGGCGAGATCGCGGCAGTCTCCCGCGAGGCTCCGCACCACGCGAGCCAGGATCTCCTGAGTCTGGCCGTCCAGGGCGATGCGTGCTCCGCCCACGAGCAGGTCCACGCGCGACGGCACCGTCGGCGCGAGGAACGCCCGCTCGATGAAGTCCGCCAGGGGGCCCACCTCCTCCAGGCCGAAGCGCGGAACCGGAAGCGGGAGGTCGCGATCCGTCACCACGGCCACCAGGTGATCGTCCGGCCCGCAGAGGAGCGGCATCTCCTGCGCGGCCCGGTTCACCTCGATCTTGGGCATGGGCCCGGACTTGAACCCCTCGGTAAGAATGACGTCCACCTCGAAAAGCGCCTGGTGCGCGATGGCCTCCAGCGACCACTCTCCCGTCGTGTCGGCGAGGACGAACAGCGTGCCCGGAGAGGACAGGGCCACGGCCCGCGCCCCCGCTCGCTTGTGCCGCCAGGAATCCCTGCCGGGGACGTCCACCTCGACCGGCCCGTGGAAATGGTGCTTGATCGTCCCGATCCGCCGGCCGCGACGGGTGAACTCCCGGATGAGCTTCTCCAGCAGCGTGGTCTTCCCGCTGTTGGACCGACCGACGATGGATAAGATGGGGATCACGGCGCATTCCTGAGGCGAGAGTTCCATTCCGGTGTGTGCGTCCCGCCCGCCCGGGTTGCGTTGCCGTCCACGCTCGGCACGTCGGTCGGGGGCACTGCCTCGCTGGGGAAGGGCCGCGCCGTCGAGAGCAGCGCTCGCCGCGCGTCGCCCGGGTACCCAGCGCAGACGCTGGGTGCGGGCGCGGGGGCGAGGATTACTCCTCGCCCTCTTCGCGCTCGGTCACGTCGATGTCACCCAGTTCGTCCAGGCTCTCCTCCTGCAATTCGTTGATCACCAGATCGTCGGCTGGCGCACCCGCCACCGGCGCCTCCGCCGCCGCCTCCTCCTCCTCGACGACCTCTTCCGCCTCGACCACCGCCTCCTCGGGGACGACCTCCTCGGCGCTCAGGCTCCGGAACCAGGTGGGCTTGCCCTCGGCCTCGACCAGCTCGCGGGCCATCTCGCCGGCGAGCGGTTCCACCTCGTAGCCCAGCTTGCCGCTGGCGATCTCTTCCAGCGCCTGGTAGGTGGGCTTCACGCTGCGCGTCTGGATTAGGGGCGCCGCGCCCCGGTTCAACTGCTTGGCCCGCTTGGCGGCGACGATGACCAGGCGGTACTTACTGTCGATGTGCTCCAGGAGATCCTCGAACGGTACGTGCTGCGACATCCTGACTGCTCCTCTCTGCCCGACCCCGCGGAAGAGCGGGGTCAGGCCTGCAGAAATCCAAGATCCACCCGGACGCTCCGCCGGCGCTCGGCCAGGATGATGGCCTTCAGCTCCTCGGCCGCCCGGGCGAACACGTCGTTCACGATGACGTACTGGTATTCGGCGTAGTGCTTGACCTCTTCCCGCGCCCGCTGCAGCCGCCGCTGGATGTCTGCCTCGGCGTCGCTCCGTCGGCGACGGAGGCGCTCCTCCAGCAGGGCCCACGACGGCGGGACGACGAAGACGAAGACCGCGTCCAGATGCTCCCGCCGCAGGATGGCCGCGCCCTGGGTGTCGATGTCCAGAATCACGTCCCGCCCGGCCGCGAAGTGCCGCTGGAGCAGCGCCTGCGACGTCCCGTACAGGTGGCCGTGGACCACGGCCCACTCCGCGAAGTCACCCCGATCCACCATGCCCCGGAACGTGGCCTCGTCCACGAAGTGGTAGTCGCGCCCATCCCTTTCGTCGGACCGCGGGGGCCGGGTGGTAAAAGAAACCGAGTGGGCCAGGTTGGGCACCGCGGCCACGACCCACTCGCAAAGCGACGTCTTTCCCGCCCCGGACGGGGCCGACACCACGACGAGCATCCGTGCGGCCTTCACCCGTTCCGACTCGCCGGACCCTCCCCCCGTGGATGCCACGTCCGCCTCAGCTCCGCTCCCGGACCTCGTCCGGTCCGCCCAGCCGCTGGGTCAGGGTGCTGGACTGGATGGCCGAAAGGATCACGTGGCCGCTGTCGGTCACGATCAGCGTCTGGGTCCGGCGGCCGCACGTCGCATCCACCAGCCGCCCCGCTTCCCGGGCGTCGTCTCGCAGGCGCTTCATCGGCTCGGAGAAGACTGCCTTGGAGTCCTTGGACGAGCGCGCGCTCAGGATCGCCACGATGCGCGGCCTGAGCACCGCGTTGCCAAAGCCGATGTTCAGGACCTCGCTGGTGACTGCGGCCATGCGTTCCTCTCCGGGGCCCGAGATGGCCAGGCGCGGCGTCCCGGACCTACTCCAGGTTCTGGACCTGCTCCCGCAGCCGCTCGATGGACGTCTTGAGCCGAACCACCTCGTGGGCCAGCCAGGCATCGGCCGACTTGGACCCGATGGTGTTGGCCTCGCGGTGCATCTCCTGGAGCAGGAAGTCCAGCCGGCGCCCCTGGGGCCCTGGCTGCTCCAGGGCCGCACGGAACTGGTGGAGGTGGCTGTGCAGGCGGTCACACTCCTCCGCCACGTCGCTGCGCTCCGCCAGCAGGGCGACCTCCTGTTCCAGGCGCGCGGGATCGGGCAGGCGCCCGTCCAGCAGTTCGGCCACCCGTTCCCGCAGCCGGTCCCGCTGGGCCTGCACCAGGGCCGGTATGCGCTCCACGATGCCTGCCAGCGTGGCCTCGACCTCATCCAGGTGCGCCCTGAGGTTTGCCACCAGGGCCTCGCCCTCACGGCGACGCATCTCCGTCAGCGCCTCCAGGGCCCTGGCGAGAGCCGGCGAAAGCTCTCCCCAGCTTTCGTCCAGGGATTCGGCCGACTCCTCCACCGCGATGAGGTCGCGCTGCGCGGTCAGCATCTCCAGGGTCACCTCGCCCGGCAGGCCGAGCGCCTGCTGGAGGGTGCGCAGCGCGTCCACGTATTGCGTGGCCAGGGGCACGTCCACCTTCAGGGTTCGCCCCCGGCCGTCCAGGTCCTTGTCCAGGACGAGGACGTCGAAGTGGCCCCGGGAGAACCGCGCCTGGATGGCCTGCTGGATGCGGGGCTCCAGGCCGGTCAGCCGCTTCGGCACGCGGCACCGGACCTCCAGGAATCGATGATTGACGGACTGCACCTCGACCGTGAAGGCGCGGCTTTGGCCCGTCGCCTCGCCGCGGCCGAACCCGGTCATGCTGGCGCGTGCGCCCGGCCCTTCTTGGGTAGCCGTGGGACCCTCCAAGTCCTTGGAAAAAAGGGTTTTATAAGTTACCCTTCTCGGACCAGAAAGTCAAATGCCTTGACAATCCGCCGCTCCTCTCCTACCGTTCAGTCTGGTTTCTTGCCCAGCCAGCAGCACGAAGGAGGTTGATGCGCGTGCCGATCTACGAGTACGAATGTGACCGCTGCCAGCACCGGTTTGAGGTCATGCAGAAGTTCAGCGACCGCCCCCTGAAGAAGTGCGAGAAGTGCGGCGGCCCCGTGCACAAGTTGCTCTCCGCCCCGGGGCTGGTCTTCAAGGGAACCGGCTGGTACGTCACGGATTACGCCAACTCCGAGCGCAAGAAGGCCCTCAGGGCAGAGAAGGGCGACGGCGGAAACGGTGACAAGAAGGCCGACGCCACGCCGGCCAAATCCGGCGCCGGCAAGAAAGGGGACTGATCGCTCCCTGCAGCCGCGAACATCCCCCACGCGCCCCCGGGGAAAACGATCCCCGGGGGCGCACGTCTTTTGCATCCCAGGTCACGACCCCTGCCCCTGCAACCGAATCACCTGCCGGACAAGAAGGCCCAGGGCTGCGCCCGGGCTGCCCCCCAGCTCACGTCCACGATCGAAGGCCATCCGGCTCAGGCGGGCCGACCCAGGAGCCTCCGGACGGCCGCCAGGGCCTCGCCGGGCGCCACCGCGATCTCCTCTCCCGTGCGGCGGCGGCGGATCTCCACCACGCCCTCCTTCACCGCCCGGCTTCCCACCGTGATGCGCAGGGGCAGCCCCAAGAGGTCGGCGTCCTTGAACTTCACCCCGGGCCGCTCATCCCGGTCGTCGTAGAGGACCTCCAGCCCAGCGCCCGTCATGTCCGCGTAAAGCTGCTCGGCCAACGTCGCCATCTTCGATTCTTTGAGGTTTACGACCAGCAGGTGTACCTGGAATGGCGCGATCGTGTCGGGCCAGATGATGCCGTCCTCGTCGTGGTTCTGCTCGATGGCCGCGGCCGCGATGCGGGCGGGGCCGATGCCGTAGCTGCCCATGACGATGGGCCGTTCCTGGCCTTGCTCGTCCAGATAGACGGCCCGCAGGGGAACGGAATACTTGGTCCCGAGCTTGAAAATGTTTCCCACCTCGATGACCTGCTCGATGGTGAGCGGCGCCCCGCAGCACCCGCAGCCATCGCCCGCGTTGGCCTCGTGCAGGTCAGCAAACTCCGCCTGGAAATCCCGGCCGGGAACCACCCCCCGCAGGTGGGCGTCGGGCTTGTTGGCCCCGACTACGTAGCAGCCGGTCCGCAGGCACTCATCCGCGATGATGCGGATCGGCAGGCCCACCGGTCCCACGAAGCCCGCCTCCACGCCCACCGCGTCGCGGACTTCGTCCCGGTGGGCCGGCCGGAAGGGCCCAAGGACCCGCTCCAGCTTTCTCTCCCGCAACTGCTGATCCCCCCGCACCAGGGCCAGGACCGGGCCGTCTTTCCCGACCACCACCAGCGACTTGATGGTGAGGGCCGGCTCGATCTTGAGGAGCGCGGAGAGCTCCGCGATGGTGCGGGCGTTGGGCGTGGGCACCTCCTCCAGCTTCCAGGCGGGGAACGTCGGGGCGGGTGGGCGCGACAGGGCCAGCTCCAGGTTGGCCGCGTAGCCGCACGATTCGCACAGAGCCACCTGGTCCTCCCCCGCCGGACTCTGCGCCATGAACTCGTGGGAGCCCGCGCCGCCCATCATCCCGGGGTCGCTCTCGACGACGACGTACCGCAACCCGCAGCGGTCGAAAATCTTGCAGTAGGCCTGCCGGTGGGCCTCGTACTGCACATCCAGCCCGGCCATGTCCCGGTCCAAGGTGTAGGAGTCCTTCATCACAAACTCTCGTGTCCGGAGGACGCCGCTCTTCGGCCGGGTCTCGTCCCGCTCTTTGGTCTGGATCTGATACCAGAGTTGCGGGAGGTCGCGGTAGGAGCGCACCTCGTGCGCGGCCATCCAGGCGACGACCTCCTCGTGGGTCATGCCCAGGCACAGGTCGCGCTGGTACCGGTCCTTCAGCCGGAACATCTCGTCGCCGATGGCGTCCCAGCGGCCCGACTGCTGCCACAGTTCCGCCGGGTGGAGCACCGGCATGGTGATCTCCTGGCCGCCGATCCTGTTGATCTCCTCCCGGATGATGGCGTTGATCTTGTCCATCACCCGCTGGCCCAGCGGCAGGTACACGTAGATCCCGGCCGCGAGCTGGCGCACCAGGCCGGCGCGGACCATCAGCCTATGGCTGATGGCCTCGGCATCCGCCGGGTCTTCCTTCAGGGTCGGGATGAGCGACTTGGACCAGCGCATCGGGGACTCCTCTTGTGAGACGTCAGAACGGTGGCTTCAAACACGAAGGAGGAGGACGCTCCGGGCGTCCCCCTCCTGAAAGATCAGCGGCGCCCCGTGTCCCTCGACTAGGGGTCCTCCGTCTTGGCCGCCAGCGCCTTCACCTCTTCCACCAGGACATCGGCCAGCTCCGATTCCCTCACCTTGCGCACGATCTTCCCGTCCTTGATGAGGAGCCCTACGCCGTTGCCGCCGGCGATGCCGATGTCCGCCCCCCGGGCCTCGCCCGGGCCATTCACCGCGCAGCCCATCACCGCCACGTTCAGCGAGCGGTTGATGTTGAGGGCCCTGAGGCGCTTCTCGACCTCTTTCGTCACCCCCACCAGGTCGATCTCCACCCGGCCGCAGGAGGGGCAGGCGATGACGTTGAGCCCCCGCCTGCGGAGCCCCAGCGCCTTCAGGATCTCGAAGCCCGCGCGGACTTCCTCCGTGGAATCCTCGGTGAGGCTCACCCGGATGGTGTCCCCGATCCCCTCGGCCAAGAGCGTCCCGATCCCCACCGCCGACTTGATGGCCCCCGCAAAGGCGGTCCCAGCCTCGGTCACGCCCAGGTGGAACGGGTACGGCACCCGGTCGGCCAGCATCCGGTAGGCCTCAATCATCATCTTCGGGTCGGAGGACTTGAGCGAGATCTTCATCTCGGGGTAGTTCAGCTCCTCCAGGATCCGGATGTGGAACAGGGCGCTCTCCACCAGGGCCTCGGGCGTCGGCGCGCCGAACCGCTGCAAAAGGTGTTTCTCCAGCGACCCCGCGTTCACGCCGATCCGGATGGGCACCTTCCGCTCCGCCGCCGCCTTGGTCACCTCGCGCACACGCCAGGTGGGCCCGATGTTCCCCGGGTTGATGCGGAGGCAGTCCACGCCCCCCTCGAGGCATTGCAGGGCCAGCCGGTAATCGAAATGGATGTCCACGATCAGCGGGATGCGGATCTGCGAGCGGATCTGCCGCACCGCGGCCGCCGCCTCGTCGTCGGGGACGGCCACCCGGACGATCTCGCAGCCGGCCGCCTCCAGCGCCCAGATCTGATCCACCGTGGCCTGGACATCCCGGGTGTCGGTCTTGGTCATGGACTGCACGGAGATCGGCGCATTGCCGCCGACGGGCACCTTGCCCACCCGGATCTGGCGGGTGGCCCGCCGCACATACGTGTGGGCCGAACCGATCCGCAGGGGGACCGTCTCGGTGAACGGGCCGAAGTCTATGGCCTCGCGCTCGAGGGGCATCGTGGGCCTCATGGCTTGGCCAGCCATCGGGTGATGTCATTGTAGAAGGCGAAGATCATGAGCCCCACCAAGAGGACCATCCCCACCTGCTGGGCGATCTCCCGCTTGCGCAGGCTGACCGGCTTCCCCCGCAGCCACTCGATCAGGGAGAACAGCAGGTGGCCGCCATCCAGGACGGGGATGGGCAGCAGGTTGAGGATCGCCAGATTGATGGAGAGCAGGGCCGTGAAGGATAAGAGCTCCACCGGCCCCCGCTGTATCACCTCGCCGGCCATCTGCCCGATCAGGATCGGGCCCCCGATGGTCTTGGGAGAAATCTTGGCCTGGATCAGCTTCACAAAACCCTGGACGATCAGGACCGAGAGGTCCGCGGTCTTCTTCACCCCGGCGACCAGGGCGGTCACCGGGTTCAGGCGCTGGTAGCGCGATTCGGGCGCCGGCCCGATGCCGATGAGGCCGACCACCTCCTCGCCGGATGCCGTCTGCTGCTTGGTCGGTCGCGGCGTCACCAGGGCGTCGAAGCGCTGCCCGTCCCGCTCCACCGTGAGGCGGACCGGCTTCCCCGGACTCTCGTGGATGGTCTTGGCCAGCTGCTCCCACTCGACGACCGGGGTCCCGTTCAGGGCCACGATGAGGTCGCCGCTCCTGAGTCCCGCCAGTTCGGCCACGTGCCCCGGGAGGACCTGGCCGATCCGCGTGGAGAGCAGGGGATGGAGCCCCACGTCCCACGTCTGCGTCTCCTGCCCGAAGATGTCCGGCGTCGCAACGGCCCGCGGGGTCAGGCGAACGTCGAAGGTCCGGCCATCCCGCATCATCGTGAAGTTCAGCGGTCTCCCGGTTGAGGCCTGCACCGCCGCCTCTACGTCGGTCCACCGCTCGATCCGTTCTCCATTCAGGGCCTGCACCCGGTCCCCCGGCAGCAGTCCCGCCTGGGCGGCCGGGGACCCCGGATCGGGCGCTCCCACGATCGGCAGGAAATAGAGCTGCCCGACGGTGGCGAATATGCCCCAGAAGATCACTACCGGCAGGAGCAGGTTGGCCACCGGTCCCGCCAGGATGATCCGCGCGCGCGTCGCCACGCTCTTCTGTGAGAAGGATCGCGCAGGATCGGCGGCCTCTACCGAGGCGTCCGCCGGGTCCTCCCCGATCATCTTGACGTATCCGCCGAGCGGAAAGGCGGAGAGGAGATACTCGGTCTCCCCGCGCTTCACCCCGACCAGCTTGGGGCCGAACCCGAGGGAAAACTTCAAGACCCCCACCCCCGAGCGCTTGGCCACCAGGAAGTGGCCCAGCTCGTGGACGAAGATCAGGATGCCCAAGACCACAATCGCCGCAAGAATGGTCATGCCTGCTCCATATCAGCGCCTAGCGCCGAGCACCCAAGAGGCGCCTTCCGTCTCGGCGCTCGGTGCTCGGGACCTGGCGCTCGGTCAGTGCTCCTCCAGCCGGCGGCGGACCTCGCGGTCCACCTCCAGCACCTCTTCCACGGTGGAGACGTCCTGCCTCGGATGGGCGTCCAGGGCCTTCCGGATCAGCGTCGGGATCTCGTCAAACCCGATGCGCCGGCTCAGAAACCCCTGGACGGCGACCTCGTTGGCGGCGTTCAGGACCGTGGGCGACGAGCCGCCCGCCTGCGCCGCCTCGTACGCTAGATCCAGGCAGGGAAACTTCTCCCGGTCCACGGCCTCAAAGGTCAGGCCGGCCAAGTTCTCGAGGGCGAGCCGGGGGACGGCGTTCGCCCGCCGGTCCGGATACGTCAGCGCGTACTGGATCGGGACGCGCATGTCGGGGACCCCGAGCTGGGCCAGCATCGAGCCGTCCATAAACTCGACCAGCGAGTGGACGATGCTCTGGGGGTGGATGATCACATCCACCTGTCCCACCGGCAGGCCGAAGAGCCAGTGGGCTTCGATGACTTCCAGGCCCTTGTTCATCAGCGTGGCCGAGTCAATGGTGACCTTCTTTCCCATGGCCCAGTTGGGGTGCTTGAGGGCCTCTTCTGGCGTGATGCCCGCGAAGGCGGCCCGCGGGCGCGTGCGGAACGGCCCGCCCGAGGCCGTCAGGATGATGCGCCGCAGCTGGCTCGCATCGCGGCCCCCCAGGCACTGAAAGATGGCCGAGTGCTCGCTGTCCACCGGCAGGATCCGGACCCCGCGTTTTTGCGCCTCGGCGGTCACCAGGTGGCCGGCCATCACCAGGGACTCCTTGTTGGCCAGGGCCACGTCCTTTCCCGCCGCGATGGCGGTCATGGTGGGGAGAAGCCCCGCCCCGCCCACGATGGCCGAGACCACCAAGTCCGCGCCGGTATCCGCCGCGGCCCCCAGGAGGCCCGCTGTCCCCCAGCCCACCTCGGTCGACGTCCGGCCGAGCCGGCGCCGCAGTTCCCGGGCGCTCGCCTCGGTCGCCACCGACACCAGCCGAGGGGCGTGGCGCCGGACCTGCGCCTCCAAGAGGTCCAGGTTGGCCCGGGCCGCCAGGGCCATGACCTGGAAGCGATCCGGGTGGGCCCCTACCACGTCGAGGGTACTCGTCCCGATGGAGCCCGTGGATCCCAGGATGGCCAGTCGGCGCATTACGCCTCCCGCGAGGCCACGCCGTCCCGGGCCTTCGCCTTGACCCGATACATGGCTTGGTCTGCAACGCGGATCAGTTCTTCCTGCGAGGCGCCGTCGCGGGGGAACGTGGCCACGCCGAAGCTGGCCGTGAGGGTCACGGCCAATCCATCGGCCGCCAGGAAGCGGTGGGAGCGGAGCGCGCGCCGCAGGCGGTGGGCCACGCGGAGGGCACCTTCGGCCCCGGTCTCGGGCAGCGTCACGACGAACTCGTCGCCGCCGTACCGGAAAATCCGGTCGCTCTTGCGCAGCTTACCCTGGATGAGTTGCGCCACCTCGCGCAAGACCCGGCTGCCGGCCAGGTGGCCGTGGCGATCGTTGACGTCCTTCAGGTGGTCCAGGTCGAAGAAGAGGACGGAGAACGCGCGCCCATAGCGTCGGTCGCGCTCCAACTCCTCGTCCAGATAGGCATCCAGGTGGCGGCGGTTGAACGCCGTGGTCAGGTCGTCCTGGATCGTTTTCTGTTGCAGCTCCGCGTTCTGTTGCAGCAGCCGGGAGCGCTCCATGCAGCTCCGCAGGACGATGTCCAATACCCCCTGGTCCATCGGCTTCGTCAGGGAATGGAATGCCCCGTGCCTCAGCGCGTTCACGTCGGATTCGAAGCTGCCGCACTTCGTCAGCACCAGCACGGAGGCGTCAGGTCGGATCCGGAGGATCCGCGGGAGAAGTTCCAGTCCTCCGATCGAGGGCAGTCCCTGATCCACGAAGAGCGCATCGTAGGCCGTCTCCTCGACCTTCTTGAGCGCCGCCGTGGCCGAGCCGGCCACATCGACGTGGAATCCCCGCTGGTGGAGCAAGTCGAGCAGCTCCTGGCGGGTCTGGCGGTCCGTCTCCGCGATGAGAACCCGCCCCCGTGCGGCGGGGATCGGGGATGTCTGCTCGGCGATCCTGGGGCGGGTCCGCCGCTTCTGCGATCCTCTCGCAAGGAGCACAGAGCTGCCTCCCCTCCGCGGCCTCACAAGCACAGCCCAAGCCTCCGGCCTGTCGTGGACATCACCTAGTGCACGGCCACTCGCCAACAGGGGGAACCGCAGGGAAAGATCGGGCCCCCGGCCGAGCCATGGAGACCCCAAGAACCGTCAGTATAGTCAACGAACGGGTGGCCCGCAAGGTGTTTCCGTCCCCCCCGAGCGCCTGCAACTGCATGTCCCGGTTGAAGTTACCGGACGTCAGGGGACCGCGACGGACGCGGCGCGGCTCTGAATTCGTACACGAGTTCACCCGGTTTGACCAGACCCAACTCCTCCCGGGCGATCGCTTCGATCCTGCCGGGATCGGTGCGTAACGCGCGCACCTCCTCAGCCAGGGCAGCGTTGCTCGCCGTAAGCTGTGCGATCTCCCGCTCGAGCGCCACCTTGGTCTGGTGCATTTGATACATCCGAACCAGGCCCCGGTTTCCCACTACGGAAGCCACCACCAAGGCGAGAAGCAGGATGGCCGCCAGCTTCAGGCGGGGGTGAAGGGGCGGCCGACTGCGGCTAGGCAGGGCGACCATGAACCTCCTCATTTTGCCGGGCGACGGAATCGTGACAGAGCCTCCCGGCCCAGGAACACGGCGGCGTCGCCCAGGCTCTCCTCGATGCGGAGCAGCTGGTTGTACTTCGCAATACGATCCGTGCGCGAGGCGGATCCGGTCTTGATCTGGCCAGCATTGGTGGCCACCGCGAGATCGGCGATGGTGGTGTCCTCGGTCTCGCCGGACCGGTGAGATACGACGGCCGCATATCCCGCCTTGTGGGCCGTCCGGATGGCGTCCAGGGTCTCGGTGAGCGTGCCGATCTGGTTGACCTTGATCAGAATCGCGTTGGCGACCCCCTTGGCGATCCCTTCCCGCAGGATCTTCGTGTTCGTGACGAAGAGGTCGTCCCCCACCAACTGGATCCGGCCGCCCAGTCGCGCCGTGAGCGCGCCCCAGCCGTCCCAGTCGTTCTCGGCCATGCCGTCCTCGATGGAGACGATGGGGTACTGGTCCACCCAGCGCGCGTAGAACTCGACCATCTCGCCCGAGGTCAGGCGCTTCCCGCCCTCGCCCTCCAGGACGTACCGGCCCTCCGCATAGAATTCGCTGGCCGCCGGGTCCAGGGCCAGGAAGATGTCCGCGCCCGGCCGGTACCCGGCCTTCTCGATGGCCGTCAGGATCAACTGGACCGCTTCCTCGTTGGTCTTCAGATCGGGCGCGAAGCCGCCCTCGTCCCCCACGGCCGTGTTGTAGCCCTTCTTCTTGAGGACCCCTCGCAGGTGATGGAACACCTCTGTCCCCATGCGCAGCGCCTCGCTGAACCGCTCGGCGCCCAGCGGCATGATCATGAACTCTTGGAGGTCGACGGTGTTGTCCGCGTGCTTGCCGCCGTTCAGGATGTTCATCATGGGCGCCGGCAGAACCTTGGCGTTGACCCCGCCCAGGTACCGGTACAGAGGCAGGCCGTTATCGTCGGCCGCCGCTTTCGCCACTGCCAGGGACACGCCCAGGATGGCGTTGGCGCCGAGCTTGCGCTTGTCATCGGTCCCGTCTAGCTCGCACAGGAGCTGATCCAGGATGGCTTGCTCGGTAGCTTCCAGGCCCACGACCTCAGGCGCGATGGTCTGGTTCACGTTCTCGACCGCCTTGGCGACGCCCTTGCCCAGGTAGCGGCTGGAGTCTCCGTCGCGAAGCTCCAGGGCCTCCCGCTCGCCCGTGGAGGCCCCCGAGGGGACGGCCGCGCGACCAACCGCCCCGCTTTCCAGCAGGACCTCCACCTCTACCGTCGGGTTGCCCCGGGAATCCAGGATCTCGCGTGCATGCACCTCGGTGATTTCACTCATGCTCTATCTCCAATGAAAAACGGACCACGGACAGGGGACCACGGACCGCTGACAACCGACCGAGAGACCCGTTGCCAGTTGTCAGTGGTCAGTGGTCGGTTTTCAACTCTCAGTTCCAAGGCCGATCAGGCGTTGGCCCTCGGCAACGATGGCGTCCAAGCGCGGCTCCGTCGAGGCCTCGCCATAGAGGCGGACCACCGGCTCTGTCCCGGACGGCCGGAGGAGGAGCCAGCTGCCGTCTTCCAGGATCATCTTCACGCCGTCCAGGCGGTTGACCTGAATGACCGCGCGGTCCGCCAGGCGCTTCGGCGGCTCCTCCAGCTTGGCGCGCAACTCCACGACGGCGCGAGGGGGCAAGTGGTAGTTCAGCCGCCTCGTCAGGATGGTCCCCACCTCGGCGTAGAGGGCTTTGAGGAGATCCGCGAGCCGCCTGCCCCCGTGGGAGGCCACCAGCTCCGCCGCCAAGAGGCAGGCCAGGATCCCGTCCTTCTCCGGCACATGGCTCTTGACCGAGAGGCCCGCGCTCTCCTCCCCGCCCAGCACGACTTTGTCCTGCGCGATCAACTCTCCGATGTACTTGAACCCGACCGGCGTCTCGAAGACCGGGATCCTGAGGTGCCGGGCCACCGCGTCCACGAGATGGCTTGTCGCCACGGAGCGGGCCACGCCGCCCGTCCAGCCGCGCGCCTTCACCAGGTGGGACAGCAGGAGGCCCAGGAAGTAGTTGGGCTCGAGGAACGAGCCGTCCGCGTCCACGAGGCCGAAGCGGTCCGCGTCCCCGTCGACGGCGAGGCCCAGGTGGGCGCCCGTCGCCACCACCCGGGACGCCAGCTCTCGCAGGCCCTCGGCCGAGGGTTCGGGCGAGCGGCCGCCGAAGTAGGGATCCCGCCAGTCGTGGAGGAGGATCACCTCGCACCCCGCCTCCTGAAGCAGCCTGTCCAGGTAACCCCGGCCGGTTCCGAAGAGGGGATCCACCACGACCTTCAGGCGCGCCCTGTGGAGCGTCGGGAGGTCCACCAGAGCGCGCAGCCGCGTGAGGTACGCCTCCCGGGGCTCGATCCGCTCGACCAGTCGGGACGCCTCGACGTCCGGGAGCGACGTGCCCGGCGCCCCCACGCCTTCGACCTCGGCCAGGATGGCGTTGGCCCGCGTCTCGATTTCTTTCGTGGCCGCCGGCAGGGCGGGGCCGCCCCAGGCCGCGGAGAACTTGACCCCGTTGTACTCGGGCGGATTGTGGGACGCCGTGATGATGATGCCGCCGGCCGCCTGCCGGCGGATGATCTCGTACGCGATGACCGGGGTGGGCGTATCCCGATCGGTGAGGAACGCCCGGATCCCCTGGGCCGCCAGGGTCCTGGCCGCCTCGGCGGCGAAGGCCTCCGACAGGAACCGGGTGTCGTAGCCCACGACCACGCCCCGGGTCTTGGCCCCGGACTCTTGCGCCGCGACGTATTCGCCGATGGCGCGGCTCACCGCCCGAACGCCGCCGAACGTGAAGTCCTCGGCGATGATCCCCCGCCAGCCCGAGGTGCCGAACGTGATCCCGCCCATGGCCGAATCCCCTGTCACGCCGCCGAGCCTTGCGCCAGCCAGTCCTTCACCTTGTCCCGGTACGTGCCGACGATCTGCTCAGCCCGGGTCCGGCTACCCGCCTCCGCCAGGATGTGGAAGGAGGGCTTGTCCTGGTCGGGGTAGATGGCCGCCCAGTCGGGCCCCAGGTGGATCTTCACGCCGTCCACCAGCTCCACCTCCTGGTCCTTGGTCGCCTCGATGAGGGTTCGCATCAGCGTGCCCTTCATCTCCCAGGGGCATGGCACATCCTCCCGGGCGGTGACGCGCTTGGGGATGTGCCGGATGGCCTCGTGCAACGTGACGTCGCTCAGGGCGAGCATCTCCAGGATCTTCAGGGTGCCCAGCATGGCGTCGAAAACCGGCTGGAAGCGGGGGAAGATGAACCCGCCGAAGGCGTCCCCCACGAACACCATGCCCTCCTCTGCGGCCGCCTCCATGATGGCGCGGGGCGCGATCTTGGTCCGCTGCACCTTGAAGCCATGGGGGCCGGCCAGTTCCTCCAGGACCGCGCTGGCGGTGATGGGCACGCCGATGGTGCCCGCGGGCTGCGTCCGCGCCACCAGCAGCGCAACCACGGCCAGGGCCAGCTCGTCCGGGATCAGATCCCCCTTGTCGTCCACCAGGAACAACTTCTCCGCGCCCGTATCCAGCATGATCCCCAGGTCGGCCCCCAGGATCCGCACGATCTCGCACAACTGCTTCAACGAGCGCTGGAACTCCTCCGCGGTCTTGGTGATCTTCGTCTCGTCCATGTAGGCATTGAGCGCGATCACCTCGCACCCCAGCTTGCCCAGGACCGCGGGGAAGATCGTGGCTGCGTTTCCGTAGGAGTAGTCGATGACCACCTTGGGGGCCCGGGCGCGGATGGCGTCCCGGTTGATGAATCCCAGGATGCCCTCCTGGTAGTACTCCACGTCGTACTCGGGGAAGCTGAGGGTGCCGGTCCCCTCGATCTTGGCGCGGCGGAAGTCCTCGCGGAAGAACAGGCGCTCGATCCCCTTCTCCCGGCTGGCGGAGATGTCCAGCCCCCGCTCGTCGAAGAACTTGATGTCGATCAGCTCCGGATCGTAGGGCGACTTCCGCACGTGGACGCCCGCCACGGCCCCATGGACCCCCATCTCGTAGCGCACCACCGGGATCGGCGTCGCCCGCAGGTCGTGGACGTCCACCCCCGACGACAGGAGGCCGCAGATCATGGCGCGGTTGATGATCCGCGAGGTCCGGTGGGGGTCGCGGCTGGTCCTGACGACCGCGTGCTCCCGCAGCGTGGCGCCGAAGGCGGCACCCAGCTTGGCGGCGAATTCCGGCGAGATCTCGATGTTGCCCAGGCCCGTGACGCCGTAGGCACCGAAAAGGGACCGAGCCCACCGCTCGCCCCACACCAGGCTGGTGGACAGGGTGGCCCCGTCCTCCACCACCTTCTGGGGCCAGACCTTCACGTCCGCCTTGAGCACCGACCCTTCGCCGATCCGGCAATTATCGCTGACCAGGGCCCCCTCGAAGAGGCGGGCGCGTGCCTTGATCTCGCTCCCCCGACCCACGACGTTCTCTTTCAGGATGGCGCCGCGGCCGACGTACACGTTGTTCCAGAGGATCGAGTCGGCGACGACGGCCCCCTCTTCCACGATGCAGTTGTCGCCGATCACGCTGTTCGTGATGCGGGCGTTGGCCTCCACCCGGGTGTTCCTCCCGATGAGGACCGCCCCCCGCAGCCCGGCGGTGAAGTCCACGCGGCTGCCGCTGCCCAGCCAGATCTCCCTGTCCAGCCCCTCCACCCTGCGCCCGGGGATCTTCACCTTCACGTGCCCGGCCAGGATATCCTGATGGGCCAGGCGATACTCCAGGAGGTCCCCCACGTCCCGCCAGTAGCCCGAGGCGATGTAGCCGAAGAGCTTCTTGCCCTCCCGCATCATCAGGGGGAAGAGGTCCTTGCTGAAGTCGAACTCATGCCCCGGCGGGATCAGGTCCAGGACCGACGGCTCCAGGAGGTAGATCCCGGTGTTCACCGTATCGCTGAACACCTCGCTCCAGGTCGGTTTCTCCAGGAAGCGGCTGATGCGGCCGTCGGGCTCGGTGATGACGACGCCGTACTGGAGCGGGTTCTCCACCCGGGTGAGGAGGATGGTGAGATCGGCGCCCCGCTCCTGGTGAAACTGGAGGGCGGCCCCCAGGTCAAAATCCGTCAGGAGGTCGCCGCTGATCACGAGGAACGGTCCGGAGAGCTGCGCCTCGGCATTCTTCACCGCGCCCGCCGTCCCGTAATCCTCGGCGGCGTTGACGTAGGTCATGCGCACGCCGAACTCCGAGCCGTCGCCGAAGTGGCCCTCGATGAGGTCCGGCTGGAAGTGCAGGAGGGCGACCAGGTCCGTGATCCCGTGGCCGCGCAAGAGGTCCACGATGTGCTCCATCATGGGCTTGTTGGCCAGGGGGATCATCGGCTTGGGGATGTTGTGAGTGAGCGGTCGCAGGCGAGTCCCGAAGCCCCCTGCCATGATGACGGCGTTCATGGCGCCACCCCCCCGGCGCGCCGGAGACACGAAGCGGCGCGCAACCTCTCCACAACGCTCGCACTATAGGCGTCGCCCGCGAGCATTGTCAAGGGGCTTTCCCCGCAAATCAAGGGCTTGCGGCTCAGGTGGATGGCGACGGAGACAGGTAGACTCGGGGGACGCGTGGGCCGATGTGACAGAGGACTTCGTAGCTGATCGTTCCCTGGACCTCCGCGACCTCGTCTGCGGAGATCTCTTCGGTGCCCTGCCGGCCGATGAGCACCGCTTCGTCCCCCACGCTCACCTCGGGAAGGTCCGTCACGTCCACCATGGTCATGTCCATGCAGACCCGCCCGACGATGGGGACCCGCCGCTCGCGGATCAGGACGTGCCCTCGATTCGACAGGAGGCGCCCCACGCCGTCGGCGTACCCCGCGGGCAGCGTCGCCACGGTTAGATCGCGCGGGGCCACGAACGTCCTGCCGTAACTCACGCTTTCGCCGCGAGCCACGTCGTGGATCTGGCTGATCGCCGTCCGGAGGCGGAGGGTGGGCCGGAGCATCGGCTGGGCAGGATGCTGCCGGCCGCGCGGGTGGCAGCCGTACAACATGATCCCCGGCCGCACCAGGTCCAGTCGCGCCTCGGGGAGGAAGAGCAGGGCGGCGCTGTTGGCCGCGTGCCGGATCGGCACGGGAATGCCGGCGGCGGCGAGGTCGCGGGCGGCCTCGGCGAAGCGGACGAGTTGCTCGCACGCGAAAGCCGGATCCTCGGCCTCCGCCTCGGCGAAATGCGTCATCAGCCCGACCAGGCGCACCGAAGAGAGGGCGCGGATCCTCTCCGCCGCCCCGCGGACGTCGCCGGGTCGAACGCCGACGCGGCCCATGCCGGTGTCCACCTTGAGGTGAAGGGCCAGCACTCGCCCGCCGCCGCGGCCCGCTCGGTTCAACACCTCGGCCTGGCCCGGATCGGACACACACTGATCCAGATCGTGGGCCGCCACGAGGTCGGCCTGCTCGGGTGCGATGGGGCCGAGCACCAGGATGCGGGATGCGATCCCCGCGCCACGAAGAGGAATCGCCTCTTCGGGGGTCGCCACGCCCAGCCAGGTGGCGCCCGCGTCGAGGGCCGTCCGGGCGACCGGCACGGCCCCATAGCCATAGGCGTCGGCCTTGACTACCGCCATGACCTCCGTCCCTGGGCCAGCCAGGCGGCAGGCCAGCGCGACGTTCGCGGCGATGGCGGAAAGGTCGATCTCGGCACGGGTCGGTCGCACGAGCAATCCTCCCTCGGACGTTGTGGTTTACCCCCTCGCGGCGAAACATACCAGAAAATACAGCTAGTTGCAAACCCTCTAGGTTACGTATGGATCGACAGGCGCCCCTCTGATCGTCTGGTAAAGCGTAAAGAAAAATGGCAAAAAATATAAAAATATCGCCGATCCACCCTTATTGCTCCGGACGAACTTCCTCTATTCCTGAAAATTTGCCTTGCAAACTCCGACCAGAGGCTCTAAATTGCGTGAGGCTAGCACTCATCCTTGGAGAGTGCTAATAGGCGACTGCTGTTAACCTAAACTCACTTTCGCCTCCCGGACAGTCAGCGGAAAACACAGAACAGCCAAAGCCGAGCGTGCTGCGGGCCGGGGCAAGCCCGCGTGGTTTTCCCTCGCTTCAACGGCGGGGGACGGTGGTTCGACTCTTCGAAAGGAGTAGCGCACGATGAGGAAGATCAAGCCATTGCAGGACAGGATCCTGGTCAGGCGCCTGGAAGAGAAGGAGGTCAAGAAGGGAGGCATCATCATTCCGGATACGGCCAAAGAGAAGCCGCAGGAGGGCGAAGTGGTGGCCGTCGGTCCGGGGAAGGTGACCGAGGATGGAGAGCGGCAGCCGATGGAAGTCAAGGTCGGCGACAAGATCCTCTTCGGGAAGTACTCCGGCTCCGAAGTGAAGCTGGGGGACGAGGAGTTCCTGATCATGCGGGAGGAGGATGTCCTCGGCATCCTGCAGTAGCCCGGACCGCGCGAAACTTGTCTCGATCTGGTGGGATCAACAGATTCACGATTGCAAGGAGGAGAGAGCATGCCAGCCAAGCAACTGATGTTCGATGAGGAGGCCCGCCGGGCGATCCTCCGCGGCGTGGACAAGCTGGCCAACGCCGTGAAGGCCACCCTGGGGCCCAAGGGGCGCAACGTCGTCCTGGACAAGAAGTTCGGGGCGCCCACCATCACGAAGGACGGCGTCACGGTCGCCAAGGAGATCGAACTGGAGGATCCCTTCGAGAACATGGGCGCCCAGATGGTGAAGGAGGTCGCCTCCAAGACCTCCGACGTGGCCGGCGACGGGACGACCACCGCCACGGTCCTGGCCCAGGCCATCATCCGGGAGGGGATGAAGAACGTCACCGCCGGCGCCAACCCCATGGCCCTGAAGCGCGGGGTTGACCGGGCCGTCGAGGCCGTCGTCGAGGAAATCGGGAAGCTCTCCAAGCCCACCAAGGGCAAGAAGGAGATTTCCCAGGTGGCCTCCATCTCGGCGAACAACGACCGGACCATCGGCGACCTCATCGCCGACGCCATGGAGAAGGTGGGCAAGGACGGCGTCATCACCGTGGAGGAGGCCAAGGGGGTCGAGACCACCCTGGAGGTGGTCGAGGGGATGCAGTTCGACCGGGGCTACATCTCCCCCTACTTCGTCACCGACCCCGAGCGGATGGAGACGGTCATTGAGAACCCGCTGATCCTGATCCACGAGAAGAAGATCAGCGGGATGAAGGACCTGCTTCCGATCCTGGAGCAGATCGCCAAGATGGGCAAGCCTTTCCTGATCATCGCCGAGGAGGTGGAGGGCGAGGCGCTGGCCACCCTGGTGGTGAACAAGCTCCGCGGCACGCTCGCCTGCTGCGCGGTGAAGGCCCCCGGCTTCGGCGACCGGCGCAAGGAGATGCTGACGGACATCGCCATCCTCACGGGCGGCGAGGTCATCTCCGAAGAGTTGGGGATCAAGCTGGAGAACATCCGGCTGGATGACCTGGGCAAGTGCAAAAAGGTCGTCGTAGACAAGGAGAACACCACCCTCATCGAGGGCGCCGGCAAGGCCAAGGAGATCGAGGGCCGGATCAAGCAGATCCGCACCCAGATCGAGGAGACCACCTCGGACTACGACCGGGAGAAGCTGCAGGAGCGCCTGGCCAAGCTGGCGGGCGGCGTGGCCGTGATCAAGGTGGGCGCCCCCACCGAGATCGCCATGAAGGAGAAGAAGGCCCGCGTCGAGGACGCCCTGAACGCCACCCGGGCGGCCGTGGAAGAGGGCATCGTCCCCGGCGGCGGCGTGGTGCTCCTGCGATCCATGGCGGCGCTGGACAAGCTGAAGGTCTCCGGCGACGAGAAGATCGGTGTGGAAATCGTTCGCCGCGCTCTGGAGGAGCCCATCCGCCAGATCGCGGAGAACGCCGGCGTCGACGGCCCCATCGTGGTCCAGAAGGTCCGTGAGGGGAACGGCGCCTTCGGCTTCAACGCCGAGACCGAGGAGTACGAGGACCTCATGTCGGCCGGGATCATCGACCCGACCAAGGTCACCCGGATCGCCCTCCAGAACGCGGCCAGCATCGCCGGCCTGATGGTGACGACCGAGTGCATGGTGACCGAGATTCCCGAAAAGGAGAAGACCCCGCCCATGCCCCCGCATGGCGGCGGCGACATGTACTAAGCCGGCAGGCTGCGGCAGACAACGCCGGAGCCGGATGCCCAGAGGGCGCGGTGTGCTGACCCACCCGCGGCTCCGTTGACGTGGAAGGCCCCGGGGCGGTGATCCCGCCCGGGGCCTTCATCTTTTTTTCCCGGCGATCCGCGTGACCCGGCGACGGGGCCGGCTGCCATCCGGACGGGTGGAGGGGGCCGCGGATTCTCTTTGACGCAAGATCCTCCAGTGACTACAGTGAGGCCGGGATTGGCTTGCAGTCCCCGGGGAGGAAGCTGTGCAGGTGAAGTGGCGGAACCTCCGGATCGCTCCGGTCGCACGCCTGGTCCGATCGGAGCCCCTGGAACGGCCGGCCGGCCACCATCGCGCCGAACTGTCCGTCACTGGGATGGTCTGCTCCCTCTGAGCGTTCAGGGTCCGGCGGGCCCTGGAGGGGCTGCGAGGAGCGTCTGCGGTCAACGTGAACCTGGAGCGGGAGCGCGCAAGCGTGGACTACGACCCGGGTGCCTTGACGGTCCCCAGGATGCTCGAGGCGATCCAGCGCAGCGTGATCCTGTCCCGCTTCCGCCGGACGGTCGAGCGCGCTGCCCGAGGGCGCCGCGGCCAGCGCGCCTGATGACAGCGGCACACAGGGCTGGGGGAGAAGGAGACGCCGTGGCCGGGTCGGCGCGGATTCCCGTCAGGGTCGAAGCCTACTCGGGCTACAAGGCGGATGAGTGGCCAGTCGCCTTCCACCTGGGGGGGCGGCGCATCGCCGTCCGGAAGATCCTCGACCGCTGGTACGGGGAGGACCACGCCTACTTCAAGTTGACCGGGGAGGACGGGACGGTGTACATCATCCGGCAGGATCGGTCCTCCGACATTTGGGAATTGATCCTCATGGAGGTTCCCACGCCACCCGGCACGCAGAGAGGCAACTGATGCGACGGCTCCGGCCGTTTCCCGTCGAGGATCTTCTGCTCGCCCAGGTCATCCCGGGCTTTCTCTTCCCGGTGGCATGAACGGTCCTGTACGAGATCTATCACGAGGACGGCTCGTGCTACACGACACTGATCCAGGAGATCCTGGGGAGCGAGGGCCTGTTCCCGTACTTCCTCATCTCGACCGTGCTGATGGCCTTCCCCGTGGGGATGGTGGTGGACAGCGTGCGCCACGTGGCGGGAGAGGTCTGGCTGGGCATGCCCCGCCTGCCCCGCTTGCCGCGGGGCCGCGCCCCGGCCTCCCCCCTGCAGTGGATCGAGCAACTCGGCGCCCTCCCGGAGGATTTCGAGAAGCGGTACGTCCTGTACCGGCACGCGTGGGCCACGCTGCTCGCGCCGGCGAAGGCCGCGGGGAACCTGGCCCTGGTTCTTCTCACGCTCACCGTCTGGTCCGTCATCAAGATCGTCCGGATGGGAGGCTGGCGCGTCTGCTCCCCGGCGTTCGTCGTCGGGACGCCCCTCGTGGGATTGGGCCTGGTGATGGCACTTTCGATCCGGTACGCGAGCAGTGTGGCCGAGTTTCATCGCCGGGTTCAGGAATCCATCCTCCCTTCTACGGAGGCCGCCCTGCCTGGGCCGACAGGCGAGGTTCCGATCTCCTCATCCTCCCCCTCGCCAACCCTAAACGATCCCGCCACGGGAAAGTGAGCAGCCCAGAAGAACATCGCGTCTTCGCTTGACAATGGGGAATCATCGGTTCTAGCATCTGGGTCGCTCTCGGAGGTCCGGCCGGGGAGCCGCAGAGGGCACCGCTAGCGGTACCGGCTGCGGCTCGTTCCCTTTCGGGCCGCCATTTGATCCCGGAGACGAAGCCATGCGAGTCATCATCGTGGGATGCGGACGGGTTGGGTCAGGGCTGGCCAATGCTCTCTCGGCCGAGCGGCACGAGGTGGTGATCATTGATCGCAGCCCGCTCTCCTTCGGGCGGCTGTCGCGGGATTTCAGCGGTCGAATGCTCATGGGAGTGGGATTCGACCGCGAGATCCTCCAGAAGGCCGACATCGAAGGGGCCGATGCCCTGGCCGCCACGACGGACAGCGACAACGTCAACATCGTCGTGGCCGTCACCGCCAAGGAAACGTTCAAGGTCCCTCACGTGGTTGCCCGCATCTACGACCCCCAGGCTGCGGAGATCTATCGTCGGGAAGGCATTCCGACGGTCACCCCCACCCTGATGGCAGCCAATAGCATGAAGACGATGATTTCCCATCCGCGGTTGGCCAAGCTCGCCACCTGCGGGAGCGGTGAGGTGGAGTTCATCACCATCCAGGTGCCGAAGGGCCTGGCGGGGCGCACCGTTCAGGATCTGATCATCCCGGGCGAATCGCTGGTGAGCGCCCTGGTGCGCCGGGGTCAGGCTTCGATCCCCAGCGCCGATACCCGCCTGGAGGCCGAGGATGAGCTCCATGTGGCGGTGGCAGCAAAGGCCCTTCCCAAGTTCGACAAACTCTTGGCCTACTGACGGCGAGGAGGCCGGTATGCTGGCCGTGATCATTGGCGGAGGCCGGGGGGGGTCGTACCTGGCACGAGATCTTCAAAGTCAGGGGTACCAGGTGAAGGTGGTGGACCGCCGTCCCGAGGTTGTGGCGAAGCTCCGCCAGGAGATCGGAGGCGACGTGGTCTGCGGCGATGGGTGCAGCCCCGAGATCCTGGAGCAGATCGGGACCGCCAAGGCGGACCTGGTGGTGGCCCTGACCCACAATGATGAGGACAACCTGGTGGTCTGTCGCTTGGCCAAGCACCACTTCCGCGTTCCCCGGGTGATCGCCCGGGTCAACAATCCCTTGAACGAGTGGTTGTATACGAAGGACTGGGGGGTGGACGTCCCCATCAGCCAGGTGCACCTCACTTCCAAGGTCATCGAGGAAGAGATCGGCCTGGGCGAGTTGGTCACCCTCCTCAAGCTCAACCGGGGCGCGGCAGCCCTGGTGGAGGTGCGTCTGCCCGAGACATCCCCCTGCCAAGGCAGGGCCATCCGCGATCTCGCTTTCCCCTCTGATGCTGTCATCGTGAGTGTGATACGCGGCGGCAAGCTGGTGATCCCCCGCGGCGACACCACGCTCGAGGCCGGGGACGAAATCCTGGCCGTGAGCACCGTGAAGGCTGAAAAACCCCTGAAGGATATCTTGGTCGGGCCTGCGTAACTAATCCGCCCGCGTGCGAGCGGGATGAATTTGACAGCCCCTTAGGCTATCGGTCGGCGCGACCGTCCTTCTGGCCCTCCACTCAGACCATCATTGAATCCATTCCAAATCTGACGGTGTCGTCTGGGAAGCAACGAACCCCACCTCCTCGCATGTCCTAACCCCTTGTCCCTTCACTATCGAATTCGCCTGGGCCCCAACCCGTCGGCAGGCTGTGCTCATTTACACTTCCTTGACGCGCGACCCATGATTTCTGACGGCTTCTTGATTTGACCCTCTTGGGCACGTGCCCTACGTTGAAAGCGGAAGGGAACACCGCGATGGGCTGCAGGCCGCAGGAGGTCAAAATGAACAGTCACGAACCTTTCGCGCCCGATGCCAGAGTGATTCGGTTCCCGGGTTCCGCGAGGGCTCGGAGCAAGGATCATTCGCATCGGCGTAACGCCGTGAGGCGCCGCAGACATCGTTCGACGCCTGCTTGGCATGTGCTCTACGGTATGGTTGCTCTGACCATCCTGTTCTTCGTGGTGGCGGAGGTCGAGTCGCCCGTGGGTGGTTGGCGCACGCTCACCGAGTGTCTTGCCACCCTGCTGATCATCGGTGTCATGGCGCTCTGGGTGCGCGCGAACCGAGCGGTGCTGGCAGTCGCCGACGCCATTCCGTGCGACGGAGGAGCCCAGGAGAATCCTGTGGCCTACTCCCCCCGACAGGTGTCAGTGCTGCGTCTCGATTCTCGAGCAATCGAATTCAGCCAAGGGTCGCGGGCTCAAACGGGGCCTGCGGAAGAGGAGGATGCAAAATGCTTCGCCAAGTAAAGTCGGCCGTAATCCCCTTCATCGGCATCGCGTTGATCATCAGCACTGCCGTGCTGCTTCGGTTCGGCCTGGCGTTGCATGCCCTGCGGTAGTCGCGGGCGTGGGTGCCCCCGACCCGTAGGACTCGCAAAGGAGGCCACCCGATGGAGAGCGTGACTCGCGGCGATCCCGCCAAGGTACTGGCAACAGAGGCGAGGGCGGCGGTTGAGATCCGTGCCGATGCCGACCTCATGGCTGAGATGAAGGCGCGGCTCGCCCAGGAGACCTGGGTTTCCAACCGTGGCATTTGGGTTGACGCGAGAGACGGGACCATAGCCCTCGTAGGCGTCGTGAACAGCGAGGAGGAGAAGGCCGCTCTCGCGACGATGGCCCGGGGGGTCGATGGATGCAAAGGGGTTGAAAACCATTTGCTCGTGAAATCAAAGTGGCGTGACTATGGGGTGGTGTAACTGAAGGGACTCATCTCCCCTCCGTTCGCCTGCAACGGCCCCGGGGACTATTCCGGCAGGTGGCCGTGGTAGACGTGATGGCGGGGATCAGAGGAGAACACAGATGAGGGTCAGGGAATTCATGAGCCGAGAGGTTGTCACCTTGCGGCCCGAGGATTCTATCCAAGAGGGGGCGCGGCTGTTGACAAAGAACTGCACGAGTGCCCTCCCGGTCGTCAACGGTGATGGCTCCATCGTTGGCATGTTGACCGAGGATGATCTGCTCATTCGGCTGAAGAACCGGCGCCTCTCCTGGTGGCGGACAATCTTCGCGGATGGGGCAGCGCTTGCTTGCGAGTATCAAAAGGCAGTCGGGACGAAGGTGAAGGACGTCATGCGCCCCACGCCTGCTCCGGTGGATCCCGAGACCTCCCTCGAGTCGGTAGCTCTACAGCTGGAGAGGGCCGGCACCGGTCTGCTGCCTGTCCTGGCCGACGGACAACTGATGGGCACGGTGAGTTGCGGGAACTTGGTCAAGGCGGTAGCAGAGACACCAGACCACAAAGAAGCCTCATCCACCGACGACGAACTGGTCGCCGAGATGAAGGACCGGATCGCCCATGAGCCATGGGTCTCCAACCGCGCCATCTGGATCGGGGCCAAGAACGGTGTGGTCACGCTGTTCGGCATGATTGAGACCGAAGAGGAGAAGACCGCACTCGGGATCATGGCCCAGACGATTCCGGGATGCAAAGGGGTTGAGAACAACTTGTTCCCGAAATCTCTGCTCCCCGGCCGTGGCCACTGGCTATAGCCTCCCGGAGGTGAGGAGGTCGGCACCGCCATTGCGGCTGCCCATCATCTGAGCGGCTAAAGAGGTGGTTTCTCTCCTTTCTTTACGGATTCTTCATGTTCCTGCACAGAGCCTTAACGGCTTCTTGATTTGACCGGCACGAGTTGAAGACATAGCTTGCTGAATCGTGAGGGCGTAAACCGCACGGAGGAGAGTCCATGAACCTTGTGGTGTGGTTGCCGGCAATGTTTCTCTTGGGCCTCGTCAGTATGGGCCTCTTTATCGCTTTTGTGACCGCCTGCGAAAGGATTTGAGGGGCAGACCATGATCTATGTCACAGCGGCAGTAACCGTTTTCCTGTTTGTCTACTTGTTCACGGCGCTCGTACGACCGGAGTGGTTCTAGGAAGAGGGAAAATTGAGTGTTTCCGCGTCCTGCTAGATGATGGAGGGCTGCGCCCATGTGGCTTCTACCTCTCATGATCCTTGCGACCGCGGTAGTTCTGTCGATCCCGTTAAGTCGGTACCTGGCGTGGATCATGGAGGGAAATTACCGTGCGCCGCGCGTGCTCCGTTGGTTTGAGGAGCGCCTCAATTCCGGGCCACAGGACTGGAAGCAGTACACGATAGCGCTGCTCATTTTCAACGCAGTGCTCTTCGTCTTCGGGTTCATTGTCCTCGCGCTGCAACCGGTAATGCCGTTGAACCCGCTGGGGAGGGGGATGTTGGCGCCGACGACCATTTTCAATACGGTCGCCTCGTTCATGACCAACACCAATCTCCAGCACTATTCCGGCGACCAGCATTTCTCCAACTTCAGCCAGATCGTCTTCATCATCCCCATGATGTTCCTGTCGGCCTCGGTCGGTTTCTGCGCGCTGGTGGCGATCATCCGGGCGTTCCGGGGCGAGAGGACCGTCGGCAATTTCTTCGTCGACATGTGGCGGGTGGTGGTTTACATGTTTGTGCCGGCCGCCCTGATCGTAGGGATCCTTTTCCTCCAGCAGGGCATGCCGATGACGTACCAGAGTGCGTATGAGGTCTCGACGCTCGAGCCGGCAGCGATGGGGACTGCTGACAGCGGTCAGCCCAAGACGCAGACCATCGTGGTCGGTCCGGTGGCGGCCGTCATCCCTATCAAAATGCTCGGCACCAATGGCGGCGGGTTCTACGGCATGAACTCTGCCCACCCGTTCGAAAACCCGAGTGCCTGGTCCAACTTCATCACCACCTTCGCCATGATGCTGTTTCCCTTCGCGCTGGTGCTGATGTACGGCCGGATGCTGCGGCGGATGCGCCACGGCGCCGTCATCTATAGCGTCATGCTGGCGATGATGATCGGCCTGATTGGGTGGGCGATCTATTGGGACACGCTCAAGCCGAATCCCGGGTTGACCGCGAATCCCGGCAGTCGGGCCTTCGAGATCCCGAGCGCGACGGCGCCGGGAGGGAAGCGCGTCCTCACCATCCCTGCGGTGGCTGGGTTACCAGTGGACCAGCACCTGGGCAACCTCGAGGGCAAGGAGCTGCGCTTCGGTACCTCCGCTGGCGCGACGTTCGCGGCCGTGACGACCGACGTGACGTGCGGCGCCGTGAATGCCGAAGGGGACAGCCTGAATCCCATGGCAGGTCTGTCGCCCCTGGCCGGCATGTGGATCAACGCCGTGTTCGGCGGCAAGGGCGTGGGCATGATCAACATGCTCTTGTACCTCATCATTGGAGTGTTCATCGCGGGCCAAATGGTGGGCCGCACGCCCGAGTACTTGGGCCGGAAGGTCGGGGCGCGCGAGATGAAGCTCGCGATGATCGCGTTGCTCGTCCACCCCATCCTGATTCTGGGACCGAGTGGCTTGTTTGCCGCCACGAGTTGGGGCACGAAAGCGGAGAGCAATCCTGGCCCCCACGGGCTCTCGCAAATCGTGTACCAGTTCTCCTCGGCCTCGGCAAACAATGGGTCGGCGTTCGATGGGCTCGGGGTGACGTACGGGCTCAATAATAACCCGAACCCGTCGCCCACCGCGGTGCAATGGGACATCGCCGCCGGCCTCGTCATCCTGTTCAGCCGCTATCTCCCGATCGTCGCGCCGATTGCAATGGCCGCGAGTCTGGGGAGGAAGAAAGAATCGCCCGTCACGCTGGGAACCATGCGGGACGACACCACAACGTTCGGATTCTTGCTACTTGGCACCGTGCTCATCATCGGCGCGCTGCTCTTCCTGCCGGTCGCCGCGCTTGGGCCACTGGCAGAGCACCTCGGGCCGATTCCATTCGGCGGGTAGGTGCGGCCGCTTCGCCAAATATTCTCGAAGCTGAGTAAGCCGGTTTGAGGAAGGAGCTCGCAAAATGGAAGCAGCGAGTGCTGCAAAGACTCCCGAGAAAATCATTCCGCAGGAACAAGGGCCGCGCCCGCCCCGCCGGATCAGGCGCCAGGACTTGTTTGCACCGGATCTGGTGCGTGCCGCGCTCAAGCAGTCGTTCGTCATGCTGCGGCCGGACATCCAGTGGAAGAATCCGGTGATGTTTGTCGTGGAGGTCGGGGCCTTCCTAACGCTTCTGTTTGTTGTCCAGGCGGCGATCGGCGCCTCCGCGAGCCAGGTCCCCCTGACCTACTTTATCGCACTGGACTTCTGGCTCTTTCTGACCGTGCTGTTCGCCAATTTCGCCACGGCCCTTGCAGAGGAGCGTGGCAAAGCCCAAGCCGAATCCCTGCGCCGGACCCGGCGCGAAACGCCCGCGTATCGGCTGCGCGGGAACGAGATCGAGCGCGTTTCCTCGGCCGACTTGAAGCCCGGGGACCTCGTGGTCGTGGAGGCCGGGCAGGTCATTCCGACCGATGGGGAAGTTATCGAGGGTGTGGCAACCGTTGATGAGTCGGCGATCACCGGCGAGTCGGCGCCCGTGATCCGGGAGGCGGGGGGCGACCGATCCGGCGTCACCGGCGGGACCACGGTCTTGTCAGACCGGATCGTCGTGCGGATTGTCGCCCGCCCAGGGGAATCGTTCCTGGACAAGATGATCGCTCTCGTAGAAGGCGCGGTGCGTCAGCGCACGCCCAACGAAATCGCCCTCACCCTCGTCCTCACCGCGTTCACGGTGATTTTCCTGATCGTCGTGGTTCCGCTGTGGCCGATGGCGTGGAATGCCGAGCAGTACATGACGAGTTACCTCGGCCTGCAGGAGCCCCTCAAGAGTCTCGGCACCGATGTGCCCACCCTGGTCGCGCTTCTGGTGTGCTTGATTCCCACCACCATCGGAGCCCTGCTGGCCGCGATCGGCATTGCCGGGATGGACCGCGCCCTTCGCGCCAACATCATCGCCAAGAGTGGCAAAGCGGTGGAAGTCGCCGGCGACGTCGATACGGTCCTTCTGGACAAGACCGGCACCATCACGATCGGTAATCGCCAGGCGACGGAGTTCATTCCTATAGGAAAGTACGCCATTGCGGAGGTAGGCCGTCTGGCAGCGTTGGCGTCCGCGGCCGATCAGACGCCAGAAGGCAAAAGCATAGTCAGAGTCTTCCTGTCGCAGAGCCAGACGCCCGCGGCGGTTGCCGCTCCTCACGGCGCGCAGTTCGTTCCGTTTACGGCACAGACTCGAATGAGCGGCATCGACCTTCCCGATGGCCGGCACATCCGCAAGGGCGCGCCGGACGCGGTGGTCAAGTACGCGGAGAGCCTGAACGGTGGCGTGCCACGGAATACCATGAGCGAATTGAATGTAATCGTGGAAAGGGTCGCCTCCAAGGGTGCGACGCCGCTCGCCGTAGCCGACGGTGACAAGATCGCCGGCGTGGTTGTCCTCGAGGACATCCTGAAGCCGGGTATCCGGGACCGCTTCGCCCGGCTACGGCGCATGGGCGTGAGCACTGTCATGATTACCGGAGACAACCCCCTCACGGCCGCGACCATCGCAAAGCAGGCGGGGGTGGATGATTTCATCGCCCAAGCCACTCCGGAATCAAAACTCGCCTATCTCCGCAAGGAACAGGCCGAAGGCAAGCTCGTCGCCATGATGGGCGACGGCACCAACGATGCGCCGGCGCTGGCCCAGGCGGACGTCGGCGTGGCCATGAACTCCGGCACCCAAGCCGCCAAAGAGGCCGGCAATATGGTCGACCTCGACAGCGATCCGACCAAACTCATCGAGGTGGTTGAGATCGGCAAACAACTCCTCATGACGCGGGGGGTCCTGTTCACCTTCTCGATCGCCAACGACGTGGCCAAGTACTTCGCCATCGTGCCGGCCCTGTTCGCCGGGACGCTGCCGTGGCTCAAGGCGATGGACATCATGCACCTGCATTCGCCGACGTCGGCGATCCTCTCGGCCGTGATTTTCAACGCGGTCATCATTCCGCTGCTCATTCCCATTGCGCTGAAAGGCGTCAAGTATCAGCCTTTGGGCGCGGACGCCCTGTTGCGGCGGAATTTGCTGATCTGGGGACTCGGTGGCGTCATCCTTCCGTTTATCGGTATAAAGCTAATCGACCTGATCATGGTCGCCATCCACCTGGTCGCCTGAGTGGCGGTCGAGGAGAAAAGCCATGTCGCGCTATCTCTCGAAGAGCTTGTGGCTCCTCGGAATTATCGTCGTCCTGGTCTGTGGGATCTACCCCGCGGTGCTGTGGGGGATCGGCCAGGTGTTCTTCCCCTTCCAGGCGAACGGGAGCCGGCTCCTGGGCCCCGACGGCAAGCCGGTGGGCTCTCTGCAGGTCGCCCAGCCGTTCACCAAGGATGAATATTTCCAACCGCGCCCCTCGGCGGCGTCCTACGACGCGTCGGCCTCCGCCTCCTCGGCCTTGGCCGCCTCCAACTACCAGCTCCGCGATCGTGTCGCCAGGGCCCTCGGCCCCATCGTCAAGTACAAGAGCGGCGCGAAGAAGGGGCAGCTCGTGGCGCCGGACGTGGAGAGTTGGTTCCAGGCGGACCGGTCCATGGGAAATCCGCACATCGTGGCGCAGTGGGCCGATGCTCACAACGGACTCGCCCAGGCGTGGGTGACCGGAGATCCCACCCATGGCCAGTTCGTGGACGCGTGGGCGAAGAAGTATCCTGACGTAGTGGCGCAGTGGGTGAAGGAGAATCCGGGGACGCCACAACCCAAGGCTCCAGACCTGGCGGTCGTCTTCTTTGAGACCTTCTCGAAGGAGAATCCGGGGCAGTTCCCTTCGGCTGTCACGCATCCGGCGGCCGACGGCAAGACAGTCACTGAGATTCAGCCGGTAAAAGAAGGAACGGACATTCAGTCGATCTTCTTCGACATGTGGCGGCAGGAGCATGCGGATGCCGACCTGGAACAGGTGCCCGGAGACATGGTGACGACCTCGGGCTCTGGCTTGGATCCGCACATCACCCTTCAGAATGCGCAATATCAGTTGGACCGCGTCGCCACGAAGTGGGCGCAGGATACGAAACGGGACCCGGCACAAGTCCGACAGGAAATCGAACAGATCCTGCAGCAGAGGGCCTGGGCGCCGTTTGGCGGCCTCGTGGGCGAAAAGGTCATCAATGTGCTCGAAGTAAATCTCGAGCTCCGCAAGCGCTACGGCGCACCCTCCTCCTGAGGGTGAGGGGAGGGGGACAGAAACTTGCTCTTGGTGGGTACCTTGCGAAACGGAGATACTGGCCTGACCGTCGGCAGCAATCTATGAGCCTGTTATACGTTCGAAAGCACTCGCTTGGTGAGTATGCCGTGGATGGTTTCGACGTGAATGCCGTCGGGTGGGTCCTCACGCTCAATGCACGCGTCTTGAGTCAAGAGGACCGACGGGTGCTGTATGGTCTTTGGACTCAACTCCTGCGCGGTCAAACAGAAGACAAGAGCAAAGTTGATTGGCTGATCCGCTGGATGCTGCCGCGCTCGATCAGGCTCTCGGAGAAGAGCACGGGAGCATTCGCCAAGCTTGTGGATCGCATGGCAGAACTGCGCCCAGAGCGTTTCGGCTACAACGCCCTCCGCAAGCGCCGCGATGCCTGGCTGCTCCAGACGGCGCTGAGCTTCCTCTGTTGGTTTCTTGCGGCGAAGTTTCTTCCGAATTCATTTCCCCTATTCAGAGAGATCGTGCCGACGCTCTTCGTGATGAGTTTTGCTTGTTTGGTTCCCACAATGACGCTCTGGCGGGCCGCGGCTGCCGTAAGACACCTCAGCGCCAAGTGGCAGTTGACGTACTCGGCTGCTATCCCAAGAGGGTCTGAACACGTAATGCCTGGAAAGTAGAAGCCCATCGGGGGACTCGGCTATCCTCCTCGGGGCTCGCAACCCGGAGAGAGGAGGCCAAGACCCGATGCGCCTGGAAACGTTTATCAGGAAGTCGCTCGGAAGGACAGCCCATACCGTGGTGAAGACGGAGGAACTCCCGGACGGGCGCCTGGTGGCCCACGTGGACCGGCTGCCGGGGCGCCGCCGGTGTTGCGGGCAGTGTGGGCGGCCCGCCAGCAGGGTGGCCCCCTTCTAGAAGCTGGCGAAGACCATCCGCACGCACCGCGACGGGATCCTGGCCTGGACGAAGCTCCGGGTCACCAACGGCGCCCTGGAGGGCATGAACCACAAAGGGAAGGCGATCAGTCATCGGGGGGTCGGCTTCCGGACGACGCGGACCTATAGCGCGAACATCTACCATTGTTGTGCAGCGCTCCCCTTGCCCTGACACTCTTGGGAAGGGAGCCCAACTTAGAGCGGCAGGACGAATGACCAGGAGATGGTCGAGATCGGGGTTCCTTTTCGCGGCGATGTTGGCCGCCCTCCTGGCGGCCGGTCCAGCATGGGCGCAGACGGCTGCGCCAGCCCTCGGGAGCGAGGCACCAGCGTCCGGTCAGGCGGATACCGGCGGATTGTGGACACAGGACACCCTGCTCGGCGATACGGGCGGGGTGCGTCCGGCACTGGCGACCTACGGGATCTCGCTCGGCTTGTCCGAAACCAGCGAGGTGCTTGGCAACGTCGCCGGCGGCATTCATCGCGGCGCCGACTACGACGGCTGGACCCAGATGAGCCTCACACTGAACACTGAAAAGGCGCTCGGCTGGGCTGGCGGCACGCTCAACATCAGCGCCCTGCAGATCCACGGCCGCAACCTGAGCCAGGACAATCTCGACACCCTGCAAACCGTCAGCGGCATCGAAGCGGACCGCGCGACACGCCTGTGGGAGCTGTGGTACCAGCAGGCGTTTCTCGGCAGCCGGGCGGATGTGAAACTCGGTCAGCAGAGCCTGGATCAAGAGTTCATCGTCAGCCAGTACGCCGGCCTGTTCCTCAATTCGATGCTGGGGTGGCCAATGGTGCCAGCGGCCGACCTCTATGCCGGCGGGCCGGCCTATCCCCTGTCCGCGCTTGGCGTCCGGCTGCGCGCACATGCGAGTCCGGCGCTGACCGTGCTGGGCGGCGTGTTCGACGACAACCCGCCGGGCGGTCCGTTCACTGACGATTCCGCGCTCCACGACGGTGAGGCGTCCGGCACGCGGTTTAACCTGAGCACCGGCGCCCTCTTTATCGGCGAGCTTCAATATGCGGCTGGCCAGTCCCCGACCAAGGGTTGCACGAGTGTGACGTGCGGTCTGCCCGGCACCTACAAGCTGGGCGCCTGGTTCGATACCGCCGGTTTCCCGGACCAGCATCTCGGCACCGATGGCCTGTCGCTTGCCAATCCGCTCAGCAACGGAATGCCGCGCACGGATCGGCACAATTTCAGCCTCTACGCGGTCGTGGACCAGACGGTCTGGCGCGCCGGGTCGGACAGTCCGCGCTCGGTCAGCGTGTTCCTGCGGCCGATGGGCGCGCCGGGCGACCGAAACCTGGTCTCCTTTAGCCTCAATGCCGGGGTAACGCTGCAGGCACCCTTCGCAGGTCGCGACAATGATGCGGTCGGGATCGGCTACGGCTTCGCCCAGGTCAGCAGCGGCGCTGCCCAACTGGATCGCGACACCGGGTTCTTCTCCGGCGCGCCCTACCCGGTTCGGTCGAGCGAAAGCTTCCTCGAGCTGACCTATCAGGCCCACCTGACGCCGTGGTGGGTACTGCAGCCCGACTTTCAATACGTGTTCAACCCGGGCGGCGGCATCCAAAATCCGGCCAACCCGAGCCGGCGGATTGCCAATGAGACGGTCCTCGGCCTCAGGACTGTCATCACCTTCTAGAAGAGCATGCGGACATTGCTGTGAATTCTGCGCGTGCGAGGGACCTTCGACCGCGAGGAGGCCCTGTCCTGGTGCGACGTGATATAAGGCGGAGCGATCCCCCACGGACGGCGGCGGCCCCGCCACGGACGCAGCCCTGCCGCGGTCGCGTCCCCCGCCGGGGCGTCGCCTTCCTCAGGCCTTTGGTCGGCGCCGCCAGTGGACCCGGGCCCGCGGCGCAGCGCATCGGAGCCATGCCCCCGCCCGAGAAGCCCCGCGACAGCGCTTGGCCAGGTCCCGGCGGGCGGCTGGGAGACCTCACCCCGACCAGCCCGCCGGGACGTCGGGACGGGCGCCTATTCTCCCTATGTCCCCTCCCACCCGACCATTTTCTGGGGCGATTTTCCTTCAAATCCTGCATCGGGCGCTCGGGGATCGCCCACGGTACCCATTCCGCCCCGCAGTCCCGGCCACGGCCGCGCCGGGAGCAGGAAGCCACGGCCCGCGAGCTCCCGAGTGGCACGCCGGCCGCGCGGTCAATGAATCAAAGGAGTTAGCGCAGTGGCCAGGCCCATGGCACCCGCACTGGACCGCTCGGGCGAGGCCCCCGGGGACCGTGCAGATCCGGACCGCTCGGGGAGTTCCCCCCTTCTTGTTCCCCCCCTGTTCCCCCCTCTTGTTCCCCCCCTGTTCCCCCCCCTGTTCAGGGGGAGGAACCATGAAAATCCGTATCAGAAATATGGTGACAGACCTCCTGAAGGGGTATATACTTTTTGCCGATGGCTACCCACCCTGTCCAGGTCGCCCTCCCGATTGTCCTGACGCCCGCCGAGCGCGCAACCCTGGAGCGCTGGGCACGGGGGCGCCGGGTCCCTCGCCGGCTCGTCCGCCGGGCTCGCATCATCCTGCGGGCGGCCGCCGGGCTCTCCAATGCCGCCATCGCCCGGGCTCTGCGGACCGACCGGGAATGCGTCGGCCGCTGGCGGGCCCGGCTTGCCGCCGAGCGGCTGGCGGGGCTCCCGCACGAGGCCGCCCGTTCCGGGCGCCCTGGTAGGGTCGAGGGCTGGCGCGGTACCCCTTAGGCTCCCCTTGGCTGTCTCCGCCGTTTCCAGCTTCGTGCCCGTATAGGTTCGCCGTAGGCCCGTTTCCAGCCCCCGCCCGGTCAGTAGGGTCGAGACTTCCTATGGCGACTGTCAAGGGCCTTTCGCACTCACGCCACCTGCCGGAGGTGCTGGCGGGCCATCGTCGCCAGATGGTATTCCTCTCGGTACGGGATCTGGCGTTGCCAGAGCACGAAGATGATTTTCAGCCACTTCGCCGCCAGCGCCCGCAGCGCCTCGTGATGCCGGTGGCCTCGCGCCCGCTGGCGATCGTAGTAGGCGCGCGCCCACTCGCTCCGGGTCAACGAGCAGAGGGCGAAGAGGTGGAGCACCGTGCGCAGGTGCCGATTGCAGGCGAAGCGGAACTGGATGTATTGCGTCTTCCCGCTGCGCACGGTCACGGGCACGACGCCACTGTGGCCCTGCAGATGCTGCCAGGAGGCCCAGCGCCCCACCACGTCACCGAGCTCCGCCCAGATGGTGGGCACGAGGATCCCGTGCCCGGCCGGCAGCGTGGTCGCCCACTCAGCCGCCGGCATCCCCGCGAAACACTCGGTCACCGCCTCCCGGTACTCGGCCACCGCGACCACGACCGCTTCGAGCTGGGTCACCAAGGCGCTGACCAGCCGGCTCTTCGCCCGGACGACATGGGCCGGGACTGGGACCTGGGGCTGACAGAGGAGCTCCCAGAGGGCAGTGGCCTGTTCCGCTGTCCACCGCTGCGCCCGGGCAAAGTGTTGCCACTGGTCCCGCGTGAGCGCCGCCACGGCCTGGGGCGTGGGGTAGGCCCGGAGCAGAGCCCAGGCCCGCTGGGTGGTGAGGTCGGGGCAGAGCTCCAAGGCGCGCGGGTAGTACTCCTTCAACGTCACTGTGAGCTGGTTCAGACGGCGGGTCTGCTCCCGCACGAGCCGGGCGTAATCCCGCGTGAGGAGCTTCAACTCCTGCGCGGCCTCGGAGCTTGGCTGGAGCGCCTGGAGGTGTGGATGGTCGGTCCGGAGGAACGCCGCCAGCACGTGGGCGTCGAACGGGTCGCTCTTGGATTGGCTCGTGCGGAAGCGGTCCCGCGCCCGATCCAGGGCCTTGGGGTTGACCGGGAAGATCACCACGCCGTGATCCAGGAGGGAATCCACCACCCGGCCATCCGGGCGCTCGATGGCCGCCCAGAGCTCGATGCCGGTGGCCCGCTGTTCATCCAGCCAGCGGCCCCATTCCGCCAGTCCCTCTGCGGTGTGGGGGACCGCCCGACTCACTACGCGGGTCCCCTCGTCGTCTTCCACCCAGACCGCATGTGCGGCATCCGCCCAGTCGACTCCGATGTAGTACCGCATCACGTCCCCCCTTCTCCCAATGCGGCAGGCCGGAGAGGAACGGTGGGTTGGCCTTATATCGGTCCTCCGTGGGACGACTTCCTATGGAACCTGGCACCGTTCGTTCGCTGGAGGGGACAGTCTCGACCAGATCCTCTCCCGGGATGGACTGGCGCGGGTCCTCGAGCAGCGAACTCCGGATCCTGTCTCGTCGGGGGACCATTGTACCCAACGTCCTTGCTTTTCCCTCCATGGTGGGGATTTCACTCATCATGATCACCGGGATCGCTGCATCATGATCACCCGGATCGCGCATCATGATCGGAGCGGAGCGACGCGGGTCATCGGTTAACTCTCGAGCTTTTCCTCCTTTCGCCG
>Ga0116137_1000162_pt1 | contig 65266 bp, 70 predicted proteins | sample June2015DPH_20_1_3_FD_88973 | JGI IMG/M metagenome (GOLD analysis project Ga0116137, IMG submission 88973) | Peatland microbial communities from SPRUCE experiment site at the Marcell Experimental Forest, Minnesota, USA - June2015DPH_20_100 | ecosystem: Environmental > Terrestrial > Soil >...
CAACGCGTCCGCCGCAAACGCCAGCGGCTTCCTCCTAGTCTCCTTATCGGAAACGCCTCGCATTTAATTCTTCGTCTTCCAGAGAACTGCTCGGCCGAGGCGTTTCCGATCAAGGCTAGCGACGACTCGGAAGTTGACGCATCACCCCGAGCGCCAGGCCGGAAAGCAGATTGGCTCGCGCAGTACTGTCCATGAACAACGATCTGGGCGTGTGGGCGCAACTGGTGGGAGTGTCGTCGGCCCCAACCTTCTGGTTGTTAACCAAAGTGTCTTCAACTCGAGAGGGCCGACATTGGCATGAGGTCCAGCAGAAGTTCTGGTTGGTTTCATTGAGACTGAGCGTGGAATTTGAGTTCGAGACGAACTGGCGTGTATCGGCGGAACTCGTTGAAAACACACTACACAAGGAAGTGGCGCGCCCGGAGAGATTCGAACTCCCGCCCTTCTGGTTCGTAGCCAACGGGGTGAAAACTCTAAGTGCCCTATCTGGCGTCGCTTACGAACTAGGAACGCCATTCTTCTCTCGGTTAGCTGCACCCAACCATGCACCCAAACTCCCAGCGGGATTCAACCGTCAATTCCGGGATTGCCCCAGTCCTGCAGAGCAGATTGTGGTAGACCGAGCCTGAACCACCGACCTCCTGGTCCCGAACCAGATGCCAGGGTGTATTGAGGCTTATGGGATTCTGTGGTTCAGAGGCGATTGATGATGAAACCTTTGCAGGGCGCTTGTTGAAGGGAATTGAGATCTGTGGGCAACTTGCGTTCTCGCAGCCACAGAATAATTTACATCTCCATCGAGGGCCTGCAAACTGGCTCTAGCGCTCACTCGCGGTTGGAACGTTGTCCCCGGTTGCGCCACGCGTTGGTTGCTGCCAAACGAGGACGACGAAATACCGCTCGTCCCTAAGCCAGGGCGTCGGACCCTACCCGGCGGTTCAAGTATCGGGCGGATAGGTCACGATCCGGCTCTCGCCTCCGTTGGCGCGAGCCGACGTTGGACCTCTGCGACGAGTGCCGTAGCTGTGCGTCTCCAGGAGTGCTCTAGGCGCAGTGGGGGAATCCTGGTGCGCCACGTTAACAGCGAGGCCTCGATAGCCGCCCTCGGTGCCGACGACTATGAGACTCCGCCAAGCAGAATATGCTCGTCGTGCCTGTCCAGGCCGTGGCCAATGGCCGTCGGCTCCTATTCTGCGGGAACGGGCTTAGGTGGCTGCGGAGTCTTGGCTAACTGTGCGACGTAAGCGCCCCAGGCCAAAACGGAGCACAGGCCAGCAAGGGGGAAGATGAGTCGGAAGGGGCTGAGCCAGAAGTAAGGGCCTCCCAATAACAACCAACCCCAAAAACCGAAGTGCAAGATGAGCAAGCTGATGCTGCACCATGCAGGAAGGGGCCACTTTGCGTACAAATAGAGCAGAGCGCAGACAACGGTCACCACCAGTTCCACTAGAACGAAGGGGCTTGGAGGGTTAGGCAGGCCCGGAGGCACTGGGAATAAGTGTATCTCGCGAAGCCAGCAAACAGGCAAAGCAACGAGCGACACTATGCCTGCGGCCGAACGAAGGACCCACTTGACCAAGAAAGTGCTTGAGGACAACCTCAGCAGCAGAAAAATGCACAAGACGAGGAGCAACGCCCAAATGAAAAATGCAGTGTGCCCTCCCACATTGCTGTGTGGATGCAGATGCAGGTGTCTGTTGATCCAGAACTGCAGTTTGATTTCCGAGAAGAAACTGAATCTCTCCACCGTAGCCAATCTCACAGCAAGTCCAAGATTCAACGAGAAAAAAAACTCGTGAACGTGCCGTAGTCGGTTGGCGCGCGCTAGCTGAGTCTTCTCCATTGTGAGGTTGGCTCCTCTCTCTAGCTTACTTTCTCTTGCCAAGAATGTTTGTTAGGGTCTGATCCGCGCTGCCCCCCCAGTGAATGGGCGTGTGACCGTCCGGCCCGACGCCGGTGTACACCCACGGAGCCTGCGAGCCGCTGCAAGACTCACTGTTGTAAGTGTTGATCGAATCGTCGTCCAAGCCCATGCCCCCTATCACCTCGCCCGACGGTGAGAACCGGTTTACGAGTTGGTGTGCAATCTCGTGAGCTGCGTTGTTGCCGATCCCCTCGCCGATGGCCTGAAGCAATGCTTGCGTAGGACTTCCGTCCGTTCCATTGACCGCCCACTGGGCTTCCCCCACGTTCCGTAGGTAAAAAACTCTACTCTGCGACATCCACCAACCTCTAGTTGCGCCACAACCTAGCACAACGTCGTCTCCTACGGCGTAAACCGTGTTCGTACCCAGGCGCCCCGTGCCTACGTTCACATTATATGGTGCGAAAGCGAGCCTGAACGCGTTCAGAGCATTCAGCTGAATTACGTTTATTTGTGCTGGCGACAGGCTGGTCGTGGTGTGCGGCGCATCGACCCCTTGGATGTAGAACGCAACGTCCTCCTTTAGCTCTGGTAGACCTGAGCAGGAGCCATTCGTGCACCAAGCGAGTTCAAAGTCAAACTTGGGAGGCGCATGTTGATTCTCGGCGTTACCACCCGAATATGGAAAGACTGCAGCAGCAAGAATATCCCCGGGTCCGACGAACTCGGCGAAGGAGTTGTTGAGGTCGCCGGCAAAGTAGCCGAGGGCCAGGGGGAGGGCATTCATCAGGGGGCTGCCGAACCAAGAAACGACATTGCCGCTGGCGTCGAGTTGGACAAGGCCGAGGGCGGAATCGTTGATGATCACGCCGCCGCCTGCGGTGGCGTTCACGATGGCGCTGGGCGATGAGTACTGCCATACAATTGCGCCGTTGGATCTGTCGAAGGCGGTCACGCCGCCGCTGCCCACGCCGTAGGCGAGATTGTTCTCGGCGAGCACTTGGGCGTCGACTGGATAAGGGGAAGCGAACTCGGTGGATGCGCCGCCTGGGGAGACATTCGACACGTAATAGGCAAAACTGGTCATGGGGAACGTGGCGGTGTTCCATGTGGTGGTTTCCCATGAGACGAGAGCCCCTCCCTCACCTTTCGGAATGATGTTGGTAAGACCCGGGAGAGGCCCCGAGGAAACGTCAGTAGTGAAGGTCTTAAAGGAAGCCGTAGACGCGCCGGCGTCCGGCGATACTTGAAGAAGCGATAACGTCTCCGTCGCAACGGTTGAGAAGATCAGTACATCAGTAATCAAGAATGCTGAGAATACCGTGCCGTCGGGTCCGACGACTGGATTCACAACATCGAGCCATTGGTCCCAACCATTTTCGCAGCCCATTGGATAAAGGGCCACAGGCGCGCCTGTCGTGCCATCCAGCGCAGTCAAGTTCAGTAGTAAGGACTGGACATCCGGCCTGGAACAATTTGCCCACCGCCATTCAGAAAAATAGATTCTTCCGTCCGGCCCGATGGCAGGCTCTGTCGGACCATTAGGCAAACCAAGCATTGAATAAGCCCAAAGAGCTGTGCCCGTCTGTCCATCCAAATCGATCATTGAGTCAGAATTTCCTACACCAGTCCTGCTCCTGTTGGTTAGAAGCAGACCCCCGCTGCCGTCGCCAGCGCCAACAAGGGAATCTCCGGGACTCCGGTTCCAAGAAAGAGCGGGAATCAGGGCCGACCAGAGCTGCTGACCGCTTTCGGTCAGAGCCCGGACATTGATGTCGCCTGACGCGTCATTCTCGACGGAATAGAGATCTGGCCCACCGCCGACTGGTTCTGCTTGGACGACCAAGCCCGGGGCGAAGCCAGGAGTGGGAGGAACGGACCAGCGGGTGGTGCCCTGCGACAGGGAGGTTCCGCCGGGGATATGGGTCTGAATCTGGGCGGACACGGAACCGACCGTGGCGGTGACGGTGACTTGGCCGACGGCGACGGCGGTAAGGGCGGGCGAGCTGTCGGTGGTAATGGTGGCAAGCGAAGTGTCGCTGACGGTCCAGGTGGCGTCGTTGCGCGGGCGGCCAAGCTCGTCCACGGCGGTGAACTGTTGGGTGTCGCCCACAAGCATGTTGACGTCTCCCGGCGTGATCTGCAGCGAAACCGGCGGCGGCAGAGGAGCACCGAGCTTCACGTGCATGTTCGCGCCCGCGACGTTGCCGGCTAGGTCTGTTGCTCGCACTGCAACTAGATTGACACCGGGGTGGAGCGAAATGTTGCAGGAAAAGGCTCCGGCGGCGAAGGAAGCTGCCACAGCGTTGCAGGTGACGCCAGAGGCTCCGGAGAGGTTGTCAGCCACTGTACCAACAACGGTCAGGTTCGGGTCGGTGACGGTTGTGCCATCGACGGGCGGGACGAATGCGAGAGCAGGAGGCGTCTTGTCAATATTGAGGGTGACGCTGGCCGTGGCTGAGAGCCCGTTGGCGTCGGTCGCTGTGCCGGTGACCAGTTGATTGGTCCCTCCGGTGGAGACGGTTTGCGGGCCGGGACAAGTTGTGACTACCGAACTCCCAGCAGTGCAGGTGAATGTGACGGTCACGCTCGAATTGTTCCAGCCATTGCCGTCAGGCGCTGGCGAAACGGAGGCCGTTATGGAGGGTGGCGCGGCCGTCGCCGTTACCGTGAGGTTCGCCGATTTCGCGATCGCACCGAAAGTCGCGGTAATCGTTGTGCTGCCAGTGGCTATCCCCGTGGCCAGACCATTCGCGCTTACGGAGGCTATGCCAGTGTTCGCGGAACTCCAAGTGACCGACGCGGTGACATCCTGCGTACTGCCGTCCGTGTAAGTTCCGGTCACTGCGAACTGCTGGGTCCCACCCACGACGATACCTGGAATGGCGGGCTGCACCGCCAATGAATACAGTTGTGGCGACGGCACAGTCAGCGTGGTCGAGGCGCTGACGGAACCGAGACTCGCGTGGATTGTCGTCTGACCCGCGGCGACGGGATTCGCAACGCCCGTACTGCTGATCGTTGCGACGCTTGGAGCGGAGGAACTCCACGTGGCAGTCGCAGTGAGGTCCTGTGTGCTGCCATCATCGTAATTGCCGGTAGCCGTGAACAGTTGCTTTAGTCCGAGGGGGATCTGAGGATTTTGCGGGCTGACGACGATCGACAACAACGTCGGGGGCGGTGGGACTACTGTGAAGAGCACGCCGTTGCTGGGGAGGCCGTTGACCGTCACGACTACGTTTCCCGTGGTGGCGTCAGTGGGCACAGGCACGAAGATTTGCGTCTCGCTCCAACTGGTTGGCATGGCAGGGTCGCCATTGAACGTGACGGTGCTGGTCCCTGGGTCAGAACCGAAATTCAGGCCATTGATGGTGACCGATGATCCAGGCAGGCCCGCGGTGGGCGAAAGCGAAGAGATGATAGGCACGTTGAGCGCGGTGAGCTTCGCCACGAAAGCGTCATAGGTCCCGGCGAATGAGGATTGGAAGGCGCCGGACGTGGTCTGCAGGTCGGTGGACTGAGTGGCTCCGCCAACGTAGATGTTGTAGTTCGGGTCCAGCGCCAAACCGGGGGCGAAATCGCCAAAGCCGCCATCGCCTCCCAGATATGTGCCGAACAGTTCTTGCGTACCATCTGGGCTGAGCGCGGCAACGAACGAGTTCTGACCGCCTGCCCCGAGCGTGGACTGGATGGCGTCCGGGGTGACCGGAAAATCGTTCGACCAGGTCCAGCCGGAGATGTACGCATCCCCATTCGGATCGACTTTCACCCGGTAGCTGAACTCGCCGCCCGAGCCTCCGACAAGCGTCGAATAAATGAGCGACCCAGATTGAGAGCTGGATTGGGAGCTGGCCGCGGGCCTGGAGGCCATCATGAAGACACCCCCTGAGCCCTTACTGGCGTCGAACTTCGCGACAAAGACTTTGCCGGGACCACTATTGGGGACACCGGTCGTTGTGGGGAAGTCGCCCGATCCCGTGCCACCCGTCAGGTACACCTTGCCCGCGGAATCCAAGGCGACGCTGGACGCTTGGTCGGTGCTGCCGGTCCCGCCGAAGATGGTCGAATAGATGAGCCCCGCGCTGCCGTACTGTGTGGTATCAATTCGCGTAAGGAAGGCATTCCCGTTCGGGTTCACTGTGGTTTGGTACGCGGTCCGAGGAGTGACGGGGAAGTCGGGAGAGGACGCACAGCCGACCACGTACACGTTTTGGTCCGCGTCAACTGCGATAGCGCTTGCTTGGTCCCAATCATTGGCAATGGCAATGCTCCCGCCCAAGTAGGTCGAATAAACGAGAGAGCTTGACCCCGACTGCGTCGTGTCGATCCGCGAGATGAAGCCATTGCCGTTCGGACTGTTGAGCGTCGTCTGGAAGGCATTGGGCGTGGTAGGAAACGGCGTTGGCGATCCCGACATGGTAAGGCCCGCTACGTAGGCATTCTGGTTTGCATCAACGGCTATGCCGTAGCCCCCGTCGGAGACTCCGCCGCCGAGGTAGGTCGAGTACAAAAGCGATTGGCCATCGAGGCTCAGTTTGCTTACGTAGGCATTTTGAGTCGCACCGGATGCGAGAGTTGCTTGGTATGCGTTGGCGGTGACTGGAAAGTCGGCGGAACTGGTCTGCCCCGTCAGGTAGACGAAGCCATTCGCGTCGAGCGCGATGCCGTCGCCGAAGTCCCCTCCGGTGCCGCCGAGGTAAGACGAATAGACAAGTGCGGTGGCCGTTGGGTTCAACTTTGCGACGAAGGCCACATAGGTCCCGTTAGGCGCGGGAGTGATAGGCGTTCCCGTTGTCGGGAAGTTACTAGAGTCGGTCCAGCCAGTGACGTACGCGTTGCCCTGGGAATCCACGGCAAGGTCATAAACACCATCGTCGCCCGAACCGCCGAGGTAGGTCGAATAGGAGAGAACGGGATCGATAATGAGAGGCTTCGTCTTGTCGTATTCGGGGACGTCCACGCCGACGGAGTTGGGGCGACGGAGAATGTACTTCCCTTCGATTTCTCTGCGCTGGCCGCGGTCCATTTGATAAATGACGGGCTTATGGAGCTTCATGGCGCCGATCCCGGTGGCCAGGGCCAGATTGCCCGAGGCATCCAACGAAGAGTTGGCCGTTCCCTCGAAACCCAGGGAGACTGATTTCGGGTCTGCGCCCGGTTTGACGACGAAATCGTACTCAAGCTGTTTCTCGTTGCCGTAGTAGACGAGATCGATTCCAGGAAACACTTCCGAGTATTGCACTTTGGCGTAGAGAGGCACTCCTCTGTGCCACTTGCTCGGATCGCGGCCGATGAAGTAGTTCGCTGCGCCGAGGGCCGGTTCAACGCCCGTTATCCGAGCGCCGGAATTGACGCCCAGCAGTTTCATTCGTACAACCGAGGTTTGCCTGGGCTCCCGCAGCGCATTTTGGAACGCAAAGCGCTCGTGCGACTTCTTCTCATTCGGCAGCGGATGAGGCGCGGAACGAAGTGTGAAGACAGCTTCGGTCGGTGTAAGAAAGAGCGTATATCCCTTGCCGCGAGATATGAATTGCACGGTGCCATCGGCTTGGCCGACGTTCTGCTCGAAACTCATGGGAAGGTGAGCGTAGGCCGCGGCGGGGCCGCGGTTTTGCGGGTGAGCTGAGGGCAACCGGCTCAGGGTAGGAGGAGTCTCCCGCTGCGCGCGTGCGGAGGGACCTGCGGCCTTTGTTAAAGGGTTTGGCGATTGAGCTGTGCGCTGCCGCGCTTGTTCGGTCGCGGGCAAGAGCAGAAAGAGAACTGCGATAGCGATCTTGCAGGATGTGGACCTGAGCATGGTGTCCTCCGTGTGGCGCACCTGAACCGCGCCGACACGCACAAATTCTCTTGGCACAGTGGGGCAAAACAATAAGTGCCGTGGCGAGGAGGCCCCATCTGGAGAGGGCCAGATGGACACAAAACGCCAGGAGACCTGGCAGCCCGATCACCGGTGGTTCGGAAACTAGTAACGCTTGTACGTGCGCTCAGTTAACGTGTCAAGACAATTGTTGATAAATGCGGGACGACTGTCGTGCGGTACTATCCTGTCCGAAAGTCCAGGCCAACCCGGCCGCGCACATTCGCACCACTCGAAGGCTCTCGACCGCTCGGCGCTCATGGATGCGGACCGGCTGAGCCAACCTGCTGCTTTTGGCTCAGGCGTTCTAGTGCGAGATTCACTTTGCTGTCTGCTTGTTGACCCGCCTCTCCGGCGTACCTGTGAGGTTCTTGTGGCTGCAAGATTCCTCCGATTCAACACGAACTGCGGGTACACGAGAGCGACCCAGAATCAATTACGCCTTTTTGCTGCAGGAACACGCGGCGCCGGCCGCAATGTTCACGTTCCGAGCGCGTGCCGGAATAGGACTTCCAACCTTCTGGCAGTTAACCAAAGTGTCTTCAACTCGAGAGGGTCCACATTGTCATGAGGTCGAGCAGAGGTTCTGATTGGTTTCATTGAGACTGAGCGTGCAATATGAGTTCGAGACGAACTGGCGTGTATCGACGGAACTCGTTGAAAACAAACCGCACAAGGAAGTGGCGCGCCCGGAGGGACTCGAACCCCCGCCCTTCTGGTTCGTAGAGTGAACAGACCATTTTCTAAGCCGTGGCCTGCCTTACGTTTCTGCGACTTACAAAAGGCGTGTCGAGGAAAAATCAGGGGTTTTTGCTCCCGAGTTGCTCCCAGGTTCTCATGTGCCGAGATTTCATCGGGCGGAGGAAGGACGATATTCTCCCTCGTAGTAGGCCTGAGCTTTACGCATTTTGTGAGGGGCCAATTTTGGCCGATGTACGGCAGCCCATTCGATAAACTGGTCCCGTAGAATTTCAAAATTCTCCATGTATTGCGGCGATTTTCTATCCAAGCGACGTGCGTTTATCAGCTCCTGGGTCCGATCCCAGATTCCCGCGATGAAAGCACCCTGTTGGTCAAATATAAGGTCTTCTGAAACATAGCCTCTGTTTACCAGAACTCCTACGAATTCAAAATAATACCAGAGGCGCTCAAGCCTCTTCCTCGCATCGGGAGTATTCAAATAGTCTTGGTAGGTAAAGTGTGTTGGCATCTGTGTTTTCACCCACGATGCGGCGTCCAAAATTTCTGGACTTGTCGAGCGATCGTAAAGTGTAAGGGCTACGGTCACCTCTTGGGACAAGCGGAGCCCTCTTAGTTGGAAAAAGACAAATACGACAGACACAGCGACAGCCAACGCCGAAACTGCCGTCGCAATCGCAGCAACCATGGACCAATCCACGCTGCTTCCCATAATGGCCATCCCCGTCTCAACTATACCAGACGAATTGCAGGCCTGCTCGCCACTGTTGGGCATCTTCGACAATCCACCCATGACAAATACTCAAAAAGACCGACTTTCCAGTTTTCTGGTTCAGGGGTCTTTATGTAGTGTCGGACCTCAGGGTCCGTGATCACCATCCAGTCTTCGGGAACTCTCTGGACATCTCGGCAGACTCGTCTCACGCCACTATGTATGAACTGAATAATTGTGGTTCTGCCGGATTATTCGCCAATCGGCTATGATTGGTTGATCCAAGCTCTCGGGCTGGGGTCATGGCGTGGAGCAAGCTCCCAAACTAGAGTTTCATCCTGAGGCCGCTAGAGCCTTCAACGAAGAGGCAGAAACGCTAGTCCGGGCTGTCGAGCCGCAACCACAAATCCAGGCGCGAAAGCCTTCCTTTCGTCCCGATATTTCCGTAGCTGCGAATATCGCTGAGAAGGACCTCTTAGGGGAAATCCGCGTTGGTCTGAGCGATGGCTTCGGGAATCCAACCGGGCAATTCTTCCACCGTGGTAATGAATTGGTTGGGTTGGTGGGACAGGGTTTCAAGAGCCTCATGAAACTTGCGGAGAGGATACAGAGTACGGCCTCGTTCCGGGACAAGATCAGCACAAAATGCGTGGCCGATCTCACGATGTTTTGGGTTGAAAAACGGTATCGAGATGAAACAACTGTCTCACTGACCCACTACTTGCTGGCCGAATGCGCACTGAAAGTGAAGCCTTTCGAAATCTGGGTCCCACTATTCCACCTCCACCTAGAAGAGGAAATCAGGCTTGGCAACGTTGAATTCAAAACCATAACAAGGCAGATGCTGGACGACTGGGATGAATGGCGTCTAGAACATGCTGGGGGAGATGTTCATGCTCTGCGGGAACACTTTTCTAAGGAAAGAAAGCGATTGCAGGCTACGACCGCAGCGGTAGTCAGATTGCAGGCAGAATCCACGTTTGCCTACGATCAGGCTTTTGGGGAGGCTCAAAAGGCTGCCGCTCTACTCTCCTTTTTTCACCCAGCGAACCTTGCCCCACGGGCACGCGCGTTCTGCGCGCCGGTGGGCAGTGAGAATGCCAGAACGTCAATGTCCCTGCTGATTGACGACGGGAAAATCAGAGGCTCCCAGCGTAAGTCGCTCTATCGGGGGAATTCTGCTTGGTTTCTGGACAAGAGCCATGTTGCCCATTGGAGACAGAATGGTTTAGAAGAGTTGAGCGCCTTGTTCGGAAGCAACGACAGAACGCCGTTTCAAAACGACTTGTTGAATGCACTGATTCTCTACTCCAAGAATGTATTCGCCGAGGATGTTGCCGACAAACTTGTGCCCATCTGTGTTGCCTTGGAGTCCATGCTTCTCAGGAACAACATGGAACCGATTGCACAAAACCTAGCCGACCGAATGGCATTTCTGATCGGCACTACGAAGGAAAAGAGGAAGAGTATCCAGAAGAACATCAAGGATGCTTACGGATTACGATCTCGATTTCTTCATCATGGATATAGCATCGAAGAGATGGAGGCCGTGCAGGAATTCATGGTTAATGCCTGGTCCTGCTTCCTTGTTCTGATTCTCGATGCGAAGAAGTTCAACACAAAGCAGGAATTGTTGGGCGCATTAGAGGACCGCAAGCTTGCGTGATTCCACAGTGATACGGTTAAACCCGGAGGGACAATGGGCCGCGCTACACTTCAAGTGACCTTTGAAAACGAAGCTTTGCCCAAAAGTACATTCGAGAAGACAGCAGCCCTTCGCTCGGAGCGGAATGCTCCGGGGGAGGAATACGTCGCTGAGTACCTAGGATTTGAGCTGGAAAAGGAACTTCGCTGGGTGAGCTACCACTCTGCGCTCCCAGATGTAGAGAGCTTCTTACGACCCGCGCGTCAAACTGTGAATGCGAACCCTCTTGATACAACGGAACTTGAGGACCGATGGAACACTGCCGCTGTGTGGCGCGAAATCGGGAATACGCTTCTGCGTGTCAAGGTGCTCATGGCCCAGTCCCGAGCCTACAAAGACCTGGAGCCTAAGCACAGCGACATGCTCGAAGAAAATCAGGCGCTCTATAGACTGCACCTCAGAAAAATGGACTGTTTTGACCTAGCTGCGTTTCTTCTGGCTAAAGCTGAAGACCTCACATTCAGGCTGATATTTGAAAACCTTGGAGCGTCCATCGTACCCGTGAACCGAGATGAACCGGACTGGGAAAGGGAATTGAACTGGACGAATATAAAGCGTGGCCTGAAGTGTCGGACTACGAACCCTTACTTGATGGCGCTAAGCGAAGAGGAGTATCGAGGACTGAGGAAGATACTTGCAGCGTTTCGGCGGCCTCATTTTGTCCGCAGTTTCATCCGTTATAGGAACTGCGTTGCCCATCGCATTTCCCCATCCGTTGACTGTGCCGAATTCCACACGCACTTGCAGGACCGTGTGCGGACGCCGTTGCGCGACAGGCAGGGTCATGTAGGGTGGTCAATGAGGATCAAGGGGAGGCCCAAACAGCCGGAGCACTACTTCCTGCCCTTGTACGAGACAGCCGCCCAAACTCTACAGCACTACGTCTCCCTTCTTGGGCAACTCTTCTCCATGCCTCGATTCGGGCCGGAAGCCAATCGTTGAGTGCTATTTTAGCGGTCTGCCCGGGAAGTACCCAAAAAGTGTACCCATGAGCGCAGCGATAGTCGCATCGAGCTTTCCATGCCAAGCAAGAACCGCTGCGACCACGATTGCGGCGGCGAAGACGCCAGATTGTAGCCAGAGCCACTCGGGACCACGAACCTCTTCTGTGTCCGGGTCAGTCTGGTTTGGCCGCGCTAGCAAAAAGTTGATTGATGATTTGACCGCAGCGCAGTACCGCAGTCAGCGCCATTCCAGGGGGCACGATCTGTTGAAAATCAGGGTGTGCCAGAGAATTGCGCAGCTGTGGAATGGTTTCCCTGGCCATCTCCTCTAATTCTCCCAGAAGACCCTTACTTGCGGCCCATTCGACGAGCCAATAGAGTGTAGGGCGAAACTTGGGCCAATCAGCGAGTTTCCAGCCCTTTCGACATAGAGGTCTTAGGTGGTCGTAGTTGGTGGCCTCCAGTGTTTCTGTTTGACCTGATTTCTCTAGCACAAAATGCCCGGAGTAGTATTGCGCGAACCTATATTTCAGTGCAGATTCAACGGCGAGGAAGGCTATCAAACTTGATACCGTCCAGAATTCACAGGCAGCGTGAGCATGAAGGCAAAGCTTCTTTACAACCTCGAATTGCTTCTGAACATCTTCTGGCACTGCGCTGCTGAGAGGAATTTGGTCAAGATATGCTTGTATGCTCTCAACAAGAGGGTCCATTTCAGTGAATCTCCTGCGCAGGCCAGCCGAACATTTGCGCAACTTTGAAGACGGCAATCAGGCAAGACTTAGCGGCAGTGACCGTCTGGCCGGAATAGGAAATGTGGCCGGGCCTGGGGTGTACAAGGCTGTTCCTCAGTTTCGTGGCTTCGATGAAGGCGGACCAAGCGGCGCTCCTCTTAGGGATTGGAATGTTTTTAGACCACCAATGAAGAAATCTTACTTTCTGTTCGAGTGAGGAAAAGCGCGAAGTTCGCATTTCGAAATATCCTTCCTTCGCCAACTCAAATCGCTTTTCTCTTAGAAATGCTTCTTCATGGGGCTCTACATCTCCATGCTCCGCGATCCAGAAACAGTAGAAATTGACCAATGATTCCAACGCGGCGAAGGCGGTAATGACCGAGGCGCGGACGTATGTTCTCGCTCGCTTCTGATTTTTTCGCTCGTAGTATCGAGCCGCCTTCAGGAAGTATTCTGCGTCCTCGAACAAGGCCTCTGCTATTCGATTTTCGGGAATGTCTTTGAATCCCTGCGGGTCCATTGAGGCCATCGCTCCTACTGCTCGCCTAACTCCGCTAAATGCGGCGCATATATGCCAACTGGAGCTTCCAGCGTTCACGCACTATGCGGGGTTACCGTTCAGGGGGAGGAACAGAGTCACCACCTAACTGGAACTCTCGTCTTCTCGCCCCGCTGCTCGATACAGACAAAACCATTGTCTCGTCCGAACTCAAACAGCTTGCGCGTAATCTCTACGTCATGCGTACAGTACTGCTCCAATTCTTTGATTCTTCCCTCCCGAAACAACTGAATAGCGAGTAGGCCATTTGCCCCTTTCTTCTCTCCGAGTGTGGCATACGCAAGATCGCCGAGCCCGGGCCTGAAGCCTAGCTGCGCTTCACATATCTTCATCATGTCCACGGTTTTGCCTGTGATCGCTCCAAGCTTGCCGTATCTTTCTAGGACCAAGTAATCGAATCTCAAGAGGTTGAAACCAACCACGCGGGACGCCTGGCGGATTTCTTGTATCAGAGAGTTCTTGCAAACAGCGTGCAACAGAAACATCCTTTCAATGACGCTCCAACGGTCAACTAAATTCTAGCTCTCCGATTCGTGCTGGTGTATCTAGTCGTTCGCCGTGCGAAAAACGAAGGAATTCTTGATTTTGCTCAAATGAAATAGAGACCAAATGTTCTTACTCACCGATTCAAATCCGTACCGCTTGTAAATTTCGTCAGAGCCGCTTTCGGCGAGCAGGTCGTCCATTCGCTCATTCTCAATCAGTTCCCTCATGAATTCGGAAAATTCTTCGCCACAAATCTGTTCACCTGGGTCGTCCACGTTGACGACCAAAACTGGCTTGCACAAGATTTGTTTCAAAAAGCTGGTCTTATGTTCGTACACGGCAGCCTGAAGCGTTATGTTCTCAAATCTGATTGGAGGGAGTGAAACTTCGATGTCATCATCTACGGGAAGGGTCATGGGAATGGTTATCCGATTTCTAACAGGTACAATGGAAATGATGTACGAGCGGTCGTTGAATTTGTTTTTTGATTTCATCCTTGTCGCTCGCCATCCTGCCAACGAGGGTCATTGATGACTGCATCTAGCGCAAACCGAACCTCCGTGTGAGTCAATCCCCATGAAAGGGGCGAAAAACCTCGCCACACGTAGCGGTTCGATACAATTAATTGGACAACGAAGGCAAGAATCCATCCGAGCACCATTGCAACAACGCCCCTCAGAATTCCATCCATGAACCAATAGTAGGCTCCCAGCAAAACCGCTGCCGCCAACATCACTACAAACAACCGGTACGCTCTCTTATCTCGGCGATTGCAATCGGCCAAGACTGTGAAGAATTGAATCCAGTGGTCTAGAACATCGTCCAAGTCGGGAATTTGTTCGCCCGGTGTTTTGGTCGTGTCGAGTACAATCCCCAAAAGTGTCTTCGCTTTTCGAGGGTCTAGGCGTTCCTTCGGTTCGAGACCCATCAAGCAGTTGACGCCGAAAGCAAATCGTTTGATTCGGCCAATCTGAAACTCCGAGAACTCTACCTTTGCATCAATGGGGGGCATGAGCAAACCATTTGGGGTCGAGCCTAGCGTGTCCTATCGGCGAGCGTCAAGAAGCCAATCCCTTAGTCCCATCCCTTCGCTCCCTCGTGAAGCTGCTCGTACTTGCGTAGAACCTACTCACAAGACCAGACAAATATCATGGCCCGCAATTCCTCGGCGGTGAAGGGTGCGGGGAAAGCATCAAAGTTGTAGCCCAAAGCCTTCAAATTTTCTAAAGTCTCCGATGGAACAGGTTCGGTAATGAGCACAATCTTTGTCTTGGGCGAAATTTTCAAAAGGCTGATACCAGCTTCCACACCGTCCACCTGCGGCATGACATAACCAAGAAGGGCGATGTCTGGACGAAATGTCGCTGCTCGGTAGGTTGCATCGAGTCCTGTATACTCAACAGCAACTTCGCAGTCACTCTCTTCGAGTAATTTACCGATGAAATTAGCAATCTCTGGCTCGTCTTCTCCCACCAAGACCTTGGTCTTGCGAACTGCCGATGTGCAGTCAGCAAGCGGGGCGGTTGGAATCTCTCTTCTAGTGCGTTCGGTTCTTTCGTTTTCTCAGACTCCGGCACGCTTCGCTTCTCTGATTCTGGTGTGTGCATCACTAAGGCCCATAGCAATAGAACGCTCGCCGAGATGACATCGCAGTACTGCCAAGTGCTCCGTGGGAAATGTGTTGGGAAGACCGGATTGAACAGAACCGCTACAGCCGCCAAAATCCAAGTCCAACTCTGTCTCTTTAGGTTGTACGCTTGATAGGCCAAGTAAGACGCTGCGCCACAAACGACAAAGTGGAGCGTCTTGTAGGTACTCAACCTCCAGCGGCTCCATATAGCCAACAGCAGGAAGGCAGCAACAGCACCAGCGACTAGTCTGCCGACAAAGATTTGTTTTGAGTTCATGGAATTCGAATGGAGCAATTCCTCAGTTCTTGTCTCACGGCGTATTTACGCACTCTGCGTCCAGACGGCCATAGGATGACGCTTACTCTTTACAGGCGTCCAGATATTTACTTCATCAATGATGACCCGACAGACTTCCCAAACCGGGCAATCTCCTCCATCATTCGTTTAGAATCGGGCGTATACGGAAGGGGCCGGTGAAGGCCAAGACGCCACAGATTGAGTAGTGGTTTCACGTTTTCATGGCCAACTTTGGGATAAAGAGAATCCAGAAAGCTTACGGGTTCTCTACCCTCTATCACCTGCTGCAAACCACGCACAAATGCTAGAAATGGGTGCACAAGTAGTCCAATCTTTCGACCGGAGTCCACGTACCTGCCGTAGCAAAAATTGTAGACCGAACAGGTCAAAGCCTTGCAAAGAGAGTCTTCGGTGGATAGTTGCTTGGCTCTTGACTCGATGAGTGCTTTGTTCTTAGTGGCGAAGGATTGAACTTCGTCAGCCGTGGGTTCGTTGCAAAATAAGTAGTTCGCAACTGCTGCGGCCAAGCTACAAGCAAAATCGTGGTCATACTCACTTTGGTAACGCTTCTGGAGAAGTTCGTACAAAATGACCTTCATTGCATTAACCGACTCCACGCCCACCTTCGAGATGTAGCCTTCAACCAATGACATCCTTCAATTCCCCTTATCTCTGTTCAGGCGGCGGCAACAGGGAGTGAAAGCATCGCTGTCACTGCTAGCCGACCTATAGATTTTGGAGGGCACTTTGAGCGTCGCTGACAATTCTATGCACCAAGTGAGAGGCGTCATGGCCCCCGTAGAACTCATGCGCATAAGTTGGGAACAACAGCACCACTTCCAAGGCATCCCTTGCTTCAGTTTTATGGCCTGCTCTTATTAACAAATCGGCCATTTCAAGCAAACACATCGGGTCAAGTCCCCCCGCCCATGCCTTGAGATATGTAGATACAAGGGCTTTCCAGTCTTCAGGAAGTTCAGAGTCGTCGCTGAAAATCCAGCCCGCTCTTGCTAAGTGGTGGAGTGCTTGCGCCGCTTGTGCTCTTCCAATCGGCTCTACGACTTCAGGATGAAACAACGCTTGCCCACCAACCTCTTCGTTTGCAATCTGCTGAAACTCATTCAATTGCTTAACAATGGCTTCCTGTTCCGCTGCCGTATAGTTGGGAAGATAGTTCGGCCAATCATCCAAGCGCAGAGACTGCACCAGTTTTGCTAACAGATGCATGCCGCCGTCCACATAAGGTTTCTCTTTGCGCTTGTCTGTCCCAAAGAGCTTGCGAAACAACCCCATGGTCGGTTACCTCACGACGCATTCAACTAAAGTTGAAAAGTACACTAACGTGCCTGTGACCAGCAACACTTCCAGTCGTACCGGGGGCCTTTAGGATGGCGAGCCGTGCGACGCATGCGGTGAAGGCCGTTCGGCGGGAACCACTTGCGTAGCTTTCCTCTTTCAGTTTCGCCCTCATAGGCTAACAAGATGGCATCGCGTATAAAGTGAGCAAGTTGAGCCATGCGGCGGGCGAGTTCTCTTGAATCCTTGGCAGGCGGAGTTTCGTGTCGCAAAAAACCCGACAGCAGGTCACGGACAGCAACCTCGTTCATTGGCTCGGTTCTGAGTTTGTGGTTATGTAGCGTGCCTAGCCGGGCGACAAGCCGCCGCTCCCCGTCTGTGTACCAGCGAAATTCAAGGAAGTCGGTCAGAACGAGATTCGGGAGGTGCAGGTACCGCCTCAGTTGGTCAGATTTTTCGATCCTGTCCAGGTTCTCACCAAGGTCTTTTGCTTCCATCCACCCAACCGGGAAGTCCAGGACGTTTCTCTTTCGCTTAACGCTGAAATCGGGGGAGCCATGCTGCGTCTTTCTTGGATTAACAACTGCCGAAACGGTTGGGTCGAGGGCTTCCAGAAGGGTCTTCAGTGCCGGGTAGTAGGACGGCTCGGTTGCCTGTCCGCTCTTCAGATTTCGTTGGAGTTCGGCTATGTAGTCCTTGAAAGGCATTGCGCTGGATTATAGCCCATTTGGTAACCGACCCCCATTATCAAAGAGGGCTGTCTTCTGCAACGTGCGCATAGCATTAGCCGGGACCGGCAGAGTGTTCTTGTCACCCGTGGGCCAGTCAGCACGACCTGGGCAAGCCTTGAAACTTGGCGTGACCGAACTATCGCCTACGCGCGCACGCGCGTAGCACAGCATGGCTTCCACGAATCAGCGAGTGCCACTCGGGAACCAGCAACTCCCACGTGGGCGAACCTCGAAAGCTGGCCTAATGGAACAGTCCCTTACACGCACTAGTGGGACAAGATACCACTCTGGGTCCGACTGGCGGCCAAGGTCCATCTGGCGGTCTCCCGTTTCTTCCACTATTACTGCATAGTGATATACACGAGTACATAAGCGTAGAGGCTTCGATCAGGGCCAATCTTGTACGTAGGGCGAGCACTCAGAAACCCTTGTCAAGTACTTTTTGGGACCTAGGCCGAAAAATTTGTTGCAACTGCCCTATACGCGCGCGCGCGTAGGGCCCTCCCAGTTGCAACACCGTTTTTTGGTCTTCGCCTTCCTAGAAGCACGTTCAGCGAAAAACTCATGGTAGGAATCAGGACGCGCCGGGAGCTAGCCCGCCGCACTGAGAGGTTGCGCAATGACCCTGACAAAGGCAGTCACCTTGGAATACATGGCGAACAGAACCAAGGCCATTACCGCGAAAGAGCTGTCTATTGACCTGGACAGTCGGGCTTCAACCGCCTCCGAACTATTGGAGCGCATGACTGCGCAGGGCTTGTGCATGCGCGACCCTAAGCAGCGGCCGCGCGAATACGCGCTGACGCCCTCGGGCCGCGAACGCCTTGCTTGGTTACGTGCCCAAGCTGGTGCGGCGTCTCAATCTGGCGGTGATGGTGCGGAGCTTCACCCACTGGGAGTGATGCCAGCGGTGAACGGCTCTTCTGCACTGACGGTACGTGAGGTCTAGGCGATTGGTATAGAAGAATTCGCCCGACAGCGACCGCGAGTCGTAACTGTCGGGCGGGAATTGGTAACTGATAATGCGAGCCTACAACAGCCCGGCCAGATTTCAAGCCCCTGAGTTTTTGGGGAATCATACTCCCCAAGGGCTCTCTATCAGAATCCACGTCTGCCAGCCCACCCTCGGAAAGAACTCGTCTGCTCTGAGATTCCGCTTTTCCGGGCCAGCACTTTTGCCCGAGGTGCTGTTTACAGCCTGTTTCCAGCCAGTGGGGAGCCGAACTGTCGGCAGATGGACCAGAGGCAGTGCCGGAAGGGGATCGGTGCTCCATGGCCTGTTAACAGGGCAAGACGCGGGTTTGAACGAGATGCCGGTAGGTCCGAGGGCGCAAGACTCGGCAACGCTGGCGAGCGACCGGGGACGCATACGGCTGAGGACCTACCGGCTCACATTTCGCGCGCCCGCAAGACAGCCGGTGCGGAGTAAACGCGCTCCCTCTCCCCGGAGCGCAGCGACGGGGAGAGGGCGGGGGGTGAGGGGCTGAGGTAGGGCCAAAGACTCAGCCAGGGCGAGAGGGCACACCCTCTCCCCTTGCTAGAAGGGAGAGGGTGTGCCCGCAAAAAGACCAAAGAAACAATGCTCACCGGAAGATGACCTTAGTTTTCTTCCGGGCTACGGCTGGGTGTACATGGGACCGCCTGAGGGCACCATCGCATCACGTGCGGACATCCTGAAGGAACTAATGGGAAGTTGGCTCGGACGGCTTGCTCCGTGGGACGTTTTCGCTACCTGGACTTTCGACCGTCCCGTGAACCCAGCCGGAGCGATGTATTGGACCAAGAGACACCTAGGTTGGATTGAGAAGACTGCGAAGCAACCGATCTACGCATTTGTCGGTGTCGAGCGCGGTGATAGAGGAGGTTTGCTGCACGTCCACGCTTTGATTGGAAATGTAGCTCATTTGAAACCGTACTGTGACAACCGGCTAGCGCCAGGAACATGGGGACGATCCTGCTGCCTCGTTCACGCTTGGCCCTGTGGATATGCCCGCGTTTTCCGGTACGACCCGCAGCTAGGTGCGAAGCACTACGTCGTGAAGTACGTAACAAAGCGGCTGGCTGAATGGGAGCTAATCGGCTTCCCTGCGAACCCGCAGCAGGCATTTCCCCTGAGGGAGGATCGGCGATGATCCGGGCATGTTTTTCCGTCCCACATTTTGGAACGGGATGCTCTCACTGTCGAAAAACACTCAACCAAATGCCAGAGACCCTTCAGAACGACAAAGCACAATTCCACTACAGGTGTCCTTTTTGTCGGACGCTTTGGTGCCGCCAGATTCGAGAGTACGAGACGCTAAAGGAACTTAGAGCAATGGGATTTCTCCCCAGCGACTCTGAGTTGGAAGAGCTTCAACTGCGGTCTGAAAACGAATGAGTGAGCAAAGAGATTTCTGGCCTGACGATCCCGGTATCTACCAACTATTCGTTGGCGAAGCCGGAGGCTTTCGTGTCAGTGTTTGGAGACGGTTGCAAACTGAGAGTTGTGCGCGCACAATCCCGCCAGCAGAAACAAGGCGGGCCACGGAGAAAGGAGAGACAGAATCCGTGGCTCGACCACGCTGGCAAGAAGGTTGGTTACTCCAGCGAGGGAAAGGAAACCCGAAGTGGGTTGCACGCTTCCGCGAAGACGCAATTGCTGAGGATGGCTCGCGTGTGCGGCGGCAACGGTCGGTTGTGTTGGGACCTGTCCGCGACATAGGCAAACGCGATGCTCAGCGAATGTTGTCCGAGCGGCTGGCGGCAATCAACCAGGGCAGACATAAACCGGAGCTAATGATGAGTTTCCAGCGGTTCGTTGTGGAGAGGTGGGAACCGAGCATACTGCCCACACTCCGATTCTCGACCGCCCGGAACTATCGTCACTTAGTCCGGCGACACTTGCTCCCCTTCCTAGGTGTGATTCGTTTGCCGGAGATCGGCCCGGCGGACGTGCAAATGCTTGTGGCTGAGAAGTCGAAGCGATACGCGCCGAAAACGGTGCTCTCACTTCGGAACCTCCTCTCCAAAATCTTCGGCACAGCGAAGCTTTGGGGCTACCTGCAAACGAATCCGGCACAGGGCGCGCAAGTGCCCTCTCTGGTAGACACACGCGAACGACTGGCTTTGACTCCCGAGCAAGTCCGAGCTTTGCTCGGGGAGTTGAAGGAACTCTATCGAACGATGGTTCTCTTGGCGGTGCTTTCTGGCTTGCGGCGCGGGGAGATATTTGGCCTCCGCTGGAAGCGTGTGGATTTCGCCGAGAGAGCAATCCTTGTGGCAGAGGCCAACTACGAGGGCCGATCTGCTCCGCCCAAAACCCGAGCGTCCCGCCGGAGAGTGTTTGTAGACGCCGCCGTTTTCGAATCTTTGAAACGGTTACGTCCAGCACAATGCCAGCCGGATGATTTTGTTTTCCCCTCTGAACGGGGCACGCCGCTCAATCCCAACAATGTTCTCAACCGTGTGCTGCATCCGGCCTGCGAACGGGCGAAACTTCCGTTCGTAAGCTGGCACAATTTCCGGTACACGTATGCGACTTGGGCCAATCCAACAGGTGAAAGTATCAAAGCACTTCAAGCTCAGTTGGGCCACACCGATTCGCGTTTGACTCTCGATGTGTACACCCAGCCGATGCCCGAAGCGCAACGGCAGTTGGCGGGCAGAATCGCTCGGGTTTTGCTCCCTATTGCTCCCAATTTTGGCGAAGAGACAGAAAGCTCGGGAGGGCTAATCCAATGACGGGCCTAGAGATGAGGTGGCGCGCCCGGAGAGACTCGAACTCCCGACCTTCTGGTTCGTAGCCAGACGCTCTATCCAGCTGAGCTACGGGCGCGCAGTGCTTAACTCCCTGTGATTTTAGCATTTTACGCTGCGCTTGCAACTTCGACTTCTTCGGTGCAATTAGGCTCTTTCGGTGCAATTGAGGCCGGTAGCTGGAAGCCTATACCTACTTGCTCTGCTACCTGCTTGCGGAATTCAACATCCTCTGCCACCTTGGAGTACTCGTCCGTGATGCTCCTATTGCTATGGCCGAGCCAGAAACGGATGAGGTCCTCCAGCGCCCGTTGTTTCCTGAGCCACGTGGCCCTGAAGCGCCGGAATGCGTGGGCACCTGCCTTCGGCTGCCCGAGCGCAGCCAGCAGAGGATGCAAGGAACGCCGTAGAATGTTCGTATGTGTGAGCGGCTTGCCATTCCTTGAGCAGAACAGCAGACCGGATGTGCGGTCTCCGATGAACTCGCGAAGCATCGCTGCCACTGAAGAGTGGAGCTCAACCTCTCGCTTGCCGTTGGCAGTCTTGAGGAACCCCTGGATTTCGCCCTTCCACACCTTCTCCTGGACCTTGATGACTGAGCAGTCGGCAGAGATGTGTCTTGCAATGTCTACCCCCAATGCCTCCCCGATTCGTAGCCCCGTAGAGGCACAGAGGGTGTAGAGCATGCGGTACTTTCCCTTGGAGCCAGCAACAATCCCCGCCACAGTTTCGCTCGTGAAGGAGGGCTGGTGTTGCTCCTCTCTCTTGACCACAGGCATGTCCAGGTACTCGAAATCCCACACGATCGGGTACAGCTGTGCACGGGTTTTCGGGTTCTTGGCACTGGCAACCACCGCGCGGATCACCTGGAAATAGTTGCTAATGCTCTTGGGCGACAGCCCGGAAGCCGCCATTTTAGACACGAGTGCCTTCACAGGTTCGTTGTCCACGGCGAAGAGGGGCAAGTTCCCAAGGTTGGGATTAAGCCACTTCTCCAAACAGCTTTCCCAGGTTTTCAGGGTCGAGGGAGCCACTGGCTCGCGCTTTCGCGTCCGCATGTGGCTCAACCACGCCTCTGCCTGGTCGCGGAACGTTGTGCCGTTGTTAATTGCTTGCGCTCTTTCAAAGTTCTCGGCACTGTCCGCCCCGCTGGCGGCGATTGTTTCCTTTGCCTTGCGTTTCCGTTCAGATTCGGTCAAGGAGCCGGGGCCGGAGATGGGGCAGATTTTTCTGCGCATGTTGACCCTTTCTTCCCGGCCTGGAACGTCCATCCGAAACCGAACGACCCACCAGTTACCACTTCTTTCCAAGTAGCCGTTCTGACCACGTCGGCGGCTCATACTTTTTCCTTTTCTCCGCTTCCGTGGCGTCGCAGTGGCGACTGTACCAACGACATCGCCCGAGAGCAACTGTCTCTTTGATTCCATTCTGGCGGCCCGAAGTCCGACGAATTGGGTCATTTGGCTCACGCGTGGGCTAGTGGCTAGGCTCCTGGTAGTTCTCGCTTTCAGCGACAGGCGCGCTAGTGGGGGGAGATGGCGGAACCTTGAGGTCGGCCAGGGCCTTCGTGACTGTATGGCGGGCGTAGTACTCGGGGTCGTGCTTGTCGTCGGCGCGGAAGTCAGCGATGCGGCGGACGATTTCCTCGGGGTGGTCGCCTCGCGCCAAGGCGCGCTTGGCGAAGGCCCAGTCGTGCTCTGATTGGCTCAGCTCGTCATTGGGAGCGGCTCGCCTTCCGGCGCGTTCTTCGGGATGGTGGCGCGGGGCGTCCTGAGCGTCCAGCCGGAACTTGAAATCACGAAGATGATAGATCTCCGTTGACCCCACACGGGCCCGCACGTAGAAATCGGTGTCGTACTTCTTGTTTGCGAAACCAGGGAGACGCAACACCCGTGCTGAATCGGTCGCTGCTGGGTCGCCTCCGAATTCAGCAACCATCGCGTGGTTGAGAGCCTCCGCTCCTTCTTGGTTGATCATTTCGACCTTCCAAACCACCTGGTATTTTTGGGGCGAGGTCTGAAGCACATAGTTTGGCTTGGGAACGAAGCCGGAGTTTTCAACTGCTTCAAGAGCTGCCTCGCCGTCGTGGTCAGGATCAAGGTTGACATGGCGGATCTTCGAGCTAAGGATTCTCTGGATCATTGCCTATCGGTCGCCCTGTGAGCGGTATTCGTATCCTTCCTGGCGGCCACTTGCTGTTGCCTTCGCCAGTCCATGAAATGCTTGTCCTTCCACAGCAGGATCTCCAGGGCCGAATTGACGACGTGGTCCGGCGTGCTGTCGACAAAGGTGGCGTACTTCTCGACGGCGAGGGCCACCGGCTCTTCGAGCTCGTACTCTCGTTTCACGTGTTGCGGTGGCTTGTTGATGATGGACATGTTGTTCCTCCTCGGTTTGTTGTTAGTGTTCCTTGAGCGCGGGCAAAACACCTAGGAGGCAAAGCCTCCTCAGTTCCTAGTCGGCTGGAGCGACCCACGAGTCACTTTGGCCACGGAACCGTGTGCAAAAGTGGGGTCGCTCCAGCCCATCCCGGTGTTTTGCCCGCGTCCAAATTGATCGTCGCGCCATGCGCAACCTCTATGCTCCCAACAAGTTCGCATCACCGGCAGGGTGACGCGAAGGGTTACGGACGGGGTGACGTGCGTCTTTCATGCACCCGTCACCCTGCCGAGAAACCACAGCGAGTGGAGAACGGTGATTCCTCACCAGATAGGTGCCGAAGAAAACCGTGTGGTCGGGCGTGAGTGGAGCCAAGTCAGTTCGCACGCCGTCCTCGTTGAGTTCACCAGCGCTCCAGGCCCGATACAGGCCATCGAAGCGTTCCCCGTTGAAGCGGCGACGGGCCTCGTTCAGGAACACCAGGTCGGCCGTGACAGGGACAACGTACTCGTGGTTCTCCCACTTTCGACGAATCTCGAAGTAGCGGAGGATCTCGTTCGAAACGTCGGATTCGAGGGGCCTTCTGACGAGTGTCCTGAAGCGTTCCTCCGCCCGTGGGAAGTAAGCGTCTTTCGGAGCGATATAGAGGAACCGAAAAGTCTTCAGTTGCCGGAAGAGTCCTTGATAGGCCGCCAAATGAGTCGAGAACTTCACTGGATTTTCAGCCCCCGAATCCACGAAGCTCAGGGTGACCACAGGAGCAGCCCCTGAGAAGGGCGGGGCGAGAAAGAGCGGGAACTTGTCCACGAAATAGCGGATGGTGGGCGGGCTGCCGGGGCGACCTTCGTAGACCTTAGCTGGGAGGAACTCCTTGGGGACCTCCAGTTTCTCGCAGAAGAAGCTGATCTTGTCCTGCTCGGTTTCGAGGTAGTCGAATTCCTGGTTCGCCAGAACGAAGTCTAAAAGTACCAAGCGAGTGCGCATGAAATCGAAGGAGTGCTGCTTGCGGTTGCGGAGGTTGTCCTTTTCGATCTGGCCGTAGACGGTCCTGGAGAAGAGGTGGAAGACGAAGCCCCTCCGCATGTAGTCCCGGACGGAGGCGTGACCTCGCGTAAGGAGTTTCCGCGCGAAGGAAGTGGGCCGCTTTCCATACCCCGTCCCGGTGAACGCCCTGAACTGTCCCAGAGTGAAGTACCCCGAGTGGACCGCTACCAGATAGAGAAAGCGAGCCTCGGCGTCGGTGTAGCCCAGTTCCTTGACCCGCTCGGTGTGGTGGGCAGGCAGTTTCATGGGGACAGAATCTCCTCTGTCAACTCCCTCTGGTCCAGGAGATGCCTGAGACCGGGTGCATCCTGCGGGTACGCGACCCTCCTGCCTATCAGAGGCCTCGGAAACAAAGGAAGCCAATGAGAAATTCCGATTGCCTGGTCTACGGGAAACTGTAGGGAATCTCCGCTGTTCACGAGTCCGCCCAAGGCCCCCACTTATCTAGGGAACATGCAAGAGCCAAAAAGTGAGAAAGAATCTTCGTGCTTCAGGCGTTTCCTCCCTATTTATCTAGGGAACATCGAAAGAGGGAAAAGTAAGAAAGAAACATGCAAATTCCGGCGGCTCCCCCCTCAGCCGAGAAGTATCTTGCTGCCAAGCTAGCTCAGGGGTAGAAATCACCCCGCGCGAGCCTCTCCCCCGGTTTCTCGGCCCTGACCCGAATGAGGCTACGGACAAGGTCTGGGCAGAACTCCCCCTACTTACTAAAGGAACATCGAACAAGGAAAAAGTAACAAAGAAAGTTAGGGACCAGAGCGAATCAGAAACCGCCATGCTAGCCTGACATGCCTCGCATCATTGGGAGGATCCCATGGGCTGTCTTTGTGATCCGGGCAGGCAACCTGATTCGCCTTGCGTGCTGTCCCCTACGGCCGTGGAAGAAACACTGGCACGGAACCCGGTGCTGGAGGGCGGGAGCGACCCCAAGGTTCACTTGGGCGGCTGAAAGCCGAAAAAGTGGGGTCGCTCCCGCCCAATTTCGACGTTGTTCCCACAGCCGCTCTTGTCTCCTCTGCCTGCCGAAGTCTTGTGCCTTCCATGACTTCGCCGTCCCATGGGTGAAGAAGTGGAGCTTCAAAAAAGTGCAGAGAGTAACTCTTACCTTCTTCACCGTTTCATACTGGAGGACTGCCGGAAGGAGCGCCGGACTGATTGGCGTGCCTTGCTTGTCATGCGAGGGCGCCAGGAACGGCATGAGCCGGTGCATCGGGTGCAAACTGGACCCTGGGCATCTACAGCGTTGCAGACGAAAAAATCAGTAACAGCGGGCAAGTCATTGAAGAAGTTGACTGCAGCGATTTGAAATATCAACCTCCTGGTCCCGAACCAGATTCAAGCGCGCGAGGAAACCTGTTGGTTTTTGTAGCCCGCAACTGCTTCTTGTTGAAGGATTTGCGCGTCGCCTCTTGGACGCGGTGGAATCTTGCTGACTCCGGAAGCTTCCTCAGCTACGAAATCATCTACACTTTTCTCCCCTCACAACTTGTTCCGGTCGTTCTGAAGTAGCCAGCCCATCGTCTTCACTGCTGCCTTGTTGGCAACGGAGAAGCGAGAGGGGACGCCCACTCGTGCAGGCGTGCTGCCACCTGGGGGGTAATCCATTGTGCGGCACCAGGTGGCGGGCCTTCGAGCTAGCCTTCGATGATCTCGCCCTTAGCCATGCTGGGACAGCTCGTAACCCAGTTCCGCCAATAGCCGCTAGTAGATCGTCGGATGGATCCCCTCGCGACGGCACAGATCGGCCACCAACACCTCGGCGCGAATCCCTTCCATCACGATGCGGATCTTCTCTTCGGCGGGAAACTTCCTGCGGCTCGTGCGCTTGGCCCAGCGAATCACCTGCCGCGCCGTTTCGCCACGCCCGCCGCCCGTCCTGCCCGAGGGCAGGACGGCTTCTCTCTCCTCACTCCGGTACTCCCCCTGCTCCTCGTCTGGCTCTTGCTTCTTCCTCCGTTCCTCTTCCATGGCTCACCCACTTCCTTCTCCGCGAAGTCTACCGCGGCCTCGGGTGAACCGTCGCTCCTACCTGTAGCTTAGCTTCACTCGAACCCCACTCCCATTTCCGCTGAAGTCAGACAGGTGCGACCAGCGAGCGTTCCTCGGCACCCAGAAGATGCTGGCTTAGATCAGAAAGACGAAGTTGCACCAAAGCGAATTTCTCGCCGACTGTCGTGTGGGCATCTAACCGGTGTTTCCAGCGTTAGAGCTGGGCCGGCAATGTTCTGTCCGCGCGTTCTGGTAACATGGCCTGACGCATGGACCGGGTTCGCATCTTGATCATCGGCGGTGGCGTAGTGGGTTGCGCGATTGCGCGGGCGCTTTCGCGGCGCTGGGACGATGTGTTCCTCGTGGAACAGATGCCGCGCCTGGGCATGGCCACGAGCACTCGTAACAGCGGTGTGATCCATGCGGGGTTTTACTATCCAGCGGGCTCGCTGAAAGCGCGGCACTGCCTAGCGGGAAACCGGCTGACGTACGAGTTCTGCGCGGCGCACGGCGTGCCGCACCGTCGCACAGGCAAGCTGATCGTCGCCTCGGACGCGTGCGAAGAGGCGGAGTTGCACGTGCTTTTCGAGCGCGGCGCGGCGAACGGCGTCCAGGGGATGAGAATCATCGGCCGAGCGGCAATACGGGAACGCGAGCCGCACGTCGAGGGAATCGCCGCGCTCGAGATTCCTTCCACGGGGATCGTCTCCGCCGAGGAACTGGTGAAGGCGTATGGCCGCGTGGCCACGGAACAGGGCGCGCAGATCGTGACGCACGCCCGCGTTGAAGCGCTAGAGCCGAGCGGCGAGATGATTCGCGCGGCCTTGTGCATTGGCGATGAAAATTCGTGCACGCGAGAAGCGATTGAAGCGGCGTGTGTGGTAAATGCGGCGGGACTCCACGCCGACGAGATTGCGGCGATGCTCGGGAATACGTCCTGGCGGATTTATCCCGTTCGCGGCGAGTACTGCGAGGTTCGCGGCCCTCGCGCTGCGCTCATCAACGGACTGGTCTATCCGCTGCCGCATGAGGACATGCTGGGCCTCGGGGTGCACTTCACAAAGACCCTGTGGGGGACGGTGCTGGTGGGGCCGACGGCACGGCACGTCGAAGACAAGAACGACTACGAGCACAACCGGCTGCCCATCGCGGAGTTTGCGCGCAGGGCCAAGACGCTGCTGCCGGAGATGGAAGAAAGCGACCTGCAGCTCGGCTTTTCGGGATTGCGGCCGAAGCTCGTGCCGCCCGGCGCGAAAGGACCGGCGGATTTCGTGATCGAGCGCGACAAGAATGTGCCGCGGGCGATTCAACTCGTGGGAATCGAATCGCCGGGGCTGACCGCGGCGCCGTCCATTGCTGAGCATGTGTTCGGGCTAATCGAGGAAAGCCTCAGGTGATTCGTGGCCCGTGTCCCGTGACCAAGTAAGTTTGGAAAGGGAAGGCAGTCGTCACTTGAAGATGACCGTGAGGAACTTGCGTTTGCCTACCCTCAGGTCTCCACGCTCCACTTCACTCACGTCAATCTGGAAGCCCGGATCCTCAACTCTTCCTCCGTTCCATTCGCCAGCACCTTGGCGGATGAGCTTCTCTGCCTCGGTTCTGGACACCGCAATTTTCCACATCGCCATCAAACGAGCCAGTTGAACACGAGTTGTAACGGGCCGCAGGAAATTGTACAGGTCTTCGCGAGACACCTCTTTCTGAGGAATCTGTTCCGGCGCTTGGCGGTCGCGGAAGACGCGCTAAGATTGGTCGGCGGCTGGTTGCGCGGCATCGGCGCCGTGGGCACCGGCACCGCAATGACGGTGTCGGTCCATTGCATCGGCACCCCGGCCATCCGGCCGATCTCTCCGAGGGCAGCCCCAACGATGGACAAGAAGTCGATGAGGGAAAGGGACTGGTGTCTGAAGGCAATCGGTGCGCTGTTCCAGAGGTCCACGCGAAACCTTCACGACAAAGGAGGGGTCGGCGTAGAAGGGCTTGTAGAACCTAAGCTTCCAAGTTCCAGATTCTGCCTGTGCCTGCGGACGGATGAGGTGTTTGCACACCAGACCAGTCTTAAACCAAAAGCCCGCTACCTCGGACTATGTGCACGGCCTCGGAGCGATTCTCGGCATTCACCTGCCGAAGGATCCGATGAACATGATTCTTGACGGTTTGTTCTGAAAGATTCAAACTGTTGGCAATCTCCTTATTCGACCACCCCTTTGCCAGTAAGGAAACCAGTTGCTGCTGCCTCTGAGTCAACCCGAATTCTGCTCGCCCTTGATGTCTTGAGATTCCTCGAGCCTGCGTGGTAATGTGGCGAAACAGCGAAAGACATAGGCGGGGTGGGCAGACAGCTTCTCCGTTTGCTACTGCTCGGACTGCGGCGACCACTTCCAAGGTCGATGACTCTTTCAGAACGTAGCCCACGACACCTGACCGAACAGCGCTCAGGAAACTATCTCCATTCTCATCCGCATCGATAAGCAAAATTTTCAAATTCGGGATGGCTTCGAGGATTTCAACGATTCGATCTGAGTTTGAGATGGTCCTTTCTGCGCAGTCCACCAGCAGAATCTCGCACCGGGACTCCGCAATCAGACGGACAGGGCAATCGGCATATGCACACTCACCGACGACGCGAATGCCAGCCTTTTTCTGCAGGATGCGGCGTAACGATTCGCGAAGCAAACGGTTGTCAGCAAGTACGAAGACAGAACCTATCTCGTGGATCCCGATACTACTCGATCCGCCCACGATCAACGTCGCCTCCCAAGGATGAAACGGCCAGGCCTACCAAGGCATGCGCATGGCACCGGAGGGCCGGTCATCTTGCGCCGGGTTACCGCACCTTGAGCGGCGAGGCTATAGCGTGGAATCTAGGTTTGTCAAGTTCAAATAACATTACAGTACAGTCTCAAGATGATGTCTTGCACCGCATGGAATATGGCTGAAAACCTATGACTGGTAGGCGAGGCCAAGCGAGAAGCACACGAATAATTGTTCGTCACCCTGCGGCCCGGGTGGTGCATTCCTCCACCCACTTTGCGGCCTCGCACAGAACGAGCGGCTTGAGGCTCTCAGGTGACTTGTTGATGCTCCTTTCACGAAATAGGAATAGATCAACGCATTCCTCGAACTCTTTCAGCCGAACAGACTCCAGCAGAGCGTCGTCGTCAAGACGAAACCCGCGAGTCAGCCAGCGTCACTGGAGGCACGAGGGTGAACAGTTTTCCAGTCTCGACAGGCCCGCCGACATCGAGAATGTCTAATCGCCGGTTTTGTCTAGGAACGCAGCGGCAGTACCAAGCTGGTACCGACTAAGTACTAAGCATATCCACAGACCCCGGTACTTAGCTTAGTACTTCATTGGTCCCCCCTAGGAACCAGTTTGGACCTGTTCATTTCCACTGGAGAGTCAATACTCGGCGCTTTGAGAGGTGCGCCATGGAGGAGAAGGCGATCCGGGTGCTGGTAGCAAATCGTCCGCGGCTAATGCGCGAACTCGTGCTCGCCACTTTCGCCGATCAGCCCGACATTGAGCTCGTGGGTGAGGTGGTCGAGGATTCTCAAATCCCGACGACTGTCGAGCACACCTTGCCGGACCTTCTAGTGGTTGCGCTCGACGATCCGTCCAGGCGACCCACCATTTGCGATGCTCTGCTCCGGCGCCACCCGCAAATGCGGATCATCGCCGTAGCGCCGGATGCGAACCTCAGCGTCTATTACTGGACTACGTTCGATGTCCTCGGCTCTCGCATCGACATCCACGCCTCGAGCTTCGAGGCCTCCGAGGAAAGCATCCTCGAAACCGTTCGACGGGGAACCAAGCAAGAGGAAGGAACAAAGCAGTGAGACATCATTATTTTTGTTCTTCAACGATTTGCGTTTCGTCCGCCGCGTGGACTTGGGGGCGGCGGTTCCTGATAGGAATCTTCCTGGCATGTCTTGTCGGGTTCCCTGGCGCAAGGGCTGCGCAGCAGCCGCAGGAGACACCATCCGACTGGGCCACGGACAACCTCGACCAGGTGTCTGCCTCAGCCGCACAGATCCGGGATGTGCTGGCCAAGGATCCTGGCCTGATGGTCGAGTTAAAGCGTCTGATGGCCAAACAGGCCATGGACAAGGGGCAAATCGTCGAGGAATCCGATTTCACCGACTCTGCCATTTTCGACCGTCTCGCGAGCGATCCAAAATTCCGCGCCCTGGCCACGCGCCTCTTGCAGCGGTACGGCTACCTGACGCCGCAGCCTACTCCGCAATCGCCTGTGGGGCAGGAGCAGGAACTGTTGCGGAAAGCCCAGGCGGAGCGGCTGGCCCGGGCCTCGTCGAGCCCGCAGGTCGTACCTGAGCTTTCGGAAACCGCGTGCGCGCCCGGAGAGGAAAACGCGCCGGGTTGCCGCGAGGGAGTTGGTGTGCGCCGCCCCGCGACGCAGCAGATTCGCACGCCGGAGGAAGGACCGCTTCCGCCGCCGCGCGAGCTTGATCTGCCCGCCCGCCCCAGGGCTGAGTCGCTGCCGCCGGATACTCAGCAACCTGACCTGACCGGTCCGTCGTTGATTGCAACCGGGGCCGTACCTTCGTCCCGGTCGTCGAGGCCAAACGCGCCATCCGGTTCTGTTCGGCCCGAAGACGTTAGTGGCGTTACTGCCGGGCTGCCCGCTGTCCTCCCCGAGTTCCCAACGAGAGAGCAGCCACGCGCCGTTGCTCCTCTGTACGAGCCGAAGCCTGTCGTCGACCTCCTGCCGATCGAGATGGTGCGCTCCCCCAACCCCTACGCCGATGTGCCATCGCTTTATGATCTCTACGTTCAGGCCGCGCCGCGCACGGGCCGTCTCGAACGCTTTGGCCTAGAAGTTTTCCGCCACGATCCGGCGGCCGCGGGCGGTGCCGCGGGGATTCCCATGGATCTCCCCGCCGGGCCGGAGTATGTCCTTGGTCCGGGCGATGGCTTAACGATTGATCTTTGGGGCGGCGTGTCGCAGCGGTTGTTCCGCACCGTGGACCGCGAAGGCCGCCTGTCGTTGCCCGAGGCTGGGCCGTTGCTGGTGAGCGGCAGGACGCTCGGTGACGTGCAGCAGGCCGTCCAACGCGTCTTGCGCACGCAGTACCGGGACGTTTCCGCCGACGTTTCGCTCCAGCGCCTGCGCACCGTGCGCGTGTACGTCGTTGGTGAAGTGAATTCACCCGGCGCCTACGACATCAGTTCGCTTTCGACGCCCCTGAACGCTCTGTTTGCCGCCGGGGGCGTCACCGCGCGCGGCTCCCTGCGCTTGCTGCGCCACTATCGCGGCAAGCAGCTTGTCGAAGAAGTGGATGCCTACGACCTGCTGCTCCATGGGCTCCGTGGCGACCTGAAGAACCTCGAGAACGGCGACACGCTGCTGGTGCCTCCGGTCGGCGCGCAGGTGAGCGTGGACGGCATGGTACGCCGTTCGGCGCTGTACGAGCTGCGCGGCGAAACCAATCTCGCCGAGGCGCTCGATCTGGCCGGAGGGATTCTTCCGGCGGCAGCGCTTCGTCACATCGAAGTCCAGCGGCTCGAGGCACACGAGAAGCGCACCATGCTGAGCGTGGACCTTGGCGAAACAAGCGACCCGGAGGCGATTCGCCGCCAGCTCGCCGCGTTTGCGGTGCGTGACGGCGACGAAGTGCACATTTTCCCGATTGCGCCCTATAACACCACCGCCGTTTATCTCCAGGGGCATATCTTGCGCCCCGGGCGCTACGCCTATACCCCCGGCATGCGCCTCACCGACCTTCTGGCTTCCTACCACGATCTTCTGCCCGAGCCTGCCGAGCACTATGCCGAAATCGTCCGGCTGCGCCAGCCGGACTGGCGGCCGGTGGTGGAGAGTTTCGATCTGGCAGCGGCGCTTGCGAATCCCACCTCTTCGCCAAAGCTTGAGCCGCTCGACACGGTGCGCATTTTCGGCCGGTACGATTTGGAAGCCGCGCCGGTGGTCTGGCTCTCCGGGGAAGTGCGCGCCCCGGGACAGTACCGCACCTCGGGCCAGATGCATTTGCGCGACGCGATCTATCAGGCCGGAGGGTTGCTACCGGATGCGGCGAGCGATTCGGCGCAACTGTTCCGCGCGCAGCCGGACGGCTCGGTTCGAATCCTGAATGTGAATCTCGCCGCGGCGCTCGCGGCCGACCCGCTCGAGAACATCCTGCTGCAGCCGCGCGATCGCATCATCGTCCACCGCAGCTTGCACCGGGTGGATCCGCCGAGCGTGTACGTCAAGGGCGAAGTGGCCAATCCGGGCCGCTATCCTCTCGCGGCCAACATGCAGGTTTCAGACCTGTTGCAGGCGGCGGGCGGTCCGAAGCGCAGCGCCGATCTCCAGAACGCTGACCTTACCCGGTATCACGCGGGCAGCGGCGCACCGCCGGCCGGTGAGCACGAACATGTGGACCTCTCAGCCTCGTCTATCGATGAGACGAGCCGCAGGATTCCCCTCACGGATGGTGATGTCCTTACCGTCCCGCAATTGCCCGGGTGGAACGATCTAGGCGCAGCCGTCACGGTGGCGGGCGAGCTCAGGAATCCCGGCACCTACGGCATCCGTCCTGGGGAGCATTTGAGCTCCCTCTTAAAGCGCGCTGGGGGATTGCTCCCGACCGCCCATCCGCAGGGCGCCATCTTCATGCGCCGTGAGGTTCGCGAACTCCAGGAAAAAAGCCGTGAAGACCTGATCCAGCGGATCGAGCAGGAAAGCGCGCAGGTGAAAACCTCGCTGACGACCACGGGAACCGAAGAGGCGGCCCTGCAGCAAGCCGCCATGCAGCAGCGCCAGCGCGTTCTGGATGCGCTACGACGCGCCCCGATCACCGGACGCCTCGTGATTCATCTTCGGCCCGACAGGAAGGAATTCGAGAACTCACCGCAGGACATCGAGCTCCGCGCGGGCGATACCCTCGAGATTCCCAAACGACCGGGGTTCGTCCTGGTTGTGGGCCAGGTTTACAACACCAACGCCATTACCTGTGCACCCGGCAAAAACGCTGGTTGGTATCTCTCCCGCGCCGGCGGGGCCACACAACTCGCGGACAAAGGCGCCATCTTCATCGTGCGCGCGAATGGTGAAGTGACGAGCCGTCACCAGGGTGGGTGGTGGTCCGGCGGAGTCCTCTCCGCCGTGATCGGGCCGGGTGACACCATCGTCGTTCCAGAGAAGCCTGTTCTCGGCGGCAGCCGGTGGAAGAACTTCCTGGCGATTGCCCAGATCGCGCAGTTGGGCGCGGTCACGGCTGCGGTCATGCCCTAAGGGTGTGGATGATCGCTCATCAAGGTCAGGCGTTGATTTACGAGGGTTGGTGGGTGACGTGATGTTCGGGAGGTCGCTCATGTTGGCGGTCGGGATCGGCACGGTGCTTCTGGTGCAGCCCTGTGCTGCAGACGACCAATCCCGGGACGAGCCGGAATGGCCGCAGGAGTCTGCGGCCAAGAACACGCAGCCGGTGAAAGACGCGGACGACAAGAGTTCCGCGGCTCGCGGTCGTGAGAAGGATGCGCCGGCTCGCAACACAGAAAACAAACTCGGCGGCCCGCTGGTGAAAGACATCGCGCAGGACCAGAAAGCCATCTGGACTAGCCCAGCCCGGCTCCGTTGGCAAGATGCGGACTGGTTGGTGCCACTTGGGGGAGTCACAGCAGCGCTGATGTCGGCGGACCGCTCGAGCATGCAACAAATCAACCTATCGCCGACGATTGTGAAGAGAAGTACCGACTTCTCCAACTACGGAGTGGGGGCCTTGGTTGGCGCTGGGGGTGGGCTCTACCTCTGGGGAAGAATGACGGGCGACGACCACAAACGGGAAACGGGAATCCTGAGCGGCGAGGCGGCCGTGAACGCTCTTGCCCTCACCTCAGTCCTCCAGAGAATGCTGGGCCGCGAACGTCCGGGCGTAGATAACGCGCGAGGAAGATTCTTGCAAGGTGGAACATCGTTTCCTTCGGATCATGCCGCGACCGCCTGGTCCGTCGCCAGCGTGATTGCCCATGAGTATCCAGGCCCGCTCACAAAGGTGCTGGCCTATGGACTGGCAAGCGCCGTGAGTGCGTCGCGCGTATCCGGCAAGCAGCACTTCCCATCCGACGTCCTTGTCGGCAGCGCCATCGGTTGGTTCGTAGGTCAGCAGGTATACCGTGCCCATCACGACCCGGAGCTCGGGGGCGGCAGCTGGGAGACTGCTTCAGATGTGGGTGATGCGGGGTCTGAACCGCAGCGAAGCTCGAGGGGCTCGCCCTATGTCCCTCTCGACAGCTGGGTCTACCCGGCATTCGAGCGTCTCGCAGCGCTGGGCTACGTCAAGACGGAAATGCTGGGCATGCGGCCGTGGACAAGAATCGAATGTGCTCGCCTGGTTGAAGAAGCCGGCGAACTCGTTGGCGAACAGGAATCGGAATTACCCGAGCCGACCCGCCTCTACCACGCCCTCAGGGAAGAATTCGCTCAGGATGCGATGTTGCTGTCCGGCGAGCAAGACCGAAGCCTGCGCGTGGAATCGCTCTACACGCGGGGCACGCAGATATCCGGCACTCCGCTGCGAGATAGTTATCACTTCGGCCAGACCCTCATCAACGATTTCGGCCGTCCTTACGCGGAGGGAACCAATCTCGTGTCCGGATTCTCCGGCTGGGCAGGAGTAGGACGGTTCGCCGTTTATGTGCGTGGCGAATATCAGCATTCGCCTTCGGTCCCGACCTATTCTCAGGATGTTCGCAATCTGATCGCGCAAGTGGACGAAAATCCGGTGCAGCCGGCCCAGCCCGTTCCTACGACCAACCAATTTACTCTATTGGACACATATGTGCTCATGAATCTGGACAATTGGGAGCTCTCCTTCGGCAAGCAGAGCCTGTGGTGGGGGCCAGATCAGGGCAGTTCGCTGATCTGGAGCGACAATGCGGAGCCGGTCGTAATGGGGCGTGTTGCGCGAACCATTCCGGCCAAATTGCCGAGCTTCCTTGGCGTGCTTGGTCCGGTGCGCGTTGAGCTGTTTTTCGGGAAACTGGCAGGGCACCAGTTTCCGCCGTGTCCGCTGATTCACGGGGAGAAGATCAGTTTCAAACCCACTCCCCGGCTGGAAATGGGTTTTTCGCGCACGGTCGTCCTTTCCGGTGTAGGCCATCCGCTGACGCTCAAGAATCTTTTGGCTAGCTACTTCAACCTGCAATTCCATGTGACTCTACAGAAAGGCGTTCTTGGGGTGGCCGATCCTGGAGACCGGCATGGGGCGTTCGACTTGTCCTACCGCTTGGCGAATTGGATGACGGTCTACAGCAATCTGTTCTGGGACGACGCCATTCGCCGCACAGCCTACAATCCCGGAGTTTACTTCCCTCGCATCCCAGGATTACCCAAGTTGGACCTTCGCGCAGAGGTTGTCAGCACCGATGTCCCACCCGACCATGGGCAGCACGCGGAAGGCCGGCTGATTTACTGGGAGGGGGAGTACCATGACTCATACTTGAATAACGGGGATTTGCTTGGCAGCTGGGTCGGTAGACAGGGTTTCGGCGGACAGGTCTGGGCAACGTACTGGTTTTCCCCGCGCAGTAGTGTCCAGGTTGGCTACCGGCATGGCTGGATTAACCCGCAGTTCATTCCCCAGGGTGGAGCCTTAAACGACGTGTCCGTTCGGGCGGACTTCCGGGTCCGTTCCGACCTGAGCTTGTCGGCGTTCGTGCAGCACGAAGGTTGGAACGTCCCAGTTTTGTCGCCCAGCCCGAAGACAAGTGTGACGACCTCGTTGCAACTGACTTTCTACCCGCGGTGGGGGATCGAATGAAGGCGTGTTACCTGATGGATGCACTATGGGCGAAGAGACTCTTCTCGCCGGGAGTCGTTGGACTGTCAGACACAAATTCGTATCCGCAGAGAGGGCGGAAGGCACTTTGTTGTACACCTCATCTACAATTTTCACCAGTTAGTCACAAGTTATGCTCCGGAGAAGTAATACGGCTGTATTCGCGTAACCAGAATGTTCAGAGCGGGGGCCAAGGACTAATGATGGCTATGAGAGCTTGCGGTGACGGATGGTAGAGAAGTGACACAGACGGCAACAAAACCACAGCCTGAAACCACCCAATACGTGCAGGGCGAGGACGCGTCATCCGCGGAGTTTGTAGTAGCAAACGCACGCGAGCACTCGGTCAAGCGGCTTCGCCTGCTCTGGGACCAACGGGTTTTTGTTGCTCGGGCGGTCCTTGTGGGGTTGGTGCTCGGAGGGCTTCTCGCTTTCTCGCTGCCGAAGCGCTACGAAGCCTCGACCCGGTTGATGCCTCCGGACAGCCAATCGAGTTCGGGGATGGCCATGCTTGCGGCGATGGCAGCTAGGACTGGCGGCGGACTTGGAGCATTCGCGGGAGATCTCTTAGGTCTCCAGAGTTCTGGTGCGCTGTTTGTTGGGATCCTGCGTAGTGAAACCGTCGAAGGTCGTCTGGTCGAGCGATTCAGCCTGAAGAAGGTATACGGTGCGCCCCTGGAAGAAGATGCGGGCCGGAGCTTGAGTGAGAATACCAGAATCGAGGAAGACCGGAAGAGCGGAATCATCACCATTGCCGTCACCGACCGTGACCCCAAGCGTGCGGCCGCAATTGCCCAGGCCTATGTCGAAGAGTTGGATCGCTTGGTGGCAGAGTTATCCACGTCAGCTGCCCACCGCGAGCGTGTCTTTCTGGAAGAGCGGTTGACGGCCGTGAAACAGGAGTTGGACCTAGCCTCCCAGAAGTTCAGTCAGTTCGCGAGCAAAAACGCCGCGATCGACATAAAGGAACAGGGGCGTGCGATGTTGGAGGCATCGGCAACCCTCATGGGTCAGCTAATCGCGGCTGAGTCTGAACTGAAAGGCCTCGAAGAGATTTACACGCCCAGCAATGTCCGCGTCCGGTCGGTGCAGGCCCGCGTCTCGGAATTGCGCAAACAACTGGAGAAGATAGGCGGCAAAGAAGGTACGGAGGCGGACAAGGCGGGCACGAGCGGTGACCCACTTTATCCTTCTATCCGCAAACTCCCGCTACTCGGCGTGACCTATGCCGATCTGTATCGCCAGACGAAAATTCAGGAAGAGGTGTATGAGACGCTGACCCAGGAGTACGAGCTAGCGAAAGTTCAGGAGGCGAAGGAGACGCCCAGCGTCAAAGTGCTCGATATTGCCAAGATCCCAGAGCGGAAGTCCTTTCCTCCGCGTTTGTTGATCATGTTGCTTTGCGGTTTTCTGGTGCTGGCGGGAGCAATGGTCCTTGCCTTGGGCAAGGCGCGCTGGCAGGAAGTCGACGCGCAGGATCCCGCCAAGGTTTTTGTGCAGGAAGTGTTTCAGACCGTCAACGCGAACATGCCTTGGGCATCGCCCAATGGTTCACGCTGGCAGGCGACGACGCATCGGGTTTGGACAAAGCTGGTTCGGCGCAGAAGCTCTGTGGAGAAGGCTGAATAGCCGCGAACTGGCTGTAACGCGTTGTAGGAAAGGCAGTTAGCATGTCCATCGCCCTGTGGGTGACGGGGCGAAGCTGTATGCGGGTCTTGAGAAGGGGTGCTGAATCGTGACTTTAGAGACAGGCGCTCAGGTGAGTCATTCGGACGCTCTGGCGCTGCCACGCTCGTATGTCAAGGAGCAGTGGTACGCGGCGTATACGTGCGCGAACCACGAGAAGCATGTCGCCGCGGAGCTAGAGGTCCGAGCCGTGGAACACTTCCTTCCGCTCTACAGTTCGGTCCGCCGCTGGTCGGATCGCCGCGTGCAATTGGAGTTGCCGCTCTTCCCTGGGTACGTCTTCGTTCGTCTGGCACTGCGCGACCGGCTCCGCGTGCTGCAGATTCCGAGTCTGGTTCGTTTGGTGGGTTTCAACGGATTGCCCGCGGCGCTCCCGGATGAAGAGATGGAGATCTTGCGTTCGGGGCTTTCGCAGCGCCTGCGCGCGGAACCGCATCCCTTCTTGACCGTCGGCCGCCGTGTGCGAATTGTAGGTGGTGCGTTTGCAGGACTCGAGGGTGTCCTAAAGCGAAGGCGCAGTAACCTGCGGGTCGTGCTCTCGGTTAGCCTGATCCAGCGCTCCATTGCCGTGGAATTGGATGCATGTGACGTTTTGCCTCTGATTTAGTCCGAGGATAGTTGAATGTCGAATGGCCAATCAGGAACGAGGCATATGACCCTGGAGGACGATACCATCATTCGGGTGGGAGAAGGCGATCCGGACAGAAGATCTGCCCCTCCCGGCTCGGCGGCCGAAATGCTCCGTACTTTTCGGCGCGAGCCTGTAAGATTTCGGGCTTCAAATGAGGCCATGGCAGGGCAATCTTAGCGACCACATGCTTGACAGTCAAAGGATTGCATTCGTCCAACAGCAGGTCGTGGTGGAGTACCGATGCCGCACTTCTTCTGCGAAAAGCACTTAGGGAGGCCGGAATGAAGGGTATCGTCCTGGCTGGCGGGACTGGCTCACGGCTCTATCCGCTGACGCGGGTGACTAACAAGCATCTGCTGCCAGTTTACGACAAGCCGATGATCTACTATCCCCTCCAAACCCTGGTCGAAGCGGACATTCAAGACATTCTCATCGTCACTGGTGGTAATGGCGCCGGAGATTTTCTGCGCTTGCTGAGGAATGGAAAAGATTTCGGATTGCAGCGGCTCAACTTTGCCTATCAGGAAGGCGAAGGAGGGATCGCCGACGCTCTGCGGCTGGCTGAATCCTTTGCCAGCGGGCAAGAAGTCTGCGTCATACTCGGTGACAACATCATCGAAGGCAGCATACGCAAGGCAAGAGAGAAATTTGAGGCACAGGAACGCGGCGCCATGATCTTGTTGAAGGAAGTGCCAGACCCAGAGCGATTCGGCGTCCCCGTCTTTCACGACGGGCGAATCCTCAACATCGAAGAGAAGCCGAAGAAGCCCGGCTCACCCTATGCGGTGATCGGGATCTATTTTTACGACTGGACAGTGTTTAATCGTATCCGTACGTTGAAACCTTCAAGCCGTGCAGAGTATGAAATCACGGATGTGAATATCTCCTACTTGACCGAAGGGCAGCTAGCGTTCGACTTTCTGGATGGTTGGTGGACGGATGCAGGAACGTTTGAATCGCTCTGGCGTGCCACCAGCCTGGTTCGCGAGAAGGCGACGCAATTTGCCGAGCAGGCTTTCAGTGCGGGGCTCACGCGATAACAAGAAACTGCCCAACACTGCGCGCCCAAACGCGCAATTCCAGCTGCAAAGAACCGAGGAGATCCAATGATCAAATCCGGGATTCAATCCGTGGAGGTAAGCCCGACAGAGATCGAAGCCGTGAGACTGATCCTCCCGCGGATTCATCGCGATCATCGCGGTTTCTTTTCGGAAACCTACAACCGGTCCGGTCTTGCAACATCGGGGATAGATCTGGAATTCGTCCAGGATAACCATTCCCTGTCCGTCGAGCGAGGTGTGGTGCGTGGCCTGCATTTCCAGATCCCGCCCTATGCTCAGGATAAGCTTGTTCGAGTGGTTCGCGGATCGATCTTTGACATTGCGGTCGACCTTCGGCAAGGATCTCCAACCTATGGAAGACATGCGGCGCGAGTGATCAGCGCAGCCGATTGGAATCAGATTCTCATTCCCATCGGTTTCGCCCACGGATTCTGTACGTTGGAGCCGAACACTGAGGTCATCTACAAGGTGACGAACTACTACTCGCCGGAACACGATCGCGGTCTCCTCTGGAACGACCCTGAGTTGGGGATTGCTTGGCCCCTTGCGGAGACAGAGGCAATCCTCTCCGATAAGGACAAGAAGCAACCGCGATTCTGTGAATTGCCGCGCTATTTCGAATGAGAAAGGAACCTGCTATGCCCCGAGTCTTAGTGACAGGTGCCGGAGGGTACATCGGGACGATCCTTGTACCGACTTTGTTGGGACATGGCTATCAAGTGCGCGCGCTTGATCGCTACTTCTTCGGGAGGAGCCTGCTCCGAGAAGACCCGCGGATCGAAGTTGTGCAGGAGGATTCAAGAAGGATTCGTCCCGAGCATCTGGCCGATACGGTTGCTGTTGTCGACCTCGCCGCCCTATCAAACGATCCGAGCGGGGAGCTGTTCCAGAAGCAGACTTGGGAAATCAATTGCGAGGCACGCGTACGCACTGCGAGTCTTGCAAAAGAGATGGGCGTTAAGCGCTACCTCCTTCCCTCCTCCTGCAGCGTATATGGCTTCCAGCCAAATGGAAATCCGGTACGCGAAGAAAGTGCGAGCAATCCGCTGACAACATACGCTAAAGCAAATCACGCCGCGGAGAAAGCCATTCTTCCGCTGGCTGATGATCGCTTCTGTGTGGTCGTGCTTCGCCAAGCTACCGTGTTCGGCTACTCACCACGAATGCGCTTTGATCTTGCCATTAACGGCATGACCTACGGCGCTTGGAAAACCGGGGTTCTCCCTCTAATGCGGGACGGTTCTCAGTGGCGCCCCATGTTGCACGTTCGCGACGCGGCGGCGGCCATCTGTTTCCTTCTGGCGATGGACGCAGCGAAAGTGAACGGTCAGATCTTCAACGTTGGGGCGAACCGCAATAACTACCAAGTGGGGCCGCTCGCGGAAATTGTGATTCAGTGTCTGCCCAAAGAGATTCGAGTGGATTGGTACGGCGACCCAGACCAGCGCTCTTATCAAGTTTCGTTTGACAAGATTGAGCGTCTCGGGTTCCAGGCGGAATTCGGGGCAAAGGAAGGTGCACTAGAGGTCTACCAGGCCCTCGAGTCCGGAACGCTTCAGAAGACTCCCCAGACGATCACGCTCGACTGGTACAAAGAACTCACGCGATGGCACAAGATCATTAGGGACGTGGAAATGTACGGTGGGGTTCTGACCATATGATAGTCGCCGTGCTTGGAGCCAACGGGCAGCTAGGCAGCGATTTCGTTTGCGCCGCGCAGGCAGACAATCGAGGGCTCGAAGCGCTCCCTTTGTTTAGGAAGGACCTCGACGTTTGCGATCTACGCTCGATCTCGCCAGCCCTTTCTCGACATCGTTTCGATGTCTTAGTGAACTGTACGAGCTACCATAAGACCGATGAGGTCGAAGAGCATGCGAGTGAAGCATTTCGAATTAACGCCCACGCAGTAGGCGCCATGGCAAAGGCATGCAAGACTCTGGGTGCGCGCTTCGTGCATATCAGTTCGGACTATGTTTTTGATGGGGGAAGCAGACGGCCCTACACTGAGACGGATTATGCCAGCCCGCTCAACGTCTATGGCGCTTCGAAGTTACTCGGCGAGAAGTTCGCGCTTCGAGAGTACGGCGATGGGACCCTCATCGTGCGGGTGGCCTCGCTATTCGGTGCCGCCGGATCGAGTGGGAAGGGTGGAAACTTCGTGGAGACCATCCTGCGGCGTGGCCGAGAGGCCGGGGAAGTAAGGGTGGTAGATGACATCACGATGTCACCCACATACACGGCAGACGCGGCCCGGGTAATCCTCACACTTCTGCAGAACAACGCACCGCCAGGTATCTATCACGTTGTAAATGCAGGTTCGGCCACATGGTTCGAATTTGCTCGACAGATCCTCGAAGAAGCGGGAATCCAGACGAAGGCCGTTCCGCTGACCAGCAAGGAATACCCCACTGTCGCGCTTCGCCCTGCTTACACAGTCTTGGACAACCGGAAGGCTTCCCAAATCGTCGGTGAGATCCCGCACTGGAAACAGGCTCTTCGTCAGTACTTGCTGGAGAAGGGGCACCTAAGGTTGGCTCAACCCTCCTCACAATCGTGGAGTGGCTCATCGAATTCTACAAGCGCTTGAGGGTCCAGAGTGTTTCCAGCAGCTCGTCTCCGACCGCCTGGGACATGACCGCCGCTATGCGTACGATTGCGACAAGTTGAAGAGCGCCGTTGGTTGGGTGCCGCAGTTCGCCTTTGACCGCGGGCTTGAGGAAACCATTCGCTGGTACCAGGAGAATACCGACTGGCTCGACAGCCTTCGCCGCGGGGAAGACCGCGAGTATTTCGAAAGGCACTACACGCACCGCGCCGTGACTTTCGGCGCCCGATAGAAACTGGCTCACATCGCGTTCCCGGCCCCCGCCAACATATCTCAGTAATGACAGGGAAGTTCGCCCCAGGCACGATTACCACTCGATGGCTGTGGAAGTGAGCGATGCTGACCCGCACCAGGTGGCTCGATCATGAAGCAGGCCGGACCCATTCTGGCGCCTCAGAAGGCACAAGGGACGACGCTGACTGCGCCGCAGGCGAATCTGCATCTGACCAGCGGCCGACTGCTCGCTAGAAATACCGTCTGGAACCTTATTTGCAGCGGCGCGCCGATGATCGTGGCAGTGTTTTCCATCCCCATCCTGATTCGTTGATTGGGCGGGGACCGCATGGGAGTGCTGGCGTGGGCACTAATCGGGTATGCGAGCCTTTTTGATCTTGGACTCGGCCGCGCGCTGACCGAACTGGTCGCAGGAAATGTGGGAGCCGAGCAAGGCTGCAAGGTTCCCAAGTTAGTCTGGACTTCGTTGTTGCTGGGCCGGTCGAGCCTCGAAGAGGTGCAGCCACTGCCGGCGGACGGTATCGCTGGGCCGGCTCACCCGGGGAAGAAGCGCAGGGCGATGGTCTGCCACGGGCAAAAGAACGGCTCCATCTGATTTGCCGAGCGAAAGTTGCGGGTGCGCCGGCTGCGGTTAGGGAAGAAGCAGCCCGGCAAGGTTATGGCTATGAGCATTGCAACAGTTCAGCGCCAGGTAGTAGCGCTGAACCGCCCGAGGAAGAGCTTTAACGTGACGTTCAACTTTTGGGGTAACGCAAGTCAAGCCCCTCCATTTTTAGATTTCAAACCACAAGGGGAACATAAGGCATGACAAAGAAGGCGCTGATTACCGGCATTACAGGACAAGACGGCTCCTACTTGGCGGAACTCCTGCTTTCCAAAGGGTACGAAGTTCACGGCATAAAGCGGCGGTCTAGCAGCTTCAACACCGCGCGGATAGATTCTGTTCTACCAGACTGGCACGAACGCAACGCCCGGTTGCTTCTACATTTTGCGGACCTTGCCGATTCAACAAGTTTGATCAAGCTGCTCTATCGACTCCAACCCGATGAGATCTATCACTTGGGCGCCCAGAGCCATGTGAAGGTCAGTTTTGAGATCCCGGAGTATACCGGTGATATTAGTGCGCTCGGGACGACACGCTTGTTGGAAGCAATCCGAGAAACCGGTATTAAAACTAAATTCTACCAAGCATCCAGTAGCGAAATGTTTGGCAGGGCATCGGAGGTTCCCCAACAGGAGACTACTCCATTCCGACCATGTAGCCCCTATGCTTGCTCCAAAGTTTATGCCCATTGGATGACGGTGAATTACAGGGAAGGTTACGGGCTTTTCGCATGCAATGGGATCCTCTTTAATCACGAGTCTCCGCGAAGGGGAGAAACCTTTGTGAGCCGAAAGGTTACCCGAGCTATCTCGCGCATTCGTGCTGGAATGCAGAAGAAGCTCTATCTAGGAAATCTTGAGGCCAAGCGTGACTGGGGCTACGCGCCTGAGTACGTGGAAGCAATGTGGCACATGATGCAGTTGGACAAAGCCGAAGACTTTGTCGTGGCGACCGGCGAAACTCATAGCGTGCGCGAATTTGTCGAATGTGCCTTTCACTATGTGGGCCTCGACTGGAAGAAGTACGTCGAAATAGACTCGGCATATTTTCGCCCCACCGAAGTCGACGTCCTGCAGGGCGACGCCCGCAAGGCGGAACATGCGTTTGGTTGGAGGCCGAAGGTAAAGTTTCACGACTTGGTCCGACTGATGGTCGACGCCGACTGGAAGTTGCTCCAGGATCAACTAGACGGTCGGTTTGTTCGGGAATCTCTGGTCCGCGAGTGAAGAGATGGGCGGCACATTTCTCATTAAGATCCGCGACACCGCCGCGAATTGCATGAAACTGCCCTGGAAGATCAAATTGACATCAGGTTTCAAGCTGGACTTGGCAGCAAATTTCGCCGGGGTCGGTTGGTCATTCCTGATGCAGATTGCATGTATTCCTCTTTACCTCAGATTTTTGGGGATTGAAGCGTACGGGCTGATTGGTTTTTACCTGATGTTACAGGCTATCCTTCAGGTTGTAGATCTTGGTCTGAGTCCGACCATGAACCGGGAGATGGCGCGTTATTCAGTCCAGCCCGAGAAAGCAGCGGAAGCTCGTGACCTTGTACGCACTTTGGAGGCAGGCTACTGGCTGATCGGAATCGCCATTGGTGCGGTGATATTGGCAGCGGCGCCGGCGATCGCAGCGGACTGGATCAAACCCAGCGCGATCCCTGTCCGCGATATCCAGCATACCGTTATGCTCATGGGAGTGCTGGCTGTGTTCCAATGGCCCGTCAGCTTTTACCAGGGCGGGTTGATGGGCCTTGGTCGGCAAGTTCTGTATAACGGTCTCAGCATTTCCCTGGGCACTCTTGCGAATGGAGGAGCTGTTCTTATCCTATGGCGCGTCTCACCGACGATCCAAGCTTTTTTCCTCTGGCTTGTCGCGGTGAATGCTGCTAAGGCCGTTCTCTTGGCAATTTGTCTCTGGAAGAGTCTACCCCCGGCAACTTGTTCTCCACAGTTCGACTTGCGCCGAGTGCGAAACATCTGGCGCTTCGCTGCCGGAATGAGTGGCATCACTGCCTGCGCCTTGATTCTGACCCAATCAGATAAGGTGATTCTCAGTAAGTTGTTCAACTTGAAGCTGTTTGGCTATTACACCCTTGCAGGGATGTTCGGGGTGGGTTTATCCATGACAGTCGGGTCGGTCTTCAATACGGTTTTCCCCCGCTTTTCGGCCTTGGTGGCGGCGGGCAACGAAGAAGCACTCAAGCACCTTTACCATCGTTGCACCCAGTTGATGGCGGTGCTCATTTTGCCGTTGGCAGCTGTGTTGGCGCTGTTTTCCACAGACATCCTGCAATTCTGGACCAGAAACACTGAAGTCGCGCGCAATGCGGGACCGATTGCGTCCGTTCTGGTGGTCGGAACGGCGATCAACGGATTGATGAATTTGCCTTACGCCTTACAGTTGGCAAATGGTTGGACAAGCTTGAACTTGTGGCTCAGTATCTTCTTAACGTTGACGCTCGTTCCAGCCATTTGGTTCATGGCCACACACTACGGCCCTGTGGGCGCCGCCTCCGTGTGGATTGCATTGAACTGCTGCTCTATGGCGATAAGCGTCCCGCTTATGCATCGTCGCCTGCTGAAGGGTGAAATGGTTAGGTGGTTTACTGAGGATGTCGGCTTGGCGTTAGCTGCCGTATTCGTCGTGGTCGGATCAGCCCGAGCGCTCATCGTCAGCCCGTTGCGACCGCTGATGGCAGTTGCCATTCTGCCCATTGTGCTCCTCAGTGCGCTGCTGGCTGGTGCGTTCGCCGCGCCACAGATAAGGAACCTTCTCCTCGAGAAATTATCGAAGATCCCGCTGGATTATGCCTAAGGATCGGAGTTCCGGTTCCTGGCGTACTCTATTCCGCGTTTGTGAAGCACTTTACGCCTATGGCACACATTGAGAATGCCTACGAATAATAAACCCTGCAAAAAGACTTACATCCATGTGCCTGCTTTCAGGGGTCTCACTCGGTCGGAGAAGATCACACGAGCATTGGTGGGAAGTGTGTTGTCTCCCACTTACTGGTTGTTGGCACATCGTTACGAAGTGCCAGGATTAAGGTTTCGGATCGACTATGCGCGCTTAGGAATGCGCTTAGTTTATTCTCGTAAACCACGCCTTTCCTACAAGGACATCTATCACTTGCTCTTCTGGCCGATAGAGTCAGTGCGCTATTTTGAGTTTGATTGCATGTGGCGTGCGCTATCCAACATGCCCATCCATCACTATCTGGATGTCTCCTCCCCCCGCCTGTTTCCCATCTTTCTCTTGGGAAAGAGGCCCGAGATAACCGCAGAACTGGTCAATCCTGACAAGAAAGACCTGCATTACACAGCCAGGTTAGTCGGAGCCTGCGGTCTTTACTCTCGGTGCCATCTACGAGATTGCCTAATCGAGGATGCACCCTTTGCCCCCGAGTCGTTCGATGTCATAACCAGCATCTCCGTCGTTGAGCATATTCCACGAGATAAAGAGGCGGTCAAGAAAATGTGGGAATTGCTTAGACCCGGTGGGAAACTACTGTTGTCGGTTCCGTGCGCGACGGTGGCTGAGGAAGAATTTGTGGATGTTGACTTTTTTGGCTTACAAACCCCTGATGGGACCGGCTTCTTCTTCCACCAGCACATATACAATCAGTCCCTGCTGGAGGAGAGGTTTTACAGCGTGACGGGCTCGCCCGTGCAACTTGCCATCTTCGGCGAAAAGAAAGCTGGAACCTTGCTCAACGGGTTGCTTAAAAAGTGGTCGGGGCAAAAGTACCCGCTGTGGAAAGAGCCCTATATAATGGCTCGGGAATTTCGAGGGTACGACTCGCTCTCCGACCTGCCGGGGGAAGGGGTGATTGCTATGGAGTTTGTTAAAAAATGAGGCTGCTATTCATTACCTGTTCTCTGCCTCATCCGCCGCTTACTGGAAGTGCGTTAATGGCCTCGCATCACATCCGATACCTCGCTGTTCGCCATACCGTTGACTTAATCTCCTTCAGGAATAGGGCAAATCCGAGCGAATTAGGCGACCTTCCTCGCTGGTGCAATGACATCGAACTGGTTGACCGTCCTCCACGCTGGCGCGTCCTGATCAACATGATCAGTGGAATCACCCTCGGTCTACACACGGACGTATCCCGCTCTAGGTCCACCGAAATGACGGAGGTCGTCAACCGGCGGCTGGCCAATGCAGCATACGATGTCGTGCTCTTTCAACACGTGCAGATGGCTCAATTCCGGCCCAGTTGGTATCAGGGTCCCACCGTCTGGAGTTTTGAGGCACCTATTGTGCTAAAGATGCAGCGGGAGCTGCCTGTGTACCCCTGGTATCTCCGGATATTCGCTCGACATACTATTGGTCGGCTGAAGCGGTATGAAGCCCGGCAGGCACTGCATTTCGATCGCATTACTTATCTGAATGAAGAAGAATACCCGGACTATAAAACTACTATCGGTCGGACAAGAGTGGACTCCGTGCCTTACGGTGTTGATGTCGATGCCTTCTGTCCATCACCGGAGATCCCGCGCCGCGAGGGCATGATTGTGATTACGGGCAATATGTTCCACAGGCCGAACGTCGATGGAGTAGAATATTTTTGCAAAGAGATTTTTCCCCTGGTCTGCAAACAAATGCCCTCTGCAACTCTCTGGATAGTTGGCGCCAAGCCCGTGCGGTCCGTGACAAAATGGAACAGAGACCCGCGGATTAGGGTCACGGGTTTTGTACCCGATGTTCGTGCCTATCTTCGCGAGGCCATGGTAAGCGTTTGTCCCATTCGGGCAAGAGTCGGCACACTGACCAAGATGCTGGAGGCCCTAGCTTGCGGTACGCCAGTGGTCAGTACTTCTGCCGGGAACTGCGGGATCGGGGCCATCTGCGGCGAGCATCTCTATATAGCCGACGACCCGTCGGCATTTGCTGACAAGGTGGTGGCCTTATTGACAGGCAAGAGGTGGTCTGAATTGTCGCAAAATGGACGCTCTTTTGTGGTCGAGAATTTTGCATGGGAAAAGAGCGGAGCCAAACTCGAGCAAATCCTGGAAGATCTAGCCGCAACCAGCGGAAAGGAAGAAAGGATTCCCCCTATCAAGGAATCATATCAACTGCGCTGATAAGAAGTTTGCGTTGCGAAAACCGTATGTTTATTGTTGACTGTACATATTAATATACGTGTCGCTATAGATACATTACCGAGCGTGGTCTGCCGACCGGGCCACGTTGTTCGCATCGGTGACAGGACTGAAATCGTTGAAGCTTGAAAGGCTCGTTCACTTGCCCACCGCGAAAACTGCGGCCAAAGCGGTCAAACCTATCCCCTGGGCAAAGCCTGAGCTTTTGGGTAACGAGCAACAGTATGTTTCCCAAGCTGTAGCCTCCACTTGGATATCGGGTGGACCCTTCGTCGATCGTTTTGAGGATGAGTTTAGCAGCTATTGTGGCCCGCGCTATGCGATGACCGCTTCGAATGGCACTACGGCGATCCATATGGCTTTCTTGGCCTTGGGTGTGGGGCCCGGAGACGAGGTAATTGTCCCCGGTTTTGCCTTTATGGCTGCGGCGAACGTGGCCCTCCATTTGGGGGCCAAACCGGTCTTCACCGAAGTGGACCCGAGGACTTGGTGTATGAGCGCAGACGATATCGAGAGACACATTTCAGCGAGGACCAAGGCAATCGTTCCAGTACACACCTACGGTAACGTGTGCGCCATGGATGAAATTATGGCGCTGGCAAACAGCAAGTCGATTCTGGTCGTAGAAGATGCGGCAGAGGCTTTCGCTTCCCGCTACAAGAATCGCGTGGCAGGAACCCAAGGAGCCCTAGGCACATTTAGTTTTCACGCGACCAAGACGATAACCACAGGTGAGGGTGGAATGGTGGTTACCGAGAGCCAGCAACTCCACGATAGGTTGTATTTATTCCGCAATCACGGAATGCGTCGCACGCGGTACTGGCCCGAGGTTCCAGGCCATAATTTTCGGATGACGAATATGCAGGCGGCTTTGGGATGCGCGCAACTGGAAAGAATTGACCAGATCATCCGTGAGCGCAAACGGGTCTACGCTTCTTACCAGAAGTTCTTGTCGAACGTCGCAGGACTAACCATGCAGAACTTTGCCACAGACGTGGAACCGGTGGTTTGGGCGGTCGCGGTAAAACTAGACCAGCAAGCCTACCCACAAGGCAGAGATGCGGCTATGCGCCAACTACAAGAGGCCCAAATCGAGACGCGCAACGGGTTCTACGCGGCCAGTATGCTTCAACATCTGTATGCTTGCCCCGCGCTCCCCATCTGTGAAGACCTCACCCAGCAGGTAATAAGTTTGCCGACGTACTGCGCGTTAGAAGATAGTGAGATCCATTTCATTTCCTCCAAGTTAGAGAATCTGCGCAGATAGTTGGCCAGGGACTCGAATGCGCGCACACACGGAACCTCTTGAATGCCGAAAACTCACTGCTGAATGGAAAGAACCGCTCTTGGCTTTCCTGAAGGCGCTCGAAGTGGCGAACGATACGGAGTACTTCCACCCTCATCCGTTTTCGAATGAGGCCATTGAAAGGATAATTCAAAACGCTCGCAAGGATCTCTATTATGTCCTGGCTGAAGGAAGGGATGTTTTGGGCTATGGCATGCTGAGGGGGTGGGATGAAGGGTACGAGATTCCCAGCCTTGGGATTGCTATCCATCCTCGAGCGAGAAGCACGGGCCTGGGCAAGGTTCTCATGCATTTCTTACATGCCGCGGCACGACGAAGAGGTGGGGAAAAGGTGAGACTGAAGGTAAAAATGAACAACGCTCCTGCAGTGAAACTGTATCAAGGCATCGGCTACAGGTTTGAGTTGCAGGAAGGGCAATACCTCGTCGGGTTCTTAGATCTTGGTGGCGGTTCCTGCTGAAACCAGACAGAATTGCTTCAAGGCATGGCCCAGCACGTACCAGCGCGGGGCAATCATCGCATTGAAGTTCAGCGCAGCGGCAATGTCACACTGTCATGTATGGCGTTCAGGTAGTCGGACAGGACGTCAGTGAGGAGCCCGCGGTGCACATGTGAATGCGAGCAGACACAGTGAAGGCTAGAACTACTTGCCGAGTCTGCAAAAGAGCACTTGAGCCCGTATTCTCCCTCGGAGAGCAATACGTCTCGAATTTCTTGTCTCCACAGCAGCCGGACGGGCCTAAGGTGCCATTGGAACTGGCACTTTGCTGCCATTGTAAGCTTCTCCAGCTAAGGCACACGGTTCCGGGCGAAATGATGTACCAGAACTATTGGTATCGCTCGGGTATGAATCAGACCATGCGGGGTGCCCTGGCTGATATTGCCAATGCAGCCGAACGATTGATGAATCTCCGGAAAGGGGAGAGCGTGCTGGACGTTGGGTGCAATGACGGCACTTTGCTCGCCTCGTACAAGACGCAGGGAATTTGCAGAATCGGCTTTGACCCAGCCGAGAATTTGGTTGCCTTTTCCCGAGAGGTGGCGGACAGGGTGGTCAGCGGTTTTTTTGAGTCGGAGGTCTTCCATCGGGACCCTGGCCTGAAGAATCGCCGGCCCAAGATTGTTACCTCCATCGCCATGTTCTACGACCTGGAGGATCCCAACCGATTTGTTGCCGATGTCAAGAAGGTCATGCATCCGGATGGACTTTGGGTCGTGCAGATGAGTTACCTCCCGTCGATGCTCAAGCAGCATGAGTTCGGCAATATTTGTCATGAACACCTCGAATACTACTCATTACGGTCGTTTGAATATCTCCTCGAGCTTCATGACTTTACAGTGGTGGACGTGGAGCTGAACGATGTCAATGGTGGCAGCTTCCGCGCTTACGTCCGAAACTGCGCTTCGGCTGAAAGCGTGTTCGGTGACGCCGAGTATCGTGAGGGGGCTTGCGAACGCGTGCGGGCGCTCCGCGAGCAGGAGGCCACAATGGCCTTAGACGAGGCCGCAACCTATCGCGAATTTGCCCTCTGGGTGCAACGAATCAAGCAGGACGTGTTGGCGTTCGTCAAAGACCAGATAGGACAGGGGAAAAAGGTGTACGTCTATGGGGCCTCGACCAAAGGCAACACCATGCTCCAGTACTTCGGGCTGGATTGTTCATTGATTAGCGCTGCTGCTGAGCGCAACCCGGACAAGTGGGGTAAGGTGACAGTCGGAACGCGTATCCCTATCGTCTCAGAAGAAGAAGCCCGGGCAGCCAAGCCTGATTACTTCCTCGTATTGCCCTGGCACTTTTTGGAGGAATTTCGAGCACGGGAGAAGAACTATCTGCTTTCTGGCGGTAGGTTCATTGTGCCACTTCCTCACTTCACTTTGATCTAAGGTCCACCGGCCTGAACTTGGAGAGGATTTCGGATTTTGTGGTGGAATAAGCGGAGTGTCGTGATTGCGCGCGACAGGCTCTTAACGGCGGGTGACGATGCACGCATCCAAGCCGTGATTCCACATTTTGAGACGAAGATCAAACACTTGAAGGTCCGGGCCCAGATGGCCACGAAAAGGCTGTCACGCTTACCTCGGGTTCTCGAAGAACTCCTATCACGCCGTTGTCATCGCTATTCGGAGGAACGGAAGAGTACGGCTAAGGGTCTCTTACTATAGTCAGGACAGACAAGGATCTGAGAGCCTATCACCGATGGCAGAAGGCCTACGCGCCAGCATCCGCGGTTTGTGCTCTGAACGAAAGATCCTGCCGCCGCCAGGTATCCACGAAGCTTAGACCCGTGAAGACCTTGCTCCGCCTCAATCTGGTTGCGCTTCTTCTGGTGGCTGTATTCGACCCGGCTGCGCGAACCAGGATTCGGACTTACTAGGGCAGAACAACGGCTTGTTCAGATTGCAGAAAATGACCTCATCGCATTCTTTGGCCGTTCGACATCCAGACACCATCCTCGGGGAGAGCGCAATACACACTGGCCCTCTACTGACGATGGTGTTGGTTTTCCTATTCGCTGCAAACATTTACGACCCGGGTGGGGTGCTCGGTCTAAAGTACTTAGCGTTCTTCCTCCTATGTGTTTCGGCGCTATGGACACTGAAATACTTCGACCTCTCTTCTCTTGAGATCATTGGAGGTGCACTTCTCTTTGTCATCTGCCCGTGTTGGGCCCTGCTCTTCGGCGCCGTGCGGAAGGGAGATATGTTGGTTGGTTCAAGTCAAGTTACACCTTTCCTCTTCGGATTGGTCCTCACAGCCGTGCTTTGCGCTTTCGATAAGCACAGACCCTTGCGGCTCTTCTACGCCTGTCTCTTCTCTTTAGCGATAGTTGTAATTGCCTCGTTTGTTCTGATTTATCTGTTGCCGGACAATCCCGTCAGCTCGGCTCTTTTCGATGCATTAACTAGCCTGCACGAAAAAGAGGGTTACTTTGGTATGCGCTCCTTGGGCGACCTCGAAGTTCCAAATATCTATTTTGGTAGCACGCTCTTTCTTGTCCCTACATTCGTTTATTACCTGTTTGTTGGCAGAATACTGCGTGCTGGAGTTGTCTTATTAGCGATTGGGTTGACGTTTTCAAAGGCGGGAATCACCATCGCTCTTGTGTTTGCTGCGATTTACTCTATATCGGTTCTTTTCTCTCGCTCTGCCCTGAGAGCAAGGGAGGGGGCCCGACCACTTCTCCGTAAGCGCCTCCGGAAATTCCTGCCCGTTGTGGTGGTAGGGGGAATCGCTTCTGTGCTCTTGCTGTCTATCCCAGCGTTCTATGATCAGATAAGGGATGCTTGGGCGGGTGAGTCGGAGACCACCCTGATCCGGATAAGGCATTTCCATTCTGTCATGAATTTGTTTCTCCAAAACCCCCACTATCTCATTGTTGGACAGGGCGTCGGAGTCCCATTTTTCACCTCCGGCGAATCGAGTGACGTTCAGAATATAGAGGTAGACCACCTTAACACTATTAGAAAATTCGGACTCCCTTGGTTCGCTGGGTTTTCCGGTATCGTATTCTTTTCGGCCTCGAAACTCATGAAGGCCGCGCACGCGGAAACTCGGGCCTGCGGTTTTGCGTTAGTCAGCATGTATTTTGCTGCGGGTACGAACCCAGTTCTGATATCTCCTTTATTTATCCTCCTATTGACACTCTCATATTTTGCCCAGAGGACGCTGCATGCGAGAGCGAGTTAACGTCCTTCTAACAACCTACAATGGCTCGAGGTTCTTGCGCGAACAACTGGAAAGCATAGATTCGCAGACCTTGTCCGTCGTTCGGGTCACGGTTCGCGACGACGGCTCTTCGGACGAGACCAACCTGCTTGTGGAGAAGTGGGCCGCGGGACGGGCCAATGTGCTCCTGCTGCGCGGGCCGCAGCTGGGCGTCACCAATAATTTCTTCACCGTCCTTGCGAACCCGGACGCAGACAGCGATTACTTCGCATTCTGCGACCAGGATGATGTTTGGCTGCCGGAAAAGGTCGAGAAAGCTGTCCAAGCGCTTCGCGGCTGCGACCCCAACATACCCGTGATGTATTGCTCCCGGGTCGAGTACGTCGATGAAAACCTGAGACATCTGGGTTTTTCGAAGGTCCCAAAGAGCATTGGCTTTGCGAACGCGCTGGTGGAGAACATCGCCACAGGGTGCACGATGGTGCTGAACCGCCGTGCGAGAGACCTGATCTGCAAGCGGCTCCCGCAGAAGGCTCTCATCCATGACTGGTGGTGTTACGTGACACTTTCTGCCTTGGGGAAAGTTTTGTACGATAAGACGTCCAGCATCAAGTATCGCCAGCACGCGAACAACGTAACAGGTGCTGCCACAACGCGATGGGAACTCGTCCGACGCCGATTCGTCAGATTCTTACGACATAAAAGAGGTGCTCGACTGCTGAGCGATCAAGCTATCGAATTTCAGCGCTGTTTTGGGGATCTGTTGAATACGCAGGACAAGAAGACGCTGGAAAGGTTTCTTTCTGTGAGGGGAAGTTTCGGAGAGCGGGTTTTCTACAACGCCGTCATGGACGTCTGGCGGCAATCCTGGTCGGACACGATGATCCTGCGGGTGCTAATTATCATGGGCCGCGTGTAGTTACTGCGTAGCCAGCCACTTTCTGACCTTTGGTTTAGCTCGATGAATGTCGCAATTACTGGAGGAACGGGCTTTGTAGGACGAAGCCTCGTGCTGCGGCACCTTGCTTCGGGTGACAGCGTGCGGTTGCTATCGCGTCGGCCGAGCAATGAAACAGATTTCCCGGATGCCGTGAAAGTGTATTCAGGCGATCTCGTCTCCGCCGGCAATTCGGCGTTACTCGCCTGCTTCGTGGAGGGTGCGGACGTAGTCTACCACTGTGCGGGTGAGATTACCCACGCGAGTCGGATGAGGACCCTTCATATCGACGGAACCCGCAATCTGGTCCAGGCCGCGAAAGGAAACATCGGCCGCTGGGTTCAACTCAGCAGTGTCGGCGCATACGGGCCGTATCGCCGTGGTGTGGTCACAGAAGAAACGCCGTTGCGGCCGGCCGGGGTCTACGAGACCAGTAAGGCGGAATCCGACCAGGTCGTCCAGCAGGCCGCGGAGCATGGCGCTTTCTCTTGCACCGTTCTGAGACCCTCGATCGTGTTTGGCCCTGGCATGAGGAACCGGTCTCTGGGTCAGATGATCGGGATGATTGCTCGCCGCCTATTCTTCTTCATCGGTCCCAAGGGTGCTTCCGCCAACTACATTTTTCTGGACAACGTAATCGAGGCTCTTGTGCGTTGCGGGCGGATGGCGGTAGCCAAAGGAAGGGTGTACAACCTCTCAGATCACCGGGCCATCGAGGAGTTCGTCGCCTTCATCGCGGACTCGCTCGGCAACTCTCGTCCGAGTCTCCGGGTGCCCGAAGGCCCAGCGCGGCTCGCCGCCAGAACTCTTGGCAAATTGCCAGGCTTCCCGCTTACGGTATCTCGCGTCGACGCATTGACTACTCGGGTTGTTTACCCTGCAACGCGGATCGAAAAGGAACTCGGGTACGTCCATGCGGTAACTATGGAGGACGCTCTGTCTCTCCTCGTCGGCCGCTGGAAAGTTTCAGCGTGAAAAGAATCGGCATCATCGTTTCCAGCCCCGGGACTGTCAAGGCGTTCTTGATGGACCAAATCGAGGTCCTGAGCCGGAGCTATCAGGTTTGCCTGATTCTCAATATCGAAAAAGGTGATGCTCTTCCGGACCTCAGCGCCAAGGTCGAAGTCATAGCCGCCCCTATCGTGAGGAGCATCTCCGTGCTTCGCGACCTGCACGCGTTTCTCCGCCTGGTTGCCCTGTTCTTGCGCAAAAGGTTCGATGCCGTCCACTCGGTGACCCCCAAGGCAGGCCTGATGGCTGCCATGTCCGGCACGATAGCTCGAATTCCGGTGAGAGTCCATACCTTCACCGGTCAGGTGTGGGTCACCCGCACGGGACTTGCCAGGAGCATGCTCAAGGCCGTCGATAAGGCGCTGGCGCGCATGACAACCCACGTTCTGGTGGATAGTCCCTCTCAGCGCGACTTCCTGCTGCGCGAAGGGGTTGTGTCCGAGAAGAAGTCCAGAGTCCTTGCCAGCGGTTCCATTAGCGGCGTGGATACATTCCGGTTCCGTCCCGACTCTGAGTTGAGAAAGAGAATCCGGCAGCTGGAGGGCATCCCGGAAGATGGTGTCGTATTTCTCTATGTGGGGCGGCTCAAGGTCGACAAGGGCGTCTTGGATCTGGCGCAAGCCTTCTCACGGGTAGGCGAGAATTGCGGGAAAGCCTGGCTGCTCATCGTCGGCCCGGATGAAGAGGGTCTTCGACCCCGCATCGAGAGGGTTTGCTCTGCAGTTGGCAGCAGGCTCCGCTTCGTTGGTTACACGGATGCGCCGCAGGAGTATATGGCTGCGGCCGATGTGCTGTGTCTCCCAAGCTACCGGGAAGGCTTCGGCAGCGTGATCATCGAGGCGGCATCGGCGGGTATTCCGGCGGTGGCGTCCAATATCTACGGCATCATCGACGCGATTGAGCCGAGTGCAGTCACGTTCCTGCACGCCCCAGGTGACATCGATGCTCTACAATCCAAGATGAAACAGTTGATCGACGACCCTCAACTACGCGAGGCCCTTGGAAGAAAGGCGCGGTCGCGGGCACATCGGCTTTTCGCCAAGGGCTTGGTAACGTCAGCATTGGTCGACTTCTATGATTCTGTGGTGGGGTGACTCCGCTCCGGGTACTGAGTTCGCCCGGTCGTTACCTCCCACGGACTTGCCAGGGGTCTCCAGGTGACTCGCCATCTCAAAAGAATGTTCGATGTTTTCATTTCGGCGGTCGCCCTTATCGTTTTGTCGCCACTGATGGGAATTGTAGCGGTGACCATCTATCTCACCTTGGGAAGGCCGGCGTTGTTTAGACATGTGCGCCCGGGTTGCAAGGCTGTACCCTTCGAGCTGTTGAAGTTCAGGACGATGACAGACGCGCGCGACTCCACGGGAACTCTGCTCCCCGACAAACTAAGGTTGACGCGCTGTGGGAAGCTGCTTCGCCGGTTGAGTCTAGACGAGCTACCCCAACTCTGGAACGTTCTCAAAGGCGAAATGAGCCTTGTAGGCCCGCGGCCTCTTTTGATGCAGTACCTCGCGCGTTACACACCCGAACAGATGCGCCGCCATGAAGTTAAGCCCGGAATTACCGGGTGGGTACAAATAAACGGCAGAAACACGCTCACCTGGGATCAAAAATTTCAGCTCGACCTTTGGTATGTGGACCACCACAGCCTGTGGCTGGACGCAAAGATCCTGCTGCTCACCATGTGGAGAGCACTCCGTCGCGATGGGATCAACCAGCCCGGGCAAGCTACGGCAGAAGAATTCATGGGTGGCCGCTCAGGCCTCCGCAACCAGGAGCTCATTCGCGAGAAATAGCTCTGGCCATATGATCCGGTGATGCGGCGGGCAGAAATCAAGAATGGCGATTGGAGATGGGCGCGACGATAAGAATTGGCGTCGACATGGTTGAGATCGACCGGCTGGCGAGGCTGGTTGCGGCATCTCCCGCTTTTGCGCGACGCACATTCAGCCTGCGCGAACTTGCAGCAGCGTCACGCATGCAAGACAGGAGGCGCAGGGAATATCTCGCAGGCAGGTTTGCCGTCAAGGAAGCGGCGCTGAAGGCGTTGGGCGTAGGTCTGCTGGGTGATCTTTCACTCAATGAGATTGAAACGACTAACTCAGCCACCGGGGCGCCTCGACTGGCTCTAGGCGGAAGAGCGCTAAAGCTCGCCAGGCGAGAAGGGATTCGCGAACTGCACGTATCGATTTCCCACGAGTTCCGGTTTGCGGTCGCGTTCGTTGTGCTGTCGTAAAAACCCTTCATGAAAATTGGGATGCTGCCTGGGCTCCTACTCGGCCCAGTCAGCGGCAAGGTCAGGGGCGACACCCTCCTCTATGGGGGGAAAGACCAGTGGGCGATTTGAGGGACTTAATCATTCTGGGTTCGGGTGGCTATGCTCAAGAATTACTATGGATTGTGGACGACCTCAACGCCATCCGCCCGACTTGGAATTTTCTGGGATTTGTTGATCCGGCCGCGCCTTCCAAGAAGGGACTTATCTATTACGATCGCCCGATCCTGGGCGGGTGGGACGACGTGCCGCATCAGCGCAAGGACATTTACTTCGCCTGTGGCATCGGGGCTCCTCAGATCCGCAAGAAAGAATGCCAGGAGGCCGAACGGCTTGGTTATAGGCCCGCCACTCTGGTACATCCCAGCGTGATCATCGCCAGACACGTCGAGGTTGGTGAAGGCACGGTGGTCGGTGCAGGTTGTGTTCTCGCCCCATATGCGCGAATTGGGCGCCACTGCGCGATCAATCTCCAGGTCGCCATCGGTCACAACTCTTCCATGGGGAACTACTGCGTAGTTTCGCCCGGAGCTCAAATCCTTGGAGCGGCGATTCTGGGAGATGAAGTGTTTATTGGGGCAAACGCAACGGTGTACCTGGGAACGCGCGTGGGGGCCGGCGCGTTGGTCGGAGCCAACTCCTTCTTGCTGACCAATTTGGCGCCTGGGAGGAGCGCCATCGGTGTACCCGCCGCTGCCTTCGCTCAAGCCACGGGAGCAGGGATCTGCACCATGCAGGAATCCAAGATTAGAACGACACCGGCAAAGAAGAAAGAAAGATGACTAGAGAAGACTTCACTCGCGAATTCGCCGAGATATTAAACGTGAATCCGGAAGACCTGAAGCCCGAAACAGAGATGAGCAACCTCGAAGGTTGGGACTCGGTCACCTATCTCGCCGCCATGGTCCTGGTGGACGAAAAACTTTCTGTAAAAGTACGACCCGATATGTTCTCAAGGGCCAGAACGTTCGGCGACATTCTTAGCGCTGTGGGCTCGGCACTCGAAGACGGATCTGCGGGGTTTCCCGCAGACCATCCGGTGATTCGATGATCCGATCGACAGGAATCTTAGCCACAGACTTCGAGCTGCCCGAGACAATTCTGACCTACCAGGAGCTGGAAGAGAGATTCGGCACGGAGACGATGCAGAAGGTACTCTCAGGGGCAGGAATACGGAATCGACGAGTGGCACCGCCCGATGTGTGCGGTTCCGACCTCGCCTATGCGGCCGCTGAGAGATTAATCACCCAGCATAGCATCGATCGCAGCGGTATCGATTTACTGGTTTTCTGTACTCAATCTCCCGACTATTTCATGCCGAGTACGGCGTGCATATTGCACGAGCGCCTAAAACTCTCCAAGAAATGTGCTGCATTTGACGTCAACCTCGGATGTAGTCAGTACGTCTACGCGCTCTCGATTGCGCATGGCATGATTATCTCCGGCTCTGCTTCGCGCGCGCTCGTTTTGACGGGCGACACTATGAGTCGCACGGTGCACCCCAAAGACCGCTCGGTAGTTCCGCTGCTAGGCGACGGCGGGAGCGCATCTTTAGTGGACGAGGTGCCTGCGGAACAAGGGTTTCTGGGGTTCGAGCTCGGCACCGATGGTTCCGGACACCAGTATCTGATGATCCCCGCCGGGGGATTCCGGCAGCCTCTTTCTGCCGAGACTGCAAAGGAGAGCGTCGACGAACAAGGCAATGTACGCACGCCGCAGAATCTGTACATGAACGGTGTCGCCATTTTTCATTTTGCGATCACGATCGTGCCTGAAACGGTCCACAACTTGCTGGCAAGACTCTCCTTGACAATGGCAGATATTGACTTGTTCTTGTTCCATCAGGCGAATAAATACATGCTGGAATATCTCTTCAAAAAGATGAAGATACCTCCGGGGAAAACGCATTTCTTCATCGAGGAAATTGGCAACACGAGTGGATCTACGATTCCGATTCTCCTGACAGATGCATGGCGCGCAGGAAAGATTCGTCCGGGGGCCCTTGTTCTCGCGATCGGATTTGGTGTCGGCCTCTCCTGGGCAGCGACTGTGATCCGGTGGCCGGATAACGCTTTGGAAGTGGTTCCCGCGGCTTAAATAGCATGGATAACTATAAGTCTCTTCGATTCGAGGGGAAGCGGTATCTCCTCAGCGGGGCCTCCTCAGGGATTGGGAAAAGTTGCGCTCTTCGGCTCGCCGAAGAAGGTGCGGGGGTGGTCCTTCTGGGCCGAAATGAAGCTTCTCTCGCCGCACTCGGACTGGCAGGTCGCGCACGCTTATGCGGCGTCGATCTAACCAACGAAGCCGCGGTGAAGGAGTTGCTTCCAAGGATTAAGAAAGAAGCGGGGCAGCTAGACGGGCTTGTCTTGGCGGCTGGTGTGCACTCGTTCCGGCCCTTACTGATGGAGTCTTACGCTGACCTGGCAAAGCCCTTCGGCATAAACGTTCAGGGAGCTCTTGGGCTCCTGGCCCTAGCCGTGAAGCATCGGCTGCTCGCCCAGGATTCAGCCGTAGTGCTTTTCTCCTCGGCTGCAGCACAGAAGGGGAGCCCCGGCGCAGTCGCATATGCTGCGTCAAAGGGCGCCATTGAGGCTGCCACTCGCTCCCTGGCTTTGGAACTGGCATCGCAGCGCATCCGCGTCAACGCCGTAGCACCTGGAATTGTAAGAACGCCAATGTCGGGGGGGATGCTTGCCAAATTGACCGCAGAACAAATCGCCACATTGGAATCCCGGCATCCCTGGGGGTTTGGTACGCCGGAAGATGTCGCCGGCGCGGTCGCCTTTCTGCTCTCGAGCGATGCCCGGTGGATAACTGGGGCAGTCTTGCCTGTGGACGGAGGGTTTGCAGTTGCCTGAACTGAAGAGCTCGTGGCTGCAGTTAGAACAGAGAAACAGCACGGAGGAACGCGTGGCCGCAGTCATCCGCGCATTGGTGTCTGGGCCAGCCGAATTGGACCCTCCGGCGGTCAGAACGATCTTCGATCTAGCCGAAGAAATTCACTCGAGGGAACCGGGCCTCACACTGAGCCTTCTCAAGGAACTTCAACACGATGCGCCCCCCGCTTGTCAGTGGATGAAGGCAGGCCTGCTCGAGCTGCAAGGCAATCCAGAAGGAGCTGCTGCCGTCCTTGATTCCTTCACCCATCTCCATTCGGCAGAGTCGGAGGCCTTGCGGCTGCAGGCATTGTGCCGGAATCTGATCGCATCACAACGGTGGCCAGAAGCCGTCGTTGCGCTCAAAGAGTCGACGCAGAGAACAGACTCTCTTCGTTTGCTGCTCGCAAACGAGAAACTCTTGGATCGCATCCGAAGGGCGGGCCAAACCAGCGCGAAGAGGCAATCCAAGGTGGCCATCCTGGGAAATGCCACTTTCGATTTTCTAGCATCTGTAATCCGTGTTTGCGCCTTTGCATCGGGAATCGACGTCGAGATGTATCTGGGATCCTACGGCCAACACCAACAGGAAATCCTTGGTCCCTCTTCCGCGCTCGAAGCCTTCCGCCCCTCTATTGTGCTTCTCGCGGTGGATTGGCGGAGCCTAAGCTTGCCGGAAGTCGTGCCGGACCCCGACGGTTGGGTGGAAGCGAGTCTGCAAGAACTGCGAGGTCTATGGCGTCAGTGCCGGGAGAGATTCCACGCCCTGGTGATTCAACACAATTTCGAGGTGCCGGTTGCATCGGCGTATGGACGATTGAGTATGGCAACGCCAGGCGGGCGCGCAAGGCTGATTCAGCGTCTGAATCTCGAACTCTGGAGCGCGGCGACCACAGAGCCGGGGGTTCAAATCCTGGATGTGAATCAGATTGCATCGGCGTACGGGAAGTACCGTTGGGATGACCGTTCTCTGTGGCACGCGGCCAAGCAGTATCCCGCAGCGAAGGCACTTCCCGTCCTGGCGCGCCATCAGGTGGCGCTAATGAGGGCTTCGCTAGGGTTGAGTTCAAAATGTCTGGTGCTCGATTTGGACGGAACTCTCTGGGGTGGCGTCATCGGTGAAGATGGGATTGCGGGCATCCGCCTCGGGGGTTCCTCGGAAGGAGATGCTTACCGCGAATTCCAAAGCTATGTGAAATCACTCCGCGAACGTGGCGTCATTCTGACCGTTTGCTCCAAGAACAACGAAGCGGATGCCAAGCTCGTCTTCACGTCTCATCCGGAGACGGTTCTGTCCCTGGACGATTTTGCCCTTTTCCTGGTGGACTGGCGCCCAAAGGATGAGAATCTTCGCCGGATCGCGCAATCTCTGAACATCGGATTGGACAGCCTGGTCCTTGTCGACGACAGTCCCGTGGAGAGGGCCTGGATACGTCGCCAGCTTCCTGAGGTCGAAGTTCCTGAGATGCCCGCCGACCCCGCCGATTATGTGAAGGCGTTGGATCAGCATCTGTATTTTGAGGCCGTGGAAGTGACCGAGGATGATCGACAGCGCGCATACCATTACGAGGCAAACTTGGAGAGAGAGCAGTTCCAAGCGGCCAGCGCGAATTTGGAGGACTTTCTGGCCGGCCTTCAGATGAGGGTCGAGCTGCGCCCCTTCGACGAAGTCAATCTTCCTCGGATCGTTCAGCTGATCAACAAGACCAACCAGTTCAATCTGACTACGCAACGCTTGTCCGAAAACCATGTACGCGGGCTCATTGGCAGCCCGGATCATTACACCCAGTTTATGCGTGTGCGAGACCGCTTTGGCGACAACGGGATCGTAGGTATCCTGATTGCCTCGCGTGATGCCGAGAGCCTTTGCGTCGATACCTGGTTGATGAGTTGCCGCGTCTTGGGCCGGAGGCTCGAAGAAGTGATGCTGAGCTCCGCGCGGAAGTATGCCTACGCGACCGGATATAAGGTTGTCGCGGGGCTCTATCGACCTACTGCCAAGAATCACCAAGTTGCGGATCTCTACGATCGGCTTGGGTTCGATCTCATCGAGACAGCGGACAGCGGAGAACGACGGTACAGGCTTCCCCTGGTGAGGGTGCCGGAATACCCCTCTGGGTTCGTGGTGGAGGACTATACGCAGGTGGTGGCTCCTGGGGCTGAAGAGATTGCACCCGAGACCACTTCTCAGGAACAGTCCTGCCGAGCCATGGGATCGTGAGGGAACTCGGAGATGGACAGCCGAATCCGCAGGGTATTTAGGGAAGTATTCAACGACGGGCAGATCGAGATTTGGGACGCGATGTCTGCTCGAGATGTAAAGGGCTGGGACAGCCTCGCCCAGGTCAAACTGCTCATCGGGCTCGAAGAGGAGTTCGGCGTCGAGTTCACGACTCACGAGGTTACTCAGTTGACCTCCGTAGCAAACATCAAAAAGTCTCTGGCGCAAAAACTTGTTCTTCAGTAGCAAGCCGGTGAACGACTGAGTATGACCTGCAACGAGGAACGACCCGTGGATCTGCGCTTCCATCATGTGGGCGTAGTGGTGGCGGATATGGAACGCTCTGCGACGGCGTACATGGAAAGATTCGGGTACGAAGCCCGGAGCGGCATTGTCCACGACCCTCTGCAAACCGCTTACGTACAATTCCTGAGTTTCCCGGGGGAGAGGGTCTTTCTGGAATTCGTTTCCCCGGATGGGCCCCAGAGCGCTCTTACCCTCGCCCTTAAGAAGGGTGGAGGACTCAACCACATCTGCTATTCCACGTCAGACATTGGAGAGACCTGCCTGCGGCTGCGAAATGCCGGGCTCTTCCTCGTCCGGCCACCGACTCAAGCTGTAGCATTCAACGGAAGAAAGATCGCTTGGCTCATGGACAAGAGCGGAATCCTATTTGAATTGTTAGAGAGGGGCCCGGAGAACGAACTGTAGGGTCCCCCCTTGGAGGCGAACAGTGTGGCACTCCTGACCCTCGAGTCCTTCATCCGGCAAGCGCCGAATTGGCTCGGGCACTCCTGAAGAGAATGTTTAACGGATGCAAAGAAGATTCCTCTGATTGACTCCAACATAAGCGATTCCCTTATTTCAATACGATCCGGAATAGACAAATTCAGCTGGTTCTTCATGCTGGCGAGGTCCTGATTCAGGGAGAATTGATTTGCACGAGATCACGCTCGAGATGAGGGCAGGCCAATTAGCCATCGAAGGAGGCCGGCCTCTAAGAGTCAGACCCTTTGCCGGATGGCCGCATTTTGAGCAGGATGAAGTGGAGGCCGCCACTCGCGTGCTTCACTCCGGCAAGGTTAACTACTGGACCGGCGACGAAGGCCGGCAGTTCGAGAAGGAATTTGCCGCGCAGTCGGACTGCAAGTACGGTGTTGCAGTCGTCAACGGGACTGTGGCCCTCGAACTTGCACTGCACGCCTTAGGGATCGGCTCGGGAGATGAGGTGATCGTACCCAGCCGCACATTCATCGCCTCGGCGACCTGCGCAGTGATGCGCGGTGCAATACCTGTCTTTGCTGATGTGGATCCCCAAAGCCAAGACCTGACCGCAGATACGATCCGGCCGTTGATCTCTTCTCGGACAAGAGCAATCATCGCAGTCCATCTGGCTGGCTGGCCTTGCGACATGGACGCGATTCTGGCGCTTGCACGTGAGCACGGTCTACATGTGATGGAAGATTGCGCACAAGCTCAAGGTGCAACCTATAAGGGCCGACCCGTGGGTTCCCTGGGAGACATAGCAGCGTTCTCGTTCTGCCAAGACAAGATCATGACCACGGCAGGCGAGGGAGGTATGCTCGTCACGAACCGCGAGACTCTGTGGGAGCGAGCATGGAGCTTCAAGGATCACGGGAAAAGCTACCACGCCATGCAGGGTTCCAACTCCTCCCTAAACTACCGCTGGGTGCACGAATCCTTTGGCACAAATTGGCGCTTGACAGAGACACAATCAGCGATCGGCCGCATCACTCTTCGCAAGGTCCCGAGATGGGTAGAAGCGCGTCGGAAACTTGCAGCCATCCTCACGGAGGGCTTTTCTCGGATCGCCGCACTACGTGTCACCCGGGCGCCAGCGGAAATAGGTCACGCCTACTACAAGTATTACGTCTTCCTTGACGCCGAGAGACTCAGAGATGGATGGGATAGGGATCGTATTCTGAGAGCGATCTCAGCTGAGGGAATCCCTTGTTCTGCCGGGGCCTGCAGTGAGGTTTACCTCGAAAAGGCGTTCTCTCCGGAACTCCGCCCACCAGTGCGGTTGAAGGTCGCCCGACGTTTGGGAGAGACTAGTCTTGTATTCCTTGTTCACCCTACCCTCTCTGCAGAAGACATGGCGGATATTTGCCGAGGTGTTGAAAAAGTCATGGAAGTGGCGGCCAGTTAACTTGGCTGGGCCGCCTCATGGCCCTCGAGTTTCTATCGTGCGGTAATCGCCGAGTTTCACTCAGGCAGTTGAAGACCAAGCCATCCTTGGATTCATTCACGAGCCTGATTCTCGAACTCGCCAGCACGAGGGTTTACCTCAGAAAATACGACGAAATGTTCATGAAACGAAGCAAGCTACTGCCGGCAATTTTCTTGCGCCATCGCATCTGGTTTATTGCTCTGTTCCAAGGCGGTTTGGTTTTTAGCTCCGTCGTCTTGGCATGGCTTCTCCGATTCGACTTCTGACTTACTAATCAGAGCATAAAGTAGTGAACCTTTGTCGGGGTTGCCGCATCTAACGAGGCATGTATGGAAACCCGTATGATGGTCGGATGCTTTCCCCTCAGGCCAAGGAAGCTTTGCGGCGACG
>Ga0116137_1000174_pt1 | contig 61788 bp, 57 predicted proteins | sample June2015DPH_20_1_3_FD_88973 | JGI IMG/M metagenome (GOLD analysis project Ga0116137, IMG submission 88973) | Peatland microbial communities from SPRUCE experiment site at the Marcell Experimental Forest, Minnesota, USA - June2015DPH_20_100 | ecosystem: Environmental > Terrestrial > Soil >...
AAAGGACCACCCCAAGCCACCACTACTTTTCTTAGAGACTCCATCAAAGCTTCGTCGCGCGATCCGGCGATATAAATTCCTTCAGCTCCGAAGGCTCTCGCTACCAAGCAAACGTGCGTAGTGATCCTCTTGTCCCTTATTGGGCGGTGACCAAGTCTCAAGACCACTATTTTCCTCACTGTTTTTCCCCAATGTTGGATTGCATTTCTGCTCCGCCCATACCTTCCGCCATACGCTTAAACCTCTGCAGGGAAGAGGGATCACCTTCGATCTCCAAATCAACATAATTACCGCTGTAATTGATATAAGTAACATTTGCGAATTGAAAAGCCCACGATACTAAGGAATTGACATTTTTACCAAGTGGGATTTTCAGTTTCATTTGCTCGTATCTGGGGAGAACATTTGCTAACTCTTCCAACAAGGCAGGAATGCCTTCGCCAGTCTTCGCCGAGATCTTGATTGGTTTAACACCAAAAGCCTTGAAGACCTGATCTTCGAGGGGACGAGTATTGGAAGCCATATCAGCTTTGTTCATTACAGGAATAACTGAGCTGTTGAATACCCCAATCTCATTGAGAGTGGAGAGGCAAGTTCGGAGCTTCTTGGTGAACTCTGGAGCAGAGTCGGACGAATCTAATACCAGAATTACCTTGTCCGCAAGCGTTACCTCCTCCAGCGTGGAGTAAAAAGATTCAACCAGGAGATGTGGAAGGTTGTCAATGAACCCGACAGTGTCAGATAGCAAGATCTTCCTATTCGAGAGAGCTAAGGCGCGCGTTGTTGTTGAGAGTGTGGTGAATAGGTTTTCCCCAACTGGAAGAGATTCTTTGGCGAGGTAATTGAATAGTGTCGTTTTTCCAGCAAATGTATAGCCGCTCAAAGCGATGGTAAAGAGAGCAGCCTTTTTCCTTCTTCGGCGGTTTGTAGACTTTAGCTTGCTTATTTCCTCGAGTTTCCTTCTTAGGTATGATATTCGCTTCTTTATCATCAATGAGTAGACATCTGCTTGATATTTTCCTAGACCGTGAAAACCAGGTAATTCTCCTAGCTTTGCCATTTTCACATTTTCTTTAGCCATGGGAAGTTCATATTGCAGTTTGGCGAGTTCTATTTGATATTTCGCTTCTTTTGTTCCAGCGCGTTTGGTGAATATCTCCAAAATAAGCTGGAAACGGTCTATTACTTCCGTTCTAAACAGTTTAGTAAGATTGTACCTTTGAATCGGTTTGAGCCTATTGTTGAAAATTATTTTTAAGGGCATTAGAGAAGCTGTTGCTTCTGCGATCTCCTCAGCTTTGCCTCTTCCAAGGCAATAGGAAGAGTCGTATTCCCTGATTTGCCGAAACATGTTTAGCACAGAGTAACCGGCAGCTTCAGCAAGTTGCTGCAGTTCAGGGAGACCGCTCTTGCCCGCACTGGGTCTGACCTCGATAAGAACTGCATTGTTTTCCAACTTGCTAATCTGTTCGACCCTCCTTTAGGATGGCCACATCACCCAAAGTCAAGTTGCTGGGCGTTGGAGTTGATCCTTTAATAGAGCTGTCGACCAGTGCTTTGAGCGAAATCTTTAGCAGGTGTTCGATCTTCAACGTGAGCTCGGAGGTTGGGTACATTTCTCCCGATTCAATCCTGCGGATTACCGAGTCCTTCTCCCCCAACTTCCTAGCTAAATCTTCTCTTGTCATCCTAGCACCTTCGCGAGCCCTACGGATTACATCTCCAAAACCATTAACAAGAACGAACTCTTCGAAACGGTCCCTTTTTCGTGGCTTGGGCGGGACTATCTTTATTGGACCAGGCTTTGGAATTGCCCTTTCTATCTTGGACGCAGTTCTACGATCCACTGCAACCCCGAATCTTGAACACTCCTCACATACTATAAGCAGGGAACGCTCAATCGAAATCTGAGAAGGCCTACCTACAATCTTCTTGCCACAAATCTCACAATTCATAAAAGCCACCGTTCTGATTGTAATTTAAAGCAGGTTAGTCTAAAATATATCTCTGGTGACCCACTTGGCTACCAATAGCGAAGTGAAGGATGACGGGATAGCAATTCCGATGCAGCTCAGAAAGCTTGAGCAGCGCATTTTAGAGCTAGAGGCAGAGCGAAGAGATTGGTACTTCGAAAGGGACAGGCTTCAGAGGGAGACTCAGATACTGCGTAGTGAGATTGAGAAACTAACTGTTCCGCCTCATATCGAGGGAAATGTCACGGATATACTTGAAGACGGGAGGGCTGTTGTGAAAAGCTCAACAGGTCCTTCGCTCGTGGTCAACGTCATGAAATCAGTGGATATGAGCAAGCTTATTCCTGGAAAAAGAGTTGCCCTCAGTCAAAGAAATTTTGCGGTATTGGAGGTTTTACCGGATTCCCTTGATATGTACATAAAGGCTATGGAGGTTGTCGAGACCCCAAAGGTTTCTTATTCAGATATTGGCGGGCTCGACTACCAGATCATGGAGATAAGGGAGCTTGTTGAGCTGCCATTGTTAAGGCCCGAGGTCTTTGAAAAAGTAGGTATAGACCCTCAGAAAGGTGTGCTTCTACATGGCCCACCAGGTTGCGGTAAGACACTGCTTGCAAAGGCTGTCGCCAGCGAGACCAAAGCCACCTTCATTAAGGTCGTTGCGTCGGAGCTCGTGCAGAAGTACATTGGAGAGGGAGCCAGGATGGTCAGGGAACTGTTCCAGATGGCCAGAACAAGGGCGCCCAGCATAGTATTCATCGATGAGATAGACGCTGTTGGGGGAAGACGAGCGGACATAAGCATAAGCGGTGAGAGGGAAGTTCAAAGGACACTCCTGCAGCTGCTGAGTGAGATGGACGGTTTTAGCGTTAGGGGGGATGTAAAGATCATAGGAGCGACCAACAGGATAGACCTCCTTGATCCAGCACTGCTGAGGCCGGGCAGGTTCGACAGAGTGATAGAGATACCCTCACCAGACCAGGTTGGAAGAGAGGTAATATTCAAGATTCATGCAGCCAAGATGAATGTTGCGCCAGATGTGAAGGTGAGCGAGCTTGCTAGGATGACAGAGGGGGCCACCGGAGCAGACATAAAAGCAGTGTGTACGGAGGCAGGAATGTTTGCCATCCGTGGAGAGAGGGACACAATAACCAAGGGTGATTTCGTCAAAGCTATAGAGAAGACCTTAAAGAAGGGGGAGCCAAAGGGTGGCGCCAGCGGCACCTACTTGTAGAGAAATAATCGGCGAGGATTTGACTAGGATAAGGGCTGTAGCGGACTACCAGTTCAGAGAAGGGGCAGGCGTAGCGCTCTTCCCAAAAGGTGTAAAGGCGATAAAATCGAGAAAGACCGGAAAAGTCAAGGCAATATATTACAATAACGAACTATTAGCCACGTTGAAACCGTCAGATGGTTTTCTGGCTCTCAGCTTGGATGGAGGACGCAGGCTTTGCGCGGAGATCTGCCCACCTAGGTACAGAGTCGTGGTCCAAGAAGAGGTCGCAGAATTCATAAGAAGTGGAAGGAACCTGTTCGCAAAGCACGTTGTTGAAGCTGACCCACAAATAAGACCAGGAGAAGAGATTCTAATAACAGACTCGAAGGATAATATTTTGGCAGTTGGAAGAGCCGTTCTCGCAGGATTTGAGATGAAACGTTTTAAAATAGGGTTGGCCGCAAGAGTAAGGAAGGGAATAGATTAGGCAGGAGCATCAGCATATGAAGAGAATCAACCCAAGAGAAGCGAAAAGGATGATGCAGAAAATGGGGATGAATATGGAGGAACTGGCAGGCGTTCTGAAAGTGACAATAAGCCTCAGAGGGAAAGACCTAATCATTCCCGATCCTCAAGTCACAGTCATGAGGGTCAGCGGCGAGACAATCTACCAGATCATGGGTGAGGCGATCGAGGAAAAGGTAGGGACCCAAGTAAAGATAGAGATATCGGACGAAGATGCTCAATTGGTTTCAGCTCAGACAGGTGTCAGTATTGAAGTGGCTAAGAAAGCTCTTGAGAGTGCAAATGGGGATCTGGCGCAGGCGATAATGCTTCTAAAAGGGTAGCCTAGATAGTGAAACGTTGGTTATTTATTGCGAAGTCCCTCTCTTCACTGCTCCAAGCTCTAGAGGATTTGTACCTTCCGAAGGCCTTTGTATAATAAACAGAACGGTTCCCATCGTAACCGCACCTTGGGCACTTGTTTCGAAAGCCATAGGCGATTGACTTGCACTGGAAACAGTAAGTATAGTCTCTTGTGAATGTAAGGAGACCTATGCCTGTCGTTTCGATCATTCTTTTCGTGTAGTTAGCAAGGACATCTTCTGTTGGGAATGGTTCATCGAGACGGATGTCGAACAGATGGCCGCCCTTTGTCAGCTGCTGGAAGATCTCTTCCATTTTAAGACGTGTCTTCAATGGAACAGCAGTAGTTAGTGGGAGATTTGAGTGTTCGGTGTACGGAGTTGCTGTTTTTGCCTTGAGATAACCTGCTGCCACATCCAAATTCGTAAGACGCGATGCAGCAGGCTCGAAGGTAATGCTAGATGAAAGAATACGCTGGGATGGCTGGCACTGGGTGGCGTATTCATCCATTAGGCTGACAATTTTTATTGCCAACTTGAGGGCGTCTTCGCTGTCCTCCAGGTCGGAGCCGGTGTGGTACTTTACTGCTTCAGGCAGACCAACGTAGCTCACGATCCCGGGGGAATCCTTGAGCCTGAAGTATGGATTGCCATCGATGGTCTCTTTGTACAAGGGCAGAAGATTGTCTGACTGTATGCGGTCTTCGAGTATTTGCCTCTTTATTGAAAGAGCTTCTTTGCAAAGGTCAAGCATTTCACGCAGGTGTTCCATAAGCTTATCGTCGTCGCCTTTCGATTCATAGGAGATCCTTGGCAAGTTTATTGTAATGTTGTCCAAGGATCCGACTCTCATGGTTCCACTCTCCCAGTCCTTCCAGCCAGAATCGACGCGCGAGAGGGTGGAGTTGTAGAAGACATTTTCCTGTTGCCAAGGAAGCGTGTTATTGATAAAATACACCGTGCCCCATTTCTTCGATAGCTCGTACGCCTGCACCAAGCATTCTCTAGCATCATTGGTCAACAGAGCCTTTTTCCTCATTTTGACAAATATCGCAGGGTTCAGCAATGGTTTTGACGCGCCATCTGGCTCTTCTAAGACCTCTAGAAGGATCTCGAGTAACTTGAGAGCCTGCTCGTGGTAATCGGCATAGAGACCTGAATCCTTGTCAGGACCGACAGCTTTCACTTTTTCAAGGAATTGCGGTATTTCCAGTTCCACGTTGAAGGCAATGGTCGATCCAGCGATGCCATTGAATTTCGCGTTTAGGGTGTAAAGGAACTCTCTAAGCCCCAAACGAATCTCCGCATCCTTGAGATTCTTGAGATATGGTGCGAGAAAGATGTTGAAAAATCCAACGGATTGGGAGTTGGAAACCAAGGAAGACGATGAGGAGAGAAGAGAATTTACAGTGTAGAGTGCCCCAGTAAAGGTCTTTGGGGCAAAGTGGACTGGTTCCGACAGGCCAGTACCATCTGCGGGTATCTTGCCCTCTAGGATTGGACGAAGATCATGTTGGAGATCAGCGGGCCTGAGGACCCAGTAGTTGGCATTATTGATGTGAATGGCACCACTCAGGTGGGCATCAGCAATAGTTCTCGGGAGAACCTTAAGAAGCATATACTCCTCAAGAACGGCATCACCGGCTCGGGCGTGAACCCTCTCTGGTGAAGGGTAATCCTTGAATGCCGAACTCTTGATTGTAGTTGTAACGTCATAGACTGGCTGCCCTAAGCGAGTAAGCGAGTGGCGGTATTCTTCCAGACCCTTCTCCAGAAGTATGGCATTAACAAATTCCCTGATCAGTGCAGCCGTGAGGTACCTCACCTGGGGTTTCTTTAGACGGTCCTCGGCTTCTTTGGAGATCGATTCCGCGAGCTTTCTGGGCACATTTGCCTCCCGCATCAAAGCATCAACAATCTTCTTCCTGTCAAATGGTTCTATGGTTAGACTGGAGGTTCGGACTAGCATGTCGCCCTTCTTTCGTCTAAGGGCGTCCTCGACCCCGTAGATGAAGTTGGCGACATCCACCCCGAATAGAGTTAGGTAATATTTACCCGAAGATTCGTCGGCAACAATAAGTTCTGCATCAGTTAGCATTCTGAGATGGTAGCCAAACTTACCTGCGTCGGTCTTTGGGTTCATGTTCAGCTTTTCCATAATCTCAGTAAAGGAAAGGGGACCCTCTCTGCTTATCAGCTTCAAAACTTCTGCCCTTACCTCATTGGACAGAGCCGAGAGTATAGACTCCAACAGATTTTTTGATGACAAACCCCAGCACCAAAGCTTAGATTGGAGGGTTGTATCTAAAAAGTTTATAGATGGCTACCTGAAGGCAGGCCTGAATTTCATGGCGTATTGGATGATACCAGAATCGCCGTCCTCCGATATCTTTCGGAACACAGCTTCCAGGGACATCCCGATACTCACGTCGTTGACAGGTATGTCAGTTATTTGCGTTGTGATCCTGGTACCATCCTCGAGTTCCACAATTCCTAGTACGAACGGCGCCATTTTTACAAAATTGGATGGAGGGCTGCGAACAATGCTGAAGGTAAGTAGCTTGCCCTTCTCAGGAAGGGTGTAAGGCTCGAGTAAAACCCCTCCGCACTTATCGCACCTTAATCTCTCAGGGTAGATAACGTGCCCACACTTTGAGCATTTTTGCGCTTCTAGCCGAGTTCTTCCGGGAATCTCTCTCCAATATCTTGGAACCGACATTATCGAGACCTTCTTAAGATTGTCACAAAAGTGCTTGATCCCGAGCCACCAATGTTCTGGGCCAGACCGATCTCGGCGTCCGGGACCTGTGTTTTCCCAGCATCGCCCATTAGTTGCATTGCCACTTCGACAATCTGATATGCTCCAGTGGCTCCAACTGGATGCCCCCTTGACTTCAACCCGCCACTTGGGTTGACAGCAACAATGCCACCTGGCTCAAAAGCCCCTTCGGCCAGCAATTTGTTAAACTTTCCCTTCTCAGAGAACCCAAGATCCTCAAGAGATATAGCGCCTGTTATTGTGAAGGTGTCATGAATTTCTGCAACATCTACGTCGCGAGGAGTGATCTTTGCCATTTTGTATGCCCTATCGGCTGCGATTACTGTGGAATTAAATGACAGAAGATCGGATCTGGAGGAAACGTTTATTGTGTCTGTTGCCCCAGCTAACCCGCTTATCTCGACATAATTATCCGAATACTTGGATGCCTCTTCTAGAGGACATAGGATCAATGCAGCGGCTCCGTCACCGACAGGGGCACAGTCGTACAGCGTTATTGGGTCAGCGATCTTGTCAGAGCGAAGGACCATTTCCCTAGTGATCTCAAATGGCAGTTGGGCGTATGGGTTCTTGGATCCGTTTTTATGCATGAGTACAGCAAAGTCAGCAAATGCATCTCTTGGAGTGTGATGGATGTGCATGTAGTGGTTCATTAGAAGAGCGTTAAGGCTAACAAAGCTTGAGCCATAGAATAGCTCGTATTCTGCATCAGCAGCCTTGCCCAGCGAGAGGGTTGTGTCCCTGCCCACGCCGTCAGAAAGTTTCTCAATTCCACCAGTCATTACAACATCGTACATTCCTGACGCGACAGCTGTATAGGCTGCGAGTACTGCAGCTGCGCCAGAGCCACATGCTGCCTCCACACGGAAAGCAGTTGCAGGGGTAATGCAGAGGTAATCAGCTAGTAAAGCGCCGATATTATTTTGATCTGAGAGATCTGAGGCGCACATGTTGCCTATTATTAAAGCGTCCAGATTGGTGACCTTGGAGTTATTTAAGGCGGCCTTAGCAGCGTCACCGAATAGTCCCCTAAGGGACTTCTTCCAATGCTTATCAACTTTCGTTAGTCCGTAGTTAATGATGGCTACTCTTCTCATAATAATCCACCTTAAAAGACAATCTTCTTCCTGAATTTTGTGTAAATGGCATAGTCAATGTTCTGCTTTCTCTTGATGTAGTCCATAACTGTCGGAGCGACATCGCGCTTCGACATTACACCATCATCTACCAAAAAGCTGAATGCGTCGCTCCCTGCGCCTGAACCAAAACTCGCTACCAGCACTCTGTCTCCTGGTGACGCTATGTCTAGAACGGCGGAGAAGCCTGTTACTGATGAGCCCGCGTACAGGTTTCCGATATATGGAACCAGCAAGCCGGCTTCCACCTGTTCTTTCTTGAAACCAAGAGATCGCGCTGCTCTTATGGGGAATTTTCCATTTGGCTGATGGAAGACAGCGTACTTGAAGTCGCTTGGCTTCAAGGATAGCTCGTCGAGCAACATCTTTGTTGAAGAGATTATGTGGGCAAAATATGCTGGCTCCCCAGTGAATGCTTCAGCGTGAGACGGGTAATCCTGCTTTGGCCTTCTCCAGAAGTCGGGAGTGTCAGTTACGTAGGACACAGAACCTTCCAGAAGTGCAACCGGCTCCTTCACCTTTTCCTTTTGCCCTACTATCAAAGCAGTCCCTCCGCAACCCGCAGAGAATTCTAGCGGATCTGCAGGTGCTCCTTGTGCTGTATCGGCGCCTATTGCTAATCCATAATTGATCATGCCAGAGCCGACGAGACCGATACTACATTGGAGGCATTCAGTCCCAGCCTTGCAAGCAAATTCCATATCTGCCGATAGCACCCTTGGCGTTGCGCCTATTGCCTCAGCTACAATTGAACCCGTGGGCTTAACTGCGTAGGGCTTTGATTCTGATCCAACAAAAACTGCTCCGAGTTCCTTTGGGCTTATCTTGGCACGGCTTAGTGCATTCTTCGATGCCTCTACAGCTATTGTGGCTACGTCCTCGTCCATTCCAGCAACGGCTTTTTCGTCGATCAATAAGTCGTCCCGGAAGTGGCGAGATGATTTTCCCCAGATCCTAGCAATCTCCTCTACGGTTATACGATAAAGCGGAATATAGGATCCCCATCCAGAGATCACTACATCGCTCGTCGGTTTCATCGAACTCACTCTTCCCAGTAGTCAAAAAACATCTATATTAGGTCTTCGATCTTTGACTTATTACAGTTCGACTATTGACGATTATCCCCTTAGCGAGTGTAGCGATTTTATCAGATCAGTGACAGACGGTTTTTTGGCAAGAATCAAGGGAAGACGCTCAGACTTAGCTAACTCAACGGCTATCTTGTCCAAGTTCGTAACACCGTGTATTATGACTGCAGCAGGTTTAAGGGGCGTAACCCGGATTGCAACCATTGGTGATCTTCCAGTGGAAACTTTTGTGAAGATGAGAGCGCGTTCGGATGTTGTGCCAAGGAGTTGCATGAAGTCTGAGCCCGACATGGTCAAGATTGCTTTAATGCTGTCTACTACGGTGTAGCCAAGTATCTTCTTGTTCGCCAGATAATCACAGGCGAGAAAATCGCCATCAACGGCCTTTGCTATTTCTGTGAGGGATATGGGTGATGGAAACTCATAGAGGTCAAGTATGGCATCTGAAGAAGCCCTTACTAACGAAGAGAACTGCTTCAAAACTCTACCTTCATTAGCGCTATCTATCTCGATGAGCGACTGGACAAAGCGTCTTACAAATGTGGCTCCGGGGTTCTTTCTCCGCCCACCCTCATAATCGCTAATTACGGACGGAGAGATTTCCAGCTTGCTAGAGATCTCAAGCTGAGTAATTCCAAAGACCTCCCTCCAGCGCCTCATTATCTCACCATGGTTGTTGGAGACTATAATCTCGCCACTTATCCTTTTCATAAGAAGCTCGCTCACCGTCTCCACCATTGCCACCGCCCAATCCTATGGGCAACCTGGTTAAAAACAATTTACCACAAAAAGTATAAAGATGGAGCATTTTCATTCTAATGTGCCTCTAGGGGCTGTAGGCTAGCTTGGTCTAGACTGTCAGGCTCGGGCCCTGGTGACCCCGGTTCAAATCCGGGCAGCCCCACCATCATTCATCCTATATCAATTAGACAAGCAAACCTGCTTTCATCAATATTCCTCTTCCGGCCAGAAGACCATTTGCGGCTGCTATTACGATTCCTCTCGATAAGCCAACGCCGTCCCCTGCGACAAAGAGGTTCTCCACAGGCGTCTCCAAGTTTTTGTTTACTTGGAATTTGTTCGCTGAGAATTTGATCTCTGGAGCGTAAAGTAAGGTTGAAGAACTTGCTACCCCTGGAATAATCTCATCCAGTTTTTCAAGTCCTTCCAGGATGTCTGTAACAATCCTGTGCGGCATCGCCATGGCAATGTCCCCTGGCGTGGCGGACCTCAACGATGGTAGCACGTTGCTGTGCGCAATTCTGACCCATGTGGAGCGCCTGCCCATCCGCAGGTCGCCGAGCCTTTGAATTAATGGCTCACCCCCGCCTAAGATCGTAGATTGCTGAACCACGGATCTCCCATATGCCGTAGTGTCCTCGATGGGTTCCGTTAAGGCAACTCTAACAAGAAAGGCAAAGTTGCTGTTGTCGGAGGGGTTGTCGGTCATTGAATGGCCATTAACTGCTACTATGCCATCGTATACTTCTTTTACAACAAACCCTTCATGATTGACGCAGAATGTTCTAACAAAATCATCATAGGTGTCTGTATAAATGTGGAACTTTGGATCGCGGTTGACTGCAATTACAGGTGCCATTACAAAAGCCGGGACTTCTACCCTAACTCCGATATCGATAGGCTCATGTCTAGTCGGTATGGCGAGCCTTCGAGCCACCTCTGCAGCCCAGTTAGCCCCAACGCGTCCCGGCGCCATCAGTATGTATTTTGGGCTCATAGAAGAATCGTCGTCAAAAATTATTTTACCGGGTCGGATGTCCTTCACATGGGTATCCAGAAGGAATTTGACACCCATCTTCTCGAGATCTTCCTTGAAGTTTTTTATTACCTTGGGTGCCCCGTCGCTACCCATATGGCGCTGTGTGATAGGGATGAATTTTATCCCTTCAGATGCTGCCCGCCTCTGAAGGTCTACAGCATCATCAACATCTCCCCTGCATACTTCCTTAGGAGCCCCATATTTTAGAAAAACAGAGTCAACGTAATTCACTAGATCCCAAGCCTCTTTATCGGAGGTGCAGAACTCCATTAAATCGCCGCCAATGTCAGGCCGTAGGTTCAAAAGACCATCGGAAAGAGTACCGGCACCACCGACTCCACTCATTATGCTGCATATGCGGCAATTAGTGCACATCTTATAATTGTGAACCGGGCATTTCCTGTTGTCAACATCATAACCTTGGTCGATTATCAACGTGGAAAGCTTTCCCTTTCCCTTGGTGGCTATCTCGTAGGCTGCAAACATGCCCGCGGGTCCAGCGCCAACAATTACTACGTCGTGCTCCAATTGAGACCCCACGAAGCTTTCAATTGCAGAGACAGTTATTTATCTTCTTGCCCGTAAATTATTTAGAGGATTTGTAATGGGTGACGATCTTAACGGTGTGCTTGACGAGATCGAGAAACAGGGCAGCATGATGGAAGAGACAAGGGAGGCACTCCAGAAAAAATACGGATTAAGATTTGGTCAAGCAGAAAAATTGGTCGCTTCGATGGCAGTAAAGAAGTATGTCTTCAAGCCAAGTGGCAAGATAGTCTGGATAGTTGTAGGAAGGGAAAAAGAATATTTCGTTATCCCAAAACTATACTGCCAATGCGACGATTTTTACATAAACGTAGTCATAAGGAGGAAGATGGATTTTTGCTACCACCTCTTCGCACAGGCTATCGCAGAGAAGCGAGTGAGCTATGAAATCTTTAATGTCCCAGACAGTGATTTTAGAAGGCTTAATAATGAGTGGAAGAAACAAAGCGTGTGAGTTGTTGCTATGGATTTTGTTTTGCTCACGGATATAATTGATGTTATTGCAATTACCCTTTTAGGGGTTACAACAACTCATAATCACTTTTGACAGAGAATAGCGGCGACAAAGATGAGCGAGCTCGAAGGGCTTATTTCAATACTCGTCAGAAAATCGGGGCTCTCTACTTCTGAAGTCCTCACAAAGATTGAGGAGAAGAAGGAAAGCCTAGGGCACCTAATAAATGACGATGTGGCTGTTCGGCTGGTCGCCAGGGATCTTGGCATAGCTGTTTCAGAGGGGGGACCTTCAAAACCAATCGTCAAAATTGAAGATCTCGTGGCAAATATCAATAACGTCACCATCAGTCTGACCATTGAGCGAAGCGGTACTATAAGGGAATTCGCCAAGAAGGATGGTACGACGGGACGACTTGCCAAGCTGATCGTTTCCGATGATACGGGGAGTGCGGCCCTTGTGTTATGGGATGACAAGACAGCATATTCGCAGCGCCTGAGAGTTGGCGCAAAGGTTTCCGTCTATTCAGCGTATACAAAAGCAGGGCTGAAAGGCGATGTTGAAGTGCACATGGGAAATAGGAGCAGGCTTGAGATCATTGAGGAGGGACCCGCAAATGGATGGGAGGATGAAGGCAACATGCACAGGGGTCGGATCTTGAGGGCATATGATCCCATAAGCTTCAAGCGGAAGGATGGAAGCGAGGGGAGGGCAGTTGCTTTTCAAATAAACCACAGTCTGGGAGTGACGAGGGTATTGGTTTGGGACCCATCGGACACTTTGATTGCTGAATTGATCGCGGGTGCAGCTATCGAGATTTCAGGCGGGGTAATGAAGACAGACATTAACGGAGCGAAGGAGCTCCATATCAACGATGAGAGCTCAATTCAGATTAATAGAGAGGATGTTGACCCTCCTCAGATCGAGGCTGTGAGGTTGGCGGACGTTAAGCCTGACATGTCAGAGTTGACCGTGGAGGGGATAGTCGAGGGGGAATTTGATCTTTCAACGACTTACAGTGGCAAGACCTATGCGAGACTCCTGTTAAGGGATGGGGAGGCAGCGCTTCCTGTTATTTTTTGGAATGACAAGGCTTTGATGATCAAGAGGGTTGCGAAGGCGGGCGCTATTCTGAGGATAGAGGGATGCTACGCAAAGATTGGCCCACAAGGACTTGAGATTAACGTCAATAAATGGAGCAGAACCAAGGCAGAGTAGGTTTTCACAAGCTTCATAGAAAGGTTATTATTGCTAAGTTTTAGAGAAGTCAGTATCGAGATGATATGAATGGGTGGTAGGAAGAGAAAGAAGGTAGTAAGGCGGATGAGGAAGTCAATCCCCAAGATATTTGCTTGTCCCAACTGTGGGGAAAAAACCCTAGGCATATCCATCAACCGCGATGAGGGAAAGGCCACCATAAAATGCGGCAGATGCAATATTGAGGATTATGTTCAGGTTTCACGTATTGAAGAGGGTGTTGACGCTTACGGTAAGTTTGTTGATAAATACTATGGCTCAGAAAAGACGGTGACAGAAAATGAAGAGGGTAGAAAACCTTCTTAACTCAAAGATAATTGAGAAAGGCTGCATCCATATATCGCTTATAGACCCAGACAAGTGCGACGCCAGCCAGGCCAAGGCTCTGGCGCAAGAAGCAAAAGAGGCGGGAAGTGCTGCTTTGATGGTCGGAGGCTCGACCAGCATGGGAGGCGACATCTTGGATGAACTTATAAAGGGTCTTAAAGAAGGGTCAGATCTGCCAGTGATACTGTTCCCAGGCAACCTCTTCGGTGTTTCTAAGTACGCTGACGCCGTGTGGTTCATGTCTGTATTGAATTCTACAAACCCGTTCTATATTACCGGTGCCCAAGCCGTTGGTTCGCGGATGGTAAAAGCATTCAACTTAGAAGCTATACCGTTGGGATACATAATCATAAGCCCTGGCGGGACAGCGGGTTTTATCAGTCAAGCTAACCTCATTCCTTACGAGAAGCCCGAGGCCGCAGCGATATATGCCCTTGCAGCGCAGTTCATGGGCATGCGCTTTGTTTATCTTGAAAGGGGCTCAGGGGTGGATGCTCCTATATCTCCTTTGATGGTTAAGTTTGTAAAAAAGATCGTAAACGAAGCCCGAATCATTGTTGGAGGTGGAATAAGGAACAGGGAACAGGCAAAGGAAATTGCGAGAGCGGGAGCAGACGTCATTGTCACCGGTAGTGTGCTTGAAGAGAAGGGGATAACCGGAACCTTAAGGGAGATTATTGGAGGAATAGAGGAAGGGGTAAATGAAAGAAAGGTTTAAGCGCGAACTTGTCCGAAAGACCTTTCATTTAACGGCGATCAGCGTACCCCTCTTCTACGTTGTTTTTGGCAGAGATATTGTCATCTTTTATACTGCCGCAAGCCTTCTCTTCTTCGTAATATTGGAATTTATACGCGTAAGGGCACATTCGATATTTCCTTTGGGTAAGACTGCCGATTTGATTCAGAGGCAAGGCGAGAAGAATTCCATAGCGGCTTCAATATATTTTTGCGTGGCAGCACTAGGGGCACTGTTTTTTTTGGACGAGAGAGCAGTTGTTGTAGGCTTAAGCGCAGCGTTGATTGGCGACGCTGCGGCTGCCCTGGCAGGCACCGGAATAGGCGAACATAAGATAAAGAGCGGGAAGACAGTTGAGGGGACACTTGCTGGCATCTTGGTCGCTACCCTTATTGCATATCTTTTAAATTCTAATTTTGCCACAATATTTGCGGTGGGAATAGTCTTTTTGGTATTCGATCTAGTGGATTTCAGATTTGATGATAACTTCACGCTACCATTAGCGATAGCCATAGTAGTGCAAGTCTTAGAGGTCCTACTATGATAGCCGATCCCACCATGCAGAAGTACTTTGTCGATCTCGAAGAGAACATTACGAAGCTTTACAAGATAGCGAATGAGGCACGGTCCAAAGGGTTCGACCCTATTGATGGGGCTGAGATCTATAGGGCGCAGGACTTGGCAGCAAGGGTCGAGGGGCTCATAGGAGTAAAGGGGGTCGCCAGAAGGATACGGGAATTGAACGAGCTCGTTTCCAGGGAGGAAGTGGCATTCAAGATTATTGAGGAGATTATAAATGGGAAGTTCGGGGTTTTCGATGACAAAATAGGCGCAGATTATGCGCTAAGATTGGCTCTTGCGATAGTGACCGAGGGAATAACTGCCGCCCCACTACAGGGAATAGAGAAGGTTGAGATCAAAAAGAACTCCGACGGGAGCAGATATTTAGCCGTATATTATGCGGGTCCGATGAGGTCAGCAGGCGGCACCGAGCAGGCTCTTACGGTTCTTTTTGCCGATTATATCCGAATTTTACTGCACCTTGACAGGTATAAGATCAAAGAAGAAGAGGTTGGGCGGTTCATAGAAGAGCTCAGGCTCTACGAGAGAAAGGTAACGCGGTTCCAATACCATCCGACTGACGATGACCTCCGGAGGATTCTACACTATATACCTGTCGAAGTAACTGGTCCACCAACGGACGAGTACCAAGTATCGGTTTACAGGAACCTTGAGAGGATTGATACAAACAGGGTGAGGGGAGGAGCATTAAGGGTAATAAACGATGGTGTTTATGGCAAGGCAGCCAAGCTAAAGAAAATTATCGACAAAGTCGGAATCTCGGACTGGGACTGGCTTAAGGTCAAAAAAGATGAAAAGGCAGAGGATATCACTGCGAAAGTAGTTCCCGACTCGAAATATCTTGTTGATATCGTTGGGGGGAGGCCAATCTTCGCACATCCCTCAGTCTTTGGTGGCTTCAGATTGCGTTATGGCAGAGCTAGGAACACTGGCCTTGCCGCTGTTGGCATACATCCCGCCACGATGGTAATACTTGAGAGATTCATTGCTGTTGGGACACAATTGAGGGTGGAGCGACCAGGTAAGAGCTCAACCATAACCCCTGTTGACAGGATAGAAGGACCAATTGTCAAGCTAAAAAATGGAGACGTGGTGCGAGTAGAGGACGAGATCGAGGCAGAGAAGGTTAGACCCGAAGTGGAGGAGGTCCTCTTCTTGGGGGACATGGCAATTGCTTTTGGAGAATTCCTAGAGAACAACCAAAGGCTGTTGCCAGCTGGCTATTGTGAAGAGATCTGGGGATCTGAACTAAGAAAGGTCGTCAATGAAAAATTCGAGGGTCGATATGACATCCTATCTGATCATCTTGGTCTGAAAGCAGAAAGACTTCGTAGTTTTGTTGATGAGCCGTCAATAGTCAAGCCCACAGCAGATGAGGCGCTTAATCTCGCAAGCCTGCTATCGATTCCCCTGCATCCAAGGTACACATATTTCTGGGAGAATATTAGTGTCGACGAAATACTGATCCTTCGCGATTGGCTGAGCGAGTCTTTGAAGATCTGGAAAAGTGGAGAACTCGCTGTACCGTTTAATGATCCAGTTCCAAAAAAGATACTGGAGAAGGTAGCAGTCCCACACAGGATTATCGATGGTAAGGTGCTGTTGCAAGAACCGCTTATAATTAATGCGCTCTTCTCTCATTTCAAATGTCGGAAAGGTCCACCCGAAGAAGACCCTGTAAAATTCCTGAGCGAACTTTCAGGTATTCAGTTGAGGCAGAAAGGCAGATCCTTTATCGGGGCGCGTATGGGAAGGCCAGAGAAAGCTAAAGAGAGGGTAATGCGACCTCCGGTCCATGCACTCTTTCCTGTTGGTCTCGCAGGCGGGTCTAAACGCGATCTCACCAAAGCTGTTAGCAAAGACGGTTTTGAGGTCTCAATGATAATACAGCGATGTGTAGAGTGCAACACGATTACACATGAGAATTTCTGCAACGAGTGTGGAAAGAGAACAGTAAGGATCTACTCCTGCCCGACCTGTGGTGATTTCTACCAACTGGAAAGCAAGTGCCCAAAATGTGGATCCCAAACGGTTCCGTACAAGAGCCGCATGGTGTCAATAAAGAATTATGAGCAGATGTTGGGACGCCTAGGCGTACCCAGAGCCCAAATTATAAAGGGAGTAAGGGGGTTGTCGAACCCCTCAAAGGTGCCAGAGGCTCTTGAGAAAGGGATTCTCAGGAGCAAACATAAGATCTATGTCTACAAGGATGGCACAGTGAGATTCGATCTTACAAATGCGCCCCTTACCCACTTCAAACCCGCAGAAATAGGGACGAGCGTAGAGAGGCTCAAGCAGCTAGGCTATTCTAAAGACTATAAGGGAAGAGAGCTGGAGAGTCCTGATCAGCTTGTTGAGCTCAGGGTTCAGGATATAATAGTCCCGCACAGTTGTGGCAAATATTTATTGAGGGTTTCAAGATATGTAGACGAACTTCTTACAAAGCTGTATAAAGTGGCACCATTCTACAATTTAGAACGTTACGAAGACACAATAGGTCAATTTGTGATTGGATTGGCCCCACACACATCTGCAGGAATCGTGGGGAGGATAATCGGCTTCACTAAGGCATCAGTCTGCTATGCTCATCCCTTCTGGCATGCTGCAAAAAGACGGAATTGCGACGGAGATGAGGATGCGGTAATGTTGGTCTTAGAAGGATTGATCGACTTTTCGAAAGAATATCTCCCTGAGAAGATAGGAGGTTTAATGGATGCCCCGCTAGTGATGACTACAGTAATTGATCCTTCAGAAGTAGATGATGAATGCCACAATATGGAAACTGTCAGTTCTTTACCATTGCAATTTTACCATATGGCTGAAGAGTACAAAGATCCAAAAGAAGCATTAAAAGTAATAGAAATTATGAAGGGCAGACTAGGAAAACCAGAACAGTATAGGAATTTTTCGTTCTCTATTTTCACAGAGGGCATAGACAGAGGCCCTCTTATGACGGAATATGATAAGCTGAAAACTATGATGGAAAAAGTTGAGAAACAACTGCAGTTGGCTGATAAGATAAGAGCGGTTGACAGCAGAGACGTAGCGGAGAGATTGCTAAAACACCACTTTATTCCTGACCTAGCTGGTAATATGCGGGCTTTTTCAACTCAAACCTTCAGGTGTACAAAATGTGGTGCAAGGTATAGGAGAGTACCGCTCAAAGGAGAATGTTCACGGTGCAGTGGAAACCTTATTCTCACGGTTCATGAAGGAAACATTAACAAGTATCTAGGTGCAGCCTTTGCCTTGAGCAGGCAATATGAGCTGGGTATTTTTATTGAGCAACAAATAAGCTTGATCGAAAAAGGTCTCCGCACTCTTATCCCAGAAAGAAAAGAGAAGAATACCGATCTGGATCAATTCATCGAACAGTGATCATAACGATTTCAGAAGATCGATATCAAATATTATTCCGATCACGTCTTCTTTTGCGTTTGTTACAGGAAGTTGATCTATATCGAATTTCTGCATTTGGATGGCGCATTCAATTATGCTTGCGTTCTCGTTGATGGTAATGCATGGTGCTGCCATCACTTTATAGATAGGTGTGTTCGGAAGGGCGATTTTGCCTTTTGTTATATAGAGCACCGAGGAGGTTTCCCAATCCCATTCCTGGCTCTCCGATCCAGATTTGAGGATAGACTTTGTTTCTTCAATCTTGACCTCACTTATCTTCATTAGATCTGTGTTTGAGACGATGCCCGCAATTTTTAATTCGTTGTCAATAACCAAGGTGACGTATTCATTTGCTAAATGCATCATTGCGCTTGCGATGTGAACTGGGGTATCCATCCAGCAGCTAAAGACTGATGCCTTCATAAAGTCTTTTACCTTTTGGTTTGAGTTCGACTTAACTATTACCTTATGCACCACATCGCCGACGGTAATTATGCCTAGCAATTCATCATTTTCTATAACTGGTAGTCTTCTGTAGCGCTTCTCGACCATTATCTTTATGCAGTCCTCAAAAGGAACTTCAGGGCCGGTTGTTACAACGTTTGTGTTCATTATGAGGGCAAGTTGATCTTCATCTGGGTGCTTAAAGAGGTCCTCTCTCGTAATGATCCCGATTAATTTTTTAGTGCCTTTCTTGACTACAGGCATGCCCGAGATTTTCCTCTCCTTAAGCATATTTAGGACCTGCTCTCGACTGCCTGGAACCTCTGCGTAGATGACATTTTGGTTCATCACGTCTCTTACTTTCATGTTGACCACTCATTTATCGCAATTACATGGTGCTCTCTGGCAACAAACAACTACCTTATCTTAATGTACTCGTAGGCATCCTTCGTCGAGGAGAAGCAATAATTCACTTTCTGGAAGCCCTTCTTCAATTCTGCGACCTCAAGAGCCACCTTGGCCGGATCCTTATTGTCGCATATTACCTTCTTAAAGAAGTCTGCCACCTCTTCCATTTCGGATTTTTTCATGCCCAAGCGGGTTAGTTCTTGGGTACCTACCCTTATGCCGCCAGGTGCCTTGTAGTCCCTGCCCATCCGCTTGTCATATGGCAACAAATTCCTATTGACTATAATGTTGGCTTTCTCTAGCCGTTTCTCTACCTCAAAACCATTGCCATATTTTGTCACATCCATAATCATCATGTGAGATTCTGTGAACCCTTTCTTCTCATACAATACATTTATGCCACGCTCAAATAGTGCCTGAGCAAGTGTTTTTGAATTAATCACAATATTCCTCGCGTAGTCGGGATAAAACTCCAAGGCTTCCGCAAAAGCTATGGCAACTCCTGCAACTGCGTGAAGATGGTGATTGCTCAACAAGCCAGGGAAAATTACGCGTTTTATTGGTTCCGCATACTTGGACCATGAAACGATGGCACCATGCTGTGGACCGGCTAGTGTCTTATGTGTGCTCATTGTAAAGGCATCCACACCGTCCCCGATGGGATCCTGGAATATGCCTCCAGCTATAAGACCAGCCACATGAGCACCATCGTAGATCACCTTGGCATCATAGCCTTTAGCAAGCTCAACTATCTCCTTGACGGGGTGCGGGAATAGAAAAACGCTGGCTCCAAGTACAAAGATTTTTGGAGGCCTGCCTTGATCCTTTAATTCTCTAACGAATTGAGCCGTTTTATCGATATCAATTGTAAAATTTTCTTCATCAAAAGGATAGTTGACTACGTCCAACTCCCTTACTGTCCCTGCTGTTCCACCAAGGCTCTTTTTGGAGTGGCTAATGTGTCCTCCAGTTGGGATTGTGCAAGCCAGAAGCACGTCCCCAGGATTTCCAAATGTTGTGAATGCACACAAATTTGCTAAGACGCCAGATATCGGTCTTACATCAATAAACTCAGCTTTGAATAGCTTTTTGCCAAGCTCTATTGCGACGGATTCTACTTCATCAAGATATTTGCATCCAGCATATACCCGTTCCCCCACCCAGCCCTCGGCATACCTGTTTCCAAAATCGCTTGCTAATGCTTCTCTGACCGCTTGGCTTGGAACGTTTTCGCTTGCAATCATGGGCAGCGATTGTTTGATCATTGCGTGATGGTTTTCCAAACTCCTAAGGACACTCTCGTAAGCGTCTCTACCGCTGGAGATAGAATTGACCACAAAAGATTCCTCCTTTAGACTAAGTACTTCTAATATGGTGAAAAGAAGGTAATATACATAATGCTTAAAAGAGAAGGTACTCCATTTTTCTTAAAGCTGAAGGTGAATTAATTGCCTAAGAGCGAAAAAAAGAAAGAAGCGCCAATGCCAATGACCGGCGCAGGGCTGATACGCTTCTTTGAGGACGAGACTTATGGGATAAAAATCAAGCCCATCTTTATCGTAGGAACCTCGGTAACGCTTATAGTCGTAGTAATCATGGCGCATCTCTTAACAGGCCTTTAGATCTAGCACAGCGGCTGGGCATCTATGCCTTTTTTCCTAAGTTTTGCAGCAAAACTGTCGGCATAGCCATGGACCGTGAAAACTTTTTTGGGGGAGCATTCATCAATAAAACACATCAGTTGGGTGTAGTCCGCATGCCCGCTGAGTACGAAAGATACGTCCGCGCTTCTCCGACCATAAGTTAATGCCCATCCTGTCACCGTTGCAGTCTTCGCATTTGGGTACACCGTGCTCAGATTTCTTGGACCAAGCGATGCTGGGAACAGGCAGACGCAACTCTTGCTGCGCATAAGATCTTCCCCCTCCTTAGCCATGTCATAGAAGACTAAGTCTTCCCCCATTGAGTTGATCGCAGTGTTTGTTCTAGTTATGGAGGGGTGCGTTACCACAGGAATCGAGGTGTAAAGATTGAATAGCTTTGTAATCTCCTGAGCTTTTCCAACTGGGTAGACAAGAATAAATGGGAGATCTCCTTCCATAATTGTCTTCGCAGCCCAGTCGACAATGGTGTCGTAAACTTCATTTCTAGGCGGAAAAAGGAAGTTCGGTCTTCCAAATGTTGTCTCGATAACCAGAATATCACATTCATGCGGCTGCATAGCCTTTTGAGTCAACGTATCCACGAAATTAAAATCCCCTGTATAGAGAAAAGTCACACCATCTTGTTTAAGCAGAAGAGCTCCTGATCCAAAAACGTGCCCGGAGTTGATGATCCTGAGCTCAGTCTGATGGAGTCTCACTGGTTTATCATAAGCGCATGGTACTGCGTTCCTGACCTTCTTATTTGATATGGCTTCGAAAAGAGCGATAGTTTCACGCGTAGAATATTTTGGTTTCCTGGCGTCAATGAATGCGCCTGTATGATCCCTGTGGGCATGGGAGATGAAAGCACAATCTGCTGGACCAATTCGATTCGTGGGATCCAGAACTATCTTGAGGTCATGAGTCTGAACCATGATTCCATTGTGCCAACTTATTTCAACCACTCAGTGCACCAGTAACCACTAAATAGCCGAGTCGTTTAAAAAGTTACTACTGAATAAGTTGTTAACTTTTCAAATGACTGATGATACGGGGATGAAACTTAGTGTCGTTTACGGACAGACTTGCCAAGAAATACAGCAATACCTTCAGCCTACCTAGCAGGAAGGTATTGATCGCGGAGCTGTTCATGCTTGGAGCTCTGGTCGGTACAATTATGTATACGATTGAGCCAAGTTCCAAAGGACCGGTGTTTGGGTTAGCGGACGGGCTAATATCGTTGGCATTTGGAAGTTTTGTAAGCACGTTTGTTATCCATAAACTGACTAAAGAAGGCATATTAACTTTCAATAGGACCATAGCGATGGCTGACTTTAGTATTGTATTCCTTGCAATTGGGCTTATCACCGCAGCGGCTTTTTCTCGGGTCTTCAATAATCCAGGAAGCTTTGAAAGCATTTATTTTGTTTCATGCGGCATCATTGTTGCATTTATCTTCATAATATTATCGATAGCTTCTGATTTTAAACAATATGAACTTTTTATTTTAAGTATATTTCAACCTTTTGTAATATTAATAATACATACAACGTTAATTTATTTTATTTATTATGTAAATTTACTCAATATAGTAACAAACTTTGCGAGCTTTTTTTTGATGGCAATAATTGCTTACGTCCTTGGGAGATGGTACTACTTCTCAATAGGTAAGGTCGGTAAAGAATTGTTGGGATATAGCGGTGTAGTTTTGTTTAAGGCCTTCTTAGAATCATTAATGTTAGATAAGAGCGGACTTATGGAGCAACTGCTAAAGATCCTAGCGGTTCGGGAAGACGTCGAGGTGAGGAGTATTTATTTCAAGAGTGCAAGGCAAAACGGAGTCGTTGTTGCACCTCTCATCCACCCAGGGCCATTCAAAGATCTTGGTAGTAGTAAGCTCCCTACCCGGATCGCGGCTTCTTTCTTATCTAAGAATACGCTACCAGTCGTTTTCCATACCCCAACCACACATGAAAAAGACTTGATATTAGCCAAAGATTGCGATAGAGTGGTTCAGATGCTGCAAGAGCTTGAAGTTATACCAGAAAGAAGCTTATCCAAACCTATTATTGTGAAGAAGAAAGGGTCTGTCACAGTTAGTTGCCAAGTTTTTGACGATATTCCATTAGCTGTGATTACTCGAGCGCCCATCCCCACAGAGGATTTGCCTGACTGCATAAACGACCTATGCATGGCAAAAATACAAGAGAATGGGTACTCTGATGGTGTTGTGGTGGATGCCCATAACGTGATGGACCTAACTTATTCAGAGCTTAGTAGCGAGGACAAGAAAGATATTGTTGAGGCCCTCGGGGAGGCCCTTGAGGAAACGCATATTATAGAGGAGGGTCCCCTCATCGCGGGTTTTTCAAATGTTAGATTGGAGAACTATTCACCTAAAGATGGCATTGGAAACGCGGGCATAATGGTTCTTGTTACCGAGGTCAAAGGAAACAAGGCCGTATATGTTTCCATAGATGCCAATAACATGGTTGTAGGTTTAAGAGAGAAAATTCAAAAAGCTTTGAAAGAGATCGGTTATGAACATTCTGAAGTCACTACGACGGATACGCACGTCGTTACTGGGCGTTCAGCAGGCGAGGGGTACTTCCCTCTTGGCAAAACCATACCCGAAGATGTTCTAATTGAAAAGATCATAGAAGGAGTTGCTGAAGCTGACTCTAAAAAAGCGGAGTGTTCTGTGAAATTCTCTAAAAGAAAGTTGGAAGATGTCTACCTCTTAGGCAACAAAGGATTGGAGAACCTTTGGAAGGTTACCGACAAATCTCTCAAGGTTGCAAAAAGAAGACTTATGGTGCTCGTCCTCCTGCTACTAGCTAGCGGGATCATCGTTTATAGCATATTATGATGTAAGACGAACTTATCTTTACAGTAACGGTCACACTTATTAGAAATATCACGTCGTTTATGGTTTCTAAAGACTTTCTATTGGATTATCATCAACTGATGATCTAATATATTTTCATCAATTTCTAATGGTTTTTAGTTATTGTTTTATGGATTAACGTTGTAGAAAAATGATGTTGAACATATCATTATATAATGTAAAATTCCATTATTACGTTTTGAGAAACCTCTTCAATGTCTTTAATTATGCTGATTTTTCTTAAAGTCGATGATTTGGAGGATCATGTGACTATGTGATAAAGTCACATATCCTTTTGTAAGGATGCTACAGTAGCCTGCCCCGTTGAAGTTCCCCCATCCCCACAAGGAATGGTCTTATAACATAAGAATTTTTTATTATTTTTCACAACCTCATCTTTAATATATTTGAACAGCAAGGAATTCACTGCAGATCCACCAGTTAGTCCTATCTCGTGTATACAATTTTCATCACAAACCCTACAAGCGAGCTTCCCAAAAGCCCCTCCTAAAGCATGGTGTACTTCGAAAGCGATGTCTTCTCTGTTGTTATGATGTAAATTCTCAACAATTGACAGCATGAATTCGGATGTGTCAAGAACATATTTACCATTCTGCTGTGATAGTGATAATTCAAGTGTGACTTTCCCTGGCCGACCTTTCTTGGCTAGGGTTTCCAAACGCATCGGCGGTTCGCCTTCATACGTTCGTAAGTGACATACATTAAGCAAAGTTGCTATTGAGTCAAGCAGGCGACCAATGCTTGATGTTTTCAAAACGTTATTTATTTTTGATTGTTTTAATATTGTGTCTAATTCATCTAATCCCTGTTTCAAATGTTTAGCATAATCATTTTCAAAAAGACCATAAATCTCATTACAGCCGATTGTTGTTGATAGGATTGCAGCTAGCATCCTTGCTGGATGCGTGGCACAAGCATCGCCACCTGGCATTGGTTGATACTTTAGCTGCCCGACCCTCTCGAACTGCGAATAACCACCAAGCAGAATCTCGCCCCCCCAAGCCATATTATCCGTGCCATAGCCTACTCCGTCAATAGCGATACAAACAATGGAACTTTCTCGTGGTAGAGAATGGTCTGCCATAAGGGACGCCATATGTGCATGATGGTGTTGGACGGGAATGTCTTTTGCTTGGTATTGATTGGCTAACTCGCGTGCGTACCTTGTAGTAAGAAAAGATGGGTTTAGATCATGGGCTATTGCCCCAAATTCTTTCTTATCATAGATTGCCGTAATGAAATTCAAGGCCCTTTTCAAATAGTCTAATGTTTCGAGTTCATTCATGTCTCCAATATGTTGAGTTGTCACAAGACGGTCTTCGACAAACAAAGATCCAGTTACGTTATATTCTCCTCCAACTGAAATAATTCCCTTAGCCCCTACGTTCCAAGGCATTGGCAAGGTCGATGGAGCATACCCTCGAGACTTTCTTAAGAACAGTGGTTCATTTTCAACTACTTTCATTACAGAGTCGTCGCAACGATTTATTATGGATCGATTATGTGTTAAGTAATAATCAACAATATTTTTTAATCCTTCTTGTGCTTCACTGTTTTCAATATAGATTGGTTTGCCGGGATAATTGCCACTTGTCATTACAAGTGCATCTTTTTTGATTTTATTGAGTAAAAGGAGGTGAATGCCAGTGTAGGGGAGCATAACGCCGATAGTGTCTAAGCCTGGCGAGACTGAGTCAGCTAAACAATAATGCTCAGATTTTTGCAGAGTTATTATCGGATGGTAAATATTGGCTAGAAGCTCTTCTTCTACCTTGGAAACAATTGCAAAGTTTTTTACTTTTGCGATATTTGAGGAAATGACAGCAAATGGTTGAAATGGCCTAATCCTCCTTGTTCGTAGTTTGTTTACTGCTTCTTCATTAGTCGCATCAACAGCGATATGAAAGCCACCAATGCCCTTTATTGCAATTATGTAACCTTCATCAAGAAGCTTGGCAGCTTCACATAGAGGCTCACATGTGATTTGCTTGTTGTCATTATTCAATAAATTCAATTTGGGACCACATAACGGGCAAGTAATTCCTTGAGCATCATATCGTCTGTCCATAGGATTATCGTATTCCGCCTGGCAGTAGACACAAAATGGGAAGTCCACCATTGCAGTGTTATCCCTATCATAAGGGAGTTTTCTTATTATAGTGAATCGAGGTCCACATTGTGCACATGACGTAAACGGATAATTATTCCAACGACTCTTTTTTTGAACATCTGTGATACACACATCACAAATACTGAGATCGGTCGGTATCACAGATCTAACTGTTAAACGCCGTTCCTTGCTTTCTGCTATAAAGAATGTATCAAACTCCTTAACTATTCGCTTCCATTCGAGCTCTATTGCATCAATCTTGGCCACGGATGGTTTCTTTTTTCGTATGTCATCAATAAAGGACTTTATGTCTTGAACTTCGCCTTCGACTAATATTTCAACACCAGCGTCGCCAAGGTTGAGTACATATCCTTTTAGCCGGCGATCTGTCGCGATGGTATAAATAAATGGTCGAAAACCTACACCTTGCACAAGACCACGCACAAAGATGTGGGCTCGCTTTTGCATTCCTTTAATTCCCCATAAGTTAAATATTATCAAAGTGATAGATGGTGCGAGGTTTAATATAAATGGTGGGATTACCGCCAACGCCTGCTGAGTTAAGAGCTTTGCGCAAGAAGGCAAACCTCACACAGAAAGAACTCGCAAAAAAAGCAGGAATGAGCCAATCATTAATTGCCAGAATAGAAGCTGGAGATGTTGATCCTCGCGTATCAACTCTTAAAAAGATACTAAAGGTTCTTAATGATGTTTCTGAAATTAGGGTATCTTTAAAGAATGTGATGCATCAGCCCGTCATTACTGTTGATGCTGACGAAACTATAGGAAAAGCAGTTGATTTGATGTGGAAACGCGGAATCTCACAACTGCCAGTTATGCAAGAAGATCGCATTATTGGTAGTATAAAAGAAGAAACAATTTTAAAGAAACTCAAAGACGAAAATATCAAAGAATTACTTAATCTTACAATTTCTCATTTACTTGAAGAATCTTTTCCTATTGTGAGCATTGAGACGAGCCTTGATGAAGTGTCAAGGTTACTTTCAAGCGGAAGCGCAGCAGTTCTAGTGAGTGAACATGGGCGCATGATGGGAATAATCACTAAAATCGATCTTATTGCAAAACATATGATGTGACTTATACTGCGTTGTGATATATATCACAGTGACTGTGAGAGAGTACAAGATAGTTAGTAAATTTTCGTGATTTATTGTCACTCACAACCAAAAACCTTAAAATATCAAACACATCATATCATATACAAAAATACCAAAAAGGTGCCTAATTTGGCTTTCTCTGAACGGACAGATAGGACAAATGATGAATTAAAAGGCGAATTGGCACTTATCAGACGCGATTTATTGGAAAGAATGAGAAGGCTTGAAGATTACATAATGGTTTTAGATTCAGACATACGAAGATTGGGTCTTGAAATACAAAGAATAAATGATAGATTGCAAGATATGCCGTTAGATAGATCAACAATACAAATAACAAAGCCAGAGATCATAAGATCTACATTACCTGAACAATCAATGATCAAACCAGAACCTGAAAGCATGCAAGTTTCACAGATAACTCAAGCATCTTTGACTCCATTGGCTGCACAGGTTGTGAAGAATTTAGAAAAGAAGGAAGGACTCAATCAGACAGAAGTAGCAATTATCAAGTATCTTATTGATAATCCTGGCACAAAGAGTGCAACTCCGATCGCTCAAACCGTTGGAAAAGCCAGGGAACACGTCGCGAGAACTTTGAAAAAATTAGCTGATGAAAAGAAGATCATCAGAGATGTAACAACATGGCCATATACTTATGTTGTACCTGAAGAAATCAGAAAAATTGTGCAAAGTCAAGCTACAGGAACATTTTCTCCGATGCCAAGTACTCAATAAACTTAAGCTTTGTGACGTATGATGTGATACAGAATTTACTATCACATTTTTATTTCTTATTTAAATCATTTATGAAGGTTTTAACATTGTTGTCGGCTGCAAAATTTATTATTAATTTGTATTGCCAACATGAACGGTTGCCTTTACGTTCTATATAGCCATTATTGTAAAGCCTTGTGAGGTATGTAGAGATTGTGCTCGATTTAATATTCTCACGATGTTGTTCTTTATATATTAAGGATATATCTTTACTAGTGAACCAAGAGTTGTTTAGCTTGGTTTTTATCAGATCAGTGATCTTATCCATTGAAGTCTTTGTGACGGGTATTGATGATTGTTGATATTGATTATTATCGAAAAGGCCAATGATCTGCAATAGCCGTTCCTTAGAAAATTGCCCACTTACAGCTACTGTGACTTGTTCCCCGTTTCCATCACAGAATTCTATCTTCATCTTCTTCATAGACGGATCACTGAGTGAGCAGTTGTTCTCTCTACCATTTCACCAGTATATGAGCATATTGTGGTTAACATTAGCTTGTAAAAGAAGAGAAATTTCATGGTAATTATGGTTCAAAAAGGGGAAATTTCACCGTTTTTAGCTTTTTAAGCTAATATAAGGTGAATCACAGTGAATTGATTTATAAAAGGAGTGATTCACGCATCTGGAGTGGAAGTGAAGGGGTGAACTCTGAAATGTTTTAATATAAGATAGTACATGGTAATATCACAGTGGGCCTCATAAGCCTTAAAAATACAGTTTGATGTTATTTTATGATGATTCATTATCCAATGAACTAAGATAAAGTCACTATTATAAATGCAAAGGAAAATCAGCTAGATTTTTTTAGATAAAAAGCTCTAGGTTTAATGATCTGGAAACACCATTAAATGATTAACATCTCCATGATAAACATCTTCGATGATAGTAAAGTTTATATATTAGATTTCATGGTGATTTTGTGAGCACGAAATAGAGCAGTTTATAATGAATTATTTTGGAGGTGTTTGATGATAAAGTGTAATACTATATTTACATAACCGTTAAAAAATAGATGTAATTATACAGTCAAAAACTCTGTATTTGTGCGTATTGATTGTAATATACCTCTTACATAATTCTGAGCCTGATCCTATGTTTTATGACTATTCTGAAGTGTATGTTTGTAGAATATTTTAATAGAGATAGGAATTTACACCATATATAATAGGCCAGACTATTGATTTTTATTTATTAGGTCTCTTCCATGAGGATTTCCACTGGAATATTCTTTAAACAACCGTATAAAAAAAATAGAACAAGCTTTAAATAATGCTTCTAGAAAGCAGCAGAAAATTACTTATCCTTCAGACCCCATAATTTCGTTAGGAAGTTTATATCATTAATATGTTATATTCTTTCTTTAGAAAGAAAACAGTGTAAATGTTAATGTTAAGAACTTTATATAAATAGATTACAGTCTAAAAAAATCGAGGTTAGACTCAAAAAAATGACAATTTATGATTTAACATAGCATTCTAGTTTTTGATAATGTTCAAAGGAAGGCATGGGGTCATGCTCTTATAATAGATGTTTTAAAATTACTGATGATATTCATGTCCAATAATACTCTCGAAATTATTCAATTAATAGCACAGTATATTCCAAAAGAACAACGAATTCTACTTCTGAAAGATCTTCTCGAAGTACACGGGTCTATCTACAAGACTTCTAAAGTAACCAAGATCTCTAGGCCGCAGCTCTATAGTTATTTGGCATCAGATAAGAGAAGTTATCCTAACGATCAAGTAACTGCAAGGATACTTGTTAGCTTAATGGATATAAAGAGGACTCTAATAAAAGATAGACTGCGGCAACTCTCAAAAGATTTTAATGAACTTATAAACAAGATATAAATAATTTTGTAAAAATAGTCATTATATCTTGATTTTATTAAAATATTTTTCTTAATAACAATTCTTTCCAGTCATTTTTTTAAATATAAAATTTCTTTTTGTATTTTTTTTTGTTAAACGATCTGATCGTTTGACGGAAAGCTTGTATGTATTAATATTATATCCTATTAAACTCATAACATCTTAGAATCAACAAATTATTCTTGCCCAATACTTTATTATAAGAACATAGAGAATTTAAGATTTTTAAATTAAATATGTCCTGTTGAGAATAAGGAACTATTTTTATCAATTCTTAATATTTAATTTGAATAAATTTTTTCAAATTCATACAGCAAGTTTATATTTAAGTTCGTAATAAAAACGAAAAACAGTAATAATGGCTCTCAAATGTTTGGGGAGGATCTCGACACAGAAGTGAATCAGTCGTCCTGTCTTCAAGAAGAAAGAGGGATCATAGGCAAACACGTCTATGGAAACCTTTATGGTTGCGATACCAAGTCGCTAAATGACGAGTCCGCTCTCAAGAATCTTGTTATTGAGGCTGCTAAAATAGCTAAGATGACGATATGGGATACTAAGGTGTGGCGGTTTGGTGGTTCAAAAGGAGGATTGTCTGCCCTGGCATTGATTCTTGAAAGTCATATAGCTGTTCACACGTGGAATGACTTAGAATATGCAACTGTAGACGTGTTTACATGTGGCGAAAAAAGCGAGCCAGCGTTGGCATTTGATTATATAGTCTCAGTATTGAAGCCAAAATCAGTAACCCGGCATTTGGCCAATAGGTCCTCATGAATAAATTATTGTTTTTTTATGAAAATTTTCTTATTTAGCAATTATTTCATAAATAGAAATTAGCGCTTTTGAAAATAGAAACAATCACCCAAAACAAAACTCGCAGTATGGATCGCCATTTTTAATGCATTTTCTCTCAACCGTATTACCCTTCTTATCCATCAATAAGGTTGCTAGACCTGTCAACATTCCTCTCATAAAACTGCTTTGATAACCTTTCAACTCTTTTGTGTTTAAACATTCAAAATTATCAAAAACTCTTATATTAAAATTTTTATCTTGAGCACTTAAGATCTCAAACTTTCCCCAGCCAAGTAACTGAAGCTGTATTAATGCCACGTTGAGCTTATGCTGCGAATTGAGAGGTAATGCTTTTATTGGCCTCATTCCTTCTGCTGATTCTCGACCCATCATCCAAATTATCGAGAGCCCACCGGCCCCGAAGGTGTCGTATAACGCTCCAAATAAATAACCCCAAAAAGGATGCGTGAATGCTGTTACAGGAATCTTACTTCCAACAACTTCTAGCATTAAAGGAAAGCTTTTTGTGTTGCACATTACGCCGGGAATATTGGTATGAATATATTCAAACACAACTAATTTTTGACCAAAAAGGCTACGAATATCCTTCTCTATTGTCTCTCTGGCATCGGTTTTGCCTGTCAGATCCAGTACCGCATAACATGAAACAGAGGCTTCGGTAGATCGATTTACCACCAATTGGTAAGGAACGCCTTTATCCATTAAAATTTTATCCAAGCCTTCAACATTGCTACTTTGGTCATGTTCATTGTTGACTGTTATATAGATTCCACAATAGTCCTTTTTTGGTTCATAGAAGATGTTGTCTATGAACGTAGGATAATTCTTCTGTTCCTCAAGATGTTCCTTGCCTACTGAATCCAACGGTTCCAAACCACCTTTTCCTAAACATCTTGGATTTAGTTTAAATTGAATAATCTTGCTGGAGCAGTAAATTCTAACTCTTGCAAGATTGCTGTATTTAGTTATTGAACAGATACAATTAATCTTTTTGTATTGTCCAGAACGATTTAAAGAGATTTTGTATTAAAAAAAGGGGCGATTGATTATATATTTGATTCAGACATAACCTAATCTGAAACCGAGTTCCGTATGGTTGACAATTAAGTTTGCCTGATTCAAGGTGTTTATGGTATGACCGAAACTGACGAATGGGTCCACGAGGATGACAAGAAGCAAGCAGAAGGCGAAAAAGATGATTTTGGACTATCTGCTATTAAACTAGCAGATTTATTGAAAGAAGTTACGAAAGTTGTTGATGTCACTAAGGGAACACTGCAATTACAAATGTTGATCTATCTTAATGATCATGGTCCACAGAGCGCAGAGCAAATATCAAAAGAATTAGGGAAAAGGAGAAAAGCTGTAACTGATGCCCTACGAAAGTTGAAGCTGAAAGAAGTAGTTAATGAGATCGCTCAAACAAACGAAAGGAGCGAATCAGTCATAATGTATCAACTGACTGATAACGGAAAGCATTATGTCGAAAGCTTAAGGGACATCTTTGGAAACAAAGGTGGTTCGTCAATAACCACAAGCAGGGCTACTGGTTTCAGGCTAATTGAGTTGATTGAGGAGATTCCCCTTCTATTTAATACATATGACGCAATTATCGCAATTGGACTTTCTGGCAGCCAAGGTCTCTCCTCAAAAAAATTAGCTAATTTATTCAGCCTCAGTGAACAGCGAGCCATAACTTATTTGGACTTGTTTACCGATGCTAAAGGAGCTACTTTGTTCAAGAAGAAGTTATCAGGTGATGGATCAAAGGAAGAAGTTCGATACACTCTATCAGATAACGGGCAGCGAATCCTAAAATTGCTCCCAATGTATAACCAGCTGAAATCTTCATACAGTTTCAAAGTTCTCCGACGCATTACCATGTCTGTACACCCGCGCCAGGTATATCTAAGAACAGCAATCATAGCAATCTTTGGTTCAGTTATATTGTTGGTTGATAGAGTTGTGTTTCCTAATACGCCAATATTATCTGCAGTCTGGATTGCTTTCCTTGCTTTCCTTGCCGGGGTTTTAATCATTGATCAATTAATCGAGCAGCAAAGAGAATAGCCCACTCCTGCACATTTTCTATAGAATTTTGCCTTTTATCGTCTGATCTATGAAAAAAAGTTCTTTACCTTGCCCATTTTTAAGCGACAATCAATCGCCGAAGTTACTCGACCTTATAAAACATTAAGAGAGCTTATGATCTGCGAGGAAAAACGCGATGACATTCCTTGACGTACTCGTAGACGGCGAGATAGTTATCGAAGCAATGCTTGTGGATCGGGAAGGAAAAGAGGTAATCTACAAAGGTCTGAACTTCTCAAAGCGTTACCAAAACATTGCTTCTAATCTTATAGATCGCTTGCCTGGCATGAACTATTGTGTTTTAGCAATGCCTAATCGAAAATACCTCATAATTCCCGTGAACGATGCAAAATACCTTTTACTTGGACTTTCATTAGATGTGAAAGCAGAAGATTTCATTGTTCAAATAACTAGAACATTGAATAGTATAGAAGCAATTGCAAGTAAAAAACAACTTGCATAAACTTATAATCTACTTTATAAAAAATTAGCTAACTACATTTTATTTCACATTAATTTGTACATTAGAGCATCTAGTAAGGTTACTGCCGCTACGAACGCAATAACAAACACCCAAATACCGGACGTAAAACTGTTGAAAGGGTACTGAAAAAGTGCAATTGCAGTTGCCCCTCCTGCGCATAGTATCATGTTTAAGCGCTTAAAGATGTTCTTTGGCTGGGACGAGAATGTCATCTTGCTGAAAAATTTGTAGGCAATAGATTGCTTAAGCTTCGCATATGTTGGAAGCCTGTAAAAGTGCTGCATGCCATCATTTGTAAGCCCGTAAATAGTTTCCATCTTCTTTGTCTTAGATCTTAAACCAAACTTTGACATCAACCTTACCATCTTAGGCGCATCAGTGTATTTTCTAAATAGCTTGGTTGGCCCGTTAAGATATACCTCAAGATAGCTCTCGGCTCTCTGTTCACTAAGTCCTACCGCTTTCGCGAGATCCTTGCGTGACATTATGTTCCCTTTTGCAGTTCCAAGAGTTAGGATCAGTTCCGACACTACCGCTGCCATTGGGAAAGCGTTTGCATCATTCTGCATCCCAAGAAACGATCTGGGAGAAGATTGGATAGCTGGACCATCGATAGTATTTTCCAAGGTATCACCACTTCGTTGGTAACCGATCTTTTCGCCAATGCAGCCTTTATCCGACCCAGTAAACTCTAACAAAGTACTGAGGCAGTTGGACCCAGAGTGGGTAAGTCTGTATCGCGATGATTTCAGATTTTCGTCCTCTTCAACCTCGTTTACAAGCCCTTTAACCCTGAGCTTTCTCATAGCATCAGTTACGGCTTTCCTTCTCTGGCCTATCTCTTTGGCAATCTCTGCAGATGTTTTATCCCCTTTGTTAAGGGTGAGCATTATGTCGATCTGAATGGTACTCTTTGAGATATCGACCAACTTGTCTATGCTTCTCAACTGATTGATCCTTTCGTTAAGAACTACATAAGTTGACAATACATTACCCCCGAAATTAACTCCGGCAGGAGAACACCTCCTAAAAGGAGTAAAAAAGGGTTAGTTCCAAGGCAGCGCCGCTGCGTCGCCACAGCGACTATTGTTTAGAGTCCTGAACTGGTGCTCAGTTATGTGTATCTGTTGAAAATACATACAATTCATTATATAAATAATAACAATTTTTTCAAAATAAATTCTAAAAATAAGTTCAATTTATTTCTTATTCTTTTTAAATTGCAATTGTTATGTTAGGTCTTTCTAGAGCTTGATGGAAAGCATAGTCTATGATTGGTCGCTATTTCTAGTATTATTAAAATATCATATCCCCCATTCTATTTACTGACTAAAAATAAAAGTAAGAAGGCAACCATATGCATGCTTTGATGTCTTCGCTAGTAGCTGGCTGTGCAATTGCCCATTCCTTTGGACCGTAGTAGAACTAATAAATAACTTGAAATAAACTAAAAAAAGGAAAAGTTGAAGTGCAATGAGTACTGAGAAAAAAAAGATATTGTTGATTGACGACGACGAGAACATTCTCACTACGCTTAAATCATATTTATTGCGAATTGGCTATGCAACAGAGACTGCAAAGAACGGCAAGGAGGCCCTCGAAGTATCCGCGAATCAGTACTTTAATGTATCCATCATCGATCTCATCCTGCCCGATATGTTGGGAACCCAATTGCTCGTCAAAATGGACAGTGGTACTCCTAGGATGCGGAAGATCATACTTACCGGTCATGCTACCTTGGACAACGCCATAGAGGCATTAAACCTTGGCGCCGATGCTTACCTCATGAAGCCAGTGAATCCAAAAGAACTACTTAGGGTTATCGAAGAACAATTAGCTAAACAACAGGAAGACACAACTGTTACTCAGGAAAAGATGTCCGATTTCGTCAGCACAAAAATAAAACTGCGAGAACAGGAACGCAACGGCTAAAACAGTACTCAAAATATTTTATTTTTTACAAAATTAAATATTTAATACTAATTGCCGTTATGAATACTAATTAGTAGTATTTATGTTAGATATTTCTTCTGGCATTTTGGTATTTCTGAAGTAGAACCAGAACAGTGCGATTGAAATAATATATAATATGCCAGCTAAGAAAAAGGGTGCTGCTAATAATCCCAAACCCATCAGCCAGCCTCCGACTAATACGCTTGCGGCATTTGGTAATCTCCATAACGCGCCACTGATCCCTGCAGCAGTTCCACGCTCATCCTCCGCCACTAAGCCCATTATCATCGAATTCTGTAATGGCGATGCCATATTCATGAGGAAACTCCTTATGGTGTATACAATACTGGCTGAGATATACTCAGGGGAGATGGGTGTGGCGAACATGAATATGGTCGAGACTCCTTGGGTCACAACAATGGCTCTCACTAAGCCAATCTTTCTTGCAAGGGGTGGGGCAGCTAAAGTCGCAATCCCAATCACTATGTTGGAGATCCCTATAATGGGGACACTTATTGCATCAGTGATGCCATAGCGATAACCGAACCACATGGACATTAATGGAACCACTAGCCCGGCGCCAAAGGCAATTATCGCATTTGCGAATACGTATTTTATTAGAACATCTCTCGATTTGCTAGGCAATAAATGCCTCAAACCGCCTTCTGTTTTCTTTAAGCTCTTCGACTCTGTGATTTTAAGCATTATTGCAGTTGATGCCAGGCTGATCAGAGCCAACATGACATAGAGGAGGACATGCCCTTCCTTACTGGTGAAACCAAAGATCTCGAAAATTATCACAAGTGGTACCATAAAACTGCCCACTCCCATAGCTATGCCACTTACGAAACCGAAGAAGGCAAAGGCAACTGTTCTTTTTTCATCCCCCGCCTTATCTGCAATCAATGCGCTGCCAGATGCAGTAAATGCTGCCTCTGAAATCCCTTCCACCACAGCTGCCAATATCAACAGCAGTGGGTTCGTAGTGAGAACGAACACCGCAATAATTATACTGGCCAGTATATTGCCAATTATCAAGAGTTTTTTCCTGCCGTATTTGTCAGCTGCTATCCCCATGGGGATACTGGCTAAAACCATGGATATGCCCATTATTGAAATCACTAAACCTGTGAAAAATTCAGACAATCCCTGTACCTGGCTTAGGAAGTAGGATATATCTGTATAGAACATACCAATAACTAATGACGGGAATATGCTGGCAAAGACAAGATAATTCACTTCCTTTGGCAAACCCCTATATTCTCCAAGCAATGCCTATGGCTCCTTTTAACCCAAACAATATTTCCCTGTATTGAGATTTCTATTTGAGCTAATTGGTGGATTGACCTGATGATATTAGTTGATACGATTCGAATGGGGAGTCAATTAACAAGTTCCAGGAGTAATTGCAATTGAAAAATGAAAAAAAGAAAATAGAGTTAAATGAAATCCTTGAGTCTTTCGTTCACATAGTCCCAGTTGACAATATTCCAGAACGCCTCTACAAACTTTCCCCTAAGGTTCTTGTAATCAAGGTAATACGCGTGCTCCCAAACATCTAGAACCATCAATATGGCGGAAATTGGCATCACATTGACATTATGCTTCTCAACTTGCATAAGCATTAGCCGGTCTGTATCGGGCGAATATGTTAAGACGGCCCAGCCAGAACCTTCCACACTTGTAGCGGTTGCAGAGAACAGTTTTTTAAACCTTTCAAGGCTGCCAAAGCTCTTGTCTATTGCATCGGCAAGTACTCCGCCTGGCTTGTCTCCACCTTTCCCCGGTGGTGCCATATTGTCCCAAAAAATTGAGTGCAGCACGTGTCCGCCTATGTTAAAAGACAACTCTTTGGTGAAAGCCTTTAGATCCAGATCGGTTCCTTCTTTATTTGCGGCGTCCAGCTTCTTGAATGCGTTATTTGCGTTGTCTACGTAAGTCTGATGATGTTTTGTGTGGTGTATCGTCAACTGTAGTTCTGATATGTGGGGTGCAAGTTCACCGTATCCATATCGTATTTTTGGAAGCTCATAAAATCCACCCATTAATTGTCCCTCCAAGAACTTCTAACCAATATTTATGTTCACTTGCAAATAACTTTAATGTCGCAAATCTAATCTTAATCGGTTTGTTTAAAGCTGCAACGGAAGCTGGGTTGACGAAATAGAGTTTAATGGTAGCGGGGGGTGGATTTGAACCACCGATCTCGGGGTATCTCAGCGCGGAGCATATGAGCCCCGCGGGATAACCTGGCTACCCTACCCCGCTATGATAAGGTCTGGCTGACCATTCCTATCTTCTGATGGAAGTTTAGCGACCTTATAAACTTTTACTGAAACAATAAAAAGCCTCATACAACTTTAAACCATATCGTGGCGTGACTAATCTCTTGATAATACTGCTCTCTGGCGATGGTAAGTTCTTGCTTGAAGGAAAAAGCTTGGACACAGCCCTCGAATCAGGCAGGCAGCTCTTCTCCCTCCTCAGGGAAGACAGGATTCAAGAGTTCTCCGAAGCTCTAGACGAGCTTCACTCGTTTGTGAAGCAGAAGGGGCAGCCAGTTGAGATCTATCACAATGCCGACATAATAGTTCCGCCGGTAAAGTGCGATCCAAGGACCATCCAGTCGATTATGGGGTTTCAAAAAACACCGTAAAAAGTGCCTACGACACCATCCCAAGACCGCTTCTCCGCCCCATACCTCTTGAATGGTTTGGTAAGGTGTCTCATCGCCCTTGGCGGAGGGAGATAGGCACCGTTTATCAACTTTCTATCGACTTTCTTCAGAACCGCCAATTCTGTCTTCAAACCGCATTTCTTACACTGATAGCCTTTACCCTTGCCTTCCGACTTCATACTCTTTTTGCAGTTCGGGCAGATCGGATTCGCCGGCGCTTCTGTTACAATGTTAAGAAGCTCAAGTCTCTCGAGATTAAATGTCAGCTTACCACTCTCAAGAAGCCTGACTCCGCCGAACGCCCTCACTTTGTCCCCTAGCAGGAGATCCCTGACAATGTTCCTGAAGCTTCCTGAAGGCTCATAGCCCGCTATATCAATCTCACCCGAACTATCCCTCATTGATGCTATTACGTGACTACCTTTGAGAACATATGGCACTCGCGATATTGTTCCCTCAATTATCGCAGCTTGATATGGCTTCAGCTCGGCTATCAATGCCGATCGAATGAGATGCGCTCCTGTCCCTTGGTTGCTGCGACAGACCATCCACCTCTCGCCACCAACAAACTTGATCTTGGATAGTGCCTCCATAACCACCGAGGGACTGTCCCCTCTCACCCCGAAGAGTATCGGGTCAGGGCCATGAGGTGTTATGAGCACCCGATCTTCCTCAACATCAATGTTATTGAAGGTATGCGACGTGGTATCCCTATCAAACATAAGCACGCTTTCGTGATCTACTTCCCTCTTTTTTCCCCAAAGGGCACTGCCGCGGTATGCTATCAGCTCGAATGTGTGGTCCCTTTCGAGGGCGTTGCCTATGGATGCGAGAGCGCCTACCAGGCCCCTGCCTCCTCTTATGAGCTCGTACTTCACGTTTGCCTTCAATGCTACATCCAGTGCTTCAGCAGGTGTTATGACATCCCATAGCGCCCGACGCCCAAGATCTCTTACGATCTGTGGAACTTGACCCTCAAGAATAGCTATGCCTGGCTGATTCTTACTATCCTTCTTGTCCCTATACTCCTCCACTAAATCTGTTGCATTGCCGAGTATTCCCATAGCGTCTGTGTCTGATGTGAATCTGAGGCATATTGCCGCGTTTCCGCGGGACTTCCAGGGAACATTTGGGTTTAGCCTAATTAGGTTCGGGTAATCGACGAACTTAGAAGTCTTAATTAATCTCTCAACAAGCAGGGCACCAATATATGTCGTGCAACCTCGCTTCAGAGAGTCCGTATCATCGATGCCGAGATGATACAGCGCCATCGTTACTTCTCTTCTGCCACGATATGACTATCTGCCACTAGAAGGGTAGTTGTGCACTGGACTTCATTTATCCTGCGGATCTTCCAGATTATGTCTTCCTTCAATTTATCTGGTCGATCCTCAATATTTACCTTGACTATTATGTCGTGCATGCCATAAAGGGTATGTACTTCGATAATTCCCCTGATCTTGCGCAGCTCCTGGATTACTTTATCCTCTGTGCCAGATTCCGTGTTGATGAGCACAAACGCAAGGGGCATTATATCACTTCAAGAGAATCAGTAATATATGCGACTTAAGAAGATTGCCTTTGGGAACAAACATGGCGCAACCAGAGGAAGAAACGGCTGATACTGTTTCACCCTCGATATATATCTTCCATATGCGCGAGTGCGATCCTAAAAAGTGCACCGCATTAAAGCTCGGAAGGCTTGGATTAGCCAAGGTGTCATACTCGATAAACCGACTTCCCACCAGCTCCATCCTTCTCTACCCCTTTGCTAAAGAGGTTCTCTCTCCTCAGGACAGGCAGATTGCACTTTCGCGGGGAATTTCTGCCATAGATTGCTCATGGAACAAGATAGAGGAACTGCTTCAATTGCGCCGCTTCAATGCACGGCAGCTCCCATTCATGCTTGCAGGGAACCCAATTAACTATTCAATACCATTCAAGTTAAGCACCTTGGAAGCATTATCCAGCGCGCTCTACATCACCGGCTTTACTAGGGAGGCGCGCTTTTTACTTTCGAAAGTGAAATGGGGAGAAACTTTCCTCACTCTAAACAGAGAGCCTTTGGATCTCTACTCTTCAGCAAGGGATCTCGAAGAGGTAAAGAGACTATCTGACGAGTACCAGAAAGTGTACAATATTTAAGGCAGAAGTAAAGGGCGTGTTGGCCATAACCCACCTTCTGTTTTAAGCAGCATTCGACTATGCGGGCTACCCAGGCTTCCTGTAGGCGTCATAAGCCTCTATTTGCCCTTTCTCCCCGCGGTTTGGCCGTTTCAACGCAACCAGTGGCATCCTCGGCGAGAAGCACTCGCCCCATCGACGCACGCCACTGGACGTCCCGTTTCTGTTCCAAGAGCAGGGGTCTCCCCCTGCGCCTCGCGGCGCCGCAGCCCTACATGGAGGGTGGAGTTTCCTCAGACCTCGAAGAGGCCCGTAAGCTGCTCACCAACTCGCCCAATAGATTGGGCTCACGCTGTAAGATAAACCTGATTCTTTTTCTTTCTTGATGATCTCTCTGTGGCTATGCAACCAGCAATAGTGCATAGAACGTGGGTTTCTCGCTCTCGGTCCTTACGACTTTTATCTTGAAACCTGCATTGCGCACTGTTGCGAACACGTCTACACCGCAGCCTTCCATCGAGGGTCTGGCCTCGTAGGGGTGCCTGCACCTCTCCAGATTGCATTCGTCCTCGCAGAATGGGCAAGGCCCAGCCACCATCCCAAAAGCCGCATAATAACCTTTAAGAAATGCCTCCCTCTCGACCTTCACTACGAGGTCAGGGACGCTCTTCTCATATTTCTCGGCATCTTCAGCATTTCCAGCAGGCGCTCCTTCGAACTTCATGAAAAGTGCCCATTCATATTCCTTAAGAATCCGCCTAGTTTCTTCTGGTGTAGGGCTGTAAGGTGGGCAGGTGAGCCTCTGACCGTAGCCGCCGCAGCCATACTGGCATTTCCATCTGACCCAATTCCTCACTACAACATCCTCCGGCTTGATTATCTTGGCATCGGTGGCGCCCAGTTTCTTTGCAATATTTACTAACTCGCCCAGACTTTCTTTAGTCACAGAAACCATATTATTAATCCCCACAATCCAGTGTAATTCATCTTGACCTATTTATCTTTCTTAGGAGCCATCGAATCGAGTTGCCATAATCCAAAAATGGACGACTGGCTTACGCTGAACATGGACAATCTCAATAAATATTATCGCACATGCATGGTTCCAGCTTTCACGGTTTCACCCAGGCTTAGAAGACCAGATCAGCACCTCAAGCGATTGGTGACGGCGGGCTGAACACCTCGGCCGAAGCCTTGGTGCTTACACCCCCGTTCCATCAACCCTGTGTTCTACAGGAGCCTTCGTCCGCTTTGAGCGGAATGGTTGTTTAGTCTTGGGGCGGGTTTCCCACTTAGATGCTTTCAGCGGTTATCCCTTGCTGCGTGGCTGCCCGGCGTATGCCCTACCGGACAACCGGTAAACTAGAGGCAGCGGCACACCGTTCCTCTCGTACTAGGCGCACCTTCCCCTCAAACAACCAACGCTTCCAACAGGGAGAGTCCGACCTGTCTCACGACGGTCTAAACCCAACTCACGTTCCCTTTTGATGGGCGGGCAGCCCCACCCTTGGGAGCTGCTGCACTCCCAGGATAGGAAGAGCCGACATCTGGGTAGCAAACCGCGGGGTCGATGGGAGCTCTCACCCGCGACGGCTCTGTTATCCCCGGGGTAACTTTTCTGTCATGCCTGGCCCCCACTGAAGGGGGCACAAGCGGTCGCTAGGCCAGGCTTTCGCCTTTGGATCCTTCGCTGTGCAGGATCCAATCAAGCCAGCTTTTGGCCTTGCCCTCTACGGCGGATTTCTGACCCGCCTGAGCTGACTTTAGGGCGCCCTTGATACCTTTTCAAGGGCGTGCCGCCCCAGCCGAACTGCCCACCTGCCGTTGTTCCAGAGCTAACGCTCTGGTAAGAAGTATAGCAGTGAAAGGGTGGTGTTACATTGTTGCCTCCCCCAATCCCCTGAAGGACTGGGATATAACGGCTCCCACCTACACTCTGCGATCACAACCCTACTCCAGCAACAGGCTGCAGTAAAGCTCCACGGGGTCTTCTCCCCACGTTGGAAGTTCTTGGCCTTTTCACCAAGAGGTAGGTTCACCGGGCCCCAGGTCGGGACAGCGGGGACCTCGTTGTTCCATTCATGCACGTCGGAACTTACCCGACAAGGCATTTGGCTACCTTAAGAGAGTCAGAGTTACTCCCGGCCTTCAGCGGCGCTTCGCCCGGTTGTACCCGGTTTTCACGGACCGCTAGTGGCCAGGATTCAACCCCCGTTCACACCCTTACGGGCTTGCGGGGATCTATGTTTTTATTAAACAGTCGGGTCCCCCTTGTAATTGCAACCTAGACCCCCAAGCATTCGCTTAAAGGCCCAGGCACCCCTTATACCGAAGGTACGGGGCTAATTTGCCGAGTTCCCTGACCTAGGGTGTTCCCGACACGCCTGAGACTTCTCATCTAGGGCACCTGTGTCGGTTCTCGGTACGAACTTGGAGAATCCTCCCCGACCCCGTTTTCAAGGGTCCCAAGGATCGGCCAAACCAGCCATACGGCCGGCCATTCCCCCCCTTCGCTCAGTTCTCACCATTACGGTACTCCCCGAGCTTCGGAAGGTTAGACAGAGCGGCTGCTCCGCTTGACCTACCTCGAGACTACGGTAGTCGGATCAAACGTATCTCCAAGGCACTGGGATATTAACCAGTTTCCCAATTCGGTAACTACAGGTTATGTGTTACCTTAGGATCGGCTGACCCTCGGTCGACGACGCGTTGCCGAGGAAACCTGGCCCATACGGCGGAGAGGATTTTCACCTCTCTACGCTGTTACTTCCCCCAGGATTCGCACTTCTGATCGGTCCACCGGTCCTCTCGGACCGGCTTCTGCCCAACCAGAACGCCTCCCTACCAATGCCCCCTTGCGGGGGTATTCTTAGGTATCGGCAGCTGACTTAGCCCCGAAAATCTTCAGGGCCCTCGATCTCGGCTGGTGAGCTGTTACGCACTCTTTAAAGGGTAACTGCTTCTAAGCCTACCTCCCAGCTGTCTTCGATCGAAGACGCCTTTCACGTTAACACTTAGCCAGCATTTTGGGGCCTTAACCTAAGTCTGGGGTGTTCCCCTCTCGACCCATGAGCTTTTCCCATGGAATCCGTATACGCCCCTCTACGGAGCTGGCAGGTTCGGAGTTTAAAAGGAGAGCTGAACCTTTCGGTTCATGTCTCCCCGATTAGTGCTCTACCCTACCAGCAACCTCCGGGCGCGCTGGGCTGGGACCCACTTCGGGAGGAACCAGCTACCACCGAACTTGATTGGTCTTTTGCCCCTAGGCCCAAGTCAGAGGAACGAATTGCACGTCAGAACCCCTGCGGACCTCCACCAGGCTTTCGCCCGGCTTCATCCTGCTCAGGCCTAGATCGTTCGGTACCGGGTTATCACTGAGGTGACTATACAGGCCCTCATCAGACCTTGCCCCTTTCCACATCGTTCATGGCTCATCGCTTTCGCGACTGCCAGAAGAGGAGGTGGATGCGGGCTATTGGTTTCCCTACGCATTCGAGGATGATCCTCTTAAGCTTGCCACCTCAATGAACTCCCTGGGCCGTGCTCCGAAACGGAAGACGTGACACTGGTCCCCCAACCTCGTACTACTCCTCTCGAAGGTTCCTTCGGCTGGGATCTTCCCTTTCATGCCTACGTCACTAGTAGCCAATTGGTTTCAGACTCTTTTCACCCCCCTCTCGGGGTTCTTTTCAGCTTTCCCTCGCGGTACTAGTGCCCTATCGGACTCGAGACGTATTTAGCCTTGGCAGTCAGTGACTGCCGCCTTCTCGCGTCAGGACCAAGACGCGATAATCTGGAACTCCTCCCCAACTCAACCCAAGATACGCCTACGGGACTATCACCCTCTACGGTAGGCCTTTTCAGACCACATCGGCTTCTTTGGGTAAGAGGCGGGAGGGTCCAAACCCTACATCCCCTTTCGCTTTCGCTAAGGGTTCGGTTTGGGCTGTTCCCCCTTCGGTCGCCCCTACTAAGGGAATACCTATTGGTTTCTCTTCCATCCCTTACTTGGATGTTTCCGTTCAGGGAGTTCCCGTTCCTCACGGAACGAAGGAGGCTGTTAACCTCCAACAGGATGTCCTATTAGGGAATCTCCGGATCAAAGGCTGCATGCACCTACCCGGAGCATATCGCTGCTTGCCGCGCCCTTCTTCAGCGCTCGAGCCTAGCCATCCACCAATTGGCGTCGGCGTGTTCAGACCCGGTTACTTCTAAACCTAGTCTGGTGCCGGAAACACTGGAACCAATGCACGGCGGTAATCGCAAGGCAATCGTCACCCTGCTGCGCCCTTCGCTGGCAGAGTTTCCTCCCCAGCTGCATCTGCTGATTTTTTTGGACTCGGTACCACTTTCATGTATGGTTGGGGCTCAGCGGGTCTTTCTTAGGAGGTGATCCGGCCGCAGGTTCCCCTGCGGCCACCTTGTTACGACTTCTCCCCCCTTGCCAAACATAGGTTCGATACAGACAATAAATCTGTACCTCGCCCGTACTTGACTCGGGTGGAGCGACGGGCGGTGTGTGCAAGGAGCAGGGACGTATTCACCGCGCGATGGTGACGTGCGGTTACTAGGGATTCCATGTTCATGAGGGCGGGTTACAGCCCTCAATCCCAACTACGGCGAGGTTTAAGGGATTACCTTCCCCTTTCGGGGTCGGAACCCGCTGTCCTCGCCATTGCAGCCCGCGTGTGGCCCGGGAGATTCGGGGCATGCTGACCTGCCGTAGCCCCCTCCCTCCTCCAGTTTAACACTGGCAGTCTCCTCCGTGTGCGGCTCCCTCCGTAGAGAAAGCTGAGCAACAGAGGATGGGGGTCTCGTTCGTTGCCGGACTTAACCGGACACCTCACGGCACGAACTGGCGACGGCCATGCACCTCCTCTCAGTCTGTCTAGCAAAGTCGTCAGCTTGGCTTTCATTCTACTGTCGCTCCCGGTAAGATTCCCGGCGTTGACTCCAATTAAACCGCAGGCTTCACCCCTTGTGGTGCTCCCCCGCCAATTCCTTTAAGTTTCAGCCTTGCAGCCGTACTTCCCAGGCGGCGGGCTTATCGCCTTCGCTGCGGCACCGGGTTGGCACGAAGCCAACCCAACACCTAGCCCGCATCGTTTACAGCTAGGACTACGGGGGTATCTAATCCCCTTTGCTCCCCTAGCTTTCGTCCCTCACCGTCGGGCGCGTTCCAGTCGAGCGCCTTCGCCACTGGTGGTCCTTCGCGGATTATAGGATTTCGCCCCTACCCGCGAAGTACCCTCAACCTCTCCCGCCCCCTAGCCTAACAGTATCCCCAGCACGCTCAAGGTTAAGCCTTGAGATTTAACCAGAGACTTGATAGGCCGGCTACGAACGCTTTAGGCCCAATAATCGTCCCGACCACTCGCGGAGCTGGTATTACCGCGGCGGCTGACACCAGGCTTGCCCCCCGCTTATTCCCCTAGCTTACTACACTAAGGAAAAGCTACCCTCAGCGGATAGCACTCGGGGTGGCCCTGTCGCGCTTTCGCGCATTGCAGAGGTTTCGCGCCTGCTGCGCCCCGTAGGGCCTGGGCCCTTGTCTCAGTGCCCATCTCCGGGCTCCCCCTCTCAGGGCCCGTACCCGTTATGGGCTTGGTGGGCCTTTACCCCACCAACTACCTGATAGGTTGCGGTCCCATCCTCAGGCAACATGCAACGCATGAGTCACATATTGTTTTGATGAAGAACCATTCCAGGATCCATCATCTATCTGGGATCAGCCTCAGTTTCCCGAGGGTGTCCCCGTCCTGAGGGTAGGTTAACCACATGTTACTGAGCCGTATGCCGCGCTCCATCGTGGCTAGAAGCGCTGACTCGCATGGCTTAGCCTCACCCCAATAGCAGTCGGGTCCGGCAGGATCAACCGGGATTAACGTCCGCAAGGCCCGTTATAACCCCAACCATATTTCATGGTTGGATACCGAGTCCAATGTAAGACCTGAAGCTGACCCGGCGGCGTTAGCGCCGGCGTTATTCAAGTCCCCATGATTATTACCGCGGCCGGAGAGCGATCGATCACCCCTCGGGCTAGGGCCCGTCTGGTCACGATCAGCGCCGCCGATAGGCCGCGGCTAGCGTTAATAGCACAGTTCGTGCACCCCCTAACTTGACAAGCCTAAATATATCTGTTATGCCTTGAACTCTTTATGAAAGACTGATGACATTCAGTGAACTGTTCTACACGCCAGAATAAAGTAATGGGGGTCAGTGGCATCTGGATTGCTGGTCCACCATAAACTTTACCATCAGCGCCTGATTTTTATAATATCCCACTCGACTTTTTCTGAAAATAGTATAATATACTCCCTGTTGGGCATACTTTATCTCTAGAAGGTATAGAATAAAATGTCTCAGGAACTTAAGGTTCAGAAAGGCAACATTGTGGGCGTCCATTACATCGGCAAATTCCAGGGTGGCAAGATATTTGACACCTCCATGAGGAAGGTGGCGGAAAATGCCGGCATGTTCAACCCGTCAAGGGACTACAAGCCGCTCCAAGTCCAAGCGGGAGCAGGCCAGGTAATAAAAGGGTTCGACGACGCCCTTATCGGCATGAAGGTAAACGAGGAGAAGACGGTCGCCATTCCGCCAGCTTTAGCGTACGGCGAGAAGGGAAAACATCCCCTTGCTGGTAAAACCCTCATATTTACTTTAAGGATCGTCACAATAAAACGCTAACTCGAAATATAAGGCTGCTAGTAGCACACCTTTTGATCCTTACCCTTCGTTAGGTAAGCATATGCCGATAGAATTGCAGTTGCGCCCTGCCCAGCGGCAATTATGGCCTGGGCATATGGAAAGTCTGTTATGTCTCCAGCTGCGAACATCCCCTCACAGCTGGTGCGGCAGGCTTTGTCAACAACTATCCTGCCCAGCTCATTGGTCTTCACTAAGCCCTTTACGTAATCTAGCTTTATATCTCTGCCAATATCGATGAAGGTCATTTCCACATCCAGCTCCTTACATTCGCCAGTGCACAGATTTTTCGCTGCGATCTTCTCCAGCCTCTTCCTCCCCTTCATCTCCTCCACCACCGTGTTAAGGAGAAACTCAACATTGGGGCAGCTCCTAACCTTCTCCACCGTCACCTCATCGGACCTGAACTGGTCCCTCCTGTGTATCAAATAGACCTTCGCGGCTGTTTTGGATAGTACTTCTGCCCTCTGCAGGGCAGTATTTCCCCCGCCCACTATTGCCACGTTCTTGCCGATGGTCAGATCTAGGTTGCAAGTTAGGGATGTGCTTACTCCCTTACCTATTAACTCCTCTTCGCCTGGCACATTCAGCCTCCTGGGCATCCTGCCTCCCGTAACTATTACCGATCTGCTCATGAAGTCTCCAGCAGAGCTGTGCACCGTGAAAAGGCCGCTTTCCTTCTCGATCCTCTTCACCTCGCCAATGATTATCTCAGTGCCGTATTTTCTCGCCTGCTTCTCGAAGATTATCGCCAGCCCCGGGCCGCTCTTCTCGGTATAACCAAGGTAGTTTTCAATGTTCTCGGTTAGAACCACCTGTCCCCCTATGTCCATGGTCAGTACCAACGTCTTCAGTAGCCTACGCCTGGCATAGATTGCCGCGGTCAGGCCAGCAGGACCCGCTCCGACAATGATTACATCATAGGTGTCTTCTGTCATTCCTCGCATAGGTTATGTCCTCTTGATAACTCTCGGTCCGAGTGGTAGGGTGTTTGACCCCATCACCGAGTTTGTCACGATAGCGAAGCTAGTGTAGGCTGCGAACCCCGCAGTTAGAAAGCCAAGGTATCCACCTACTTGAGTCAGGCTGGAGTTACCTGCGAGATCGCCCACCCCCAAGGAGAAGAAGGTCAGCCAGAGGAAGAAGAACGTCATTGTCAGCGTAAGGTTCATGTTAAGTGTGGGTATCCACATGTATAGGCTGAACACTCCCCACAGTATTAATGCCATGCCCACGGCACTAGCTGGGGGGTTGATTATACCCGCGAACTTCAGGAAGACCAGCATGGCATAGAAGATCCAAAAGGCGCCATAGCTTGTGAAGGCTGTAAAGCCAAAGGTATTGCCCTTTCTCATCTCGAAGGCGCCCGTTATCAGTTGAGTAATTCCACCGTAGGTGAAGGCTAGGGGCATGACCACTGCTACCGTAGATGCTGGGAGGAGACCTGCGTTGGCGAAGCTTAAGAGGAATGTTGTTATAGCGAACGCTGATAGGCCGAGAGGCGCAGGATCCCCAAGCATTGCCTTTTCTGAAGTGTTGCTCATTGCTCATTACCTGAGATTCTCTTCAACAGAGAGTATTTCTAGCTTAAACTCTTCGTAGGCCTTCTTTGCCTCCTCCACACTCGTCTCGTCTTCCAATGTCGTTATGTCACCGATGTTCCTCTCCTCAGCTACGGCACCTATCACTCTTCTCATTATCTTGCCGCTTCTGGTCTTTGGCAACTTATTTACAAAGTATAGGGCCTGAGGAGCAGCTATGGGCCCAATTGCCTGCCTTATTTGATTGATGAGCTCAACTCTCAGCTGTGGAGAAGGTGTGTATCCAGGTCTGAGGATGACGAAGGCAACGGGTACCTGCATCTTTATTGGATCAGCCTTGCCTATCACCGCAGACTCAGCAACAGCGGGATGCGATATCAAAACATTCTCCAATTCAATGGTTCCGATTCTGTGGCCAGCCACCTTGAGAACTTCGTCAGCCCTACCCAAAAGCCAGAGATATCCATCGCTATCCTTCATGGCAAAATCCCCTGGGTAATAGAAACCTGGGAACTTCGTGAAGTAGGTCTTTTTAAACCTCTCATGGTCTCCCCAGATGGTTATGAATTCGCCTGGCCACGGTTTTCGTATGACGAGATATCCCTTCTCGTCAGGCTTGGCTATCATTTTATCTTCTGTATAAACATCTGCGTCCACTCCTGGCAAGGGGAAGGTAGCTGAACCTGGCTTGAGGGGAACTAGGGCGAGGCCAGGCTGTGGAGAAATCATTATCCCCCCTGTTTCAGTCTGCCACCAAGTATCAACTATTGGCGTTTTTTCTTGGCCGATATACTTGTAATACCAGCTCCATGCCTCAGGATTGATAGGTTCGCCAACGGAACCAAGTATCCTTAAGGTGGATAATTGGTGTTTTTTTGCCCAGCTCTCCCCATGCTTCATGTGCATCCTTATGGAGGTCGGGGAAGTGTAGAATATGGTTACACCATACCTCTCAATCATATCCCACCACCTATCGGGTGTGGGGTAATCCGGTGCACCTTCGTATATTAATGAGGTTACCCCGCTTATCAATGGACCATAGACAATGTAGGTATGGCCGGTAATCCAGCCAACATCGGCAGCGCACCAGAAGATGTCTTTGTCGTTCACATCGAAGACAACCTTCTGGGTAAAATATGCCCACACCATATAGCCAGCGGTTCCGTGGGTGGCTCCTTTTGGTTTGCCCGTCGTTCCAGAGGTATAAAGAATAAAGCTGGGGTGCATCCCGTCAAGCTTCTCAGGCTCAACGTAGGCGTCTGCCGACTCAACCAACTCGTGGTACCACACATCCCTGTCCTCAACCATGTTAACAATATTGTGGCCTCTCCGCACCACCAAAACTTTTTCCACGGTGGTTGTATGCTTTAGCGCCTCGTCCACAACCCCCTTGATCTCAATGGTCTTGCCCCTCCTGTAACTTTCGTCAGCAGTTATGATCACCTTGCTCTGGGAGTCATTCACTCGATCTGCTATCGCTTGGGCAGCAAACCCGGCGAAGATAACAGAATGAATTGCCCCAATCCTAACCGTAGCAAGCATGCTGATCAGCAGTTCAGGGATCATGGGCATGTAGATTGTAACCCTGTCCCCTTTCCTCACTCCTAAACTTCTCAAAACCGACGCAAATTTGTTTACCTCACGGTACAGATCATAGTAAGTCAGGGTACGTTTCTCCCCATTCTCGCCTTCCCAATAATATGCAACCTTGTTCTTTCTCCAACTCTCAACGTGCCGATCAAGGGCATTATATGAAATGTTGGTCTTCATCGACGCAAACCACTTGGCGTATGGAGGTTCTTCCATAGGCTGAAAGGCAAGGCCGTTCTTTTCGTACCAAAATAGTTCATCAGCGAACTTCTGCCAAAACAACTCAGGGTTCTCCAAACTGCGTTTATGAACGTCCTTCAGAACGTTCACATCAGGATGGATGGTTTTTGAAGTTGGCAGGGCATTTAAAATTTTTTCCAATTCTCCCACCTAACCCATTTCCCTATTTACTAGAGTTTATGGTTGCTCTTGACTTATTTGATCTGCGACTTCTGGCAAAGGAGCGATGTTAGGTTTGACTTAATATACATTTCCTTTGCCATAAGACAAGCGCTTAATTGTCATATTATATAAACGTTCTCAATGATTATAATTATATATAATTACAGATTAAGCTGCCATTCCATGTCAACTTTTTAGGTAATCTAAGAGGGCATAGGCATCTGTCGGGGAATGACCAGAATAATATTTGTTGCAATAGACAAAGACTTCATTTGAGTCATCAATCAACTTCCTGATCTTTCCTGCCCATTCCTTTGTATCTGCGGTTCTATCTCTCTCAACCTTACCAGTTGTCCCCTTTATTTTCTTGTTGTCCCCTTCTAGCCTTATGTATGTGAATCCAGCTGTTAAAACATCAATCTTTGGCATGGAAGGATGATCAACAATAGCGAGCGCAATCCCCCTGTCTCTTAGGATTGAATATAGTCGGTCTTCAAGCATCTTCCTGTTCTTAACTTCCATAACAAACCGGTGCGCCCTGGGTAGTATGCCAAGGAACTCCCTTAAATTTGGCAAGTCCTCTGGAGTGAACTCAGGAGAGAGCTGAATGAGCAGAGGACCTTCTTTCTCCTTGAGAAGTGACATCCTGTTCAAGAAAACGCGTGTCTCTTCCTCCACGCCTAGAAGCTTCTTCTCCTGGGTGACCTTCTTGGGGAACTTTGCGGAAAAGAGAAAACCAGATGGAGTCTGGTCCCTCCAGTTTTCCACCACGGCAATACTAGGTATTCTGTAAAACGTATTGTCGATCTCGACCGAGCCGAAGTGCTTGGAATATTCAGAGAGGAACTGAGCCGGCTTCAGCCCTTCAGGATAAAAATTCCCGACCCAAAAATCGTAGCCCCACCCCACAGTGCCTAGATGCAGTTTATCCAAGCTTATCCCTCGTCTTCATCACTAACCATTGCTTCTCCCCCGCCTTTTTGAACCTCATTAGTGCATACCTTCCGTGCAACCTTCTGCCATTGATAATGAACTCGATCATGTCCTCCCCCCATGCTATCGGTTCGTAAGTGCCACTATCCCAAATAGATACAGTTCCCGCTCCATACTCGCCCTTGGGTATCTCCCCCTCGAAACTGCCGTACTCCAGCGGGTGATCTTCAACCTCGATAGCAAGATGTTTCTCGCCAGGATTCTCTGGTATGCCCTTAGGCACAGCCCAGCTCTTGAGGACCCCGTCTTTCTCAAGCCTAAGGTCGTAGTGGAGCCTCCTGGCATGGTGTTCTTGAACGACATAAGCCTTCCCCCTGCCTTTTGATCCGACTCCCGAAACTTCTCCACCGGGCTCGGGAGTGGTGTTGAAATTCCTCTTGGTGGCATACGCCTCCAGCTTTTTCGATTTTAGCTGGTCTGCGGTGCACTCAAGCGGCAGTTTATCATACCTTAACCCTTTGAACCTTGGCATCCTGAGCTTCCCGTCTTTTGTAAGCGTTTGATAGACGATCTCGGCGACAAGCTCAGGTTTGAGCCACGTTACTTTTTCCGTCATGTTAATCCCCTCCAGTGTCTCCTTTTTTTCTTCAAGCGCTTTGAAGGTCTTGGAGAGCTCTTGAATGGCATCGGCAGAAAATCCAGTTCCCACCTTTCCAACGTATACTGGCTTTCTGTTATCATAGACGCCGAGTATGAGTGCGCCAAAGCTCTTCCCCCTTCCCCCTACCCCCTCCGTAAAACCGAAGATGATGCAGTCGCAGGAAAGCAGCTTCTTTATTTTGAGCCAGTTAGAACTTCTCCTTCCTGGTTCGTAGGGGCTAACTTTCTTCTTGGCCATTACGCCCTCCACCCCCCTGCCGACAGCTACTTTATAATAAGTTTCTCCGTCCCCCTCAACGAAGACTGAGAGAACTGCACTCCTCCCATCCCTTACGGTTTCCTTCAGGATCTTCTTCCTCTCGACCAATGGAAGCGCTATTAATGGCTTCCCATCCTTCTCCAATATGTCAAAGATGATGTATGTGGCTGGATGTTTCTGAGAAAGGTAGGTAGCATTCAAGGGGGAGCTTGCCTTGCTCCTCTCCACGACCGCCTGAAAATCCGCCCTCCCATCAACCATCACTACGATCTCGCCATCAAGAACCACGTTCCTAGCAAGCCCTTTCAACTCCCCAAATTCGGGGAAATTGTTGCTAAGCTCATACCCGTTCCTGCTCTTTATGCTCATCCCCTCATTCAAGTAGCTGATTGCCCTAATTCCATCCCATTTGATCTCGAAGATCCAATCATCCGATGAAAAAGGGGCATCCGACGACTGGGCCAGCATCGGACGGTACTGTGTTCTCATTTCGTCTTCAACTGCTTCAGGGTCTCCTCAAGGGCAGCCATCAATTCTTTGGCCTCCTCCTTCACGGGCTTCTCGACCACTATCTTCTCACCCTTCAGCTTCTGCCCGATGAGCCGTTCGATCCTCTCCTTGTAACTATCCTGATAATCATCTATGCTGAACTCTCCGGAGAGATCCTTGATTATTTTAATCGCCAGCTCGACTTCTCCTTTGCTGGGCTCCTTCAGGTCGCTCAATTCCTCCAGCCCGCTAGGATCTGCTACTTCATAGCTGTAGCGAAGTGTGGTCAAGACCAATGCATTCTTGTATACATGGAGCAGGGCAGGGTACTCCTTCGTCTTTAGGGTTATCCTCCCAACCGCCGCCTTACCCATCTTCTCCATGGCAGTGAGCAGTAGGCGGTAGGCTTCCCCGCTCTTGTCGGGCGTCAGGAAGTACGTTCTCTCAAAGTAAATAGGATCCACGGAGAGGTAATCCACGAACTTGTCAATCCTTATCCTCTGGTCGGACTCTGGCCTCGCCGCTTCGAGGTCCTCCTTCTGCAGGACCACAAACTCCCCTTTTCTCACCTCGTAGCCTCTCGCTATGTCCGTCCATGGTATGATCTTGTTGTCCTTGACACAGATCCTTTGGTACTTCAATGGCTGGTTGTCTTCCTTGTGAAGGAACCTAAACGAGACACTCTTGTCGTAAATCATTGTAAGGAGTTTTACTGGTATGTTTACAAGACCTATGGTTATGCTGCCTGTCCAGATCGGTCTCTTAGAGGGGCGCTCTTTTCCCTCAGCCTCTTCTATATCCTCCATCTCAAATCAGCTCCAGTTTCTGTTTGAACTTCAACAAATTCTCCCATGGGTCATCCAACTTGGGGACATTAAATATAGTTAAATCATCGGGTCTTAATCCTTTCTTCAGATCCTTCCATTGGAGCGGGGTAGACACCGTAGCCTTGGGATTTGCCCTCAGACTGTAGGGGCACACCATCGTCCTCCCCTGGGAGTTTTGGAGGAAGTCAATGAACACAGTTCCAGGGTCCCTGGATTGGGAGAACTCCGAGACGATGACCTCAGACTCCTTTGCGAGGTACCTTCCTAGCTGATGGACAAACTCCTTTGTCTGTTTGAAAGTATGCCCTTTAGCAATAGGGATCACCACATGTAGCCCTTTCTTCCCCGAGGTCTTCACATATGGAACAAGCCCTAAAGCGTCCAACTTTTCCTTAAGGAGATTGGTAACCCCAATTACATCATCGAAACTTAGGGGGGGCTCCGGGTCGATGTCGAACAACATGAGATCCGGGCTCTCGAAATCTCCTATTGTAGAAAGTGGCATATGGATCTCTATGGCTGCCAAGTTGGCGATCCAGAGCAGAGTATCGAGGCTGTTGCACACGATGTAGTTGACATCCCGCTCAGCGGTTTCAGAGTATCTCTTGAACGTCTGTACCCAGCTAGGGGTCCCTATTGGAGAATCCTTCTCAAAGAAACCCTCCTCGCCTATTCCATTTGGAAACCTTTTCAGGGATATTGCCCTGTCCTTAAGAATATATAAGATTCGTGGGGCGATTCTGATATAATACTCTATCACTTTACCCTTTGTTAACCCTAGATCGGGGAAGAGGACCTTGTCCAAATTTGTGAATTGTACTTTGGTAAGACCCTCCGCCATTGAATGGCCTCCGCATCGTATTCATTTAATATATCGATGTCGAAGCATTAAAATGAGTGGGCCCGGAGGGATTTGAACCCTCGACCACTCGATTATCAGTCGAGTGCTCAACCAGGCTGAGCTACGAGCCCTCCCTTCCAAGAAATAAACTCCCTACGGATTTATTCTTTTTGCCAACTCTGCAAAACCTTTGTCCATTCCAGAGATTTAATCTAATGAGCATTGAATCTAAGCATTGCCCAACCTTCCATCTTTTCCTTAGGAAACTCCTAGTACATTCTCCCTAAATGCTTAAATCCTCCGTTAAAATCTTCCATTAGTGGAAGGGCCGGTAGATCAGTCGCAGATCACCTGCCTCGCACGCAGGGGGCCGCGGGTTCAAGTCCCGCCCGGTCCACCATTTTACGCAGCTGGGACATTGCAAGTTTAAAAAAAGTAAGCTCCAAACGCTTTCACACAATAGAAAAAGCGGTTACTCGAAGATTCCTATGAAAGCAGGGCCAGAACATATTTTGGAGGCTAAAATAATCCTGCGCAGTCAAAGGAGTGACGAAAAAGTATATACCCCATCACGCTAACCCTTTCTCGAGTGATCAGGAATGAAGATTGGAGAAGAGTTCTACCCAAGTCCGAAGATGATGATGCTCTATGTAACCTACCTTGTAATGGCCATCATCCCACTCTACGCGCTTGGGATCGGCATATCGCTGGCTATAATATATTTGGCCTTCGATTTCTTCACAGCTGAAATATTCGCACTCGCTTACTTCCTGCCCTTGACTGCTGTTACACTCTTTGCCCTATTCTGGATCCCTAATTACTTCAAATCCATAAAATACCTTTTCACGGAAACCGACGTTAGGGTTGAGATAGGTGTATGGTGGAGGGAACGCCACGCAATTCCGTACTCAAGGATAATGAACGTTGACACAATTCAAGGTCCGATTTCGAGGACTTATGGTCTTGGGACTGTAGACATCTATACTGCTGGATATACTGGAGTTGCCGGAGGGACAGGCGGGCCAAAAGCCAGGCGCGCTGAGGCTTCGATAATAAACGTTCCCGATTTCCACGATCTGAGAGAGCAGGTGTTGGAAGTTGTCCGAGGAAAACCTCTGTTCGGCATGCCTGCCGGAGCTACCGACAATATCAACGAACAGATGCTGGGCGAGCTTAAAGAGATCAGGAAGTTGATGGAAACAAAATCCTGATTCTCTTCTTCTTTGCTTGTAATAAAAATCTTAAATATCAACAGCATGATTTTATCTTCTAGTGATTAATGTTATGGACATCGGCGGAAGCTCCAGCGAGGAGCGCAGATGCAGGAGGGAGCTGAGATCGGCAAAGTTAGTGGTTGTCAAGATAGGTGCATCGTCACTGTCTGGATCTTCAGGCTCGTTGGATCTTGGCAAATTGGGCCCCCTCTGTAAGGAGCTGGTGGCAATCAAGAATAAAGGGATCAATGTAGTCTTGGTGTCGTCGGGCGCCATAAGGGCAGGCAGAGCCACGATGATGGATCTGGCCAAGAATGGCGAGATGGCAGGTCTCCAGGCTTTGGCTGCCATTGGGCAGGTAGTGCTGATGGAGGCTTATCGTGATATTATGGCGGATAAAGGTTGCAAAGTCGCCCAGATCCTCCTCACTTGGGACGACTTCAGGAACAAGAGAAGGCTGAGAAACCTGCTTAACACCTTCAACAGCCTCCTTTTACTGGGCGTTGTCCCCATAATCAACGAGAACGATACCATTGCAGTCGACGAGATAAAGTTTGGCGATAATGACACTCTCTCGGCATTGGTTGCCAAGTACATGCAGGCAGATCTGCTAGTCCTGCTTTCGGACATCGATGGCCTTTACGCTGGAGATCCTGGAAACGTCGGCTCCAAGTTAGTCCCTTGCATTGATTCTATCACCTCAGACGTGGAGAAGCTCGTCTCGGAGAAGCACGATGGGTTTGGCGGCATGGAAACTAAGCTCAAAGCCGCCAAGATTGCAACGGGATCGGGCATTCCCATGGTGATCGCCAACGGGGGTAGCCCGAAGGTGCTCGAAAGGATAATAAACGGGGAGCGCATAGGCACGCTCTTTATGCCGGGGGACCAAGATGGGCAGTAGCCTGATGGAAAAGGTTGCAAGGGCAAAGAGAGCAGGCCTTCTGCTTTCACAGACACCACGCAGAACCAGAGACCACGCTCTGAACTCTGCGGCAAAGATGTTGCTGGAGAAAAAAGAGGAGATACTAAAAGCCAACTCGAAGGACATCGCCGAGGCCAGGGCGCAGCTAGCTGAGGGAAAGCTCTCCAAGTCCCTGCTGGATAGGCTTGAGCTTGATCAGGCAAAGCTGACCGAAATAGCGAAGATGATCGAGAGCGTGGCGAAGCTCGACGATCCCGTGGGCAAGACTGTTTATGCAGTAAAGCTGGATAATGGCTTAGACCTCTTCAAAATAACCGTTCCCTTTGGGCTCATAGCATCTATATTTGAGAGCAGGCCTGATGCTCTGCCCCAGATTGCCTCGCTTTGCTTGAAATCAGGCAACGCTGTCCTGCTGAAGGGCGGCTCAGAGGCGCAAGAGACTAACCGCTCAATCTTCCAAGTTATGAGCCAGGCTTTCGCCTCTGCAGGCGTCCCCGATGGAAGCATGGTACTCGTTGAGGGCAGGGCAGCCATTGCTGAAATATTGAAGATGGAGGGCACTGTGGACCTAATAATTCCGAGAGGTAGCAATGAGTTCGTGAGGCACATCCAAAAGAGCACAAGGATACCTGTACTCGGACACTCTTCTGGAATATGCCACATATACGTTGAAAGCACTGCTGACCACAAAAAAGCAGTTGGGATCTGTCATGACGCAAGGGTGCAGTATCCTGCAGCATGCAATTCAATGAAAGTCCTGCTCATAGACGACAAGATTGCACCAGTGCTTTTGCCGAAAATAGCCAGTAGGCTCGTTGGCAGTGGGGTAAAATTGAAGGGGTGCAAAGAAACGGTCAAGGTGCTCAGTGCTCGAGGCATCCCAGTTGAGCCAGCGAAAGAGTCTGACTACTATCACGAGTACCTTGAACTCACCCTGCCAATTAGGATCGTGAAGGGTGTCGACGAGGCTGTGGCGCATATCAACCGCCATGGGTCCAAGCACACGGACTCTATTATCTCTGAAGACGCCAAAGCTGTGAAGACTTTTCTGAATGGCGTAGACTCATCTACAGTGATCCGTAACGCCTCAACACGCTTCAGCGACGGCTACCGGTATGGTCTGGGTGCAGAAGTCGGTATAAGCACAAACAAGATTCATGCGAGAGGACCAGTGGGGCTTGAAGGACTGGTGACAACAAAATATGTGCTGTTGGGATCGGGCCAGATGGTGCTGGATTACGCTGGCAAAGGCGCTAAACCCTTCATTCATGAAAGGATTGATGGCAAATGGGAGGAACTATTGAAATGAGCAAGATGTCACTCGCCGTAATTGGCTATGGGAAGATGGGGTCATCACTAATTAAAGGCGCACTAAAATCAGGTCTCATAATACCCGGAAATACCAAAGTCTTCGACACCGATGGTGAACGGGTGGAGCTGGCAAGGAGAGATGGACTCATAGTCGTCGAGAGACTTAACAGCGTAGCAGGATCGGACGCGGTGCTACTCTCGGTCAAGCCCAAGGACTTGGGAGAGCTGTTGGACAAGCTGAAGCCAATTATCACGGCTGGCAACACCCTCTTTGTATCAATCGCAGCAGGTGTGAAGATCGCATATATTGAATCCAAGCTCGGCGAGGGCTCAAGGGTGGTGAGGGTCATGCCAAACATTGCTGCCTCGGTCAACGAGGCTGCCAGCGCCTTCACTGCAAATAGGTGGGTCAAGGACGCGGATCTGCTCTTCGTCGGCTCCCTCCTTAAAGGAGTCGGCCTGGCTTACTGGCTAGACGGCGAAGACATGATCGATTCAGTCACAGGCATCAGCGGGAGCGGGCCAGCATACTTTTTTAAGCTAATGAAGGCGATGGAGGAAGCTGGGAAAAAGACTGGTCTCTCGGAGAAGCTTGCGAGATCACTAGTCGCCCAGACCTGCAAAGGCTCCGGTGCTCTTGCGCTGCAGTCTGACCAATCCTTCGACCAGCTTATCAATGCTGTCGCCTCGCCTGGCGGTACAACGGAAGAGGCTCTAAACGTAATGGACTCCAAGGGTTTCTCTGAAACTGTGACAGGCGCTGTCTTGGCTGCCATTGAAAAGTCGAAAAGGATGAGCCGCAGCTGATTATTCTTGGGATGCATACCTCAGTATCGCAACTATCCCACCGAAGGACCCAAGCAGCATCTTACCCTCGTCGGTCTCTGTTGAGATGACCTCTACCTTTGCGTTCGTCTTCTCAGCGAGGGCAGCCAGCTCGTCAACGATGCTCTTTGCCTCCCCCTCTTCCATCATGCCACCGCATTTACCGCAGGCCTCCTTACCCCCCTTTGCCAGCAGCGCCTCCTTACTGAGGGTCTCCTCCACGATGTTGCTACATTGCTGGCACTGGAAGCTGACCCTGTAGGTATCGATCCCAGCAGAGAGGAGAAGGGACTTGACAACACCCTTCTCCAGCTTCTGCCTAACCTCCTTCTCGCCATATGTAACTTGGTTGGGGCTCTTCGCAAGCAAATACAAAAAGTTCTGGACTATCTTCTTGTCCTTTACATAGTCGACAGTCTTCAGCAGGTCCGCCGCTCTCTCAAGCAGCTCGTACACGCCCGGCTCCTCCGTGTACCCTAGGTCCTCAACGCCAAGGACCTTCTTCTGCAGCTGGTATTGCAGATACTCCCCACTGTTGAAGTCGTCCTTGGTAGGTCCGGGGCCGCCTATGATTATACCTTTTAGATTCTCTATAGGCAGGAAGATCTTCTCCGCGTGCTCTGCCACCCTTTTGTTGAAGTCGTGGGCCATGATCTCGATGAGCCTCTGGAACCTCCTTGCCGACTGGCCACCCGCGTCGTGCTTGCTTGGGACTCCAGATGTTATGGTCTCAACGATCTCTACCCTGCGCCCCCTCAGAAGGGCGAAGGTAGCGTCGCTCCTGTCCATGACTATGAGCCCGTAGGTGTCCTTCTCCGCCAGTATATCTTTTATCGGGTCCAAGTAGAACTTCGCGTCGCAACGGTAATAGTAGATGCTTATGGGCTCTGGCGGCTCGATGACGTAGGTCTCGATCTTCTCAGTGCCGGGCCCGCCACGCGGTATCGCTCCGCAGAAGATGATGAGCCCGTTGGGGGGCGGAACTCTGAAGAGCTTCAGCTTCTGCATCAAGCTCTCAATTGCGTCCTGAACGTTCTTCTTCGTTGCCTTCGATTTTATGTTGGCCGCGGTGCCGTACTCCTCCCTGAGGTTACTCATTGCGTCGGAGATCTGCCTGCCAGGGGGGACGTAAAGGGAGACCAGTTCCGTAGCCTTTCCTTCCTTGGACTCAAGCTCCTCCACCAGTCTCTTGAGCCTGTATAACTCCAGCGAGCTCCTTTTGGTCTCAGACAACTAATGCGACCTCGGCGTGTTGGTGAACATTCAACCTTTATATAACTTCCACTATTAAGTTTCTGCGGTGGATAGCTTGAACATTACCATCAAGCTCAGCGGGCATGTACTTTTCCCATCACTCATGGCAAAACCCGACATTAAAAGTTATGTAAGATGCATCAGGGAGGTCAAAGCACTTAAGCACAACCCCTTCGTTGTCGTGGGGGGTGGGGAACCCGCCCGCTATTACATCAAGATCGCCAGGGAGAATGGGGCGGACGAGTCGACCTGCGACCAGATAGGAATAGCAATCGCAAACATCAACGCCAAGATCTTCATCAGGGCAATGGGAGAGGAGGCATGTCAGTTTGTTCCTACGAACGCTGATGAACTTGATAAGGCGCTTTCCACAGGGAAGGTGGTCGTGATGGGTGGCCTGCAGCCAGGGCAGTCCACAAACGCTGTTGCTTGTATCTTGGCTGAGCGGTCCGGCTCCAAGCTTCTGATCAACACGACTACCGTCGACGGGGTCTATAGCGGCGATCCGAAGAAGGACAGATCTGCGAAGAAGTACTCGAAGATAACCGTGGCAGAACTAACCAAGGTCCTAGTGGGTCTCGGGGGCAAGGCCGGTGAGTATGACCTCCTCGACCCAGTGGCTTTGAAGATCATCCAGAGGTCCAAGATAATAACCAAGATGATAGATGGGAGCGATCCGAAGAATATTTTAAGGGCGATAAAAGGTGAGGATGTCGGAACTACAATAGTGCCGTGACGGTGTTTCGATAATGTCCAAAAGAAGAGATGAGGAGAAATGGGGACCGCACGCCCACTGCTTGATATGTGGCAACGCCATAGCCGAGGACCAAAAGACCTGTTCTGAAGCCTGCGCTAAGAAGTACGAGACAGACCTCAAGAAGTATAAAAGACAGCAGAACATGAGCTGGCTATTCATAGCTGCCATGGCCGTTGTTATTGTTCTCTTCTTCGCCGTGTCCTACTTTTTCAAATAAAAGATAAATACCGCCCGAACCCATCCTTCATCAATGCGGGGGTTCCCAAGCCAGGCCAAAGGGGAAGGACTCAAGATCTCAAGATGGGTTATCCTTTGTCGAAGGACTTCGAGGGTTCAAATCCCTCCCCCCGCACTCTTATGCAGTCCTCTCTTCCAAGGGCCAAGACCATCTCATCTTAAAAAGTAGCAAGGACAAAAACGAAAACATCAGGTAGAGTGGTGCTCATTGCAACTATCCCGAAACGAAAAATCTGCAGGCTTTGTGATCTTCAGGAGGAATAACGGGACGAAATTCCTCTTCCTCATCAACAAAGGAAGGTATGATCTTCCTAAGGGTCTCAAGCAGAAGGGAGAGGATGATCTGGAATGCGCCCTCAGGGAGCTTAAGGAGGAGACCGGAATAAGCGATGTTAGCATTATTCCCAACTTCAAAAGGGCAACGCACTACTTCTACCGTTGGGAAAACACTCTGATAAACAAAGACGTTGTCTATTTCTTAGGCGAAGTCAGTTCCGGCGAGATTCAGATCTCCTCTGAGCACGACGGATATTCTTGGCTTACCAAGGATGAAGCTCTCTCGAAGATTAAGTACAGAAACCTGAGGGACATACTTATAGAAGCAGACCAGATGATTTCGACTGCGAAAAAGTAACCCGCTCAATTTATTAAATCCCTTATCCTTTCCTCTCTAGGTGCTAGCAGTTTGAAGGTTCCTGAGCTTGCAGGTCTGCTGATCTCTTGGATTGTAATAAGCATCTGCTTCTCGGTAGCATACCTCTTTTCCAACCTAGCTCTTTTTCCCATTGCTTTTCTGTTAGCTGCGGGCTCCGCGGGCGTCGGCTTCCTCCTGCACGAGCTGGCCCATAGGACCGTCGCGAGGAGATTCGGCTGTTATGCTGTCTACCAACTTTGGATATGGGGGCTCGTCCTTGCACTGGCTATGGCAATATTAACCCAGGGGCAGCTAATATTCGCCGCACTTGGCGCAGTTTACATCACCCCCATGGCAATCTCCCCCTATGTCGATACGAATACCATGAAGCGGGTCTACGGTCTAATCTCTCTGGCGGGGCCCTCAATGAACCTGCTGTTAGTCGCAGTCTTCTTCTTCCTTTATCTACAGAATGGGATAGTAGGAGATTTGGGATACATAGGCATGCAGATCAATCTATGGCTAGCTGCATTCAATCTCATTCCAATCCCTCCCTTCGACGGCTCGAAAATATTCAGCTGGTCAAAAATAGTATGGGCAATTTTCACCATCCCGGCTTGGCTTCTGTTGTTCTTTGTGTTATGAGCAGCACACAATAAATAAAATCCTTAAATTAAATGTCAGTGCAGTCTGATCTGGTGCTCATAATGGCAGGTTTGGATTACGAACTCTCCTTACTTGGCGAGCTAGTTGAGATTAACACCGACACTGCAAAGAAGACTGGCTATCCGCAATGTGCCTCGCTAATCTC